>JAEEGH010002307.1_pt1 | contig 51788 bp, 49 predicted proteins | sample 9134181 | NCBI WGS metagenome assembly JAEEGH01 (sample SAMN16246544, study PRJNA631951) | gut metagenome | biome: gut microbiome; feature: rumen; material: DP-attached | host: Bos | place: Iran: Karaj | collected 2018-10
TGAGCCCATGTGCACTCTTTAGGGTGCTAGTGGGCTACCACCCTTCTAAGGAAGAGTGGCAGAGAACTCCTGCGGAGGGCTTTTGTCTGCCATATTCGATGCAAAGGTTGCGAGGTTGCGGCTTTTTGATGTGTATATTGTTGATAACCAGTGCATAACTTTAAATTTTAGCGCAACCTGTCAACTTAGGTCTTTCTTGTTGACCGCCTTGCTCACATACTGGCGAGAACAGCCCAGAGCATCAGCCAGTTTCTGTAGATTAACCTCACCGCCATAGGTGTTATAGATAATCTTCAGGCTCTGTTCCTTGGTGTAGCCCTGATACATTCCACCGCAAATCTCCTGATAGACCTTCTCGGCAGCACTCTCGAAATAGAGCATACACTGAACTGAGTGAATCATTTCATCACCAGAGATAATATCTTTCTGATAGTAATCAAAAGTTTTCTCCCATAACAGATGGGTGACGATAGTCCAACGGAGGATGATAATCTGCAACTTACTATAGACATACTGCATGTAGTCATCGGCTGAGGACTTTTTGTCTTGCAACATGTTGTAGTAAGTGCAATAGAAATCTTTAGCCTCAGGGGAAAGGGTTAGTTCCGTTGGCTCTACCTTCAACAGTTCCCTTATGAAATCAGTCCAGTAAGGCATAATGCTTTCAGAGAGTTGTTTGTCTGAATAGTACGTGACTGGAACCTTATCGGGATAAACAAATAGAATACGCTGGTTAAAGCCACTGACCATCAACTGAGGATTGCCGAATGTCGACTTTAACAGCCCTGGTTGGATGCCGCCAAGAATATCCAGGAATGGCTCTCTGATGAAAACTGGGTCTTCCGTTTTACGGTCGATGCAGAAACTGGTACTATCCCAGATGGAGAGCATGTTACTGATGATGCCACTACGGTTATAGCGGTCAAAGTCGTCTATCATTCCTTTGATCTCATCACGGTATATCATCTGTGGCATAAAGGATAGTGCTTTGTAGATAGCTTCAGGGGTGGTGTCAGTGAGTGACAGCTTCTTACAGATGGGTTTCGGTTTGTTGGTTCCATCGTCCCTATCAGTATTTCGTAGTTCTTCATAATATGCCATCACTGCTTCTTCGTTCAGTTCATTGATAGGCTTGTATAGCATCTTCACAGGGGCACTCTTATTGCTGCCGCTGGGTGCTACATGACATATCCACATAGAGGGATAGTTTGTGTATTTGCCGTCAAACAGTTTGATAGACTTGTTGACGGCAATACTCACAATGGCATAGATGGTTGTGATAACGATGTCTGCATCACACTGATAGACATCAACAAAGTTCTTGATGATGTCTTGAATCTCCACCTGCAAACACTCAAAGGGTAAACATTGCTGGTTAATCATAGTACAGGCCATTAGCGGTTATTACTTGGCAGATGATGAACTCGCTGCCGAATCTCTTTCAGCATCTCCTCGGAATTGATGCCATAGCAGTCTTGTTTCCCTCCCTCAATCCATTTATAGAGTTCATCCTCGTAGAAGTAGAGTTTGTTACCTCTTTTGTAGTTGGGGATGATACCTTTACGGGCATTGGCGTAGATGGTGGGCTTTGCCTTACCGGTAATTCGCATGGCTCCTTGAATGTCGGTGAGGACATGGCGGTTAGATACTGATGACTGCTCAATAGGAGTAGTCATTCTAGACAACTCATAAACGAGTTGGGTAAGCTGATCGACTTTCTCTGTCAGATTCTGAATTTGTTGTTCTATCATTATTTTGCCTGTCCCTTTAGTGGAACATCGCTGCAAAGGAACAGGGTTTATCAACGGTATATCCAAATACCGCTATAAACTAAAATAAACTGGGAATAAACTATACTGTTGAGCTTATTCCCAGTGATTGTTGATTATATTTGTTTGATAAGTTCTTCTGTAATATGACCGCCGAATTTCTTCGATATACTGCGGTTGTCACCCCAACATACTTTAGGGATTGGAATAGATGGATTTTTCGACTCGCTTGAAGTCAACTTTGTTGTAACGGTGCTGAATTCTACCTCTCTCAACTGGTTGGGGAATACTTCTTTTATGAAAGTCGCTCCAAAGACATTAGACTTTTTGAGGAAGAACTTCACGACAAAGCCAATGTGGTATATGTCTTCTGTATTAAGAGAACTGAATTTTGATGTAGCCTTAACCTCAAAGGGAAGACGAGTCTTACGTCCATCCACAATCAGATCTAATGCCCGATTATCAATAGTCAGGTAAATATCCTCCAATACTATCTGGGCATCCTCAACGGGCAGATTCTTCCTTACGTATTTCTCCACGTAAGTATAGTAGAGTTTCTTATACATCGCAGTCTCTTCTTGCTGGGCTTTACTAATCGTTTCAGGAACAGAAGGGGAAAGAATTGGTGGTACTTCTTCCACCTTATTATATATATTAGGCTCCGCTGTATGATATTCTTCTGAAGGCTTGCTTTCTTCAACGAAAGTAGCTGGTGGTGGGAGAAGAAGTAACTGTTTGGCTGGCTTTTTCTTTCCCTTTAGCCTTTTCAAGCTATCTGGCATAACGTATAAGCCGAAGTACAACATTGCAGAAATACAGCCTGTTCCCGTCACATAGTAAAGGAAACTAGGGAAAAACAGCATGTCTCTGTACTGAACCCAGTACACAAATGGTAGCGTCATTGCTAAAGCAGGCCCAATTATAATAGTGCTTGCAAACAGTGTCTTGTGAAAATACTCGTCGATATTCATAACTCGTTATCCTAAAAAGTTGACTGCAAAGGTACTGCTTTTTAGTGATAACGAGTAATGATTTGTGCTAAAAATATACTTTTCATTCACAAAATCAAGTCTTATCCTTTATCTCATAATTGCCTGAGACAAAGGATGATAGGAGTTGATAGTTAATGATTTCGTATGCTCTACTATTTCAGAGAAATGAGTTCAGAAGCCTTACGCTTGTTGGCATCGTTCACGTCTGCATATATCTGTGTTGTTGCCACATTTTTATGCCCAAGCATCTTTGAAACGGTATAGATGCTGGTACCCATACTTACTTCAAGGGAGGCAAAAGTGCGACGCAAGCAGTGGAAGGTGATGTGCTTGTCTATGCCAGCTGCCTTTACCCATTCCTTCAAAGTATAGCTTACAATACTGTAGCTGAGTTTTTTGAACACCGTACCCGTACTGCGTTCACCGCAAAGCTCATAGGCTTCATTGCTAATAGGAAGAGTTTCTTCGGCACCAGTTTTCTTGATGCGATACTGGATTACATAACCACCATCGTTACCAATACGAAGATTTTCCCACTTCAGTCTTAGAACGTCACTAATACGTAAGCCTGTCAAACCCGCAAACAGTGTAGCCTGTTTTACTGTGGGAATTTTGCATGGTGTCTGATTCAACTTCTTCAACTCATCAAGAGTAAGCGATTCCTTGCGTGTATCAAGCGTGTCAATCTTGTCAAGATACTCGCTGATATTCTCATTGAGCCACTTCTCCCTGTAGGCTAGATATAACAGTTCTCTGAAGGTGGAATAGTAACTGGCGGCGGAATTCTGACTTAGCATCTGTTTGGTGTGCTTCAGCTGATGTACATTGAGAAGATACTCACGGAACCCACGGCATAGCTCGACAGTAACTTGTCCAAAAGTGCATTTCCCGTTGACGTACTTGGAGAAATGCTTGTACACAATACCCCATCTGTCGTGCTTCACTCTGCATTTCTCCTTGAAGTATGCAAGGAAATCAGCCTTTTGTTTTGTCTTGTCGAGAAATCCAAACTGTTCGTTAATGAGAGACTGCACACGCATGCAGCGAATACCTTCTGCTTTCATGCACATGTCCTTGTTAAAATCAGCCTCCATCTGGTTCTGAGGGTTGGCATAGATGTAGATTCCAAGATATTCGCGTCGAGACATTTTCATCGTCTTGGGATTGCGGATTGCAGGGTAGTAATCCAAATAGAGTGAAATCATGCCGTTTTTGAGCTTTGCCTGGCGAACGGTTACCTTGGTGCAAGTGTTACTTGTGTTCATAATGCTTTATTTTTTAATGCGTTATACTTCTATTTTGAAAATCTGGCTGCAAAATTAGGGAGTGTATCGTCAGTATATCCTTATACCGCCATAAACTTACAATAAACTGGATTTTAGGATGGATCTGTTGGCAACTCATCACATTTAGCCGGTACAATACCTTGCCTTCGCTCCTCAATGATACGGTTGAAATCATGTAAACTGAGTTTGATGAACTTGCCACACCTCTTCTTTGGCACATGATAGAAGCGGATAACCTCTCTTACCTGATGGACAGTCATCTGATACATAGACATTAGTTCCTCAACGGTCTTGAAATCGTCTTCTGGTTGAAGAATGTTCTTCTCCTTATCAACATGCAGTTTGGAGTAGTAGGGCTTTGTGCCGACATACTTTCGAGGGATATGATGCTTGCAGACGAAAGTCGTGACTTGCTTGTAAGTCATGTTGTATTTCAATTGGATTTCTTCGCTGGAGTACCATTCTGTCAGTTCTGGGGTGGGATTGTCCTTGATGAAATAGTTGTCGATGCCAGTCTTGGGGAAGCATTTCTTATCCCCGATAGTAAAGACATCTATGTTCTGCGCTTTGGCAATGCGATAGATGGTCGTTTCCTTTACCTTGTACTTCTCAATAATTTCATCAATGGTGTAGAAAGGATTGGGTTCTTGTTGCTTGGGTGCTTCAGAGAGATGGCTTGCCTGGTATCTTTTCACGAAAGCATCCCAGTCAGCCTTCAATATAAGCAGTAGTCCGTTGACTCTTTTCACACTTAGCTTTTCGTTCTTGACATAGTAGCGTACTTGGGATGTTGAGAAACTGCTGCTTTTGACAATATCCTGAACGGTGTAATAGTTGCCATCAGAAATCTTGGCAAGTCGTTTGAGATTATCAATATGGCTTTTCGAGTAATAGGTGATGTTCTGAAACTGGATTCGTGGCACATTATGACGAAGGGCATACTTCTTGAGTGCAGCACATTTCATGCCGTATATGTCCTCTATTTGCTGTGCATTATACCAGTCTTTCAAGTCATATTGCACAAGCAACTCTGCGAAATGCACGTCAACGTCAGTCTTCTTCCAGAAAGTTCTTCTTCCTTCAATGATTTGAGGAATACCGAACTGTTCACATCTACGGAATACCGTCCGTTTGCTGATTTTGAATTTCTCCATCATTTCCTTAAGAGAATAATAGTCATTTTGATTTTTCTTTCCCTTTTGGATGTTGCCTCGCTTCTTATAAGATGGGGCTTCATCGAAGAGTTTTTCAATGTCACTCCTTCTGATAATAGTCTTTCCTCGAAACTGCTTTGCCCTTAATTCTTGTAGCGCAAGATAGTTGTAGATTGTACTTCGGCAAACACCCAGAAGCTTTGCTGCCTCTGAGGGAGAAAGAAACTGTTTATCCTTCAGCGTGTCATTGAAGTGCTTCCGCTCATCAACTCTTCGTGATAAGGTACTCAAATCGATATTGCTATCGGCAGGAGTGTACTTGCCTGACTGCACCTTCCTCTTGTACCTGTATGCTTGATCACAGCATTTACTGCTGCAAAACCTTGCAGTGACCATCTGACCAATGAATGTTTTGTGACACCATTCGCATTTCTTAACTATTTCCATATATCCTATTTTTGTATGTTATTACACCTGTTTTCTGTCCAAGTCTGTCTAAATGTGTCCAAATGTGTCCAACGTGTGCCAAGGTGAGACATCGGTTAGCAATCCAATGGTGTCCAATGCGTGCCAGTCGGAGACATTGAGTGAGCATGTGCCAACGTTGGGATTTTCCCAAACGTACAAATAACGTACAAAAATGAGCGAAAAAAATATCATCAACGATTAACGCTGATGATATTGCGAGTGTGGAATTGCTTGGAAATAAACGATTTATGTCATATCTTGTAATATCGAGTGATGACCGTTAATCGTATTCTACTTTCCCACGCAGAAGTGAGAAAAGATGTTTCCGAGCACTTCATTGGTCATGATACGCCCTTCGCCAGTAATGTCGGCGAGATCATCGAGAACGAGTCTCAGGTCTTCGGAAATAAGGTCTCCGCTCAGGCCTGTCTGTAGTCCGGAGAGTACTCTGTCCAGATTCTGATGTGCTCGCAGGAGTGTATCGTATTGACGGGCAGAGGTCACGATGATATCATGGTCGCTGAGCTCTGGAATCTTGGCTGCCTCGAAGAGTTTTGCCTCTAATTGGTCGATATTAAAGCCGGTCTTGGCGCTGATATATAACAAAGGGGTAATGGGAGGCACGAACGTGTCGGAATTCATCTTGTCGACTTTGTTGCATACCACGATAGTCTCTTTGCCCTTGGCCTGTTGTAAGAGGTCTTGGATGTCTTCCAGTTTTGTATTCTCTTCTATCATCCAGATGATGATACGTGCCTTTTCTATGGCCGCATAGGTACGTTCGATGCCGATCTGCTCGATGGTGTCGTTGGTCTGACGGATACCAGCTGTATCGATGAAACGGAAAGTGACGCCGTTGATGTCGATGGTGTCTTCAATGGTGTCGCGGGTGGTGCCGTGAATATCTGAGACGATGGCACGTTCTTCGTGAAGCAGACGATTAAGCAACGTCGACTTGCCGACGTTCGTCTTACCGACGATGGCTACGGGAATACCTTGTTTGAGAGCCTGACCTGTCTCGAAAGAGTAGGCGAGACGAGAAACACGGGCATCGATATCTTCAGCAATCGCCAGCAGCTCAGAACGGTCTGCAAACTCGAGGTCTTCATGGTCGGAGAAGTCGAGTTCGAGTTCGAGAAGTGAGGTGAGTCTCAGCAGCTTTTCACGCAGACGGGCCAGTTCTGACGAAAAGTTACCTCGCAACTGACTTAAGGCAATCTGATGGGTGGCTTTGTTGGATGAGGCAATCAGATCGGCAACAGCTTCTGCCTGCGACAGGTCCATCTTGCCATTGAGGAAGGCGCGCTGGGTAAATTCACCAGGATTCGCCATTCGACAGCCGTGCTGGATGAGTAGCTCTAATACCTTATTGAGGATATAACGAGAGCCGTGACAACTGATTTCAGCAGAATCTTCGCCTGTGTAGCTGTGAGGGGCGCGGAAGACTGAAACCAGTACTTCGTCGACGACCTCTTTGTCGGCCTTGATGTGTCCGTAGTGGATGGTGTTGGGCTGAGCCTTCGACAAGTCCTTGGTGAATACGCGAGAAAGAATCTCAAGCGATTGAGAGCCTGAGACACGGATAATACCGAGAGCTCCACCTGGGGCAGTTGCTAGGGCGCAGATTGTTTCGCTGTTCATTTCTTTTTGGCCCAGGTGTTGGCAACGATAATGCCGACTATGGTAATGGCGATGAATATTCCGGCAGCTGCCAATTGAGAGGTTTTGTTATTGCCTGCAACCAACTTATCGCCCTTGCCCATCAGGAGGATGATGGCAAGGACGATAAATAGGATGGAAAATACAATACTTGGAATCATATTCTGTCTAACACTTTCTCGATGAGGGTGTCGATGGAGTTCTTGTACTCTGTGTTCATCTTCTGCGCGTAGCGGTTGGCAATCACCATACAACAGGTCATTGCACGATGGCCCAGCAGAGAAGCGAGACCAGCGAGGGCTGATGACTCCATCTCGAAATTACAGATCTTCAGACCGTCATATTCGAAGCTTTCGATCTTTTCGTTCTGCTTGGGATCAGCGATGTCGGCACGGAGGATACGTCCCTGAGGACCATAGAAACCACCACATGAGATCGTGTATCCGCGAACCATATCGTCGCCTGCAATCTGATTAATCAGATCGGCATCTGCCACAGACACGTATGGTGCTCCCTTGATAGAATCCCAGGCCATATGCTGTTTGAAGGCCTCTTCGAGCTTCAGGTCGCAGACGTTATTACGTCCTGCATAGAAGTTCAGCAGGCCATCGAAACCGATGCTCTTTACTGAAGCAATAAAACAACCGGTCGGCGTGTAGGGTTGCAGACCGCCACAGGTGCCGATGCGTACCATCGTCAGGGTGCGGTGCTCATCGAATTCCTCACGCGTCTGATAGTTGATGTTCGCAAGGGTGTCGAGTTCGTTGGCCACAATATCAATGTTGTCGCAGCCGATACCGTGACTTTGACAAGTGATGCGCTTTCCTTTGTACATACCTGTAATCGTGTGGAACTCACGACTGCTGACTTCACACTCCTTTGTGTCGAAGTGGGCTGCAACGGTGTCAACACGGGCAGGATCGCCCACGAGAACCACCTTGTCGGCCAGCTGTTCAGGTTTCAGATGCAGATGGAAACAAGAACCATCGGCATTGATGATCAGTTCGGATTCTGGAAAATGTCTCTTACTCATAAGCTTTTGTTTTTATGGGTTAATAATACTATTCTCAGCATTTCGGATGCGTTTCTCCAACGACTTCGTGTCAGCGATAAGCCGTTCGAGTTTCTTTTCTGCATCGAGGATCTCAGGACGGAGTGTCTGCTTGTCGTCGGCTGATGCCTTTGCAAAATAGTTTCGTGATTTCTCCAGCAGCACCTGAGTGTCCTCAAGCTGTCGCTTGGCTTCCTGCAACTCGGCATAGAGCCCTTTGCTGTCTGGATGACGGAACTGACTGACAGAGGTATAGGTCGTCTGGTCGTTGATGACAAAGGTCATCTCGGGCTTGTTTTCCTCACGACCTGTCTCCTGCAGACTATTAAGCCGTTCTAAGGCCAGTTTTCGTTCTTTGCCGTTACCCCAGGTGTCAGCGATACGGCTGATGTCAGCATAGCCCCGCAACTGTTCGTCGGACAATGATTCTACATTATAGTTACGACGTGTGGTTGGCGGAATAAACATATAGACACAGACTTTGTCCTCTGGCTGCCGACGGTCGGTGACGAAATAGCCGATATTGTTGGTTTCATCGATGGCATACATATAGTCATTAGCCTCAGAATTGAAAGGCATACCGATATTCTCGGGTTTGAAGAAACGTCCGTCTTCAGCATCATAACGGGTCATGAAGATGTCATAGCCACCGATGCTCTCCTCACCTTTAGCGGCGAAGTAGAAGGTGGTACCATCGGCCATCATGAAGGGATAGTTGGCTTCGCTGATACCCTCGCTGATGCCTTTTAGGGGAGTGGGGGAACTCCATTCGCTGCCCAGTTTGTCGCTGGTGAAAAGTCGCAGTCCGCCATCGTCGCTGACATCAGAGAAGTAACATTTGTTACCCATCTCATTGAGATAGACATAACCGTCGGGCGTTCCTTGTACTCGGAAGAAGTCATTAAAGGAACTGAGTCGTCCTGATTCCGGATGCAGACGGATGGCCGAGAGGAAATGATTCTTCTCGACGACCACACTGTCAAAGAAGATAATCTGCTGAGTCAGTTCACGCATCTCTGTGATACGCGGGTCTTCTGCAGGCTCTTCAGGAACCACAGCGATGGGTCTCTTGATCACCTTCTTTTTCTTCTGTGCTTGCATCGATAGTGGTACAAGCAAAGCAAGAGCGATTATGGCTATAGTCTTTATATTCATATTGTTATAATCATTCTTCAATGAGTCTGTTGTCTGATTCCAAAGCTCGCCAGATACTGTAACGGGCCTCAGGATTCATCTGTTCGATGGCGTCGTAGAGACGTTTGATGTCTGTGCGATGCGAGCCGGTCTCGTAGGGACAGAGCTTCTGTTGTTTCTGATAGCCCTGCAGCTCGGCGTAGGCCTTGATATCCTGTTCCTCAATCATGCAGAGTGGACGGATGATCGCGAGCGGCATCTTCCGCATCTTCAGTCTTGCCGGCATCGTACCAAAACGCCCCTGAAACGTGAGGTTCATCAGCGCCGTATGTATTAGGTCGTCCTGATGATGTCCGAGGGCAATCTTGTTACAGCCGAGTTCCTGAGCGAGGTTGAAGAGTAGCTTGCGACGATTCCAGGAGCAGAGGAAACAGGGCTGCTTTTGCTTTCGCCTTATTGTTTCGAAACTCGTCGTTCTTACGTGGAGCCTCACGCCCAGATTGTCGCAGAACTGTTGCAGATAGCTCGTGTCCGTTTCGTAATGGATATTCTCCATCCTCACGTGCAACGCCTCAACCTTAAATCGTGGGTGCTCGATCTTTGCGCGCTTCGCCAAGAGTTCCAGCAGCAGGAGCGAGTCCTTGCCTCCGGATAGTCCCACGAGAATATGGTCATCATCTTCTATCAGATGATAAGTAGCCATCGCCTTGACAAAACGCTCGTTCAGCCTCTTCTCCAGGCGACGGCTCTCCATATCTGAATTCAGAGCGGTAGCAAATTCTTCACTCTTCACTCTTCACTCTTCACTTCTCAGGTGCTTGTCCATATTCAGGGCAGCACGACGACCGTCGCCCATAGCGAGGATCACCGTTGCACCACCACGCACGATGTCACCACCGGCGAAGATCTCCTGTCGGCTCGACTGCATCTCCTCGCTCACAGCGATGGTGTTCTTGCGGCCCAGTTCGAGACCTTGGATGGACTTCGGCACGAGTGGGTTAGGTGATACACCTACTGCTACAATCACCTGATCCACATCGAGCGTAACGGTCTTGCCCTCAACGGGAACAGGACTACGACGACCTGATGCATCAGGCTCGCCGAGCTCCATCACCTGCAGAACGGCCTGCTTCACGGCACCCGTCTCGTCGGCGATGTACTCGATAGGATTATGCAGCGTCAGGAAGTTGATACCTTCCTCCTTGGCGTGTTTCACCTCCTCCAGACGAGCTGGCATCTCAACCTCAGAACGACGATAGACGAGGGTTACCTCAGCACCCAGACGCTTGGCTGTACGACAAGAGTCCATAGCGGTGTTACCACCACCAACAACGAGTACGCTCTTGGCAGGATTCAGCGGGGTATCGGTCTTCGGGTTGGCAGCATCCATCAGGTTCACACGGGTCAGATACTCGTTAGACGACATGATATTGATGCTGTTCTCACCAGGGATATTCATGAAGTTAGGCAGACCAGCACCAGAGCCTACGAAGATACCCTTAAAGCCCTGAGCCTCAAGTTGCTCGACAGAAATTGTCTTACCAACGATGACGTCGGTCTGGAAGTGAACGCCCATCTTGGCGAGGTTCTCGATTTCCACATCGACGATCTTATTCGGCAGACGGAACTCGGGGATACCATATTTCAACACACCACCGATCTCGTGCAGAGCCTCGAAGACATAGACGTCGTAACCCTTCTTCACCATATCGCCAGCGAAAGAAAGACCAGCAGGGCCTGAACCCACGACGGCGATCTTGATACCGTTGGCTGGTGCGATCTCGGGCAGAGAGATATTTCCACTCTCGCGCTCAAAGTCAGCAGCGAAACGCTCCAGATAGCCGATGGCTACAGCCGGCTCGTTCATCTTCAGGTGGATACACTTGCTCTCACACTGCTTCTCCTGCGGACATACACGACCACAGACAGCGGGCAGGGCAGAGGTGTTCTTCAGCACCTTGGCAGCAGCCAGGAACTGGCCACGCTCGATGTTCTTGATGAACGACGGGATATTGATATTCACAGGACAGCCCTCAACACAGCTTGGCTTTGCGCAGTCGAGACAACGCTTAGCCTCAGTCATCGCCATTTCCTTGGTCAGACCGATGTTCACCTCTTCCGTACGTGTGGTAGCACGATAGACGGGATCGAGCTCGGGCATCACCACGCGCTCAATCTGTGTGCGCTCCTTCGGCTTCATCGAAGCACGGAGTTCCTTACGCCATTCAGCATCACGATCCGTCAGGACATCAATCGTATCGTTTGTAGGATCGCTGTCCATCACGACATCGGCGGTAGCAAATTTTTCACTATTCACTTTTACCTCTTCACTTTTATCGAGGTGCTCCTCGTAGTGAGCGAGTTCTTCCTGTTCCTCACGCTTGAAGGTACCCATACGCTTGAACATCTCGTCCCAGTCGACGAGTGCACCGTCGAACTCAGGACCATCGATGCAGACGAACTTCGTCTTACCACCGATCGTGAGTCGGCAGGCACCACACATACCCGTACCGTCCACCATAATCGTATTCAGCGATACTTCGCAGGGGATATTGTGCTTCTGAGCAGTGAGGTTTGAGAACTTCATCATGATTGGAGGACCGATGGCGAACACCTTATCGACGTGTTCCTGCTCGAAGAATTTCTCCATACCTACAGTCACCACGCCCTTCTCGCCGTACGAGCCGTCATCAGTCATGATGATTACCTCGTCAGAACTCTCGCGAACCTTGTCTTCAAGGATAATCAGATCCTTAGAGCGACCAGCCATTACTGAGAGCACACGGTTGCCGGCAGCCTTCAGGGCCTGGATGATGGGCAGCATAGGAGCTACACCAAGTCCGCCACCAGCACACACGACGGTGCCGTATTTCTCAATCTTCGTGGGATTGCCCAGCGGACCAACGACGTCAGTCACATAGTCACCTTCGTTAAGGGCACAGAGTTTCTTTGATGACAGACCCACCATCTGAACCACCAGCGTGATGGTGCCTTTCTCGATGTCTGCGGCGGCGATGGTCAGCGGCATACGCTCACCTTTCTTACCTACGCGCACGATGACGAAGTTACCGGCCTTACGGCTCTTGGCAATCAGCGGAGCCTCGATCTCAAACAGGAATACCTTCTCAGAGAACTGCTCTTTTCTTACGATTTTGTTCATATCTGTTTAGTGTTGATTAATCGATGATGTCGCAGCCCATGTAGGGAACGAGGGCAGCGGGAATCTTGATACCGTTCTCAGTCTGGTTGTTCTCCAGCAGGGCAGCCACGATACGCGGCAGGGCGAGGGCAGAACCGTTCAAGGTGTGACACAGCTCGGGCTTCTTGCTGCCCTCAGGACGATAGCGGCACTTCAGGCGGTTGGCCTGATAGGTGTCGAAATTAGATACCGACGATACCTCGAGCCAGCGGCCCTGAGCTTCAGAGTATACCTCGAAGTCATAGCAGATGGCGCTCGTAAAGCTCTGGTCGCCACCGCACAACAGCAGGATACGATAGGGCAGTTCCAGCTTCTTCAGCAGACCCTCCACGTGGGCCAGCATCTCCTTGTGGCTCTCCTTCGAGTGCTCAGGCTTGTCGATGCGCACGATCTCGATCTTCGAGAACTCATGCAGACGGTTCAGTCCGCGCACGTCCTTACCATACGAACCTGCCTCACGACGGAAGCACTGTGTATAGGCGCAGTTCTTGATCGGCAGATCCTTCTCGTCGAGGATCACGTCGCGATAGATGTTCGTCACAGGCACCTCGGCCGTAGGAATCAGATAGAAGTCATCCACCTCGCAGTGGTACATCTGACCTTCCTTGTCTGGCAGCTGACCAGTACCATAACCTGAGGCCTGGTTCACCACTGTCGGAGGCATGATTTCCGTATAGCCGGCCTTGTTGGCTTCAGCCAGGAAGAAATTAATGAGTGCACGCTGCAACTGAGCGCCCTTGCCGATATACACGGGGAATCCGGCACCGGTGATCTTCACACCCAGGTCGAAGTCGATGATATCGTACTTCTTCGCAAGTTCCCAGTGCGGGAGCGCGTTTTCCGAGAGATGGATTTCCGGGCCGCCCTGCTTCACGATCTGGTTGTCTTCGGCGCCTTTGCCGGGGACCACCAGCGGACAGGGAACGTTGGGGAGGAGCACCAGCTGGGCCTCCATCTCCTTCACGGCGGCTTCACCCTGCGCGAGGAGTTCGCCCGCACGGGCCTTGAGTTCGGCCACAGCCTCCTTGGCACGCTCCGCTTCGTCGCGGAGCCCTTCCTTCATGAGCTTGCCGATCTCGGCGGCTTTCTGCTTCTGCTGCGAGAGCAGGGCGTCGCTTTCGGTCTGGAGGGCACGGCGGCGGGCGTCGAGCTCGAGCACCTTGTCGACCAGGGGCTTTGCGTCAAAGTTCTTTATACTAAGTTTGTCTATGACCGCCTGGGGGTCATCCCGAAGTGCCTTAAGTGTAAGCATAGCTGTTGTTTTTAACAAAAATGACCTGCTACTCCGATCCCGAAGAGCAAGTCATTCGATTTACATGGTTACTGGCGGCTAGCTCTTGAAGGGAACAACCGAAACGTAAGATTTGTCGTCTCTCTTGCGAGTGAACTTGACTGTACCGTCAATAAGTGCATAAAGGGTGTGGTCCTTGCCCATACCGACGTTGGTGGAAGGGTTGTGGACGGTGCCCCTCTGGCGGACTATGATGTTGCCGGCCTTTACGACCTCGCCGCCGAATTTCTTGAGACCCAAGCGTTTGCTTTGTGACTCGCGTCCGTTCTTTGAACTGGATTGACCTTTCTTGTGTGCCATAATTCTTAAGCGATTTCGTTGATTTTAATCTTGGTGAGTTTCTGACGGTGGCCATTGAGCTTCTGGAAGCCCTTGCGACGGATCTTCTTGAATACGAGGACCTTGTCTGCCTTGGCGTCGTCTTCGAGGACGGTGGCTTTCACCACTGCGCCTTTAACATAGGGAGTTCCGACGGTGACGGCCTCTCCGTCTGCGACGAGGAGGACCTTGGAGAACTCTACATCAGCACCTTTGGCGTCGGCGAGCCTCTGCACAAAGATTTCGTTGCCAGCTTCTACTTTAAACTGCTGGCCTGCAATGTCTACGATTGCGTACATCAAACAATGTTTTTAAATGTTTGGGCCTGGGGCGGCTGCCCTGCGGCAGCTCTTGGCGAGCCCTTCGGTCATAAAATGGACGGCAAAGATAGTGATAATTATCAGATTATCAAAATTATTTTCATTTCGGATTACTCCTTTTTTTGCCGATATTTGTGATTCCGTTCACTTGATTGAAATTTGTAACGATATGATAAACACTACTTCAGAGCGCATCGAGGCCATAGTGGAGGCCCAGCGCGCATTCTTCGCATCCGAAGCCACACGCGACGTCGCTTTCCGCAAACGCCAGCTCCGCGCCTTGATGGCCGGCCTGCAGAAATGGGAAAAGCCCCTCTGCGACGCCCTCTGGAAGGATTTGCACAAATCCTACGAAGAGGCATTCATGACCGAGATAGGCATACTCTACGGCGAAATTTCGGAAGCCCTGAAGAAAACCGCCCGCTGGGCGCGCCGCCGCCGTATGCCCACCCCTCCCACGGGCATGCCTTCTTCGAGCTGGATCATACGCGAGCCGCTCGGCTGCACGCTCATAATGAGCCCCTGGAACTATCCCGTGCAGCTGCTCCTCAATCCGCTCATCGGCGCCATCTCCGCCGGCTGCACGGCCATCCTGAAGCCTTCGCCCTATGTGCCGAACGTGTCGCTGGCACTGGAGAAAATGATCTCCGAGACCTTCCCCGAGGAATACATAGCCGTGGTGCAGGGCAACCGCGAAGTCAACTCTGAGCTGCTCGAAAAACGTTTCGACCTGGTGTTCTTCACCGGCAGTCCTGCGCTCGGGAAGGTGGTGATGGAATCCCAGTCCAGGTATCTCACCCCCCTTGTGCTCGAACTTGGCGGCAAGAGTCCCTGCATCGTGGACAAGGACGCCGACATCCCCGTCGCCGCCCGCCGCATCGTCTGGGGAAAATGCCTCAACAGCGGCCAGACCTGCATAGCCCCGGACTACCTTTTCCTTCATGAAGACATAAAGGACGCCTTCGTGGAAGCTTTCAAAAAGGAACTGGCAGCCCTCTACCCCGAGGGCACAAAAGACGCAAAGCATTACGTCCACATAGTCCGCGACCGTGCTTTCGAGCGCCTGCAGGGCTATCTCAAGGACGGGACCGTCATCGCCGGAGGCCACTCCGACCCGGCCACCCGCTGGTTCGAACCCACGCTGCTCGACGGCGTGAGCCCCGAGGCCCCGGTGATGCAGGAAGAGATTTTCGGCCCCATCTTCCCCATACTCACCTTCCGCAGCCGCGACGAGGTGGTCCGCTTCGTGTGCGCCCGCGAAAAGCCGCTGGCATTCTACTACTTCGGCAAGAAGGCCGACGCCTGGGAAATTCTCGGCCGCACGACTTCCGGCGGCGCATGCATCAACGACGTCATCATGCACGTGGCCAACAGCAAGATACCCTTCGGAGGAGTGGGCAATTCGGGGATGGGCAGCTACCACGGCGAGCGCAGCTTCCTGGCTTTCAGCCACGAGCGCTCCGTGCTTGTCACGCCCACCTGCGTTGACCTGAAATTCCGCTATATGCCCTACGGCATGTTCAGGCTGGTGAGGCTCCTTCTCGCAGGACGGGTCAGGAATTCTTGACACCCAGCCCGAAATAGTCCCGGGTGACCCAGTATTCGAAAAGCGGGTCCAGGAAATGCGGGATGTCTTCTTCGTCGAAGGTGAGGATCTCCTTCTTGCAGAGGGCATCCTTCAGCCTGCGCACGTTGGCGGAAGAATTGAGGCCGTACTTCTGGATAACTTCCGTGCTGCTGAACTTGGTGTGCCCCTCCACGACGGCGCGCAGCAGGCACACCTGGAAGGTGGTCAGGTCCGCCATCGCCGCCCGGAATGACGGTTCATAGATAGCGATCAGGTCCGAAAGCGCCTCCATCAGCACCGGCTCCGTCATATATCCCTTCGAAAGGGAATCGCAGACCGCCGCGAAGCAGTTGACATAGAAGATATTGTTTTTGAACAGGTTGCACACCCCGAGCATCAGGGCCCTGTCCACCACCTTGCCGCTGGAAAGGAAGCCCCGGTTGACGGAATCCGCGATGTCTTTGGGGTCGATTTCGCTGAGCTTCATCCTCTCCACCTGGCGGTGGAAGAAGCGCCTGTGCTCGAAAATCTCCTTCATGGCATTCACCTGGGAGCCGTAGAGCACATAGGATGCGGCGGCCCTGTCTTCGGGAGTCCGCGCCTTGAAAACCTCCTGCATCAGACGGCAGACCCGCTCGCCGTCTTCCGTCAGCGACACGTTCTGAAAATCGTCCAGGCACACGAAAAGCCGCCTCCCGTCCTTCCTGGAGAGCAGGTAGGGCAGGCGGAAAAGCGCCATGATATCCTCATCGTCAAGGTCCCAGTTCAGCGACAGGATGCTTCCGGTGGCCTGGAACACCTGCTCGTCAAACACGAAATGCGTGCCTGCGAGATGGTCGGAAACGAGCGAAGCAAAATCCTGCGGAGTCACTCCGTAGAGCCGTATCACGGCCGTGCCTATGCGGGTGCACAATTCCGCGACGGTCCTTACGTTCAGCAGGGACACCTTGGCGATACGGAACTGGCTGCTGGACATTTTCATATCGAAAAACACCTGCTGCAGCAGCGAATCCTTCCCCGCCTTGGGCGGCTCGTACATCACCACATTCTCGCCCTCGCGAAGCAGGTTGCCAAGGATAGTCACATCCTGTTTCCTGCCCACGAAGTATCTCCCGGTGACGGGCTTATTGTAAATGAAAGGGGTATCCATAACAAAAATGTTTCGCAAAGATGCTAAAGTTTTTCATAACAAACAAATCAATTCTTTCCTTTTTAAATTCATATCTCGCCGCATCCTCCGACATTGGTCCTCTCAGCCGCCGGGTTGCAGAGGGTGCGGTGAAGTTGTACTTTTAGATTCTTCACTTCGTTCAGAATGACAGAAAAAGCCCGGCGAACCGGGCTTTTTCATATTCAGCTGGACCGAGGCTTAGTCTGCCTTGCGGATGCAGCGGAGTGGACCTGCAATCCGGTAGCTTATCATGGTGCCATTGCAAGTGTAATCAGCCTCCGTAGGCTTGTTGGTCATGGGCATGAGGCCATAGAACTGCATGTTCTTTACCCCGGAAGAAGCATCGCCGGAAGTGTTGTAAGTAACTTTGGCAAGGGAAGATCCCAGTATCATACTGGATGACAATCTTGTCGTATAGCCGCTCAGCTGTCCCATGAAAGTGCCGGCAGTTTTTGTATTGTCCTGGATAGTTATAGCGCCCACCGCCTCAACGTTGAATCCGTCCGCATTTAGCGCGGCAAGTCCCCTGCCGAAATACGGTGCTGAAGAATTGTCTGCCACGCCGGCAGTTTTGCCGACCAGCGACATGATATCCGTCAGAGTCGGGATATACCAGCCGGGAGGGCAGATACCCTGAGTTCCCTCCATCGCTTCTGCCTGCGCCTGGGAAGTCAGATCGCCGACCTGAAGTCCGAATGCAGCCTCTGCCTGATAGAGATAACCGTTGGAGGCCACAAGATCGGGATCAGTGCTGAAACCGACCACCTCACCGGTCACCTTAATGGGAGCGAACACGCCTGCAGTCACGGCAGTCAGATCGGTTGCCGGAGTCATTCCGGCAGGGAGGAAAGCGAGGTTCTTCGCCATCCACCAGCGGCCGTCGGCAAGCTTCACTATCGGATATTCCTTCCCGTGGTAGGTGAACTTGTTGTTGGCCAGATCCTCGACGAAGACGGGAGCCTTGAAATTAGTGTGTATAACGTGAAGACCGGAAGTGTTATTCTTTGAGCCGCTGACAAGGGACTCGAAATTGGTAGCGTCCACAGTAGTACCGTTAACGGAACCGGCTACCGAGATAGGTGATTCTGTCGTACCGAGGACAATATCCTTATCGTCGCCGTTGAACAGACCTACCACGAGACCGGTAGCATCAGCAGGTCCGCCTATCAATGTGCAGTCCACGGAACATCCGTCCATACCGGTGAATGCCACGTTGCCCAGATTGCCCACAAGGCCGCCAAGAGCATTGATAGTGCACTGCGCTTCCACGGTGCCTCCGGCGGTACAGTTGGAGAAGGTATGAGCCTGGCTGTGGAAAGCTGCAATGGAACCGGCCACAGAACCGGAATTTGCACTTATAATGGTAATTTTTCCTGTGTTGCTGCATCCGTCCATACGGCCTGTACCGCCATGGATACCGCCGGCACGGATCTTAATACCTGCTCCTTCGTAAGTGATATTACCGGAATTGTTGCAGTTCTTTGCAGTATAAGGAGTCGAAGCATTTTCAGAACCAGGCCAGCCGGAAATACCGCCGATGGCATTGTTGGTCGTATGGGTATTGTCGGTCTTGTAATACAGGTTGCCGGTGTTGTTGCAATTCTCGAGGGTGAATCTGTTCAAAGCGTTCTCCACTGTCTTACCCTTTTCGTGGCCCGAAAAATTGTATCCTGAACCGACGATACCGCCGATATAGAAGGTATAACCAGCATTCTTGGCAGTGAAAGCAGTACCGTTGCCCAGAACGACAGACACATCTCCGTGGTTGTTGCAACCTGTCATAGGACCGGAGCAGTCGCCAACCAAGCCTCCCGCTGAAGGACGTGCAGCGGTGTGGGTACCGTCGGAGTTGGAAGGATTGTTGAGAGTCAGACTGACCTTGCCATAATTCTCACAATCGGCAAACACGGGGCTCTTGCCGGTTGCAGACACAAGACCTCCAATCGTCAAGCCTGCTGTGATAGCCTGCTCTGCGTCATTGATTTTTAGATAAACTTTAGAGTTGATATCACCGATACCATTACGGCCGTTGATACGGGCAGCAGTCACGGTCACGTCGCCGCGGTTCACGCAGCCGGACATGGTGTTGCTTGCAAAATAGCCTGCAATACCTGCAACGAAGGTAGCCTTCAGGGATGCATCGGACTGGAACGTGATCTTGCCGGTGTTCACGCAATCGGTAGTGGCACCTGTGGTGTAGCTGGACACACCGGCGAGGCAAAGTGCTGCCTCATGCCCGGCGCAGATGAAAGACACGTCTCCGTTGTTCTTCACCTTGATATTGTTGCTGCCGTTGGTGGTTCCGCCTGCGACACCGCCAATATAGAAGTTCTTGGTATTAGTGCCCGAGCAGGTTATCGAAAGAGCACCGTTATTGATGCATTCACTCAAGTTGTTGAGTGTCGAGCCACCCATGGAACCGACTATGGTTCCGACATACTGGGTGTTGCTGGTATTGGCCGCAGTCGTGATGATCATGTCACCGTTATTGACACAGTTCTCGATTGTCAGGGCAACACTCGAAGAGGGAGAGGTCGAAACGCCTACAATGGCTCCGAGACGGCCGCCCTTGAAATTCACATCGGTGCCGCTGATATCGGCATTATTGGTGATACCGCAGACCCTTCCGAGGTTGCTGACCACGACAAATGCGAAGTTGGTAATTTCGGCGGGAAGAGAGAGCTGGCAGCTTGCATCGAGCGTGAAATCCTTCACGGTTCCCTTGTTTTCAGCGAACAGTGCCGTGCCGTTGGAGGTCCAGTTCTTCAGGCTGAGGCCCTGGCCGTCGAAGGTGCCGGCGAAAGACGTTGCAGTGGGGAGAGTGACTCCGGTCAGGTCGATGTCGGACGTAAGCCTCACTTCCTCATCAGCCTTATAGGAGGCTGCGTTGTTGAGGAAGAACACCAGTTCCTCGGCATTTGAGATATTCTGGATCATGCTGACCGCCTTTGCGTTGGTGGCAATATCGCCAAGGTCAATCACCTGATTGCGCTGGAATTCTCCTTCAGCGTCAGTGGAGAGCACCTTGATGGAGCCGCCGACATAGGAACGCACGGTGAAACCTTTGTAGGCACCGGGAGCGATTGCGGCGTAGTAGACCTGATCCTTGACGAAACCGTCCGCGCAGGCAATTTCGATGGAAGAAGAAACTGCATCGGCAGGGGCGATAGCGGGAGCTGCATCAGCGTCCACAGTCACGGACACTTCTCCGGAGAGGGATCCGGCCGTGTCGGCGGAAATCTTCACCCTGCTCACTCCGTCCACGCCCACCGTGAATTTCAGGAGGGTGGGGATGTTCTTGAAGGTCGGAACTGCAGTTGCATCGGCAAAGTATGCCACGGAGGCAAGGGCATCCGGGTCGACGCTCTGGCTGGGAAGGACACGCTGATCTGTGATATCCATCTTCACCACTTTCTCCTTGTCCCAGGTCACGGCCTTCTCATAGGGATAAGCCGCAACGAAACTGGTAGTTCCTTCCGGGACCGAACCCTCGATCTTCACGGAAGTTCCTTCGACTTTGGTGACGCTGAACTCATTGGGCTCGACAGATGCCGGAGTGAACACGGCAACTTTCTCACCGACTTCCCACACGACCTGTTTGCCGTTGAGGGAGGCTTTGGAATCTACATCGCACTGGGCGGTAAGGGTCAGCTGGACGTAACCGGGTTTAACGGCTACTTCTTCTTTTGCAATCTCCTTCTTGCAGGAGACAAGGGCAGCAATCGCAATCGCTGCAAAGAACAAATACTTCTTCATAGCGCTCATCGATTACCAGGTAAACGGGACATCATCAGTATAATCCTCTGTGCCCCCAGTAGGACTCTGGCAGAGAAGGGCCTCCAGGCACTCCTCCGCTGTTTCACAAACCGGGGCGGTGTAGGCCCCGAAAAATGCTTTTTTGACCATATTTTTTATATAAAAAAAGAATTATCGTACTTGTCAAAAAAATATTTCCCAATATAACCTCACAAATATAATAATTTCCGAAAATAAACAAAACAACTTGACCATAAAACGGAAAAGGCCGCCCCGAAGGACGGCCTAAATCCAAGAATCATTTATCTATCAGAAACTTGCGTAGATGGTATGCGCTTCCGAACTGTATCCGGTAGCACCACAGAGCAGGTCTGCATAGTTGCCTGCGGTCACAGCGGTGCCGTTCACGGAACCGGCGACCTTGATAGGGTTCTCAGAGGTGCCGAGGGTGATGGTCTTCGTGCCGTTGAAATAGCCGACCACAAGACCGGTCTTGCCGTCAGGGCCGCCGGTGAGGGTGCAGTTGACGGAGCATCCTTCCATACCGGAGAACTCGACGTTGCCCAGGTTGCCCACGATGCCGCCGAGAGCGTTGCAGGGAACTTCGGCCACGACAGAGCCTTCAGCGGAACAGCCGGTAAGGGTGTGGGCCTGGCTGTGGAAGCCGGCAAGGCTGCCGAGAACGGATCCGCTCTGGCCGGATTCGAGCTTGATGATGCCGGTGTTGACGCAACCTTCCATACGGCCTGTGCCGCCGTGGATACCGCCAATCCTGCACTTGCAGTTGCCCTTGCCGGTGATGTTGCCGGAGTTGCGGCAATTGCGGGCCACATAGACCGCCGTCTGGTCCTCAGACTGGGGCCAGCCGACTATACCGCCATAGGCGTGGTTGGTGGTGTGGTCGTTGTCGGTATAGACCGTCACGTTTCCGCTGTTGTTGCAGGACTCCAGCGTGAAATTGTTGGCATAATTGGTGTCCTTGCCGCCTGAAGCCTTGGCACCGCTCCAGTTGTAGCTGGATCCGACGATACCGCCCACGTAGAGGGTATAACCGGCATTCCTGCCCGTGAACGAAGTCCCGCCGTTGTCGATGGACACATTCACGTCGCCATAGTTGTTGCAGTTGGTCATAGGGCCGGAGCAATCGCCCACGAGACCGCCCATCGAAGGACGTGCAGCAGTGTGGGTGCCATAAGTTGTACTGCCTCCGTCCGTAGGATCGGTCAGTGTGAGGGTCACAGTGCCGTGGTTGTCCGAGTTCTCGAACACAGGATTCTTTCCGGTTGCAGACACGAGGCCGCCGATCGTGAGGCCCGCAGCAATCGCATTGGTGCCGACATAGGCATTGCTGTTGATGTCGCCGATACCGTTACGGCCGTTGATGAAACCGCCCTGGACGGTCACGGCGCCGCGGTTCACGCAGCCGGACATGGTGTTGCTGGCGAAGTAGCCTGCAATACCTGCGCAGAAAGTAGCCTTGATGTTCTTCTCGCTGATATATGACACCGCGCCTGTGTTCTCGCAGTCGATGACGCTTCCAGTCGTGTAGCTGGTGATACCGGCAATGATCATTGCGCAGTCGTGGCCCTTGCAGTTGAACGTGATGTCGCCGGTATTCTTCAGGCGCAGGTTGTCGGAGCCGTTGGTGGTGCCGCCGGCAACGCCGCCGATATAGAAGTTCTTGGTGTCGATACCGGTATGGGTGATGGTAATCTTGCCGTTGTTGGTGCAGTCCTTCAGCATATTGTCATCGGAATTGCCCATAGATCCGACAATGGTGCCGATATACTGGGTGCCGCCGGTATTTGCCGTACCGGTGATGGTGAGATTGCCGTTGTTGACACAGCTGTCGATGGTGATTCCGCGGCCAAGGTCCTTTGCATCGCATTGACCGACGATGATGGCGGTGCGGCCGGCAGCATAGGAATCGATAGCGCCGGTCACGTCGGCGTTATTGATGATTTTGGCCACCAGGCCGGTGCTGGTCTTGGCAACGAAGGCGAACGCTCCGTCAAGTGCGGAAGGAAGGGTCAACTGACAGCTGGTATCAATCGTAAAGTCCTCAATCAAGCCAGTGTTGGCGCCGAACAGGGCCACACCGTCGGAGGTCCAGTTCTTAAGGCTGCAGCCCTGGCCGTGGAACTGGCCGGCCCAGCTTTCAGCTGTGGTGAGCGTGATACCGGACAAGTCGATGTCGCCTCCGAGATACACCTCGTCGTCCTGCGTGTAGGTGGATGCCTCTGCAAGGAATTCCTTAAGCTCCTCGCCGGTTGTGATAAACTCATACTTGAAGGCCACATCCTTCAGGGCGTCGCCGACGTTGTAGCCCTTGTTGCGTTCGAAGACCTTTACTCCTTCGGACGTCCTGTGCCCGGACTTGCCGCCAGCCTTGGCAATCATCATAAAATCCTTGGCCTCGGGGCAGGGAGGCACGACAGCGTAGTATTTAGTGCCGCTGGCAAAACCGTCGTTGGTGAAAACGGTCGTGGCGAAACCGCCCACGAGGTTGGTCACGACAGGAACGTCGCCGCTGGTGCTCACCTCCACGGAGATATCTCCGGGAGCATATTCAGTGCTGGTGAAATTGGTGGCGAACACAACACCGTTGACGCCAGTGACGTTGCTCATCTCGAACTCGATCATCGAGAACACGTTCTTGAACTGGGCCTTGGCGGATGCGCTGGCAAAATAGGCCACGGAAGACATAGCCGAAGGGTCGATAGTGCCTCCGGCAGGAAGATCCTGAACATCCGGAATATGCATGTTGACCACGTTGCCGCTGCGGCTGACGGCCTGGGCGGCGGGATACACGGCAATGAAAGATTCGGTGCCGGCAGGCACGGAGCCGCTGAGCTTCACGGCATCGAAATCCACTGCGGTGACCGTGAAGGTCTCGGCAGTCGTCGAAGCGTCGGGATACACGGCGACCTGGTCGCCGACGGCCCAGACAACGGTGTTGCCGTCGAGGACGGCCTTGGAACCGGCCTCGAGACCGGCGGTGAGGGATACTTCCACATAGCCGTCACGGACGGGAGCTACGGGAATTTCATCGACTGTTGCGGCCTCCTTCTGGCAGGAGACGAGCGCGGCACATGCAATCGCCGCAAAAGCAAAATACTTCTTCATAGGGCGATACATTTTACCAGGTGAAATCTTCAAAGCCGCCGAAATCTTCGGTCAGGCCTTCAGGGCTCTCGCAGAGAACGCTTTCGCAATACTTCTCCGACAGTTCACAGAAAGGAGCAACATAGGCTCCGGCAGTGTGTTTTTTTAGCATAATGAAGTTATGGAATTAGTGATAGATTATGTTGTCTTATTTGCGGTATTTGGCCGGCATCACGAAATGGTATGTGACCTCCAGGGGCTTGTCCACGTCGACCAGCCAGTTGGCCACCTTGAAGTGCACGTCGAACTCATCCAGGCCTATAGGCTTGCGGCTGTCGGGACCGTTGACCGAGAAACTGATTTCCTCGTCGCCGCTGATGTATTGCAGGCGGCAGTAGGTCAGATTCTCACTGCCGGGGGCTTTATTGAGGATGATAGGAATCGAGCTGAGATTGCGTATCGTGAAAGTGACTTTCTTCTCGCTGTATTTGATGTTGCTGATTTCGAAGCAAGCCTTGAAAAGAGGCTCAAGCCATTCGGCCTTGCCATACACGCATCCGTCGGCATAAGCGGCGGTGCGGCGGGCATCGAGAGCCTCGCGGATACCCTCAAGCGAACGCTCCCTGGCGAACACGAGGGTCATGGGCCTGTACTCTCCCTTCTCATAGTCGACCCACTGGAACATGGGCTTGTGGGCGTCGGTCCCGGTGACGATCGCCAAGTCTTTTTCGATGGCCCAGTGGAAGGCCTCGGGATCGAAGCCGCTGAAGCGGTTGATGATTTCAATACCGTCGATGAGGCCGGCATTGAAGAGCTCGGTATGGATAGGCCACCACTTCGTCTCGTTGGGAGCCTGCTGCTCCCAGTCGGGATGGTTCCACACCAGGAAGGCGCCCTGGCGCTTTGCCTCCTTGAGTCCGGCGCGGATCGCCTCTTCTTCCTGGCGGAATTCATCGGAGCCATACTTGCCGTCGTGCGTCTCGGACTTCTCGGCTATGGCATTGCCGTCAGTGATGAACTGGGTGTTGAAATGCCCCGGGAAAATGCGGGTGCCGCGGGTGAGCTCGGCGCCGTGGATCACGAGGATGCCGTATTTCTTGGCAGCCTTTGCAGCCATTTCATAGGAAGTGTTCCTGTCTGCCCTGGCGTTGAAATCCTTGAGCATATGCTGATGGTGGGTCTCCACGTGGTCGGTGATGGAGATGAAGTCAAGGCCGTCGAAATCAGCTTCATCCACACGGGTAACGGGCCACACTGAAGCATCGCTGAAATTGGTGTGGATGTGGAAATCCCCCTTAAGGGTCCGGTATCCCGGGATGTCGGGAATCCGGGCTTTATGGGGCACGGTGGCGGAAGCAGAAACCGTAACTGACAGCGCCACAAGGGCAAGCAATAATTTTCTCATAATTTTTTCAAGTAAAGCATACAAATATAAAAAAAATATTTATCTTTGCGGTCCATTTTTGAAGAAAAAGGGGGTGATTTAAGGAATGATTATCGTACAGGTAAAAGAAGGCGAAAATATCGAACGCGCCCTTAAGAAGTTCAAGAGGAAGTTCGAGAAGACCGGTGCCGTCCGCGAGATGCGCGCCCGCAAGAATTTTGAGAAGCCTTCAGTAAAGCGCCGTATCGCAAAGCAGAAGGCGATTTACGTCCAGCACCTCCGTCTCATGGAAGAGCAATAAAAAAAGCCCGAATTTTTCGGGCTTTTTTCTTTATATTCAATAGCTTAGACAGTTCCCTGCTCCAGCATTGCGGTGGCCACTTTCATGAAGCCGGCGATGTTGGCGCCCTTGACGTAGTCGATGCTGCCGTCGGGCTGGGTGCCGTACTTGACGCATTGCTCGTGGATGGAATCCATGATGAAGTGGAGCTTGGCATCCACCTCGGCGCCGCTCCAGCTGATGTGGGAGGCGTTCTGGGTCATTTCCAGGCCGGAAGTCGCCACGCCGCCGGCGTTGACGGCCTTGCCGGGAGCGAAGAGCACCCCGTTGTGCTGGAAATAGTGGATGGCACCGGGCTGGCAGCCCATGTTGCTCACCTCGCAGCAGCACCAGCAGCCGTTGGACTTCAGTTCCTTGGCATCGTCTTCGGAAAGCTCGTTCTGGAAGGCGCAGGGAAGCGCCACGTCGCATTTCACGCTCCAGGCCTTCTTGCCCGCGGTGAACTTGCATGCTCCCGGGAACTTGTCTGCCATATCCTCCACGCGGTTGCGGTTGGACGCACGCATGATGAGCATATAGTCAATCATTTCCTTGGTGATGCCTTCGGGGATTTCGCACACGCCGTCGGGGCCTGAAATGGCCACGACCTTGGCGCCGAGCTCGGTGGCCTTGATGCAGGCGCCCCAGGCCACGTTGCCGAAGCCGGACACCGCCACGCGGCAGCCCTTGATGTCCTTGCCTGCCTTGTGGAGCAGGTTCTGGGTGAAGTAGAGGGCGCCGAAGCCGGTGGCCTCGGGACGGAGGATGGAGCCTCCCCAGGTGGAGCCCTTGCCGGTCAGCACGCCGGTGTTGTACTCACGGGCGAGCTTCTTGTACATACCGTAGAGGTAGCCGATCTCGCGGCCGCCCACGCCCACGTCGCCGGCCGGGATGTCCTGGTCGGGGCCTATGCACTGCCAGAGCTCAAGCATGAAGGCCTGGCAGAAGCGCATGATTTCGTCGTTGCTCTTGCCCACCGGATCGAAGTCGGAGCCGCCCTTGGCGCCGCCCATGGGAAGGGTGGTGAGGGCGTTCTTGAACGTCTGCTCGAATCCGAGGAACTTCAGCATCGAAGGGGTCACGGCCCTGTGGAAGCGGAGTCCGCCCTTGTAGGGGCCGATGGCACTGTTGAACTGCACACGGTAGCCGGTGTTGGTCTGCACCTCTCCCCTGTCGTCCACCCAGGTCACGCGGAAGGTGAAGATACGGTCGGGCTCGACCATACGTTCCACGATCTTGGCCTTCTCGAACTCAGGGTGCTGGTTGTAGACCTCTTCCACTGATTCCAGAACTTCCTGTACTGCCTGGAGATACTCGTTCTCTCCCGGATACTTGGCCCTCAGGCGGGCCATGATGTCATTGGTTTTCATGATAAGTGTTATAAGTGTGTTATTTGACTTCCCATGTAGAACCGCTGTGGAGCAGCTCATCCACGGAATGGATTTTAGATGAACGCATCACGCTGATGACCTGGTCGCGCACACCGTCGTCGTAGGTGATGTCCTTGACGTCGCGTATCACGCCGAGGGCCACCGGATAGTCGGGCCCCTTCATCTCGGCGAGCGCCATGTGGAGGCCGATGTTGTCGGCGTGGGCGTCGTGAACCAGGATATCATCAAGGGTGTAGCCGCCTTCGCCGATGTGGACGGCGCGTATCTTTCGTCCGTCGAACACCAGGCCTCGGTCGGAGTTCTTTCCGAACACCATCTTCTCTCCCTGGCGGAGTATGATGGTGCGGTCGGCGCGCCACTCGGGATCGGAGATCTCCTTGTGGGCTCCGTCGTTGAAAATCACGCAGTTGGTGAGCATTTCCATGACCGAGCAGCCGTCGTGGAGGGCGGCGGCGGTCATGATCTCCTCGTTGAGCTTGAGCTCCACGTCCAGCGAACGGGCGAAGAAGGTGCCTTTCGCTCCAAGGACCAGCGATCCCGGATTGAAGGGATGCTCCACGGTGCCGTAGGGAGAGGTTTTCGTGATCGCCCCGAACTTGGAGGTCGGGGAATACTGTCCCTTGGTCAGGCCGTAGATCTGGTTGTTGAAGAGGATTATGTTGATGTCGATGTTGCGGCGGATGGCGTGGATGAAATGGTTGCCGCCGATTGCAAGGGCGTCGCCGTCGCCGCAGGCCTGCCAGACGGTGAGGGTGGGGTTGGCCACCTTGATGCCGGTGGACACCGCGGTGGCGCGGCCGTGGATGCTATGGAAACCATAGGTATCCATATAATAAGGAAGACGCGAGGAGCATCCGATTCCGGACACCACCACATAGCGTTCCTTCTCGTAGCCGAGGGCCTGGCTCACCCTGGGAAGAGCCCTCTGGAGGGCTGCAAGCACGGCGTGGTCGCCGCATCCGGGGCACCAGCGTACTTCCTGGTCGGACTTGAAATCCTTGAATGTGAGTGTTGCCATAATCAGATCTCCTTCTTGATTGCGTCCACAAGCTCGCTCACGAGGAACGGCTGACCCTGGACTTTGTTGTACTGCACATAGTTGAACTGCGGCAGGACTCCGCGAAGATAGTTCACGAACTGGCCGCTGTTGAGCTCGCACACGAGAATCTTCCCGAAGCCGGAGAAGATTTCCTCAGTGTTGGCGGGCAGAGGGTTGATGAAGTCGAAATGCACATAGGACACGTTCCCAACTTCTTCCACGGCACCGAGCAGATGCCCGTAGGTGCCGCCCCAGCCCACCACCAGGAGCTTGCCCCGGGCGGGACCGCGGAGAATCTCAAGCTTGGGAAGCCTGCGGGCTATCCTTGCCACCTTCTCGGCGCGTTCGCGCACCATCATCTCGTGGTTCTGGGGGTCGGTGGAAAGCACGCCCTCGTGGGTCTTTTCCAGACCGCCCACACGGTGCTCGAAACTCTTCTGGCCGGGGATGGCCCACTTGCGCACCAGCGTCTCGGGATCCCTCTCGAAGGGATGGAACTTCTCCCCTTCCGGAAGCACGCCGCTGACGAACGGGGGCTTGATTTCAGGATAGTCGGCCATCGAAGGGATGCGCCAGGGCTCGCTGCCGTTGCCGAGGAAGCCCTCGGAAAGCAGCATCACGGGAGTCATGTGCTCCAGGGCGATCTGCGCGGCGCAGAAAGCGGCGTCGAAGCAGTGCGAAGGAGAATGAGCGGCGATCACGGGCATAGGGCATTCGCCGTTGCGGCCGTAGAGCGCCTGGTTGAGGTCGGACTGCTCGGTCTTGGTGGGGAGGCCGGTGGAAGGACCGCCGCGCTGCACGTCCACGACGACCAGCGGAAGCTCCGCCATCACGGCAAGGCCGAGGGCTTCGGTCTTGAGCGAAAGGCCGGGGCCGGAAGTGGTGGTGACGGCGAGGTTGCCGGCGTAGCTGGCGCCGATGGCGGTGCAGATGCCGGCGATTTCGTCCTCGGCCTGCAAGGTCTTGGCGCCGAGGCTCTTATGTATGGCAAGCTCCTCCAGGATGGCCGTTGCCGGCGTGATGGGATAGGAACCGCAGAACAGGGGAAGGCCGGACTTTTCGGAGGCAGCGAGAAGGCCCCATGCAGTGGCCTGGTTGCCGGTGATGTTGCGGTAGGTGCCGGGCTTCTTGTTCTTCGAAGGGGCCACGGTGTAGGTGTTGGGGATGGCCTGGATGTTGGCGGCATAGTTGAAGCCGTCATTGAGGACCTTCTTGTTGGGCGCGATAAGTTCAGGGTGCTTCTTGGAGAATTTCCTTTCGAGATACAGGTAGATGTACTCCAGCGGGCGGCTGTAGATGTAGCAGGCCATTCCGAGGGTGAACATGTTCTTGCACTTGAGCACGGCCTTGGGATCCAGTCCGCTGTCTTTCAGCGACTCGCGGGTCAGCTCCGAGATGGGGGCCACGATGATGGCGCGGTCCTCCACCTTAAGTTCGGTGAAGGGGTTGTCGGTCTTGAAGCCGGCCTTCTGCATGCCTTTCTCGTCGAACGCGTCACCGTCCACGAGTATCATGGCGGTGGGCTTGCACCATTTGGCGTTGGACTTGAGAGCGGCCGGATTCATCGCCACCAGGAGGTCGCAGAAATCGCCGGGGGTCTCGACTCCTTCGGATACGATGTGGACCTGGAAACCGGAAACGCCGGACACGGTGCCGTGCGGGGCGCGTATCTCGGCGGGAAAATCGGGGAATGTGGACAGTTCGTTGCCATAAATCGCAGACATATCTGCGAAAAGAGACCCGGTGAGCTGCATACCATCTCCCGAGTCTCCTGCGAATCTGATCACAACATCCTTTAAGTCAATGACTTTGTGTTGCATCTTCAATATGTGGTTAAATAATCTGTTACTGTGCTGCTGCCGCTTCTGCCGCTGCCTGAAGCTCCTTCTGGAGGGATTCCATAGTCCTGTCGTCGGGGATGCCGAGAGCCTTGCGGGCTGCGGGGGTGAGGTCAACGCTCTGGGCCGGATCGATGTAGAGGGCGGAGGTCTGGTCGATCACGTAGATGTAACCGCCTTCCTTGGCAAGCTTCTCGAGTGCTTCCTGGGCCTTCTTGTAAATGGGAGCCATCAGCTGCTGCTGTTGCTGCTGGAGTTCGGCCTGCACGGTCTGCTGGAACTCCTGGATACGCTGCTGGATGTCGGTGAGTTCCTTTTCCTTGGTCTCACGTATAGCCTGGGTCCAGGTCTGGCCCTTCTGCTGATACTGCTGATACTTTGTATTGAACTCGTCGGCCATCGCCTGATAGGTCTCGCTGGCCTCCTTGCTGGAAGCGTCCATGGTGGCACGGGCCTGATCGGCCTCGGGCATCAACTGGACCAGTTCGGTGAAATTCACGTGGGCGAATTTCTGCTGTGCAAACGCTGCTGCGCTGATCATTGCCAATGCGGCAACCAAAAGAATCTTTTTCATATTTTCAAACTTTAAAATTGTTGTCCTATAACGAAGTGGAACTGACTTCCACCTATCTTTGCGTCGTCGAAACCGTAGCCCCAGTCCACGCCGAGCAAGCCTATCATCGGCAGGAAGATACGCACGCCCACACCGGCGCTTCGCTTGATTTCGAAGGGGTTGAATTCCTTTATATCGCTCCAGCAGTTACCGCCCTCCAGGAAGGCCAGCACGAAGATGGTCGAAGAAGGCTGCAGTATCACGGGATAGCGGAGTTCCACGGTGAATTTGTCATAAACGTTGCCGATGCGGGCGGCTCCGCTACTGTTGTATGGCGTAATCTTCTGGGGCGTCAGGGAATTGTTCTCGTAGCCGCGCAGGGATATGATTTCGTTGCCGTAGGTCATGTAGCCCGACATTCCGTCGCCGCCCACGAGGAAGCCCTCGAAGGGAGAGTAGCCCCAGGCCCTGTTGTAGTAGCCGAGGTAGCCGAACTGGGCGCGGGTCATGAGCACCAGGTCGCCGATGAGCTTGGTGTAGATGGCGCCGTTGAACTTCCACTTGTTGTACTCAATCCAGCGGTAGCGCTGCTCCACGGACCAGTTGTCGTAGTTGACGTCCCGCCAGCTGATCTTCCTGCCGTCACGTTCGGTGATGCGGTTGCCGGCGGCGTCGTAGTCGTAGTTTCGGAACAGCGAGAAAGGAGGGGTCAGGGACACGGACATGGAGAAGTCGGATCCGGACCGGGGATAGATCTGCTGGTCGGTGGAATTACGCATCAGCGTGAGGGTGTAGCTGATGTTGTTGGAAACGCCGTTGTCGAAGATGAAGCCGTAGCCGCTCCAGTCCTTGAGCCGGTAGGTCTGCCAGCTCAGGCCGTTGTAGAGCACGAAGAAGTTGTCGGGCCACTTGAGCCGGTTGCCCAGGGATGCCGAGAAACCGAAGACCTCCATCTGGTGGCTGTTGTCGAGGATTCCGAGCCAGAGGTTGGAATTGGTGTAGCGGGTGTAGTAGCCGCTCAGGTTGAGGGAGGTAGGCTTCTTGCCGAAGAGCCAGGGCTCCGTGAAGCTGGCGGTCAGGGCCGTGTAGTACTGGCCGTTGGTCTGGAAGCGGAACGCCAGGTTCTGGGCGTCTCCCAGCGGCACGGGGCGCCAGGCCGTCTTGTCGAAGAAGCGGTTGGTGGAGAAGTTGTTGAAACTCACGCCCACGGTGGCCACGAAGGTGTTGCCGCCCCAGCCTCCGGAAAGTTCCAGCTGGCTGGAAGGCTTCTCGGTGACGTTGTAGACTATGTCCACGGTGTTGTTGAGCTGGTTGGGGATGATGGAATAGCCCTTGCCCTGCTCCTGTATGGCTTCCGGGTCGAACTGGCCCAGGGAGGCGATTTCACGTATGGAGCGCTCGAAATCGGACTGGCGGAAGAGGTAGCCCGGCCTGGTGAAGATCTGGCGGCGCACCACCTTTTCGTTGGTCAGGTCGTTGCCGTTGATCACTATGTTGTTCAGCGTGGCCTGCTTGCCTTCGGAAATGCGGAGCTCCACGTCCACGGAGTCGTTCTGGATATTGGTCTCCACCGGGGTCACGTTGAAGAATAGGTAGCCGTTGTCGCGGTAGAGCTTGGACACGTCCAGCTCGGTCTGCTTGCCGCCGCCGTTGAGGCGCTTCTCCATCGACACCACGTCATACACGTCGCCCTTCTGGATTTTCAGCACCTCGTTGAGCACCTCGGAAGGATAGACGGAGTTGCCGGTCCAGGTGATGTCCCTGAAATAGTATTTGTCGCCTTCCTCGAACACCAGGTCGATGGCGAGGCGGTTGGGCTCCATATAATAGACGGAGTCGCGCACCAGGCGGGCGTCGCGGTAGCCGGCCTCGTTGAAGGCGGAGAGCACCGTCTTCTTGTCGTTGAGGTATTCCTTCTCGTTGAACTTCTTGCTGTTGAAGAAGTTGTAGATCTTGTTGGACTTGGTCTTCTTCATCGAGCGGGCCAGCTTGAAATCGCCGACGTGCTCGTTGCCGATGAAGTGGATTTCCTTGATGCGCACGCGCTCTCCCCTGTTGATGGCGAAGTTGACGCGTATGGCGTTCTTCACTATCGAGTCTTTCTGCACCTCGGCCTGGACCGTGGCGTTGAGGAAGCCCTTTTCGGCATAGTAGCGCTTGATGATGTCGGAAGATGTCTTCTCCACGTATTCGGAGAATTCCCCGCCGCGGCGCAGGTTCAGGCGGTCCTGGAGTTCTTTCTTGTCGCCGGACTTGATGCCGGAGAAGGTCCAGCGGGACACCCTGGGACGCTCCTTGATGATGATCTTGAAATATGCCGAATCGGCATTCTCGCTCAGATGGTCGATGACGAGCGACACGTCTTCGAAATAGCGCTGGAGCCAGAGGCGGCGCACAATTCCGGACACGTCGTCGCTGGGCACGGTCAGCTCCATGCCTTTCTGCATGCCAGTGAGCTGTATGATCTGGGCGGAACTGAAATAACTGTTGCCTTCAACCTCGACACCCCCCACGAAATACTTCCTGGGGTGGTTGTAGTCCACTTCCACTTGCTTTTCCTGGGCCAGCACGACGGCACAGGAGAGCAAACACAGCAAGGCAACGATATATCTTCTTATCATCTTTCTACCGATAAATGCGCAAATATACGGAATTATTTGACTTTTCCGAAACGTCTGTCCCGGGAAGCGTATTCCAGAAGCGCATTCCTGTACTCCTCCTTTCTAAAATCAGGCCAAAGTGTGTCGGTGAACACAAATTCGGTATATGCGAGCTGCCAGAGCATGAAATTGCTGATACGTTTTTCGCCGGAAGTGCGGATCAGGAGGTCCGGATCCGGGATTCCGGCCGTGACCAGATAATCTTCGATGTCGCTGCCTCCGTCCTCGGCCATGCGGCGGGCGGCCTGGCGTATATCCCATTTGCCGCTGTAGCTCAGGAACACGATGGCGGTCATGCGGGTGCCTTCCGCCGTGGCGGCCTCCAGGCCGTCGATGGCGTCGTTAAGCTTCTTAGAGAGGCGGGAGCGGTTGCCGAGCAGACGGAACCGGATGCCGTTGTCCAGGAAGGTCCGGAGCTCGTTGTGGATGGTGTCCATCATCAGCTCCATCAGGCCGTTGACCTCGGCCTCCGGACGGTTCCAGTTCTCTTCCGAGAAAGCGAAGAAAGAAATGTATTTCACCCCGAACTCGACGCTCGCCTCCATCACGGCACGCACGCTTTCGACTCCTTCGAAATGGCCGAAGATGCGGTCTTTCCCGCGCTGGCGGGCCCAGCGGCCATTGCCGTCCATGATGAAGGCGACGTGGGTGGGAACTATTTCAAGACTATTCATATTCAATCTTTTACGTTGCGGACATCCCCTCCCCACATAAGGCGGGAGCGGAGTGCCTCGATGAAACTTGAGCCTCCCAGTTCGACCCTCTGCAGCACTTCGGGCACACCCTCGATTTCCAGGCAGGCAGAGGAAGGGACGCTGTAGCCGCGGTTGTCGGCGGTCAGGGCGACCTGCGAGTCGCGGGACTGGAAGGTGATGCGTATCCGGGAAGTGTCCGGCACCACGAGGGGACGGACGTTGAGGTTGTGCGGGGCCACGGGAGCCACGATGAGCACCCTGGAGTCGGGCATGCAGATGGGGCCGCCGGCGCTAAGGGAGTAGGCCGTCGATCCGCAGCTCGTTGCAACCAGCAGTCCGTCAGCCCAATACGTCGGCAGCGGGCGGGAATCTATCTCCACGTCCACGCCCAGCATCGCCGCTCCCTTGCGGAGCACGCATATCTCGTTCAGCGCCATCTGCGGGCCGTCTCCCCCGCTTAGGCCGGTCACCCGCACCATACCGCGCCTCCGCACGGAATAATCTTTGCATGCAAGAGCCCGGACCACGTCTTCCGGCTTGTTTTCGGACAGGAAGCCGAGACGGCCGAAATTGACGCCCAGCACGGGCAGGGACGCCTCCAGGGCAAGGGCGGCAGCCGACAGGAAGGTGCCGTCGCCGCCGAAACTCAGGAGCATGTCCGTGCCGGCCTCGATTTCCCGGGCGCTGAGCGCCGGGTACACGTCGAAACCGGCGGCGCCCAGGTCGGCGAGCAGGCCGAGCACGCGCTCGTCCAGTTCCAGACGCCTGTCCTTTAAATAATATGCAAACTTCATATCAGGCTTCAAATTTAGTACAATTTTTCGGATATAAATTTTAATTTTGCAGTTATGACGAGATTAAGTGTCAATATAAATAAAATAGCGACCCTGCGCAACGCGCGCGGAGGCAACATGCCCGACGTTGCGAAAGCCGCCCTGGACTGCGAGCGCTTCGGCGCCGAAGGCATCACGGTCCACCCCAGGCCCGACGAGCGCCACATCCGCTACTCCGACGTCCTGACCATACGTCCCCTCGTGAGCACCGAATTCAACATCGAGGGCAATCCAATACCCCGTTTCCGCGAGCTCGTGCTCAAGGTGCGTCCCGACCAGGTGACCCTCGTGCCCGACGCGGAAGACGCAATCACGTCCAACGCCGGCTGGGACACCATTGCCCACAGGGACTACCTGACGGGGCTCTGCCGCGAGTTCAAGGCCGCCGGCATAAGGGTTTCGATTTTCGTGGACCCGGACCCGCAGATGGTCCGGGGCGCCGCAGCCTGCGGGGCCGACCGCGTGGAGCTCTACACCGCCGCCTACGCAGAGCAGTACCCGTCCGGCCCCGAAAAGGCCATAGCCCCATATCTGGAGGCCGCGAAAGCCGCAAGGGAATGCGGCCTCGGGCTCAATGCCGGCCACGACCTCAACCTGGAGAACCTCGCCTTCTTTATCCGCACGATACCTTGGACCGACGAAGTGTCGATAGGCCACGCCATCATCTGCGACGCACTTTACATGGGTCTTCAGAGCACAATCGGCGCATATCTTAAAGAGATTCGGAAAAAATAGTTACATTTGCATTCTGCAAAACAAGAAACCAAAATACAAGAAATGAAAAAGATTACCCTCGGCATCATTGCCACACTCGGGGCCGCCGCCCTTCTCTCGATGACTGTTTCCAGCTGCAACTCCACCTCCGCTCCGGCCGCCAAGTCCGGTTCCGACTCCACCGCCGTTGCAGGCTCGATAGTGTTCTTCAACCTCGACAGGGTCCTCGACGAGTACGACATGGCCAACGACCTCCGCAGCGTGGCCGAGACCAAGATCAACAGCATCAACCAGGAAGTCAACCGCAGGGGCTCCAAGCTGGAGAAGGACATCAAGACCTTCCAGGACAAGATCAACAAGGGCCTCATGACCCAGTCCGTCGCTGAAATCCAGGGCAAGAAGCTCCAGGACCAGCAGAACAGCTTCCAGCAGTATGCCGCCCAGAAGCAGCAGGAAATCGCTGAGGAGCAGCAGGTCATGATGAACCAGATCGCAGATGCCATCAAGACCTTCATCGACCAGTACAACGCCGAAAAGGGCTATGCGATGATTCTCACCACCCAGGGTGAAATCATGCCCGCCCCCGTCGTGGCCGGAGATCCCGCGCTGGACATCACCGACGACATTCTCGAAGGCCTCAACGCCGCCTACGTGAAGAGCAAGACCGAAAATAAAGAATAATTCCCTTTGAAGGTTGCCGTACTTTCCTGCTTCTACCCTTTCAGGGGAGGTGTAGCCCAGTTCAACGCAAGCCTGCTTGGCGAACTGGGCCGGGAGCACACGGTCAAGGCCTTCAATTTCACCACCCAATACCTCGACATTCTCTTCCCTGGCAAGACCCAGTACGTCTCCGCCGGGGATGATGCCGTGCGGGTGGAATCCGAAGCCGTGCTGAGCACCGTGAACCCCTTCACCTGGTGCAGGACGGCAAAAGCCATAAGGGAATGGGGGGCAGAGTTGCTCATCCTGCGCTACTGGATGTCGTGGTTCGCTCCCTCGCTGGGCTGGGTGGCCCGCCATGTGGGCCCCGGCTGCAAGGTGGTGGCCATCACGGACAACATCATCCCCCACGAGCCCCATTTCTTCGACAAGCCCCTGACGCGGTGGTTCCTCCGCGGCGTGGACGGCTGCGTGGCTATGAGCGGCGAAGTGGCCGCAGACCTTCTCCGCCTCAAGCCGGAGGCACGCCACATCGTGCTGCCCCACCCCATCTACACCCACTTCGGCGACATGGTGCCCCGCGAAGAGGCCGAGCGTAAACTCGGTCTGGAGAGCGGCCGCAGGAACCTGCTGTTCTTCGGTCTCATCCGCAAATACAAGGGTCTGGACATCCTCATCGACGCGTTCTCGGGGCTGCCGGATGACTACCAGCTCATCGTTGCCGGCGAGCCCTACGGCGACTTCGGCGAATACGCCGCCGCCATTGAAAAAAGCCCCGCAAAAAGCCGCATCAGACTCTTCACGCGCTACATTCCGGATTCGGAAGTGAAGTGGTTCTTCTCGGCCGCCGACGCCGCCGTACTCCCCTACCGCAGCGCCACCCAGAGCGGCGTAGGAGCCCTCGCATGCCATTTCGAAGTGCCCATGATAGTCACGGACACGGGCGCCCTGCGCAGCACCGTGGAAGGCCGCGGCACAGGGATGGTCGTGGACAGGGCGGATGCCGCCGCCGTGCGCGAGGGGATACTCCGCTTCTTCGGCACCCCGGGGCTGAAGGATGAATGCATAAGCCACATCAGGGACGAAAAAGTGCGCCTGTCGTGGTCCGGTTTCTGCAAGGAATTGATAAGATTTACGGAATCATTATGAAACGATATCTATTTGCCACGCTGCTGCTCGCGATGCTGATGCCGCTCGGCGCTTCCGCCCAGTGGTATCTGTTTCCCGGCAGCCGCCATGCCAAGGACAGCACCAGGGTGGAGAAGCGCGACCCCTTCAAACCCATCGGGATAGAGGAAGAAAAGACAGAGCCCGACTTCGAGGAGTTCGCCGTCACAAAGGTGTCCCTGATACTGCCCCTGCGCAGCACCGGCACCCCCAACAGCAACTTCCTGGACTTCTACAGCGGAGTGCTCCTGGCCGCCGACAACCTTTCCACCGCCGAACGGCACTATGAGATTTCCGTGTTCGACTCCACCGTGGGTCTTCCCGACGCCGGCGAGCTCGAGCAGAGCGACATCATCATAGGCCCCGTGAGCTACGACGATGTGGAGAGGATACTCCCCCGGGCGCACGGCAAGTATATAGTCTCCCCGCTCGACCCCAAGGTCGCGAGCCTCACGGACCGCCACAACATCATCCAGGCCCCCTCGGGATGGGAAGCCCAGGTCGATGAACTGGTGCGCTGGATAGGCGACGACCTTCGCGGCGGCGACGCCGTGGTGCTCCTGCAGAGCGCCGATGAAAGGGGCGGAGCGATCACCGTCCGCATTGCCCAGAGGCTCTCGGAAGCAGGCATCCCCTATGAAATCACCTCCACTCCATCCTCCAAGGAAGGCACCGTGGCCGGCACCTGCCGCTTCGTGATAGCTTCCGAAAACGATGAATTCTGCAGCGCCGCCATACGCGAAATCGCACTGATGAACATTCGCGGGGGCCGCAACGCCGTGTACAGCACTTCCAGGCTCCGCTCGCTCAGCGACCTCGAGGTGGAGAGCCTCCACGCCGCCGCGACCCGCATCACCGCCACCTACTACGCAGATCCCAACGACCTCACGGTCAAGCGCTTCGCCGACAAATACCGTCGTCTCTTCAAGGGCGACCCCGGGCAGTGGGTCTATCAGGGCTACGACCTGATGAACTATTTCGGCACCATCCTCAACAAGGATCCCGACTACTGGTATGCCGAAATCGCCGGAGCCCCGGCAAAGGGCCTGCAGACCGATTTCAGTTTCGACGCATCCGGAAAGAACAACACCGCCGTCCGCCGCCTGCGCTACAATGCCAACAACACAATATCCCTCGTACGCTGATATGGAAAAAGTCAAATGCCTCATCATAGGCGGAGGCCCTGCGGGCTACACCGCCGCCATCTACGCCGCCCGTGCCGACATCTCCCCCGTCCTCTATGAAGGGATGGAGCCCGGAGGGCAGCTCACCACCACCACAGTCGTGGAGAACTTCCCCGGCTATCCCAACGGGGTCGATGCCAACGCCCTCATGGCCGACATGCGCGAGCAGGCCGTGCGCCTGGGCGCCGACATTCGCAGCGGTGCGGTCAGCGCCGTGGACCTTTCCCATAGGCCGTTCAAGGTCACTGTGGACGGCAGCGTGGAGCTTGAGGCGGAAGCCCTTATCATCGCCACGGGCGCTACGGCCCGCTACCTCGGCCTTCCGTCCGAGCAGAAGTTCCGCGGCCTCGGCGTATCCGCATGCGCCACTTGCGACGGTTTCTTCTACCGCAAGAAAGACGTCGCCGTGGTGGGCGGAGGCGACACCGCGTGCGAGGAGGCCACCTACCTTGCCGGCCTCTGCCGCAAGGTGTACATGATAGTGCGCAGGGACGTGCTGAGGGCAAGCGTGGCGATGCAGGAAAGGGTGAAATCCACCCCCAACATCGAGATTCTCTGGAACTGCAACACCCAGGAGGTGCTCGGCGATTCCAGCGGAGTGACCGGAGCTCGCCTCCAGCGCAAGGACGGCAGCGTGTTCGACATCGCCGTGGACGGCTTCTTCCTCGCGATCGGACACACTCCCCAGTCCGCCCTCTTCGCCCCCTGGATCAAAACCGACGAGGCCGGCTACATCGTCACCGACGGCCGCACCAGCGCCACCAACGTGGAAGGCGTGTTCGCTGCCGGCGACGTGCAGGATCCCCGTTACCGCCAGGCCATCACCGCCGCAGCTTCCGGCTGCCGTGCCGCCCTGGACGCAGAAAAATTCCTCAAACAATGAAACTTACGCAGAAAATAGCTTTAGCTGCCCTGATGCTGGCCGCACTTGCTGCCTGCAAGACCCAGTATGAACTCCTGCTGGAAAGCAACGACGCCGACGCCAAGTATGAAGCCGCATTCGACCTTTTCAGCGAGGGCAAATACGCCAAGGCCAGCCAGCTCTTCGAATCCCTGTCCGTCATCACCAACGGCACCGCCCGCGACGACACGGTCCAGTACTACTGGGGCCTGAGCAACTACCGTGCGAAGGACTACCTGACGGCCGAGACCAACTTCGAGCGCTTCATCAGCAATTTCCCCCGCAGCCCGTTCGCCGAATCCGCCGAATTCCTCCGCCTGGACTGCATGTTCCGGGGCTGCTACCGCTATGAACTGGACCAGACGCCCACCTACAAGGCCATCACCGCCATCAGCGAATACCTCATCCGCCATCCCGGCACCGAGTACCGCACCGTCTGCGACCACATGCTCGATGACCTCAACGGGCGCCTGGAGCGCAAGGCCTTCGAAAGCGCCTACCTCTATTATAAGATGGAGGACTATATGGCATCCCGAGTGGCCCTTCGCAACGTCCTGAAAGATAATGCAGAGAACCGCTACCGCGAGGACATACTCTACTACATAGCGATGTCCTCGCACAAATATGCCTCCCTCAGCGTGCCCGCAAAGCAGAAGGAGCGCTTCCTGGTGTTCTACGACGACTACTTCAACTATGTGGGTGAATACCCCGACACCGACAGGGCCAGGGAACTGGAAAAACTCTACAAAAAGGCAAAAGAAAAATATTGAAACTCCCGCTCCCGGGACTTTCGTATTAAAGATATGGAAAATAAAGTACCCAACAACACAATCACGAGGGATATCAAGGACCTCGCCGCCCCCACGGGCAATATCTATGAGACTACAGTGATACTCGCACAGCGTGCGAACCAGATTGCACTCGCAGAGAAGAAAGAACTCAACAAGCGCCTCGAGGAGTTCCGCAATGAGCGCGACACCATGGAGGAAACCTTCGAGAACAAAGAGCAGATCGAAATCTCCAAGTATTTCGAGCGCCAGCCCAAGCCCGGTCTCGTGGCCATTTCCGAATTCGAGGACGGGGAACTCTCCTACCGCTTCGCAAAGTCTGACGAAAAGGCTGAATAAAGGGGAGTCGCAATGCTCCGCAGCCTCCACATACGCAACTACGTGCTCATAGACTCTCTGGACATCAAGTTTCCGGAGGGTCTTGTGATCATTACGGGGCAGACCGGTGCCGGCAAGTCCATACTTCTCGGCGCCCTCGGCCTGCTTGCCGGAGAACGCGCCTCGGCCGACATAATCGGCCAGGGGGGCGAGAGCTGCGTCGTGGAAGGTGAATTCGAGACTCCCGAAGGGCTCAGGATAATACGCCGGGTGGTCTATAACTCGGGCCGATCCCGCAGTTTCATCGACGACTGCCCCGTGCAGCTGGAAGAGCTGTCGGAACTTAGCTCGCGCCTTTTCGACATCCACTCCCAGCACCGCAGCCTCCTGCTCACCGACAAGCAGTTCCAGCTCTACCTGCTGGACCGCTTCGCCGGCAACGGGAAGGTGCTCGAAGAGTGCAGGGAGCACTGGAAGGCCCTCGGAGCCTGCAGGAAAGAGCTTGACGAAGCCAGGGAAGAGCTGAGGCGCAGCACCGCCGAACGCGACTACAACGAGGCTCAGTTCCGCGAACTGGAGGCGGCCGCCCTGAGGGACGGCGAACTCGAAGAGCTCGAGGAGGAGCAGCAGGCCCTTGCCAACGCCGAAGAAATCCAGGAAAGGCTCTCCCAGGCCATCGGTCTTTTCAATCCGCCGGATCGCCCCGGCATGGGCGAATCCCTGCGGGAAGCCCGCCGCTCCCTGGACCATGCCGGCAAGTTCCTCCCCTCGATGCTGGAGCTCGGCGAACGCCTGGAATCCGCAAGGATAGAACTGGAAGACATATTCTCCGAGGTGGAATCCGCCGCTGAGCGCACCGTCTCGTCCGGAGAGCGCCTGCAGGCCGTGGAGGAAAGGCTGTCGCTTATCTACCGCCTTATGCACAAGCACGGCTGCGACAGCATCGCAGGCCTGCTGGAAATCAAAGACAGATACTCCCGGGCCGTAAACGGCACGGAAGAGCTGGAAGAGCGGTGCTCCGAACTGGAAAAGCGCTTCGACAGCCTCTCCAAGGCCCACGCGAAAGACTGCGCCACACTGAATGCAGCGCGCCTGAAGGCCGCCCCCGGCTTTGCCGCCGAAGTGGCCGGGCACCTGCACTTCCTGGAGCTGGAAAGGGCCGGCTTCGAAGTGGAGCTTCTCCCCGCAGCGCCGGGAGCGCAGGGCTCCGATTCAGTGTGTTTCAAATTCTCGGCGGACGGGGGGCGCAGTACCGATGTGGCAAAGTGCGCCTCGGGCGGCGAGATTTCCCGCATCATGCTGAGTCTCAAGGCAATAATGGCCAGGTTCGAAGGCATGCCGACCCTCATCTTCGATGAAATCGACAGCGGCGTGTCCGGCAGCGTGGCAGACAAGATGGGCTCGATGATATGCGAAATGGGACGCACCATGCAGGTGTTCTCCATCACCCATCTCCCGCAGGTGGCCGCAAAGGGCAGCGCCCACTACCTCGTGAGCAAGCAGTTCGACCCAGCCACCGGCCGCACCACCTCCGGCATACGCCTTCTCGAAGGAGACGGGCGCGTGCAGGAACTGGCCCGGCTGCTGAGCGGCTCCGTGGTCACGCAGGAGGCAGTCGCCAACGCCCGCGCCCTGCTGAAGGAGGCCGCGTCATGAAAAAGACGGGAAGACGGCCCTCCGACGAAGAGGCCTTCCGCAAGCGCCTGGGCGCCAAGGGGCTGAAGGTCACCGCCCAGCGCCTCGCCGTGCACGGCGCGATGTCGGAACTCATCCACGGCAGCGCCGACGCGGTCTATGAAATGGTGCGCGACAAATGCCGGATACGGCCATCCACCGTCTATAACATACTCTCCGAACTTGCCGACAACGGCATCTACGGCCGGCGTTTCAGCGCCAACAACAAGATGTACTTCGACGTGTTCCCCGACAGGCACGTCCACCTCTACGACATTCGCAACAACGCAATCTTCGACGTGGAAGCCGGCGACCTCGCCGCCCAGGTTGAAGCCGGCCTCAGGCGCAGGCGCTTCCGCGGCTACAAGATCGAAGGCATCGACATACAGATAGTCTGCCACCAGACACGCAAAAAGTATTTATGATGATAAAGAGACTACTCCCCTTTCTGCTCGCCCTGAGCGTTCTCGCTTCCTGCGACATGAAGAGCGATCCGTTCCTCTACCGGGGATTCATGATGGGATTCATCCAGGAAGACGGATCCTTCAATGGTGACGACGGACGCACCTACGTGTTCTCCAACCTGTCGGCCGGCTACGACTGGCAGGGCGCCACCCGCCTCCTCGCCCTCTTCGACGTGACCGAAGAGATGACCGACGGGCGCTATGATTCCAGGCTCCTGGAATGCAACGCCCCTCTCTACAAAGAGCCGCTCAAGAGCGGCGAGGTGGAGAATATCGACGCCTTCGGGCCCGACCCCATCGATGTGCAGGACGCCTGGTACTCAGGCGGCTGCATCAATATGAGCAACTGCTTCCGCTACCGCTCAGACGAGCAGGGGCTCCACAAGGTGGACCTCATAGTGGACCAGAGCCGTCCCGTCACCGACACCCTGCACCTGCTGCTCAGACACGACGCCGGTGCCGACAGGCTCGAAACCGACGTACCCCCGGCAGAATACAACCTCTACCGCTTCTACTCTTCCTTCCCCGTAGCTTCATTCTTCCCCGAGGGCAAGGACACGGGCGTGATAGAGATCAAATGGAAATGGGAAGACGGCGACAAGGAACTGTGCAACAAAGTGAATCTTAAGTAATGGATAAGGCAACGATCAAAAAGTACAATTACTGGCAGTGGCGCACCCTCATCATCCTGATGCTGGGTTATGCCCTGTTCTATTTTGTCCGGAAGAACTTCAGCATTGCGATGCCTGCCCTCGAGAGCGAGCTTGGGCTGAGCAAGACCCAGCTCGGTATCTTCCTCACGCTCAACGGAGTCATCTACGGCGTGTCCCGCCTCGTGAACGGCATGCTTGCCGACCGTTTCAGCCGCAAGCGCATGATGGCCCTCGGCCTCCTGCTTTCCGCCATGGTGAACATAGCCATCGGCTTCATCCCCGCCGTGAACGGTTTCTTCAACGTGTTGGACACCTCGGGCAAGGCCACCATTGGATTCGTCTATCTGCTTGGTTCACTGTGGCTTATCAACGGCTACCTGCAGGGCATGGGCTATCCTCCCTGCTCGTCCCTCATGGCCCACTGGATCAGGCCTTCCGAGCTCGCCACCAAGCAGTCAATCTGGAATGCGTCGCACTCCATCGGAGCGGGCCTCCTTTCCGTGATGATAGGCGCCATACTCGGGACTTTCGGCAATTCTGCCTGGCAGTGGTGCTTCTGGGCCCCTGCCGTGCTCGCCATCTTCGGCGCTGCAATGATTTTCTTCGGCCTGAAAGACACGCCCGCCTCCGTGGGCCTGCCCAATCCTGAAGACATGGACGCCCCTAAGGAGAAAGACGCGCCCGCCGAGGCCGAAGACCCGGCCCTGACCCGGCTGGCCTACAAGAAGTTCGTCAGCAAGATGGCCTTTGGCAACCCCATCATCTGGATCATCGCCATCGCCGACTTCTTCGTGTACGTGATCCGCTTCACCATACTTGACTGGGGCTCCACCATCCTGGTGCAGGACAAGGGGCTGGAAATCTCCCTTGCGGCTTCCATCATAGGCGCCTGCGAAATCGTGGGCGGCATCGTGGGCATGCTCGTCGCCGGCTGGGCCACCGACAAGTTCTTCCACAGCAAGACCCAGTGCACCAGCGCGATATGCACCATCATGGCTGTGGTCTGCCTCTTCGTGTTCTGGCAGGTGAAAGACATCCCCTGGCTGTTCATCACCATGCTGATCCTCTCCGCATTCTTCATCTACGGGCCCCAGGCCCTGCTGGGCATCGCCGCCTCCAACCAGGCCACCAAGAGGGCCGCAGCCACAGCCAACGGCATCGTGGGCATAGTCTGCTACCTCAGCCCCATCGTGTCCGGCGCCGTGTTCGGAGCCATCGCAGACAACCCCAGGCTCGGCTGGGACGGAGTCTATATCGTGGCCATCGCTATGGGCATAGTCGGAGCCATACTGCTCGCAGCGCTCTGGCGCAAGCCTGCCGACGGCTATGCAAAGGCCGAGAAGCTGATGGAAGAAGTCAGGGCCGAATACGAGGCCGGCAAGAAGCAGTCTGCCGAATAAGCACACTATTTGCTATATTTGCTGAAACATCCCAGTGTTATGAATATCAAGAAGGTACTACTGATTATTGCCGTTTTGTGTATGAGTACTGCCATCACCAGCTGCACCCTTTGGTGCAAGGCCCCCAAAGGCAAACTTATCTACTGCAGTTATGCCAAGACCGGCGCCGCCGGACTGGGCAAGGATTACTGTGAGCTTATAGCTGATCCCGGCGTGGACCCCAAGGTCGTGGTGGTGCTGGACCAGGACTGCCGCTTTGCTGAGGAGCGCAGGGAGGAGTTCGCAGTGGATGCTTCCGTGGTGGAAGACCTGCAGAAGCAGCTTGAAGAAATCAAGGTCTGGAAGCTCAACGGCTACAACCTTGAAGAGCCCATCTGCGGCGGCCACTCCTACAGAATCTACATGGAATACGATTCCGGGGAGAAGATCAACGCCCGCTGGTACGGCCACGGCGTCAAGGATTCGGCCATCCACGCGTACAACCTGATCGAGTACTTCTTCAAGCCCTGGAGGGAAAAAATGCCGCCCCAGAAGGACCGCGCGGACTTTTGAGGTTAGGATTGTTTTGCTTATATTTGCAGAACGATGAGAAGATTAGCTGAACTGATTCTGGTTGCATTGTCCGCACTGTTGCTGACATCCTGCGGCAAATCGCTGAAGGACATCGAAGTCACTTCATGCAAGGTCACGTCCATATCCCCCAAGGGGCTGTCGGCCTTCGACGCCACCGTGGACCTGGGCGTGAACAACCCTTCGGTGCAGCTGACCCTCACGCGGATGAACGCCACCGTGAAGATGGACGGCACCCCCTGCCTCTACCTGACCGCCGACGACGTGACTCTCGAGCCCCGCAGCGAGCAGGTGTACATTCTGTCGATCCACGGCCTGCTGGACGGAAATTTCAATCCCTTCGCCCTGCTGACCCTGCTCGACAGCCCCGACATGGACCCGATGACCATCGACGTCTCCTGCCATGCCAGCCTCAAGAGCGGCCTGGGCAAGGACCTGATTTATAAAGATATACCTCTGAAGGAGCTCTTAGGAAAGATATGAAAAGGATTATTTTGACACTGCTGCCCCTGCTTTGCTGCCTGTGCCTGAGCGCCCAGGAGGCAAAGGACACTACCGCCACCTACGACGTGTTCGACAAGCTGTCGGAGAATCTCTCCGTCAGGCAGCCCGAGGCCGTGCGTGCCGCCATGGCCGCCCACGTGGAGCGCAACGAGAAGCGCGCCGCATCCGGGCTTGAAGGCCAGACCTTCCGCATCAGGATCTTCTTCGACAGCGGCCAGAGCGCCCGAGGCGCCTCCGAAGCGGCCGCAGCCCGTTTCCGCAACCTCCATCCCGGCGTGCCCGTGTCCCGCACGTTCACCGACCCGTTCTTCAAGGTCACCGTCGGCAACTATGCCACCAAGGCCGATGCCGCGAGCGCCCTGAAGACGATACAGCAGGAATTCCCCACGGCTTTCATAGTGCGTAACTGATGATCAAGACAGGACTCGAACTCAAGCAGCAGCAGAAGCTCTCCCCTCTCCAGATCCAGACCATCAAGCTTATCCAGATGCCCATCCAGGAGCTGGAACAGAAGGTCCGGGAGGAGCTGGAGAGCAATCCCGTGCTTGACGACGAGCCGGCTCCGGACAGCGAGTCCGAGACCAAGGACGTCTCCATCGACGCCATCAAGGAAGACGGCGACATCCCCGCCTACAGGCTGAAAGTCAACAACTGGGGCAAGGACCCCCGCCCTGAATACAACACCTTCTCCGTGAAGGAAGGCTTCACCCAGAGCCTCCAGCGCCAGCTCGGCTTCCGCGACCTCAGTCCCCACCAGCGCGAGATCGCATCGTTCATCATCGGAAGCCTCGACGACGACGGCTACCTGCGCCGCGACATCGAGACCCTCGTGGACGACCTTGCCTTCCGCGCCAACATCGAGACCAATCCCGAAGAAGTGGAGGAAATGCTGAAGGTGATCCAGGATTTCGAGCCCGTGGGCGTGGGCGCACGCGACCTGCGCGAGTGCCTGCTGATCCAGCTCCGCTCCCTCAAGCCCTCCCCCGAAGTGGACACCGCGAAGCGTATCATCGGCGACTGCTTCCAGGACTTTTCCAATAAGCATTTCCAGAAAATCTGCAGCAAGCTGGGCATAAGCGAGGAGCAGCTGAAGGCCGCATTCGGCAAGATAGTGAAGCTGAATCCCGCTCCCGGCGGCCAGGTGGACGACTCCTACAACGACCAGTCGCAGCAGATAGTCCCCGACTTCATCCTGGACGAGCACGACGGCGTGCTGGACTTCACCATGCCGCGCTTCAACGTGCCCGAGATCCGGGTCAACAAGAAATACGCCGACCTGCTGATGGACGCCAAGGGCAGCACCGAGCAGGCCCAGAAAGAGGCGGCCGCTTTCGTGAAGCAGAAACTGGACTCGGCAAAGTGGTTCGTAGAGGCCCTCAAGCAGCGCCAGAACACCCTCAGCAAGACCATGCGCGCCATCCTCGACTACCAGCACGACTATTTCCTGGACGGCGACGAGAGCAATCTCAAGCCAATGGTGCTCAAAGATATAGCTGAAATCACCGGCTTCGACATCTCCACCATCAGCCGCGTGGTCAACAGCAAATTCATCGAGACCCATTTCGGTATCTTCCCGCTCAAGTATTTCTTCTCCGAAGGCATGGAGAACAGCGAAGGCGAGGAGGTATCCACCCGCGAGCTGAAGAAAGTCCTGCAGGAATGCATCGGCGAAGAGGACAAGAAAAAGCCCCTGACCGACGAGCAACTGGTGGTGGAGATGAAGAAACGGGGCTACAACGTGGCCCGTCGCACCATCGCCAAGTACCGCGGCCAGCTGGGCATTCCTCTCGCCCGCTGGCGCAAGGAGATCTGATATCCGTTATTCGCTGTAGTTGTGGTCGATCACCACGGCCACGTTATTTCCGGGCACCAGTGCCTGGATTTCGTCCGTGAGCGTGCGGTAGAGGGCAGGTTCATCGTGCACTGATATATCCGGCACCACATCCACCGAGAGGAATTTGTCCTTTTCGGAATAATAGAACCCGTGCACCTGCACTATTTCCTTGTGGGCGGCGAGGGCCTTCACCACCTTTGCCTGGAATTCGGCCCCTTCGTTCTCTCCGGTGGCATGGGAATAGACGCCGACGGTCATGATGATCTTGTGGCGCTCGAACATCAAGATGGAAATCCTGCGGGTGAGGCCGTGGATATCATGGGCCGACATGGTGTCGGGCACGGTGATGTGCAGGGAGCCAATCATCAGGTCCGGGCCGTAGTTGTGGAGGATGATGTCGAAGACGCCGAGCACGCCGTCGATATCCATTATTTCATGCTTGATTTCCTTGACGAGCTCCTGAGACACCCTGGCCCCCAGCAGTTCATTGACGGGGGAAGCGAGCATTTCGATACCTGCCTTGATGATGACGATGGATATGAGCGCGCCTAGGATGCCGTCCAGGGAGAAGCCCCAGATCAGCATTATTCCTGCCGAAATGAGCGTAGCGGTGGTGATGATGGCGTCGAACATGGCGTCGGCCCCGGAGGCTACGAGGGCGTCGCTCTTGAGCTGCTTTCCCTTTTTCTTCACGTAGTAGCCAAGCACCAGCTTGACCACGATAGCCACAACGATGACAATCAGCGTGGCCGTGGTGTAGCTGGGCTCCGTGGGGTTGAATACCTTCTTCACGGACTCGATGAGCGAGGTGATGCCGGCGGAGAGCACGATGACGGCGATGATGATGGCGCTGAAGTACTCGATGCGCCCGAATCCGAAGGGGTGTTCCCTGTCGGCCGGACGGCGGGAGAGCTTGGTGCCGATGATGGTGATGACGCTGGAAAGGGCGTCGCTGAGGTTGTTCACGGCATCCATCACGATGGCCACGCTGCTCGCGATGATGCCCACCACTGCCTTGAACGCCGCCAGCAACACGTTGGCGACTATGCCGATTACGCTTGTGCGTATGATTTGGGCGCTGCGATCCATATTTTCAATTTTTAGGAGATACAAATATACGTGAAAAATACGTAAATATTGGCAGCTGGCACAAAACTGCACTGACAGTAGAGATTTCATGGGGAAATCGGCTGCATCGTTCCCGATCGGCAGGAGAATCGGCCATGCTGACTGATAATTGCCCAAAATCCGTCAGGAAGCCGGCAAAAACACCCGTTCTGACGGAAAATCGCCCAAAATCCGTCAGGAAGCCGGCAAAAACACCCGTTCTGACGGAAAATCGCCCAAAAGCCGTCCGTGGAGAATGACTACAAGAATGCACTCGCTGCCATTGAGCGGATGAAATGCTCTTAAACGCCGTCGGTGCCGTCTTCCCGGTGCTTGCGCTCATAGGCGAGGAGTTTGGCGTCCTCATAGCGGGAGCGGTTCTCGTCGAACTGACGGTCCCATTCGCGGTAGTACTCCATCTTCGGGTCCTCGAAGAGCGACATCTGGATGGCGGATTCGTGGGTGAGTTTGCTCACGCCGAGGCCGACCTGGCGGAGAGGGGTGACGCCGTCCCACACTTCGGCGAGCATCCGCCGCGCTTCGTTCAGGATGACGGCGGTCACGTCCGTGGGCCGGGCCGTCTGGCACTGCTTCTGCGCCACGGTGAAGTCTTTGTGTTTGATGAACATAGACACCGTGGATGCACGGAACATGTCGCGCCTGATGCGGTGGGCCACGATGCAGGCGACGTTGAACAGAGCCCGGTCTATGTCCTTGGGGTCGGAGAGGTCCTGGCTGAAGGTGCGTTCGGCGCTGTAGCTCTTGGCCTCCGCGACCTCGGTCTCCACCGGGGAGTCGTCGCGGCCGTTGGCGTTCTCGTGGAGCTGCCGGGCGAAGTTGCGCCCGACCAGGCGTGTGAGTGAACCTTCATTCAGGCCCGCCAGATCGCCGATGGTCCGGATGCCATAAGCCTGCAGGCGCTCCTCCGTCTTCTTGCCGACCCACAACAGGTTGCGCACCGGCAGGGGCCACATCTTTCCCGGCACCTCCTCCGGCCACAGGGTGTGAACTTTGTCTGGCTTCTCGAAGTCGGACGCCATCTTTGCCAGCAGTTTGTTCGTGCCCACGCCGACGTTCACCGTGAATCCCATGGTGGACTTGATTTCGTCCTTCAGCCGGGTGGCGAGTTCGACCGGATCGGTGCTGCCGCAGCGCAGGGACATGTCAATGAAGCATTCATCGATAGAGAACTGCTGGAGCACCGGTGAATAGCGGCGGCAAATGGAGATGAAGCCTTCCGAGCAGCGCTTGTACCACTCCCAGTCGCCATGGACGATGACCAGCTGCGGGCAGATGCGGAGCGCCATCGACACGGGCATCGCCGCCTTGATGCCGATCTTCTTGGCGGGTATGGATGCTGCGGATATGATGCTCCGGCGGTCACTGGGATCCCCGGAAACCACCGACGGCACCAGTCGTATGTCCGGCTTCCCTTCCAGCACGAGCTTCGTCGCCGACCAGCTGAGGAAAGCGGAGTTGACGTCGATATGGAAGATGATGCGGGACATCCTGGGGGCCAGCCGGCTTACACAGAGGGGCGAAGCTCTACTTGGCCGCTATGCACTCTATCTCCACGAGGGCGCCTTTCGGGAGGGCCTTCACTGCCACGGCGCTGCGGGCAGGGAAAGGAGCGGAGAAGAACTCCGAGTAGACCTCGTTCATGGCCGCGAAATCTCCCATGTCGGCAAGGAACACGGTCGTCTTGACGACGTTCCCGAGGCCAAGGCCGGCCTCCCGGAGAATGGCCGAGGCGTTGAGCAGACTCTGCTTCGTCTGCGCCTTCACGCCTCCTTCAGGGAAAGATCCGGTGGCTGGATCGATAGGAAGCTGGCCGGAAACAAACACCAGCCCGGCGCCACTGTCTATGGCCTGGCTGTAGGGGCCGATTGCCGCAGGGGCATTCGAAGTCTTGATTGGATTCATATGTGTGTCTTTTCTATAACATCTGTTAAACATATCATTTCTTTAAATATGCAAATCGCGATTTTTCAAGGTATTATCCTCTTCCAGCAAAAGGTTCCTTAAAAAACGGACAAGGTATTCATTTGTGGCAGATATTCCTTTCGGGTAGTTGTTATAATTGGCCCTGACCAAGGCATTTCGGAAATACCAGGAGTGATCTTTGAACATATCATTCTTCACATCAAATCTGAACGATTGAAGATACTTCATGGTAAACACAGCGGTCGTACGCGTATTCCCTTCGCCGAAAGGATGGATTTGCCAGATTCCAGATATAAATCTGGCGATTTGCTCAATAGCTTTGTCGGTATTAAGATAGGCATAATTGACCTTTCTCTCCTGAGAAAAATCATAGTTCAACGTTTCTTGAATCATTGACGCGCTGGCATACAAAACCGTATCGCCGTCTAATACCCATTCCCGTTTGGTGATATCATAATCGCGATAACGCCCGGCGGACTTGAATATACCCTGAAACAAATGGCGATGAATTCTTGCTAAATACTCCGGGGAAAATGAGAAAGCTTTTTCTGTAAGAAGTTCTTCTATACGCGCGGACACCTTATCTGCTTCCTCAGCCCTCTCATCCTCAACTTCTGCCCTGGCAGTTTTGGACTTATAATAATCATCCAGCATCTGTTTGACATCGTTGATAGAGATGTCGCCCTCGATGTGCTTCCTGGCGGTATCAATCAAGTATGCCGACGGTTTCAGCCCGTCAACATCCTGAAGGCCGATAGCCGTCTGCCAAGCTGCTGCTTTCTCTTTTTTTCCGGGCTCTCCCTGCCGGATATATTCATCAAATTCGCTCATGCCTTTAAGCCTCTATTAGTCTCCCTTAAAGATAAGAAATTTAAAGCTCAGAAACAAGGATTTGACGCTTTTTCATTTTCCTTTTACATATCCGCCGCCGAAAAGTCGTATATTTGTAGTCTA
>JAEEGH010002308.1_pt1 | contig 51778 bp, 62 predicted proteins | sample 9134181 | NCBI WGS metagenome assembly JAEEGH01 (sample SAMN16246544, study PRJNA631951) | gut metagenome | biome: gut microbiome; feature: rumen; material: DP-attached | host: Bos | place: Iran: Karaj | collected 2018-10
TCTCCGACAAGGTCACAGTGGTCTCCAAGGCAGCGGAGAGCGGCGAGTGCAGCGTATGGGAGAGCAACGGGGTCGACGGATACTCCATCACCCCCGGAGAGAAGGAGACCGTCGGAACCGACGTCATCATGCACATCAAGGCCGACGCCGACGGCGAGGAGTACAGCGAGTTCCTGGAGACCAACAGGCTCAGGGAGCTCATCGAGAAGTACTCCGACTACATCCGCTGGCCTATCCACATGGTCGTGGAGGAGAGCGAGTGGAAGGAGACCGGAGAGAAGGACGAGAAGGGCGAGCCCAAGAAGGGTTACGTAACCACCAACGTCGACAAGGTCATCAACAGCATGGTCCCCATCTGGCAGAAGCCCAAGTCCGAGGTCGACGACGCCAAGTGCATCGAGTTCTACAAGGACAAGTTCCGCGACTACGAGGACCCCGTCTCCGTGGTCAGGGTCAACGTCGAGGGAAACGTCACCTACAAGGCGATGCTGTTCATTCCCTCCAAAGCACCCTACGACTTCTACACCAGGGACTTCCAGCCCGGACTCCAGCTCTACAGCAACGGCGTCCTTATCATGGATAAGTGCGCCGACCTCCTGCCCTACTGCTTCCGCTTCGTGCGCGGAGTCGTCGACTCGCCCGATTTCAGTCTCAACATCTCCCGTGAGGTCCTGCAGCACGACCGCCAGCTGAAGATGGTCGGCGGCAACCTGACCAAGAAGATCAAGGCGGACCTCGAGCGCCTCATGAAGGACGAGCCCGAGAAGTACGCCGAGTTCTGGAAGAGCTTCGGCAAGCAGATCAAATACGGTGTCGTGGACCAGTACGGCGCACAGGCCGATCTGCTCAAGGACCTCCTGCAGTTCAGCTCCGTCAAGGAGGACAAGATGGTATCGCTGGCACAGTACGTCTCGGCCATGCCCGAGGATCAGAAGAAGATCTACTACGTGACCGCCGAGTCGGCCGCCCACGCCAAGAACCTTCCCCAGGTGGAACCCGTCACCGAGAAGGGCTACGACGTCCTGGTCTTCACCGACGAGATCGATACCTTCGTCGCCAACACCCTCAGGAACTACAACGAGAAGGACTTCTGCAACGTCACCTCCGACGATCTCGGAATCGAGAGCGAGGACGAGAAGAAGGAGGCCGAGAAGAAGGACGAGGAGTTCAAGGCTGTCGTCGACTTCGCCAAGGAGACCCTCGGCGATTCCGTCAAGGCTGTCAAGATCTCCCACAAGCTGAAGAACCACGCGGTCCTGCTCTCCACCCAGGGAGGCATCACCTTCGAGATGGAGAAGTACTTCAAGGAGATGCCCGGAGCCGGCGAAGGTCCCGGACTCAGGGCGGAGCGCGTGCTCGAGCTCAACTCCGAGGCCGACGCCTTCAAATCCCTTCAGAACGCCATCGAGAACGACAAGGAGCGCGCCGCCAAGATCGTCAAGGTCATGTACGGCCAGGCCTGCCTGATGGCCGGTCAGCCCCTCGACGACCCCGTCGAGTACTCCGACCTCGTGCTCAGCATGATGTGAAACCCTACAGCGGGGTACGGAGCCATGCCGTACCCTGCATCCTCTTCTCTCAAAATCTGTAAAATGGAAAGGTCGGCCCCGAAGGGCCGTTTTAATGTTTTCACTCGGCCTCGAGTCTCTTCATCTCGGCCTCGTACTCCTGGTACTCGTCGAGGATCTCCTGGGAGGGCTCCTCGGTGAACTTGCTCACCAGGATGATGGCGAGGAGGGAGAACACGAATCCGGGCACGAGCTCGTACAGGCCGGTGTCGTAGATGCAGTAGCTTCCGCCGCCGATGATACCTCCGCCGATGAGGCAGGTGTTCCAGACGATGACGGTGATGAATCCGACGATCATTCCGGCCAGGGCGCCCTTGGCGTTGGCCCTCTTCCAGAAGAGGGAGATCAGCACGAGGGGTCCGAAGGCGGCACCGAATCCGGCCCATGCGTAGGACACGAGCTTCATGATGGTGGCGTTACCGCTGAGCGCCATGATGGCTGCGACGATGGCAACGATTGCGACGACGAGCCTGGAGAGCCACATGAGCTGGGAGTCGCTCATCTCCTTGCCCTTCTTTCCGAACCTCTTGTAGAGGTCGTTGGCGACGGCGGAGGATGCGACGAGCAGCTGGGAGTCGGCAGTGCTCATGACGGCCGCAAGGATGGCGGCGTAGATGATACCGGCGATGACGGTGGTGAACAGGGCTCCGGCCATGGCGATGAAGATGGTCTCTTCATTACCGATGAGCGAGGCAACAGAACCGCTGTGGATTGCCCAGGCCCTTCCGATAATTCCGACGAGACATGCGCATGCGAGGCTGACGACGATCCAGATGGTGGCGACACGCCTGGAGATCTTGAGGTCGTTGGGGTTCTTGATAGCGGTGTACCTGACGACGATGTGGGGCATACCGAAGTAACCGAGACCCCATGCCAGCAGCGACACGATCGCGATGAGCGTGATCTTCTCTCCGCCGTCGTACATGAGGCTGGTGAAGTGCTCAGGAAGTCCGGAAAGGGGACTGTCCCAGATAGCGGTGACCTCTCCCCAGCCGCCGATGGTGACGACGGCAGCGATGGGCACGACGACCAGTGCGATGACCATGAGCATTCCCTGGAGCATGTCGGTCCAGCAGACCGCCTTGAATCCTCCGAGGAAGGTGTAGGCGACGATGACAGCGGCGGCCACGATGATGGCGATGTTCTTGTCGTTCTCGGAGAGGCCGAGGATGATGGTGAACACCTTTCCGGCTCCGACGAATCCGGATGCGACGTAGACGACGAAGAACACCAGGATGATGATTGCGCTGACATCCCTGAGCAGACCCTTCTCATCCTTGTAACGGTTGGTGAAGAAGGAGGAGAGGGTAAGGGAGTTCTGGGAGACTTCGGTGTAGACCCTGAGTCTCTTGGCGATGATCAGCCATGCACCGTAGGAACCGATGGCGAGACCGATTCCGATCCATGCCTCTCCCAGACCGAGAGCATAGACCGCTCCGGGCAGACCCATGAGCAGCCAGCTGCTCATGTCCGAGGCCTGGGCGGAGAGCGCTGTGACGTAAGGGTTCAGCGAGCGCCCGCCGAGGATGTAATCGGACAGGGTCGTGGATTTGTGGTAGAAGTAGTATCCGACTGCGATGACGATGACGAAATACGCAATCACTACTGCCAGGATTGTATAATTAATCATTACGAAACCTCGTATTGATTTCAGAAAGGTAACATCTTATAAAACGGCATTTGGCATTTTGATGAGCTTGTTCATCGTTTTCCGTCTGGTTTCCGTGAGTTTCTGCCCTTATGCAGACTTAGTAAACGAAGGATGGATGGATATTGATGGATGGATGCTATATCCATGACTTTAAATACTTCGACCTACTATCATGTTCTAAGGCAGTACGCCATCTGCCGACCTCCAAATCTTTTACCCGGGCCGGGCCCGGTTATTTCTCCATGCTTGGGGGGCGCCTCCCCCCTCTTTTTTAATATCTACAACACGATAGCGGTCGCATGGATATCGGATTGCCCGAAGTCATGCTGTTCGTCGGCGGCTTGCTGTCCATCCTTATCGTGCACATGTACCGCAAGGACAAGGATGCTGGCTCATACAAAGCGCTGATGATCCTGGGATTCATCGCCGGAGTCGTGATGATCGCCCTTACCGGAACCAATTATTCGAATTGGCCGTTCTTCGACTCGCTGTTGATCATTCTCGCCGGATTCGCACTGGTGATCAGGCCCTTCCGCGACACCGATCTCGCAATCATCATCGCCGTGGTCGTGATGGTCGTCACCTATGTCTTCCTCGGAACCCTCACCGGAGACTTCGCATTCCTCGCGGAGACCTACCCGAGGATCATCGTGTCGGTCATCGCCGGTGCCTTCGCGTTCATGATTCTCAACTTCCTCGAGAAGCTCGCCATGCTGATCGGAAAGATTCTGAACCTGTGGCCCATTCTGCTGGTCCTGGGTCTTATCTGTCTGGTCGAGGGAATCCTGATCGTCGCCGGAGGAAAGACCGTCTACGATTACATCCAGGAGTATACCAAGGTCATCGCGATGCTCATCTGAGTATCGGGAACATTTAAATGATAGGAGTTAATGGGGACTTGCAGGGCCCGTGGCTTAGCCAGGATATAGCGCTGGCCTTCTAAGCCAGACGCCTCGGGTTCGAAAGTCCCCTAATAAGGAACCGAAAGTCCCGACGGGCCCGCCAAGAGTCCGTCTGCCGTGAGGCAACAAAAGAGGAAGGATCATGAAGAGAGGCTCACGCGCCTGGAAGAAACGCGGTAACCAGCGTTGGAAATGGCGCAAGAAGAAAATGAGAAGAAGAAAGAGAGCAGCAAAGATGCGCAAGAAGTGACACTGACGCTCTCAGTGCACTAATTGGGGGTTTAGGCTAACCTGGTAGACTAGCGGGCTCCAGTTATGAGCGTGATTTGAATGAGTTTGCTGAGTTATGATGAATAACTGGAGCGATGACTCATTAATTTCATGGGAGGTAGCTCCTCCCGTGGTGGAAACCCGCCTATGGGGGTTCAAATCCCTCAGCCCCCACCTAAGCATCTTTACGGCATTCTCTACCCCACAAGGGGTAAAACAACCCTTTATCACTTTTTTGTGATTCGCTTTTTCACTTCTTTATACTTCCAACACCATTCTGTCTCCATGAGCATAATCGTGGTCGTATCATCTCCGCGCGAGGGCGGTTTCGGCCGCAGGATTGCCGAGAAGGTTGCCGAAGGCATAACCGAGGCAGGCAAGGATGCGAAGATCGTCCTCCTCAACGATCTGGGGCCGGTGAAGCAATGCCAGAACTGCGAGGCATGCAAGAAGAACGGATGCCATTGCGTAATCAAGGACGGCATCACACCTCTTCTGGAGGAGATCCGCGGATGCGAAGGCATCGTTCACGTTACATCGATCAACTTCAACCACGTGAACGGTCTGTTCAAGACCTATTTCGACAGGTACTTCTGCTTCCTCGACGAGAACTCTTCCTCCACCTTCCCGACTGGGAAGAAGGTGGCCACCATCGTCACCGCCGGTGCTGATGACATCGCCGCTGAGAAGGAGGCTGCGGAGTATCAGAAGATCATGGTGCAGCACTTCCAATGCGAGCCTGTGGATACCCTGATCTATACGTCGTGGTTCCTGCCGGCGGGCGAGTTCGCCGACGATTCGGTGCTCGACAGGGCCTTCGAACTGGGTAAAAAATTCTGAAGAAAAGGTATGGCTGGCACATCCCTGTGCCAGCCGTTTCAGTTCTTGAAACTGTGAACGGGGGCGGGGATCCTTCCGCCGCGGTTTATGAAGTCGGCGCAGCCGTAGGGGTTGACCGGCATGATCTTGGAGTTCCCGAGGAGACCTCCGAGCTCGATCTCGTCGCCGGCCTTCTTGCCGATGACGGGGATGACCCTGACTGCGGTGGTCTTCTGGTTGATCATTCCGATGGCCATCTCGTCGGCGATGATGCCGGAGATGGTGGATGCCGAGGTGTCGCCGGGGATGGCAATCATGTCGAGACCGACGGAGCAGACGCAGGTCATGGCCTCGAGCTTCTCGAGGGTGAGGGCGCCGATGTCGGCGGCCTTGGCCATGGAGCTGTCCTCGGTGACGGGGATGAACGCTCCGCTGAGACCTCCGACGTACGAGGATGCCATGATTCCTCCCTTCTTGACCTGGTCGTTGAGGATGGCGAGGGCGGCGGTGGTTCCGGGCGCTCCGCAGTACTCCATTCCCATCTCCTGGATGATGTCGGCGATGGAATCTCCGACGGCGGGGGTGGGGGCCAGGGAGAGGTCGACGATACCGAAGGGGACGTTGAGCCTCTTGGAAGCTTCCTTGGCGACGAGCTGACCGACACGGGTGATCTTGAAGGCGGTCTTCTTGATGGTCTCGCAGAGGACCTCGAAGTTCTCGCCGTGGATCTTGGAGAGTGCGTGCCTGACGACACCGGGTCCGCTGACACCGACGTTGATGACGGTGTCGCCCTCGGTCACTCCATGGAAAGCACCGGCCATGAAGGGGTTGTCGTCGGTGGGGTTGCAGAACACCACGAGCTTGGCGCAGCCGATGGAATCGCGGTCAGCGGTCGCCTTGGCGGTCTCGACCACGATCTCTCCCATGAGCTTCACGGCATCCATGTCGATACCGGTCTTGGTGGAGCCGAGGGAGATGGAGCTGCAGATGTGCTCGGTCTTGGAGAGCGCCTCGGGGATGGATTCGATGAGGAGCCTGTCCGCCTTACTCATTCCCTTCTGGACGAGGGCGGAGTAGCCTCCGAGGAAGTTGACGCCGATCTTCTGCGAGGCCTTCTCCAGGGTCTCCGCGATCTTCACGAAGTCCGCGGAGGTCTTGCAGGCGCTGGAGCCGACGATGGCGATGGGGGTGACGGACACCCTCTTGTTGATGACGGGGATTCCGATCTCGAGGGCAATCTCGTCACCCACCCTGACCAGGTCCTTGGCGCAGGTCGTGATCTTGTCGTAGATGTTCTGGCACAGCTGGTCCAGGTCGGGGGTCATGCAGTCCAGGAGAGAGATTCCCATGGTGATGGTCCTCACGTCGAGGTTCTCCGACATGACCATCTGGTTGGTCTCGAGGATCTCCGTGATGTCTAGCATGGGGATCAAATCCTGTGCATCATGTCGAAGATCTCCGCCTTCTGGGCGGTGACCTTGCATCCGACCCTCTCGCCGACGGCATCGAGGTCGTTGACCAGTCCGGGGAAGGTCTTCTTGTATTTCGCGACGTCGACGATCATCATCATGTTGATGAATTCGTCGACGGTGGTCATGCTGAGGTCGAGGATATTGATGTCGTTCTCTGCGAAGTAGCTGCAGACTGCTGCGATGATACCCGCGTGGTCTTTCCCGACCAGGGTCACAACGATCTTGGTGTTGATGTTGGCGGTCATGTTGGTGCTTCCTTTTGTTTGTGGTTTCACAGCCTCATGCTCATGATGGCGATGAGGTCGCTGAGGATGGCCGAGGCGGTCTCGATCTTTCCCGCTCCGCGGCCGGTGATGGTTATGGGTCCTGCCAGGTCGGCGTCGATCTGGGCGATGTTGAGGGTTCCCGAGATGCTGAGGGGGTGTCCGATGGGGATCAGACGGGGTGCGACCTCGAGACGGGTCTCGGTGATCTCCCCGACCAGCCTGATGACCATGTTGTGGGACTTGGCCTGGGCGATGGCGTCGGGGGTGATGCCCGTGATACCGGTGATCTTGACGTCCTTGAAGGATACGTCCCTGTGGAAGACGGAGTTGGCGAGGATGACGACCTTGGTGGCCGCATCGTATCCTTCCACGTCGTTGGTGGGGTCGGTCTCGGCGTAGCCGAGCTGCTGCGCTTCTTTAAGAGCCTGCTCGAAGGGCTGTCCGTTGTCCATCTTGCTGAGGATGTAGTTGCAGGTACCGTTGAAGATGCCGCGGATGGAGGAGATCTTCTCTCCCTTGAGGTTCTCGTGGCAGAGGTTGATGATGGGCATCGCACCTCCGACGGAACCCTCGAAGCGGAACTTGCATCCGTTCTTCTTGGCGAGTGCGATGAGGTCGTGGAAGTGAAGTGCCAGGGGACCCTTGTTGACGGTGATGACGTCCTTTCCGCACTCGAGTGCGTGCCTGATCGTCTTCAGTCCGGTGCCGCCGGTCTCGACATCGGTGGGGGAGACCTCGATCAGGAGGTCGTATTGGACGGAGTCCATGACGGCGAGGGCGTCGGAGTAGGTCTCGTCGCTCACACCCTTTTTGTCGTGTTTCCTGGCCACGAGCTTGTCGAGATCCAGGCCTTTCTGGTTGACGGCGAAGGTCTTGGAGTCGATGACTCCGACGACGACGGGCTGCTCCCCGTACTTATCCTCGAAGAAGTCGCGGCGCCTCTTGATGACCTCCGCGAATCCCTGGCCGACGGTTCCGAAGCCTGAAAGGAAGATCCTCATCTCAGAGCCCCCTGATGTAAATCATGTCGTCCTTCTCGGAGGCGTCGGCGAAGAACTCGTCGAGCTTGTCGAGGTCCTCCTCGGTGCGCACTTCGGCGGTGATCATGGCGGTGCGCTTGTCCTTGTAGTGATTGTCGGAGGAGTAGGCTATGTCGGTGGATTCCAGATGGACTATCTTGGACACCTCGTCGATGAGGTTCTCGATGTAGGTGGCGTTGAAGGCCCCGACCAGCATGAACTCGCTGGTGAGGGTCTCGTAGACGGAACCGATCTTGGAGATGAAGATGTCCCGGGACTTCCAGATGGATTTGAGTTCGTCGAGCTTCTTGGAGTTCGCCACCTCGAAGGTAACGCTCACGAGGATCCTCTGGTTGACGATTTTCTCACGGTCGTGCACGACTCCGATGATGTTCCCGTCCACCATGGAGATGGGTTCGAGGGAGCCCACCAGCTGTCCGGGGAGATCCTTGACGTAAAGCTCTGCGTTCAAATGCATTCGATCACCTTGTATGGATTCCGCCAATCGTTTAAGGTATAAATAATAAGGAGGGCGCACAGGTACACGCGAACGTTCCCGCGCGGTGGCCCGGCTGGGAAAACCCTCCGTCGAATGAGGCCAGGGGCCGTTTTCGTAAAATCCTTTAAACGTGTGGAACGAGATTTCCAACCTATGTTTAAGCACATTCTCATAGCAGTCGACGGAAGCGAGAGCAACAAGATCGCCGTGGACACCGCGGTCGCATTGGCCAAGGAGACCGGGGCCACCCTCACCGCTCTCTCTGTCTTCGATCCCGGAGGATACGGAAACGTGGCCGCCGTCAAGGAGGTCGCTGACGAAGTGGACTACATGAAGCAGATCTGCGACAACATCCTGGAGTACGTGACCGCCAAGGCCACCGAGGCAGGCATCAGCTTCGAGACCAAGACCGTGGCAGGCAACCCCGCCGTGAAGATCGTGGAGGCCACCGCCGACTACGACCTCTTGGTCACCGGAACCCTCGGACGCACCGGCTTCAGCAGGATTGTCATGGGAAGCGTTGCCGAAAAGGTAGTCAGGCTCGCCAACTGCCCCGTGCTGGTCTGCCGCAGCAAGGCTTGATTTCAAAACGGCTGTCTGGGTCTTCCCGACAGCCATCATTTTTTCTCTTTCCGTCCTGGTTGTATCGATTGATACGTGTTACGATTTTAGATAATTGTGCTATTAATAGTATGAACGTTTACAGGTATCGGGAACGACCATGACCGATGCTAGCGAGAATCTGAAGACCCTTCTCGGCGAACCCAAGAAGGCAATCAGAAGCATGGTGCTAGCGTTCTTCATCGCCATGGCTGTGGTGGAGCTCAACCAGTTCGTCGATACGTTCTGGGTCTCCGGCCTGGGTGCGGTATCCAGTTCTGCGGTCGCCACCTCCTCCCCCATCTACGGCCTGATGATGTGTGCCGGATTGGGAATCGGGGTGGGCGCCACCGCGACCATCGCGTTCCGTCTGGGACGGGGCGACTTCGAGGAGGCTAACAGGCTGGCGGCCAACTCGCTCTTGCTCGGAATCGTATGTGCGGTCGCATCCTCGGTGCTCGTTCTGGTATTCGCCAGGCCCCTGATTCTGATCATGGGTGCGGAGAGCATCGTTGACGAATGCCTCCTCTACATCCTACCGTTCATCTTCCTCTCGCCGCTTCTCCTGTGCAATTCCATCCTAGGAGGGATCCTCCGTGCAGAGGGTGCAGCCAGGAAATCCACCATTGTCCAGATGAGCGCAGCCATCCTCAACATGGTCATCGACCCCATCCTGATCTACGGTCTGGGTCTTGGGGTTTTCGGGGCGGGGCTGTCCACCGCTCTGTCGGCAGGTATCGCTCTGGCGATAGGACTCAGCTGGTATGCGAAGAACCGGATGACGGTCAAGCTCACCCGCGGTTTGTTCAGACGTGACAAGGAGATGAGCAGGGAGGTCCTCGATGTCGGAGGGCCCAAGACCGTCCAGGCACTGATATCGAACACGACCGATCTCATACAGCGTGTCTTCCTCATCGTGGCGGGCGGGACCAACGCGGTCATGTTCTACAACTATTCCTGGAGGTACATCGCGCTCATCAACCTCCCCGGGAGGGCGTACGAGAACGCTATGGTGCCCGTATGTTCGGCAGCCTACGGTCAGAGGGACCTCCTGAAGATGAGGGAGGGATTCCTGTACACCGCGAAATGGGTGCTGATCTTCAGTGCGGTATTCGCCGTAGTACTGTTCGTCTTCTCCGAACCCCTGATGTCCATCCTGACCTACGAGGACTCCATGAGAGAGCTCCGTCCGCAGTTCGTCTGGACCCTTCAGATATCCACTCTGCTCATACCCTTCAGCGCACTGATGGGAATCGGTTCGTCCATGCTGCAGGCCCTGAAGAAATCGAAGGTCTCGATGTACTACTACTTCTTCTGGGGATTCGTCAAGCTCGGCATGTACGCCGTGGCCGCATATGTCTACCACTCCTTCGAGTACATCATCTACTGCATGGTCATCGTGCACGTGTTCGGAGGGCTCTGCCTGATGTACCTGGCCCACTCGGAATACAATAAAATCTCCGCAATCGTGAGCAACGAAGGTTCCTGAGGGCTCTGCGGGGAGTCTCACATCCGTATGTTTTAAATTTAAATTCGTGTTACTCACACCCAACAACCAAGGTGACGAAGATGTGTGAATTCACGGTGTATGTAGACGGGCACGAAGACTCCGATATCGTTGCGACTTCTGTTATCAAGACCGTTGTCAAGCCCGACTGCATTGTCCTCATGAACACCGCCGGAAAGGTCGTGAAAGTCCCCAACGCCAGGATTACCAAGGTGGACACCATCATGACGGAACTTATTCTCGAGACCTGTGAGGCATGATTGCTTGAAGAAGATTATCGCCACCGGCAAGGGAGGGGTTGGGAAGACCACCACTCTCACCACAATATCCCTTCTGATGGCGCGTGAAGGCAAACGTGTCATCGTTTTCGACACCGATCCCAGCATGAATCTCGCGCTCAGTTTCGACGTGCCCTATCAGAGCGTCTGCACCATAACTGAGGACAAGGCTGACATATCCCACGATCTCGAAGACGGAATCGATGTATCCGGGGCCAAGATTCTGGAAGACCACTCCGTTGTGACCGAGGACGGTATCCGTATCGTCATCATGGGGGCTCTCCAGCACGGCGGTGACGGATGCCTCTGCTCCGCCATCTCGGTCATCAAGCTCCTTCTTGATTACGTGGAATCCACCGGGGAGTATGACGTCGCGATAGTCGATTCCCAGGCAGGACCCGAGGTACTCGGAAGGGGATTGGCGGCATCGTTCGATTTGAATCTCATCCTTTCCGAGCCCACGGCCAAGTCATCCGAGGTCTCTGTGCAGGTAAAGAAACTGGCCGATGACCTCGGTGTGAAGGAGAATCTCCTGGTAGTCAACAAGATCGATTATGATTCCGATGTGAGGTTCGTCGCCAACATCGTCGGCATCGACATCTCGAAGGCCATCGGAATCCCCTATGACCGCGACGTCGTGAAGGCGGACAAGGAAGGCGAACTCCTCTTGGATGCATTCCCCGATTCCGCAGCGTTGGCACAGCTCAGGAATACCAAGGATCTCATCGAGAAGACCGTCTGCCTCTGAGTCACCAGTCCTCGGGGATCTTGTGCTCTGTGATTTCCAGGAACTCGCGGTATTCCGAGATCGGAGGGGTCAGGATGTACCCCTTGCCTGTGGCATCCAATTCTTCGATAGCATCCCGGTAACTCTTTCCCCCGGGACTCAGGAATAATGGCAGAATTATAAGTCTGGCACATCCGTCGGAAGACAGTTTTTCCGCGGCTTCTGCGAGGGTCACGGGGCCCGTTTCGGAGAATGCGCAGGAGACCTTCCAGCCACAGTCCGAAAGGTATGAGGCATATCTCCCGGCAGTCTTCTCCGAGAGAGAAAGCTTCGATCCGTGGGTGAAAACGATGACCCCCGTATCGTCGGAAGGAGTCCCCAATCTGTCCGCGATGGCAGACGCGAGATATCCGGAATAGCCCAGGGCGGTGGCGAAACGGATGGCCACGTCATGATTCCCGATCATGGTCCAAGAACCGGAATTGTCGGGAAGACCGATTCTTTTAGGCATGTTCCAGATGGTAAGGTTGCCTTCGGCCACGGCCATAGGCAGGACGCAGAACGTGTCTATACCCTCGTCAAGGAACATCCTCTTCAGGACCCGGTCGGAACGCGGTTCACCGAAATGGAAAGCAGGATACACGTTGCGGTGTCCGTGCTCGGCGAGGTATCTGCAGCATTCGGCCACGACTTTCTGCTCGCCGGTGCTGGCAGAATTCTTCCCGAGAACGATGATTCCTGTCTTCACGGGTATACATTTGCTGTCCAATATATAATATTACTAATTTTCATATTCATTAGATATTCGTATGCTTAAATATTAAAATCGTAATACGCAAACATGAGTATCAGAGAGGTCCAGTTAGACGAGGAGACCGAGAGGAGCTACAGCAGACAGGCGTACGGCCACGAGATGTGGCTGGACTCCGTCGGCAAAGAGGACGGCATGTTCTACGTGTACGGACTTTACGGACACAAGATGCTGCCCGACAAGCCGATGCCCACCGATTACGCCAACCCCTTGGTCTACGACGACAACGGCCGTGCCCCCAACCCCGAGAGGGAAATCGTCAGGAAACCCTCCGGATGGAAGTTCTCGTTCGAGGACAAGGGTGCCGACGTATACACGTTCTACATCGATTCCAATTCCGTATGGGTCACCAACGACGAGGGGTGGCACAGAGGAGGCAAGCGCGACTACTCCAAGGTAAACTTCTCCTCCGCCTACAATATGGTGGCCAAGAGGATCATCTCCCGCGACGGGAAGAATCCCGGCAGCGTCATGCACGCGGCCCTGGAGGTTATGCCTGAGACCGCCACCCTCAAGGTGGGCTCCGATGCGACCATGGGCATCTTCTACGAAGGGAAGCCACTGGCGAACGCCAAATGCATCATCTTCAACAGGGGATGGCAGGACCTGCTCATGACCAAGAGCGGTGCCGACGGCAAGGTGACCTTCAAGGTGGACCAGCCTGGGGACTACATCGTCATCGCCAAGTACACGGACACAACCAAATCCGTATCCGAGGAGTTCGACGAGACCTCGTTCACGACTGCCCTGACCATCGGTGCGGAGTGATACTATGGCGGCACTCGAGGAGGCCATCAAGGCTGTGAAGAACTGCTGCGGCGTGACCAGCATCGACATCTCGCCCATACTCGCCGATTCCGGGCTCTTCGCCCAGGCCTGCGAGGACATCTACCAGATGTATGAGCGCGAGGTGTTCGACATCATCATCACGACCAAGCTCTCCGGTACCGTGTTCGCCGCCGCACTGGCCGCGAGGATGGGGAAAGGGCTCATCATAACCACCTGCGTGAAACCCACCGACGGTTACCTCACCGAGGAGATCGAGGGGAACAGCAGCTCCTTCTCCGTAGGTATGCCCGAGGGATTCATCGGGAAAGGGACCAAGGCAGTCGTTGTGGTAGACCAGATCTCCCACGGAAGGGACATCAAGGCAGCCATCAACATGGTGGAGAAGCAGGGCGGCACCGTCATCAAGGTCAGCGGTTTCGTCGAGGTGTCCGAGATCAACGCCAGGAAGAAGGCGATCAAGGGATACCCGGTCGAGAGCAGGCTGTTCACCGAAGACTTCTGAAATAGGCAGGCCCCGTGCGGGGCCTGTCGAATCATTCCTTTTTGAATGCCGATACGCCAAAAATGAACGGGAGATGAACGGTCCTGCCGTTCTCACAGAACCGGATCATGTTGTCTGGGTAGGACACTGTGGAAACCCTTGATGCACCCAGGCCGATGAGGTGGGCAGCGTCCCACTGGGGTCTCCTCTCTTTGGCGGCAGGCAGCCTGGTCGCCATATCCGCCACGCGGAGCAGACGTTCCCTGCAGTCGGGTTCGTCCTTGTGATAGATCTCTATGTGCCTCTCCACATTCATGCTCTCATAGGCGCGGTCGTGGGCATAGAGGTAGAAGTTGCCGTCGAAGACGGTGAGTTTGCCTCCCGGGCGCAGGACCCTCAGCATCTCCTCGTAGACCCTTCCGGGGTCGTCGAGGTTCCACAGGACATCGCGGGACACTACGAGATCGAAGGAACCGTCCTCGAATTTGAGATTGTGCGCATCCATGGTCAGGAAGGTGGCCGGGACGCCGTAGGAGTCGCAGTTATCGGTCGCGGTCCTGCACATCTCCTCGTTGTAATCTATGCCGGTGACATCATGTCCCAGCCTTCCCAGAATCACCGAGAAGAAACCAGGTCCGCAGCCCACATCGAGCACCTTCAGTCTGCGGTCCTTGGGAAGGTCTCTGAGAGCTTCCTCAAGCCACCTGACATACGTACCGTTCTCTATCTGGGACAGTACGGTCTCGCTGTAGCTCTGGGCGCGTCCCGTCCACAGCTCATGGAACTCTTCTATGTACGTGTCGCTCACGGAAGCTCCTCCTGAGCCTCATTCGATAGTTCGTTCTCGATCTCCTCGATGTCCTTGTCGTTCACGGCACAGCCGTCGTCACCGACTATCTCGGACAGATCGATGATGTGAGAATCGACCTCTTTGCCGTCGCGCAGTGCGACGTGCGGTCTGCCCTGGAGGGTACTGACCTCGCAATCCACGCCGTAGACCTTCTTCACGTTCTCAGCGGTCAGAACCTCCTCCGAGGTGCCGTCCGCGTACACGCCTCTGTTGTGCATCAGGATGATGCGGTCGGCGTACATCGATGTGACATTGAGATCGTGGCAGATCACGATGACCGTGATGTTCTTGATGCGTGCGATGTCGCGTAGCATCTTCATGACAAGCATCTGGTACTTCACATCCAGATTGGCCGTGGGTTCGTCCAGCAGGAGGATCTTGGGTTCCTGCGAGAGACCTCTGGCGATCATGGCCCTCTGACGCTGTCCGGCGGACAGCTCGTCGAGCATCCTGTTGGAGAGATCAGCGATGCCGAGCAGCTTGATGTTCTCCGCGGCAATCTTGAGGTCGTGTTTGGTGAGGACCGCTCCCGCATGGGGATGTCTTCCCATCAGTACGGTATCCATGACCGACATACTGAAGGTGGCATCCTCCGAATGGGGGACGAAGCTCATGATCTTCGATAGTTCCTTGAATGATGTCTGGGCCACGTCTTTCCCGTTGATGGTTACCGTACCCTCCGTGGGTTTCAGCAGCTTGTTCAGGCAGTAAATGAAGGTGGATTTTCCCACCCCGTTGGGTCCGAGGATGCAGGTGAGGTTAGCCTCGTTGATGTCAAGGTTGATGTCCTTGAATACGCAGTGGTTCCCGTATGAGACCCCCAGATTTCTGACTTCGATTCCCATTTTACCACGAATCCTTCTTCTGCCTCATGATGAGGTACAGGAACAGCGGTCCGCCGAACAGTGCGGTAACGATTCCGATGTGAACCGGGGTGGCGGTGAACGCTTTGGCTAACATGTCTGCCACGACCATCAGGGTGGCACCGGTGAGCATCGATCCGGGGATCAGGTATTTGTTGTCGGAGCCCAGCAGGATACGGGCCATGTGGGGTCCGACCAGACCGACGAATCCGATGATTCCGGTGAAGCTGACGATGCCTGCTGCAATGATCGAGATGATGATCAGGATGATGATGCGTATGTGCTCTACGTTGATTCCCAGGGTCCTGGCGTAGTTGTCTCCGGAGTTGAGTGCGTTAAGATATCTGGCGAGCATGAAGAGGAGACAGGAACCGACGATGGCCACACCGAAGATGATGCCGAAATTGTCCCAGCTGGCCTTGTTGAGGGTTCCTACCGTCCATTCGAAAGCGGACGCGGTCTTCTCATCGCTGGAGATCAGCATGATGTAGGACTGCATCGCGTTGAAGATGTACATGACGGCGATTCCGGCCAGGATGATCATGGTGGTGGTGGCCTTTTTGAAAGTAGAGAGGAACAGGATGATTGCTGCGGGGACCAATGCGAAGATGAATGCGTTGACGACGATTCCGTACGGTCCGCTGACGATGGCGATCCCGGTACATATGGCGAGGATTGCTCCGAATCCCGCACCGGAGGATATACCCGTGGTGTATGGGTCGGCCAGGGGATTCTTCATCATGCTCTGCATCGCGGCACCTGCTGCTCCAAGACCCAGACCTATGGAAATCGCACAGAGGAGACGGGGCAGGCGCTCGTTCCAGACGACCTTCATGTCGAGGCTGGTGAGTCCGTCACCGAGATTGGTGAGATGGATGAGAATCACTTCATAGACGCGGGCAAAAGAGATCTTGTACGATCCCATACCCATTCCGATGCCCGCGGCCAGAACGAGTATTGCTAGGTATAAGATGAGTCCGAGGACCTTCTTTCTGCGGATGGCAGAATACGAGTCGATGATTTCCTCTACACCGTCCTCATTCGGTTTCGTTTCGTTTGATTCTGTTGATGTCATGTTATCCGCAGAGAGATGTGGGGCATGGCCGGAGGCGGCCATGCCGTTAAGGGGTTTGGTGAAAGGTTTACTTCTTCCTCATGAAAGCGAATGCGATGATCGCAATGATTATCACTGCGGCCGCTGCAACACCTCCGACGAGGGTCATGTTGATGGATCCTCCGCCACTGCTGTTGGGGTCCATAGTGGTGACGCCGGGGGCGTTGACATCGCTGCAGACCTTCTGGATATCGAGCGTGATGTCGGTACGGCTGTTCCATCCGATCAGTTCGAGGTATTTGGCCCAGGCCTGCTCCATGGTGGGGAGTTCTGCCTGAAGGGCGGTGTCGTTCGGCATGAAGATCTTGGCGTAGTATACCATCTGGACGGTGAACGGTGCACCGTTGAGTGCCCAGGACATCGCGTAGACCTTGCAGCCCTTCTTCACATAGCCGTTCATCTTCTCGGTAAGCTCGTTCATGTCCTCGGTGACGTTGAACGCGTTGGTGGAGAAGCAGTTGGTACTCATGAGGATGAGGACGTCGAGATCGCTGCAGTAGGAGGCGATGTTCTCCATGGTCCACTCGGCCTTGGAACCGGGTCCGAACCTGGTGGCGATGTTGTTTCCTCCTGCATCTGCGAAGTTCTCGTAGTCTCCGGAACCGGGGCCGCGGGTGTGGTTGACGTGCTCGTAGTTCTTGGTGGTCGTGTAGACTCCGAGGACCTTGAGCCTGTCTGCCTCAGGGATGGTGGTGGATTTGGCCTTGATCTTGTCAAGGATGCCGAATGCCCAATCCGCATACTTCTGAGCGTGCTGCCAGCAGTCTCCGTCTCCGGGACCGTTGGAGTTTCCGCAACCCGAGAACAGGTAGGCGGTGGTGAGCAGCCCCTCGGTGGGGTGGTGCTCCCAGGTGGGGATACGAACGACCTGGAAACCGTATTCGTCTGCCCAGGCTTCGAGGTTCTTGAGATAGTAATCGATGGTTCCGACAAGGATGACCAATCCGCAAGAAGCGGTCTGGTAATTGCTGACGAATGTGGCACAGTTCTCCTTGGAGATCTCACCGAGTACACCTACGTTGACACATCCGGGGTAGTTGGTAGCGACGTTGAATTCTACTTCTCCGAAAGGAGCGCTGTCCATTCCGACGATAGTGACATCGGAATCGAAGTTGGCCAGGATTGTAGCGGACCTTACGACGCACCTGTGGAGAGCGATGGTCTTGATTTCATCGTAGAAGGTGAATTTGCAGATGTTTCCATCAACGTTGTAATAGTAGCAGAAATCGGCGGTTCCGTCGATCAGAGACTCTACGAACGTGACATCCTCGGCGTTGATGGAACCGTCGTGGTTGGCGTCGCACATGGGTGCGTCGGCCACGGGAGTACCGATCGCGTTAGTGATCACAGTCTTGTCATCAGCATCTATATTAGTGTCTCCATCCGCATTACCCAGAACCCACATTTTTGCGTCCTGGTAGTTTGCGGGGGAGCCGGAAACTGGTGTCGCTTTGCTTTCCCCGGCGGGGATCAAAGCGACCGCTAAGGTGGCAAGCATCAACATAATCGCGAAGACAGCCATCATTCCGGTTTTTGTTTTGTTCATATGGTCAAACTCCTGCACTTGGCAACGGATGTAATTTGTACGAACATAAAAAGATTACTTTTCGTAATACTGTTTATGTTCTAATTTTGGATTGTTATTAACAAAAGCACACCTATAATAAAAAGGTATTACTAGAATCGTTGACTCTTTGAGATACCTATGGCTCCGATAGAATGGTTAGAGCCACAAAAACCACCTTGAAAACGGAAATACCTACCGATCAGCGTATGTTCGAGACACAGATACATAACCATTCGAGCGAAGTGAACGAGTATGGATTGGCTGATGTTTGCGATATTATCTGCATTTTTTGCAGGTATCACATCGATACTTGCAAAAATAGGCATCAGAGATATCGATTCCACGGTAGTGACCGCCCTGCGTACCGTGGTGGTTACGGTATTCGCTTGGCTGATGGTTTTCCTTATTGGATCACAAAGCGGCATATCGGGAATATCCTCCAACACATTCCTGTTCCTTTTCCTGTCGGGACTTACTACCGGTGCTTCGTGGCTGTGCTATTTCAAGGCTCTCGAGAAGGGCAACGTCAACAAGGTCGTTCCCATAGACAAGTCTAGCATAGTCATAACCGTGATCCTGGCCGTTCTGATCCTCGGTGAGGGTCTATCGCCATGGGGTGCCGCCGGAATCGTATTCATCGCCATTGGTACGATGGCCATGATCGAGAAGAAGGATACCGAGAAGGTGGCAGGCGGCCCCTGGCTCCTGTATGCGATCGGTTCAGCAGTGTTTGCGGCGCTGACATCAATTTTCGGGAAGGTGGGAATCGAGGGTGTCGAGTCCACCCTGGGTACCGCCATACGTACGCTGGTGGTCCTCGCCATGTCATGGATGATGGTCTACGTGGTCGGGAAGCAGGACGAGATCCGGGGCATCCCGCGTAAGGCGATGGGCTTCGTGGTTGCCTCCGGCCTGGCCACCGGGGCCTCATGGCTGTGCTTCTACCGCGCACTGCAGACCGGACCTGCCAGTGTCGTTGTGCCGATAGACAAGCTCAGCATATTGGTTGCCGTCGTGTTCGCCTTCTTCCTGTTCGGAGAGCGCCTGAACCGGCGTGCCCTGGCGGGACTAATCCTCATCGTGGCGGGTACGCTGATGATGCTGTACTGAGCCGACGAGATCGGGGACAGCAGAATAATGATAAATACGAATTATAGAATTCGTGTTACCATGGATACAGTCATCAGGGATTACTTCTCGGAAGAGAGCGGAGTTTTCGATAGCTACACGAAGAAATCCCTGGCCATCGACAGGGAACAGAGTAATTGGAGGAAGTTGTATTCGGAAGTCCTGGGTTCAGGTTTCAAAAAGATACTGAATGTTGGATGCGGCCCAGGTACGGAAGCAATCCTCCTCGCGGGGATGGGGTACGAAGTCACCGCGTTGGACTTCTCCCCAGAGATGATTGAACTCACCAAGCAGAATGCCGAGACCTGCGGCGTATCCGTGACGACCGTGGTAGGAGATGCGGAGAATCTCCCCTTCCAGGAAGGGGAGTTCGACGCTATCGTGAGCAATTACGCTCTGTGGGCTATACCGCACCCCCAGACCGCAATCAACGAATGGTTCAGAGTCCTCAGGGAAGGCGGAAGGGTCGCCTATGTGGACGGGATCTGGTCCTCCAAGGGTTATTCATTCTTCAGGAGGATGTGGGTGAAGAAGGCCGCCAAGATGAGGCGGAAGGACAGCAACCACCACCAATCTACACCAAATCCAGAGAGGAGTTCCCGCATGGCCGGCCTCTGGTCCAACGATGCGGATCGTCCCGTCGAGGATCTGAAGATGGTCGAGGCGGCAGGATTCAGCCAGATTAGGAAGATCGATAAGGTGGACCGCAAGATCTTCTCCGGGAAGAGGTACATCGAGTACGGGTACCACAAGGTTCATTTCATGATAGTCGCGGATAAGTTCTGAATCCAGGGCACCTGTACTGGCAGGGGTTCCCAAATCTTTATAAGTATCATCATAATTGGGTGATTTGCGCTCCTGTGGTGTAGCGGCCAATCATGAAGCCCTCTCGAGGCTTCGACACGGGTTCAAATCCCGTCGGGAGCACTCATTTTTATTCCATTAAAATTGGTCTGTTGAAGACTAGAAATCTTTGAGTTCTTATCAAAGTTTCCATAGCGTCCGCTAAAACCAGGCGAAAATGCTGTCCCTGTGCCCGGCTGCGCCGGGCCCGAGTGCGGTTCTTCAGCTCCCCGAGAACGCCGATTTATTACCGATCTTCACGACCATTACCGCGTATCCGACGAACGCATACGTACTGTGAACGGTTTCTGATACGACCTCGTAGGCCGAAAGAGGTTCGTCATTTCTTCCGCATGCGCAGTTCCCGAAAGCATCCGCACTGCACCTCATGCTCTTGCGGATGCCTCCATCTCGTCTTCTATCTCCTCGGAATCTGCCAAGGCCCTTGTCTTCGACAGGGTCTTGGGGTCGGATGAGTACTTCGTATCATCCCTCAGCATGGCGAAGATCATCTGTGCCATCGAATTGGCACAGGCCACCAGGGCCTCGTTGTGGGATTTTCCTCTGGACTTCAGACGCCTGTATTTCTCAGAAATGAACGATTCCGAATGGAATATGTGCACGAACGTGGCCTGACAGATGAGTTTCCTCATCTCGGGATCTCCCCTGCGGGTGATCCCGCAGTTCTTGGGTTTGTCCGCTGATTCGTCGAGTTTGGGAGTCAGTCCCATCCATGCAGACAGGGACTTACCGTCCCTGAACCTCGAGAGGTCATCGATCATGCAGGCCATGTACGAAGCTGACAGGATCCCGAATCCGGGGATTGACCAGATTATCTCGAACATCCTGTTCGTTTCCATACGGGCCCTCAGGGCCCGGTCGGTCTCCGCTACCAATTGCTTCAGATACTTCGCCTTGGCCACATCGAACCTGAAGATGTCGATGTCCGCCGCGTTCAGTTCCCTGAGAGCGGCGGTGCACACGATGTTCGGATATTCGCGGGTGAGCTTCCACCCGCGAATCAGCATATGTGCGTGTATCTGGCACTTGAGCGCCGTGAGTTCCGATCTCAGCCTGAGGTCGTATCTGCAGAGTTCCCTCTGCAGGAGGGTCTCCTGCATCGGGATGTAGCATTGGGCGAACTCTATCTCTCCCCAGAGTCTCCTGCGCATGTACCCTGCGAGCTGGGCCGCATCATTGTCGTCGTTCTTGTTCATCGATTCGCTGATATGCTTGAGGTCCGTCGCGTGAGCGACGGTCACCTCGAGCCCCAAACCCCTCAGCATCCAGTAGACGTCCTGGGATTTGGTAGAATTCTCGATCAGGACGTGAACGCCGTGATCCTTCACGAAATCGGCGAGTTCGGTCATTCCTCTGTAATCGGAATCGAATCTCCGGAATCTCTCGTTGAATCTCTCCAGAAACATCTCGTGTCTCGGCCGGGGTTCGCCTTTGCCGGCGAACTTGGCGAATGCTGCACATTTCTCTTTGTGCACATCTATTCCAATCGCAATTTCCATCTTTTCATTGCTCCAGCCACAGGAAAACCATGGCTGGGGCTGGACAGTTATTTAAGTACCGCCGTCCATGTTGCACCCGGTCTGTGGTGTTTCTTGTAGCAAACCAATATCACAGACCAACTTTTAATGGGGCGGTGTTTCATATTTCCCATCCTTCTGGACGTCTTTTTATATCCAAATCCTGTTGCAGTATCCATGCTCCAGCGTAAGAAGCTCCAATACTACGGAAGACAGTACGGAATCGAGAACTACGCGATCATCACCCTCACGGATGGGGACTGCGAGAGGATCTGCAAGGCCGTTGGAGTGCCCGTTGTCAAGGCCGCCGACATCGGAGGGAAGTTCGACGAGCTCATATCGATCGTCATGGACGACCCCGGTTTCATCGAGGCCCACCGTCACGAGGGCGTTTCCGACGAGGTCTTCCTCATCAGGTGCGGCGACTATGCCGCCAACGAGGTCTTCAAGGCCTACACGAAACAGTAAGGTCACCGAATGTTCGCGCTGCTCTACATCATCGTCGGAGGCTGTTTCGAGCCTGTCTGGGTCTTTGCTTTGGACAAGGCCGATAAGTCCGAGGGACGCAGGATGATGGGCTTCTATGCCATCGCTCTGACGTGCATGTTCCTGAGCATCTTCTTCCTCTCGTTCGCGATGAGGACTGTCAGCGTGGGGGTCTCCTACGCCATGTGGACGGCGGTGGGTTCCATCCTCACGCTGATCATCAGTAAGATATTCTACAACGAGATGTTCAAACCGCTGAAGATCCTCGGCGTCACGATGATCCTCATCGGCATCGTCGGTCTGGAACTGGCGGGTGGTCTCTGATGAACCCGTGGATTTGCCTGGTGGCCGGCGGCTTCTTCGAGATGTGCTGGGCGCTGGTGATGAACCTCTCCGACGGCTTCGTCAAGGTGGAATGGGGCATCGCCGCCTATCTGATCAGTCTGATCAGCGTCTATCTGCTCTACGTGGCCATGAGGAAGCTGCCCATCGGCATGTGCTATGCCGTATGGGCCGGCTGCGGCACCGTGATGTCGGCCGTCTTCGGATGGATAATCTTCAGCCAGGGGCTCAGCCTGATCGAGATCTTCTTCCTGGCGATCCTTATCGGGGGCATCCTCCTGCTCCAGCTCCAGGAAGGGAGCGGAGACGGAGAGGAAGCTCAGCGCGACCAGTAATCTATTCCCGCCTCGCCCATGGCGATGACGTTGGCATCGGGGGAGGAGATGGGAGTCTCGCACCCGGGTGCGAGGATGAAACCTCCGTCGGCTCCGCAGGCGTCGATGATCTCGTAGCACCTCTTCTTGATCATGTCGGGTTTGCCGTTCATGATGCATGCCACGGGATCGATGTTGCCCATAAGTGCCAGACGTCCGTTTGCAGCCTTCTTCGCCACGGCGGGATCGACCGCATGGTCGAAGCTGAGGCACTGTGCCCCGGTGTCGCGGACCAGAGGTATGAGGTCGGTGGTGTTGCCGCACACGTGCAGGAACGCGGGCGCGTCGTAATCCTTCTTGACGCAGTCGATGGCGGTCTTGATGCCTCTCAGGGAGAGGTGGAACATGTCGGGGGAGATGAGGTCCTCCGAGGAGGTGGGGTCGGCCATCCACATGACTGATGCTCCCGCCTCGATCTGCGCCTTCTCCTGCTCGGCGATGAACACCGCGCACTTCTGGATGAGCTTGCCGACGGCCTCCTCCTCGCCCATCATGGTGGCCATGAGGAGGTCCTCGGTACCCATGAGATACCCTGCGGTGGAGATGGGTCCCCAGGACAGTCCGCAGACGTGGAGGTCCTCGGGGAGGTACTTCTCGGTCTCCTTCAGGGCCTGCAGGATGCAGAGGTCGAAGTGGGGGCACTCGGAGGCCTTCGAGGGGTCGAAGAACGCGAGGTCGTCGATCTCCGAGATATCGTTGATGTACTTGGAGCGGACCCTCCCGTAGTCGTCATCGGGCATCTGGACGTCCATACCCATGTCGAGGAATACAATCTGCGAGTCGACCACGGGCTTGACGAAGTCGGATTTGGTCTTCAGAGCGTAGTCCACGGATACCTTGGCGGAGACCTTGGGCTCGTACCTGGCGTCCTTCACCATGATGCCCGCGCTGCGGGCGGCGGTGACGAGGGCGAAGTTGTTGACAGGGGTCCTGTCGGTCTTCTCCATGTTCAAAGCGGCTTCGATGGTCTGGCGGTGTCCTGCGTCCTTCATGTGTCCGTCTCCTTGTGTGATCATGAATGCATGTTCATGTGGATAATCTCATTGACTCCCTGCGCGAACTTGTCCGCGCTGAGGTGGCCTCCCACGTCAGGCGTGGTGCGCCCCGACCGGTACATCTCGCACACGGCCGAGCGGATCAGCTGGTACTCGCGGTCCATGCCGAAGGTGAGCAGCATGCAGGCCGCGGAGAGGATGGCCGAGGTGGGGTTCAGCTCCCTGCCGACGGCCTCGGTATGGTAGATGGGTGCGACCGTGAACAGCTTCAGGTCCCTGCCCAGGTATCCGCAGGGCATCAGCCCGCTGCCCCCGACGATGCCGGCCGCCAGGCCCTGGATGCAGGCCGCGGAGGGTATGTCGCAGAGGAGGATGGCCGGTTCGGCACCGTGCTGGACCATGGTGTACAGCATCTCCCCTGTGGAGTTCCTTTTGACCCTGAACTCGGTGTCGGCGAAGAACTGTCCCAGCACTTCGTCGACACGGCTTTCCCTGCTCTTGAACAGGATGCCGTCCGCGACGGCGCTGATCTTGCGCCCGTCCTTCAGTTCGCAGATCTTCAGGGTCTCGGAGAGCATATCCCTCAGGCGGTCGGAGTCGGTGTACATCTCGGAGGAGATGCCGTCGATGCTCTCGGTCTCGTGCACCACCATGGTGCTGTCGGGGGCGGGGCTCAGGACGACCACGTCCACCGAACCCTTTCCCAGGTAGTCGCAGAGGGGGAAGTACTCCCTGTACTGGAGGTAGAGGCCCATCTGCTTCTGTATGGCGGCCAGGGGGTCGCGCTCGGGGACACCCTTCATGTCCAGCGGGCCGACCAGCATGGCGTCGCATTCGGTGATGAGGTCCATGGTGGCGGGAGGCATGGCATAGCCGGTGCTCTCGTATGCCTCGGCGCCCATCTTGCCGTGGACGATCTCCAGGTCGGGGGCCACCGACCTGAGGACCTTCTCGGCGGCCCCGATGACGGTGCGACCGTAGTTGTCGCCGTTGATGACGAGGACCTTCCTGGTCATATCAGAGCCTGTTGAGTACGCCCGCGTAGATGAGCGGGAGGGTGATGGTGGCATCTCCCTCGACGGTCATCTTCTTGGCGTTGCTCTTGACCTTTCCCCAGGAGACCGCCTCGCGGATCTGTGCTCCGGAGAGGGATCCGTCGTACTCCATGGCGGTGGTCAGGTAGATGCAGTAGTCGAGTCCTCCGCGGAACTGGTTCCACCAGATGACGTGGTGCTTGGAGATGCCTCCTCCGATGATGACGGCGCCGGTGTACTTGGCGTCGTTGGTCATCTCGCTGAGCATCTGCTCGTCGGCGAAGAGGTCGATCCTGAGCTTCCTGTGGGTCTGGTAGTACATCCAGAGCTGGCATCCGAAGGAACCGTCGGTGATTCCGGGGACGACGATGGGCACCTTGTTGACGTGGGCCCAGTAGAGGAGGGAGTCCTCGTGTCCCTTGACGTCGGCGAGCTTCTCTCCGACCTTGTCGATGATCTCGTGGGTGGACATGGACTGGGTCTCGGCGAAGATCTCGTCGAACATGGGGAGGAGGTTGTCCTCCAGGACGAGTCCGTAGCAGTCGTCGGGGACCAGGACGTTGCCGAGCCTGGAGACGTCGTGCTCCCTGAGCATCTTGTCGTCCATCATGAAGTCGCCCTTGTAGTAGGCGGCGAAGAGCCTGGAGAGGTCGTGGTCGAGGCATCCGCAGGTGGTGATGATGACGTCAACCATGTGGTTCTTGACCATGTCGACGATGACTCCGCGGGTTCCGGTGGCCATGATGCAGGCGGGGAAGGAGAGGATCTTGAGGACACCCTCCTTCTTCACCATCTTCTCCACGATGTCGGTGGCGTCTGCGAGCTTCTGGGCGGTGAATCCTCCCGCCTTGCCCATCTGTACCAGCATGTCGTCCACGGTCATGCCTTTGGTCGCTTTGATGTCCTTCACGGGGATCTTCTTCAGGGATTTGCTCTTGGGGTCTTCTTTGACTGCCATGTTATTTCACTGCCGTCCACCAGGGCCACCGCGTTAATATATGTTCGCTCGCCCGCGCGCACATTGCTGCGGACACGGAAGGAGGCGATATCGTATGTGCCAGACATCCCGTTCGGTTACTTTTCCGAAGGGCCGTTATCCTCCCGGGTCGGATACCGACGGCCTCCGGCGGCGGGGAAAAGATCCTCCGGAATACCGCTTCCCGCCCGCGCATACGTTCGGTTTCCTACTATATTTACCCTATAAAGAGGGCCTATGGTTTTTATATGAGATAGGACTAATGCGACCATCCAAGAGGTACCTCAATGTACATGATAACTGAAGCCGAGGGTAAGATTCGCATCCCTCCCTCCAAACTCGGACAGGACATCGACGCCATCGTCGGCGAGGTGTCCCACGAACAGTTCGAAGGGAAAATGGAACAGGACCGCAGTCTCACCATCCTCGTAGACAATGTCAGGGCAGAAGGATTGGGACTTATCGTACACGGCGACGGTGCGGTGCACCAGACCGTCAAGTACAGAAGGCTCGCCTACATCCCCAAGGACGGAGAGGTTGTCGAAGGCATCGTCATTGAGATCCGCGAGTACGGCGCGTTCGTCAGGTTCGGTCCCCTCGACGGTCTGCTCCACGTCAGCCAGGTCATGGATGACCGTGTGGACATCGACCAGGTCAACCAGAGGCTCGTCGGAAAGGAGAGCGGAAGGTTCCTGGCAGTCGGGGACAGGGTCAAGGCGAGGATCGTCAGCCTGACCTTCGACGACAAGACACCTCAGGACAGCAAGATCGGACTCACCATGCGCCAGCCCGGACTGGGAAAACTCCAGTGGCTCGAGGAGGACGCAAGGAAGGGCGAGAAAGGAGGCGAGGAGTGATGGCAGCTGCAAGGACCGTCTACATGGCATGCAAATCCTGCAACTTCATCACCGAGCAGACCGTGTGCCCCCGCTGCGGCGGAGAGACCACCAAGGACTGGCAGGGCATGGTCGCCATCGCCGACTTCGAGAAGTCCGACATCGCCAAGAAGATGGGCATCACCGCCAACGGTACCTATGCCCTCAAGGTCCGCTGATCCCCATGTCCGGCGGCAGAAGGCTTCCCCCTGAGATGAGGGCGGAATTCCAGAAGCCGGTCGGGTATGACATCAGGGAAGAAGACCTCATTCACATAAACGCTAAACACAAAATAATCGCCGTCGGCGACGTGGTCTCGCTGACGATGAGGAGGAACGGCATCGTTCCCCTCCTGTCCGTCTACGACGGATTCACGGAGAGGCACGAAGTCACCGGATTCGCCGACCTCGTGAAGAACGGGGGGCTGGCGGAGACGGTGGTGTCCAATCCGCCCGGGGAGATCACCTCCGAGCTGGTGGACGCCGTCAAAAACGCTTTGGCCGGACGGTCCGCAGGGATCATCAGGGTCGAAGGGGAGGAGGACCTGGCACTGCTGCCGTGTGTCCTTTACGCCCCCGAGAACTCGGTGGTCATCTACGGCTGGCCCGGGAGAGGGATGAAAGCCGTCGACACGGACGGCCCCACAAGAACACGTATCGCACAGCTGTACGATATGATGGAGGAGTCAAAATGAAAATGGAGATTAAAGAACAGAAAGACAACGTCCTTCAGGAGAGGACCGAAGTCTGCTTCGTAATCGATCACGCCAGGGAGGCAACCCCCGGCAGGAACGCAGTCGCAGAGGAGCTCGCAAAGCAGTTCAACACCAAGAGGAACCTCGTCATCGTCGATGACCTCAAGTCCGTCTACGGTGTCGGAAAGACCAACGGCTACGCGAAGATCTACAAGTCCGAGGACCTCGCCAAGAAGTACGAGAACGAGTACCTTCTCAAGAGGAACGGCTACAGCGACAAGCCCGCCGAAGAGGAAGCACAGGAGTGAGTCTGATGGCAGCAAAGAAAGCAGCAGAGAAGAAACCCATCCAGAAGAAAGACGCATACAAGGTCGAGGGCGATTCCGTCACCAGGACCAAGCCCGTCTGCCCCAAGTGCGGACCCGGAACCTTCATGGCAGTCCACAAGGACCGTACCTCCTGCGGACGCTGCGGTTACACCGAGTTCAACAACAAAGAGTGAAGGAAAATCTCCAAGGCTCCTTTCCCTCTCAGTTTGGGGCCATATGCCGGGGCTGGCACCCCGGCCACCTTTCCTGATCCTCTAACTTTTACCCTTTTTTAACACACGGTCCCGTAGTATAGCTTGGATAGCATAGAGGCCTCCGGAGCCCCAGACCCGGGTTCGAATCCCGGCGGGTCCGCTTATCATCACTAGCCAGACATGATTTTTTTTAAGGAACATTAAATTTGAAACTATTTATACCTCTGAAAATAACACGGTACATTATAATTCGTAACACCCATGCAGATTATAGAAACTGTTGTAATGGATGTTCGATTCTGATCATGTGATGAGTATCTGGCCTTGCAATACGAGGGATTCTTTGTTAAGTTGTTATGTTGTTAAGCATCAATTATCGAAGAGCATTTGGTAGAGACGGATTATAAGGCGACTAAATCCCATCAGTGTGTAATTACTCCTCTTAGCAATTCTAATCGGTATAAAACAGGATTCGAATGGATCCCTATCCTTCAGGAGTGTCGTCTTTGTTTCAAAATGAGATGCAAGGGGATTCGATGTGATATGGGGATTATGCTCAACCCCATTCAGATAATATGAACCTACCTTTTTGGAGAGTTAGATAAGTTTATCGAATTGTCCATCCCCGTCAGAGCCTTTGGGGTCAATGAGGAATCAATTCTCGTTTTTCCCTATTTTTCCCGGGGGGTGAAGATAGATATATACGCGCCGCGGGAGGTAGTCGATGCTTCCTTCCCATTCAAAAATGGTGGTGGTGGACAAATCGTCTTTTGGATTTGAAACCATAAAATAGGCAGGAACCTATCGAGTATTGATCCTATGAATTTGGACAGCATAATCTCTGCGGGCGAATCCGATATGGTTGAATTCAAAGAGATGGTGCCGCCAGATTCCAAGAAGTACGTCAAGACCGTGGTTGCATTCAGCAACGGTTCCGGTGGCCGCATCGTTTTCGGTGTCGACGACGATTACAACATATTGGGCATTAATCCGGATTCTGTTTCCAGAATAAAGGATCAGATCGCAGACACAATAACTTCTCTCTGTGCGCCCACACCTCGCTTTGACATGCAGACAGTAACTCTGGAAGACAAGATCGTGATCATTCTGGAGATATTCCCTGGTCCGGACCGCCCCTATTATTTGACGTCCGAAGGATACAACAAAGGTGTGTATGTGAGACTCGCGGGAATCTCCAAACCCGCTGACGAAAGAACCCGTAAGGAGTTACAGCTCGAAGGGCGTAAGGAGTCCTTCGACTCTCAAACGAATTTCAATTGTACCGTGGAGGCAGAGGACGTCGAACGCATATGCAGGGATCTTTCCGAGATGTCTGGAAGGGAGGTGACCATACAGAACCTGATTAACGAGCATGTTCTGATCAAGAAGAGCAGCGGTTACTCCCCAACCAATGCATACGCACTTCTTCTGGGTAATGTGTTCATAAACACAACCATCCGCTGTGCGATGTTCAAGGGAAAGGAGAAGAATCTGGACAAAACCATGTTTCTCGATCGTAGGGAATGCGAGGGCCCCATATACAAACAGATTGAGGACGCGTATGCATTCGTTCTGAAGAATATTAGGCTGGAGTCGTACACAACCGAGGGTATTACCCGCCGCGATGTCTATGAAATGCCGCCCAAAGCGATAAGGGAAATCATTACCAATGCGGCATTACATTGCAGTTACCAATCTACCAACCCCATTTACGTTGCATTGTACGAAGACCGTCTAGAAGTGATCTCTCCGGGTAAATTGTTCGGCGGACTGACTATCGACAGTGTCATGTCCGGTGCAACGGCGCGTAGAAATCCGATTCTCAGCCGTATATTTGCTTTGGCCGACATCTCCGAAGGGTGGGGGCGCGGAATCAAAGGGATTCTCGAAGAGTGCCAGACATACGGATTGAAAGAACCAGTGTTCGAGGAATGGGCTACCAATTTCAGGGTAACGATGTATCGTAAAAACGTACCGAATACTGATAATGTCAGTAGTGGAACGCAATTATCCTCAACCGAATCCGCAGTTTATGACTACTTCACGATGAATCCAGAAAAATCTAGATCGGATGCGGCAGAAGCACTCTCCTTATCTCTCGCAACTATCAGGAATGCTATCAAATCTTTGAAAGATAAGGGCCTTATAGCGAGAGAAGGTGGAACTGGAAAAGGAAGATGGATTGTGAAATGAGGGTTGTATGCCCTACTTTACCCTAGTTTTACCCTAGTTTTACCCTAGTTTTACCCTAGTTTTACCCTAGTTTTACCCAGCCTTATACAGTAGTTTCAGTGTTGATCATCTGTTTATCCTCGGTCTGATTCCTGGGTATATTTATGTTACCTGGAAAGCTATCAAAGGTCTATCCGTAAAATGGAATTGACAGAGTTAGGTCGCTTAGGAGCCACATCCCTCTGCCGGGTCCCCTGATTGGGACAATAATACATTACCTAGGCGTTATTTACTCTATTCGTTTCGATGCCTTAGAAACGCAGGTCATGGATGAGAGATATGAATCTTTCATTAGAGTTTTCAACTTTTCCTGAGAACTTTCCCCTAATAGGATGTACTCACCGGAAGGAATCAGAACCTGGGTATCGCGACTTCGCGGTATGCCTGTATACGGGGTATAAGTTACCTTGTTTTCTGACGTCTGGCCATTGCCTTAAGCGGTTCCCGGCGGGTCCGTTCATTACATTGAAAACAGCCTGTATACCGCAGTATACCGGCAGTATACGGAATAATTTGAAGCAATCATCTCAAATTAGTTTCTATTTTACATTGTATCGTATACTTGGGAACAGGCACAATCGCCCCGGTAGTGAAAACTACCTTGTGAAAATGGTGAAGACTGCCTTGTTGTATAAATGCGGTAACCTGTCGGGTCCGAAGTGCGGTTCCAGGTTGTACCTATGGCCTATTCGAAGACATGTCTGAAATATACTACAAACAACTGTAGTTATCATCGATTACTACAAACTTTCATAGTAATCTTTATGTAGCATCGTATCTGAACAAGTGCGTTCGGACAGAGAATCACACTGCTGGCTCATTTATACAAATCTTCAGACCGGCGACGGGAGATTCAGAACTGATCGATGAGAAGATGGTCCCTTGCCCGTAAGTATTGATGGCCACCCATGGCAGCCGACTTACGGGTCTTATCGGAATGCACAATCATTGGGTATCAGATACTTAAAGACATGCCGACGGTAAGCATTTACGTATTGGGCATGAGCGTGCTTAGTGGGTGCTTAGTCCGTTCGATGATTGTTAGACAAAATCGATTATACTAATGTTCACTCTTTATATACAAGATTGTGAAAAGTCTCATTTTTTCGAAAAAATAATCACAAATTGTGCTTAGTGGGTGCTTAGTCTGCGTGCATATCCATGCGAGGATCCTTGCTATGTGTCTATTTGCTCTGTGCACACAATAATCGGTTAAAGGACATAGGATTGTCCGGTGAACTTATCAGACAAGCTCTAGCGCCGCGGAGTTGGCGCCACGGCGGCTTCTCTCATCCCTGTGAGCAATATTATCTTCCGATGCCTACAGTCAGACAGAGCGGGTCGGGAACTAGGGTGATCATTCAGGGATATGCATCGTTCGCTGAGATGAGCCAGGAAGAACGTGTATGGAATTGTTATATGCACGCCTGTATCATGTTCGTCAATAGGAAACAGGTTACCAATTCCTCTCTGAGATTGAGGTTCGGTCTTGAAAACAGGGATTCCAACACTGTTATGGTTTCGCGTGTGATAAAGGCCGCTGTGGACAAAAAGCTGATCAAACCCCTGAAGGCTGATGCACCGCCGCGCAAGATGTGTTACATTCCATTTTGGGCTTAAACTCCTCTTGGACTTTACTTAACTATAACTTAACTATAACTTAACAGGGTGTTTTCCTTTTTGAAGAATAGTGCGGTTTTCAAGAGAAATCTATAAATATAGATGATGAAAAAGATTTATTTTTTTATCAGAAAGATGTGATTTCATGGAACAAGTTTACTTAACTATAACTTAACCGGTCACATTTGTTGTACGAAATCGGTTTTACCTCGGCGTATCAACAAGATCTGTTCATGGATTGTTGTATGAAGCAACATCCATTGTCTGTCTCTGTATGTATCAACCTGAGTTTGCCAGATATCTCAGATACTGGAAAACTCAGGTTAGAAAAACAGTTCGTATGCTGCAGTATACTCTGATTATACCTTGAAAATCACCTTTGTCAGTATGAAACAAACGGCGGGTAACGATTATCGTTGAGACAATGCTATTTAGATAGTACCGGAAGTCTATGATATGATTATAAAACCGTAGATAATTGTGGTATATATGACTGAGAAATCCGAACCTAGGTCTGTTCCAAAAGAGATTTCTCCGTATGGAGGACTCGAAGATCTTACTGATGAACAGATCGAGAAGAATATCCGGGATTACCCATATGTCATGGGAAAGCTCAAGGATTGCTGAGGTGCGTATTGCACTTCAGCCAGTTTCGATCTTAGTTCTTTCGTCTTTTCCTGATGCCTTGGGCGAAGGTAAGGGTGCAGTAGATCTGTTACCACAAAGCTGGCACGGGAGATAGGGCATACCCTTCACGCAATATTCATTCCACAGAGCCAGTCAATGACGTTGACGACATCGATCCCGTCGTAGGAACCAAGTCCGATGCGGTCCTCGGTCAGAACGATCTTCCGGTAATTATCCGGGACTTCCTCCAAAGGTGTCAGCTCCCTTTTCTCCGTTTTCTCCGCAAGCATGGTCTGGGTTACCTGATAGTAGATAATCTTGTCACCCTTCATGGCGGTGAAATCTATCTCGGAATCGTTGTAGCTCCCTACTGATACCTTGTAGCCTCTCCTGAGCAGTTCGAAATACACGGCATTCTCCAAGGGTTTGCTGAGATCCGCCAGGCTGCCGGGGTTCAGTAACATGTATCTCATCCCCAGGTCGGTAGCGTAGTATTTTCCCTTGGATTTCAGGTATTTCTTCCCGACGATATCATATCTGTCGACATGATAGAACAGATGGGCGGAGACGATCTCGTTCATGAACCTGTAGACATCATCCTTAGGTATGTTCAGTGCCTCGGATATCCTGTCCGGATTGGTAACGTTGCCTATGTTGGAGTACAGGAACCTGCATATGGCGTTCAGTCTTCTTGTGCTGCCGGATATGCGGGACATTATATCCTTCATCACCACGGTGTTGAACACACCCTCCGATTGATACATGCATACGGATTCCCCCCTGTCCGGGTCTATCATCGGCAATCCGCCGAATTTCAGAAAGTCTTCCAATCTTTTCTCCTTCTCGCCCGGATGCAGTTCCATATACTCCTTGAACGAGAGGGGCAGGATTTCGATCTCGATGTATCTTCCGGACAGTTTGGTGGACAATTCGGATGAGAGCATCTTGGAATTGGAACCGGTGATATAGACGTCGCAGTCCCCTCTTGCGACCAGCATAGCCACCAGCCTTTCCCATCCGTCCACATCCTGTATCTCGTCTATCAGGATGTAGTGCATCCCTTTCCTTTCGAGTACCGGTTTTATCTGTTTATGGAGCCAGTTTATATTCGGTTCATTGACCAGGAGATCCAGATTGATGTGACAGATGTTTTCCTCGTCTGTGTCCATCGAACGAAGACGGCCTACGAATTGGTTGAGCACAGTGGTCTTCCCAGTGCGTCTCATCCCCGTTAGGACCTTGACCGTACTGGGCATGTCCTTGGACGATGTCAAGACAGCCAGATAATCTTCTCTGATGATCTCCATGACCGTACATGTCTCTCTGCGTATTAAAAAATTCTGATTTTTCAGAATTAATTAGATATTCAACAAATAAATTCTATAATTTCAGAAATAATCGGATAACTGCCAACAAATGTATGAAGGATCTTAAACAGAGGATATGGGATAACAATTGCCCGTTTTGTTTTGGAAGATAATGTACTGGATTATCCCCAAAAATGGGGTATGATGTACCTTCGATTTTTCTGTCTGGCTAATGCTATAAGCGGTTCCCGGCGGGTCCGCCAATACTGTTAGCCAGCATCGATTTTTTTTTCAGGCGTATTAATCTTGACACGGTTTTATCCATATCGAAATGGACAAAAAGATGACTTTATGAGGCCGATAATAGAATGCAAAGCATATCCTTCGCCCGCAGGTTATAGGGGCCACTCCAATAGCGACCAACACTGCGGGGCTTACCAGGACAATCAGTCACCTTTCGCTGGATATTTAAAACCTTATACGATACCATTCAAAGTTTATTCAATCCCTTGATTTGTTTTTATTAAAAATTGACAATCCCGTTGATAAACGGTGTATGACTGACGGAGAAAATGGCCGAAGGGACTTGGTGCGGTTACATCACGCGGGAAAAGGTAACTGTAAGCCGAACATCTCATGGAGAATGCCATCTACAATGAGCTCAGGTGCAGAGGATACCTGGTCGATGTCGGCGTGATTGGTATCAGGGAATACAAGGCCGGAAAGAGGGAGTACAAACAGCTGGAGATCGATTTTGTTGCGAACAAGGGCAGTGACAGGATCTACATCCAATCTGCATACAGGATGGATGATCCGGATAAACAAGAGCAGGAACTCAGGCCTTTCTTGAAGATAAACGATGGATTTAGAAAGATTGTATTGGTGGGGGATGACGTTCCGCCCCATGTGAACGAGAAAGGAATCAGGATAATGAATGTCATTGATTTCATGAAGGATCCGAACAGTCTGGAGAAAATCTAATCGGAATTTATTGGATATATCCAATATATTTAGACTAACCGGAGAGCAAGAGTGATCGGTGCCAATCGAACGTGGATAACCCAATATAACAGTGGAGGTTGCAGATAAGGTAAGTTACCGAACTTATGCCTGTATACAGAGTATAAGTTACCTCGATTTCTGACGACTGGCCATTGTTCTAAGCGGTTCCCGGTGGGTCCGCTCATTACATTGAAAACAGGCTGTATACCGCAGTATACCGGCAGTATACGGAATAATCCGAGTCGACCCTGCTCAAACGTCTCTGATTCACATTGTACAGTATACCAGGGAACAGGCACAACCATCCTGTGAAAACTACCTTGTGAAAATGGTGAAAACTACCTTGTGAAAATGGTGAAAACTACCTTGTGAAATGGATCCTGCACAGTCCGATTCAAGTATTATCTGAATTCTACGGCCGTATAATTACGACTAATCTGAATTCTACGGCCGTATAATTACGATTAATCTGAATTACACACAATTAAATAACAACAGGGCAATCCGTATCCGTGAAGCGCAAGATATACGATGAACTTCTCCGTTGGAAAGAGGACAAGCAGAATACCTGTCTCACGATACAAGGTCAGAGACAGGTAGGCAAGACATACATCATCGAGAGATTCGCAGAGGACAACTATCAGCATTTCATCGAAATAGATTTCACAAGAATGCCCGAGATGGAGAAGGCTTTCGAAAGAGCAGTGGATGTCGATTCGGTCATCAAAGAACTGTCCATAAGACTGAACGATGCCGTATTCGAACCGGGGAAGACCCTGATCTTCCTGGACGAGATCCAGGAGTGTCCTGAAGCGAGATCGTCATTGAAATGGTTCGCGAAGGACGGAAGGTACGACGTCATAGCATCGGGTTCCCTTCTGGGCGTGAGGAATACGAACGCCAAGAAAAAGAAGGATGAGAACAAGAAACCGCTTTCACCGATGGGCTACGAGAGTGTCCTGACGATGAGGTCCATGGATTTCGAGGAATACCTTTGGGCGATCGGATTCAACACGGAGATCCTGAGCGGCATCAAGAAGAAGATCGGTGCGATGGAGCCACTGGACGAATCCGAGCTGGAGGTCATGGCCTCGCATTTCCGCGACTATATGATAGTAGGGGGTATGCCCGCATCCGTCGAAGCCTTCGTCAGGACCAAACAGTATTCCGAATCGGGAAGGAAGATCGACATCATACTGGGGGATGTGATCAACGATATCAATCGCTATAACGATCCGGTGAACGCCCTCAAGACTCAGAGGTGTTTCGAATCCATACCGGAACATCTGAGTTCCAACAACAAGAAGTTCCAATACTCCCGTTTGGAGAAGGGTACAGGTTCGCGTGCTTCCGGTGAGAAATACTCCGAGAATCTGCTTTGGATAGAGGGCGCCGGATACGGGAACTTCTGCTACGGTCTCAATTCTCCCGAACGTCCGTTCAAACGCATAGAGGACCTATTCAAGGTGTATCTATCGGATACGGGGATGCTGGTCAGGATGATGGGAACATCTGCGGCGATGGCCATCCATAACGACGATATCAGTTTCAATGCAGGAGCGGTGGCAGAGAATGAGATCGCAGAATGCCTTTCCAAGAGCGGGATAAGGCCGAGATTCTATCGTAAGAACAGCGGAAAGAACCAGATGGAGATAGACTTCGTGATAGAATTGCTAGATGAATGCGTAGCGATCGAAGTCAAGTCTGGCAAGGAGAGGGAATCCCCATCGGTGGAGAAGGTCAACAAGGTATTCAACGTCGATAGAAGGATGTAGTTCGAGAACGGGAACATACATAAGGACGAGGAGGGAATAGAACACTATCCGTTGTTCGCCGCAGCATTCATAGATCTTCTGAAAAGGAGATATGACGGTCCTGCATTTTGACGGACGTTAAAAACTGACAATGCGATCGATTCTATGATGATATGCTGATAGAGAATACGATTCAGATATGTTCGGATAGGCCGTGATCAATCAACATCCAATATAGAATACAAAATATCCTTCGCCCGCAGGTTATAAGGGCCACTCCGATAGCGGCCAACTCTGCGGGGCTTATCAGGATGGTTGACTATCTTCTATCGATTATTTGAAGTATCCTTTGGCAGAACGGTCTGTCATCGTAATATTCATAGAGCGTTAGGTGTCAACCTACAAGTTCCAGCGCCGCGGAGTTGGCCACCCATGGCGGCCGACCTGCGGGTCTTATCGGAGATATGAACCCCTGTTAGTGAATATACTACACTTTTCTGGAACTCCTCTTTTCAGTACTCGGAATAATCATTTCCTTTCCTTTCCACAAGATATTCCAACAGCCCTTGGATCGAACGCAGGTTATCGTTTATCTCCTGCAGCAGTTTCTCCATCGAGGGCTGGACATTGATTTCTTCTTCCCTGGTGTAATCTACTGTAATGTCTTTCCATACCGCGGGATCGATGGCGATATCGCAGTCATCGTAGGTCTTGAAACCCTCGGGTGCTTTTCTGCGGTTGATTGCATTATAGTCGTATTCTGCAACCGCTGTGTGTGCGGGCAACGCACTTTTTGCAACGAATGCGCCACTTTGGAACCATCCGTCATCGCACTCCCCTATCGACCAGAAGGAAAAGTGAATCGAATATACCCCTAGATCATCTTCAAGCCACTCCATGAGGTCCTGTGCGTCCGGCCGGTGGTTGCCCATGATGTAGAGCAGATATGTTCCGGCCTTCACATATGCCTCGGACTCCTTGGAAGCAGCCCAAACATGCCTCGGCCTGTTTATGTCGCAGTTATTCACCCACCCTTTCTGTCTCCAATATCTTAACATCCTCTCATAGGTCAATTTGTCGCATTCTATGATGTGATGGAAGTAGTAAGACACAGTATCCCTTTCCAACAGTTGTTATGAAACCCCATCTCATCATGGGTGGGGAGGCTCTAGGATCATCATAGAAGACAGTTGATAAGTCCGTTGTTGTACTTTTTGGTACTTTTGAGAAACGGTTATTCCAGGCTCTCCTTGATCTGCTGTATCGCTTCGTTGTAGTCGATTTCACCTGTACTGTACATGTGAAGTATCTTCTGATTCTCTTTCGATACAGTTCCGCTTCCCCCGGTCGATTCCATCTGTGCCGCAAGTTCTTCCAACCTGGTTTTCTCTTGAACATCATTCGCGGGCTGGGCATCAGTCGATTCACTCGGAAGGACCAATGTCCCGTTTTCATCACGATATCCGACTGTCGGAACTTCTTTGAGTATATCGGAGATCTCTGCTGCGGCCTTATCACGCAATTCTTTGGATGGGGGATTCACTCTATCTCTTCTGTTTCTAGATTACGGAGGGTCACAGAAAGAAGTGCCAGCTCCTTCTTTTTGAAGTGTTCGTTGTAGTCGAATGCAGCCGTCAGCACCGTATTGCGGAGATCCTTTTCCGCGGGATCCTTCCTCTCGGATTCATGTTCCGGAATGTATTTTTCCATAATCTCATCGATCGATAGGACGTTCCCATTCTCCACCTCCTTTATCGAGCGGTCGAGATCCTCCAAGGCCTCAGCGAGACCTTCTTGTCTGTAACCGAAGAACGATGCCTGGTACAGGACATCGGCCATGAGTCCGTAGATGTGCCTGCGGGTGTATTCGACGTCCGCCACCAGGAATCCCACGATCTCGGATTGATTGGTGAACTCGTACGCATAGGTCTTCGCATCTACACCGTCAGAGAGGACCTCGTCCGCATGGACGAGGCAGTAGTCTTCGGTTCCGGACAGGGATCCTACCTCGATGCAGCGATGAGCGAAGAGTATGCCCACTCTCCCATCGGGGTCAGCCTTCGGTGTAAGGCCGCACAGACGTTCGATGAATTTCCGCATCCCTTCGGTATACTTCTCTCTGATTTGGGATACGGTGAGTCCTGCGAGTGCGGGATGATTGTACTCGATCGGATGTTTGAATAGATATACTTCGATCAGTCTGTTCTGATCCAGTTCCCTGAGATGCTGCTGCACGGTTTTCATCGGGCCCTCCGTTCTGTTCGATGGTATCCGAAGGCATATCGAATCTGGATACTAGGGGTCGAACGTCATGGTATCATGAAGGGGTGGTCATATCACTTGTTTTACTTTGTGTTCTTTTGATAATCGGTAGAAAACTGGCGTTTAGGCGATGTTCTTATTATCATGGTCTTGTGGCTTTACTTTCTTCGCACTAAGGCATTCTTCGAACCTTTCCAGGAGGCACTCCAACAGACCCTCTATCATATCCAGTTTTTCATCTATTTTCAGCAGGAGATCTTCGACGGGTGATTCCGGATGGACTCCAACATCTCTTGTGAAATCTACTGTCATTTCTTCCCATATCTCCGTATCCACCGCCATCCTGCAATCGTCATATGTCTTGTAACCCTCGGGCGTCTTCCGCAGATCAGTCCAGTGTTCATCGTATTCAGAGGATGAAGTGTGTTCGGGCATAGTGTCATCCGGTACATATCCTCCCTCCTGGCTCCAGGATTTATCATACATCTCCATGGTCCACACCGTGAAGTGCATCCGGTCCACACCTAGCTCCTCATCGAGCCAGTCAAGGATTTCCCAACGATTCGGCTGATGGTTGGCCACAAGATAGAGCAGGTACGATCCGGGTTTAACGCAGTCGTTGGAGTCCTTTTTAACTGCCCAAACCTGCCTGGGCCTGCAGACCTCGCTGCCGTCATTTCCCCTCCTTTGTTTCCAATACTCCATCATCCTGTCGAATGTCAGCAGGTCGCATTCTATGATGTGGTCGATGTAATAGGGCATCCTTTCACCACGACCTCATTCTCTCTTCGATTCGCTCATATTCCGCATCCGCGGGATTCCCGAGAGATTCCCACAGCATCTGCCTTACCATGTCCCGGACGGCATCAATTGTCAGATCGGTAACATTTCCATTCATCCATTTCTTTTTCCAGGCATCCCATGCATTCAGCCATTTCTTGCGGCCGGTATCACCGGATTTCCACCAGTCGTATTCGTGAAGCAGATCGCCCAGATCATGCAGCAGGTCGGCCAGCAAAGGGTTGCCGTCCATCCGCACTTGTGATGACCATTCGTATAATCTGCGATCCATATAGTCGAAATGACCTCCGCTCATTCCACATCCTCCATGTTGTTCATGGTGTTCCATCTGTGGGTAATGATAAGTCCGTTGTTGTACATTCCAGTACCTTTCGATTCCATGCAAATTTGGGAAATACGTTCTCAGGAACACAAAGTCTAACATTCTTTTTATTTGGGGAATCAGATAGGTTTCCAAGGCGAGAGTGGGAGGGTATGAAAGGGAAGCACGGTTTCTTCGAAACGTTCGATTGCAGTTATCTGAGGGCGATCCCAGAATCAGAATACGAACAGACCATCGAACGTCTGGACCGCATGATGGATTCCAAGTTCAACATATGTCCGTTTTGCGATTCGGAGGAGATTATCAGGAAGGGCCGTTCATCCACCGGCACCCAGAGATATGCGTGTAAGGCGTGCGGCAGGGGATTCATCGGTAACGCGGTACCCTATTCACATGTCAGTAAGGAGAGGTGGAAGACCTTCTGCCACCTGTATCTGAAGGGCATATCCATCCACAGGTGTGCCACCAGATGCGGGGTGTGCCTGAAGACCGCCCAGTACATGAAGGACCGTCTGGTCAGGATGGTCCGCAGTGATGCAGGCATCCCCATGACGTTCTGCGGAGAGATGATGATCGATGTGGCGGATTGACGTATTCTAACGGCATTCCGTTCATTTTCGGTTTTAAGTTGGCATTGGTTAGACGAAGTCTTAGAGTCAAAGGTGAATTGGATATGGAAACCGTAGAGATCGGGTTGGAGACAAGCGCTGAATTCAAGGCCGAATGCGATGAATTATTCGCCAAACTGGGCATTTCTACCGAGGAGGCGATAAGCGTTTTCCTGCACCAGGCGGTGACGGAACAGGGATTTCCCTTCACAATCGGGCAGGGAACAAAACCGTCCGTTCGTCCGGCAACAGTTCCGTCGGAGGCGGGAAAGATCATCCACATCTTCGGAAGACCGAATTCCGGGAAGACGACTCTGCGTAACGCCCTGGCAAGCCGCCATCCGGATTTCAACAATTTCTGTATCGATGATTTCAGGAGAGAGTACGGGGACGGCACCATAACGGGCGAGATGAGAGCACAGTACAGGTTCCTGGATTCCAAACTTCACGGGAACGGTTTCTATGAGAGTTCCGGAACCGGACGTATGACCGAACATACGATGGATTGTCTTCGCGGCGAAGAGGTATACATCATCGTGTTGGAGGTCCCGGACGAGATATGCATCTCCCGTATCGATCCACACAAGTACGACGGCATACCGTTCCCGTTTTTTGATGGCGGCAAAGAGGAATTCATCAGACATGTGGGCAGATTTCTTGATTCCTGGGCATTCGGTGGGATGTGCAGAGGATTCAAGGTCTTGTATCTGGATGGGATGATTCCTCTGGATGAGCAGATTGCTAAGGTCGAGGAATTCACCGGAATTACTGTCCCAGCCGCGCAATGATTCACACATCTCGATAGTCACGGTATCGCTTGAATGGGGGAGCCCCGCCCGTCGATGGTGCGATATCTGTATACCAACGACATCGTATCAGAGTATCAGAGAATCAGAATCGGAGATGGGTATGAAGAGTACAGAGGAAGGGTCGGCGATCCTCGACACCTGGTCATGTACTTCTCCGAAGGACCTGGCATGGGCTATTACCTCCCTTCCGCGGAGGGCAATCCATTCCCCCATGTACGGAGCCACATCCATCGTCATGAAATAGTCGGATTCGACGGTCAGCGACATGCCTTTTCACCCATTCTGATTTTCATGTATCTATATAGAATCTGTTCAACGGCGGGGAGACACTCTCTTGGGGTATAACACCCTCATGAACATCCCGAAATCCTTAACGAGGAGTTTCGCTCTGATCAGAGATGCCATAATGTGGCGGTCCTCCTCAGAGAGGATATCGGAATCATATTCGTCGATGTATTCGGCGATTGCGTGGGCGAACTCCATCGCGGTATCGTATTGTGCGTCCTTCACGAGGACCTCAAAATCGTTCCTGAATGACAGAATCAGTCTTTCGTTGACAAATCTCCACCTGTCGGCGTCGTTCTGCAGAATCGCTTCATGCCCGTCATAACATAGCAGTCTGGATATGATGTTCCTAAGGCCGGCCCTGTCCAGCGCAATACGGCTGTAAATGAACTCCCGGAAGGTACTGTACTCCCTCCTGAATCCTTCTTCTATCTCCAGTTTCACGGCGAGTCTTTCCAGTTCATCCTCGCTCAGGTCTTTCAGCAGATTGCAGACTTCCACAAACTTATCTGTCTTTTTCGACATGGATATGAGTTCTCTTCCGGGATTATTAAGGAGATAGAGTACAGTTATATCCGTAGTATCCGAACACCTTATGCGAATGGAGCGATATCCGCAAGGACTCGGTGCTGAGGCCCATGTGAGACAGAGAATAACATGGCTTCCCGGTCAGCAGTTCGTTCCGTCAGTCATCTTTCGTATTATCCGCAACGCATCCCAACAGGTCTACGATCAAATCCAGTTTTTCGTCTATACTCCGAAGTAGCTCTTCCATTGGGGATTGGACTATGATTCCTTCTTCTCTGGTGTAATCCACAGTAATTTCCACCCATGCTTTGAGATTCACGGCAATGTTGCAATACTCGTAGGAGGTGTAGCCATCTGGAGCATCCTCCCACTTATCTTCTTCTTCGAGGTACTTCAGCGCAACCGTTTGAACCGGCATCGTGCCTTCCGGCACATACGATCCTCCTTGGTGCCATTCATCCTCATCCTCTCCCTGGGACCACATTGAGAAGTGCGGGGTATCCACGCCTAGGTATTCGGTAACCCAATCTATGGCATCCCAGAGGGTCGGTCCGCGGTTGACCGTGAAGAACAAGAGATATGTTTTACCGGCTGTACCGACATCATTTTCTTCGACGCTTGACCATATATAATCCGGCCTACCCATCACGCACAGCTCTGCCCAATCTTTCTGCTTCCACGCTTCGAGCATCCTGTCGTAGGTCAGTCGGTCGCATTCTATTATGTAGTAAATGTAGTAAGACACTGTATCCCGTTCCGATGATTATTCCGGAATCCTCCACCATAGGGTGTAAGGGTCCACAGACAATCATAGGAGACTGTTGATAAGTCCGTTGTTGTACTTTCTGGCACTTTTAATCTTGAGGAGAAAACCGATGAATGATCCAGCTAGATGGAGATTGGATTCGGATGATTGTGTGATTTCACGGCATCTGCCGTGAAATTTGGATTAAAAACGGTTCAGAAATCAACAAGGTATAGTACTGCTCGTTGTGAACTCGTTATTAAAATTGGCTACGAAATTCGCAAAAATGAACAACCTGGATACCAGATTTGGAAAATTAGTGGGCCCAATGAGATTTGAACTCATGACCTTCCGATTATCAGTCGGACGCTCTAGCCAGTCTAAGCAATGGGCCCAGTGAGTCGGACTATATTCGCTACCCATATAAACCTTGCGACTTGGCACGGCCGGGAAGGGACGAACCCCTTATATGGAATCCAGATAATGTCTGTATCGTGGCAGCAACCTTCGAAGAAAACCAGGACCTGATCCCGGAGATTCCCCTGAAGATCCTGGTGCTGAGCCTCATTGCCTGCGTGGCATTCATCATCATCTGCAGTGCGCTGGGTCTTACGGCCTGGTGGCAGTCCGCGGCCTTCGCGGCCGTGTCCGTGGCCATCATCGCGGTGTGCCTGTTCGTCAAGGTGCGCATCACCGTCGACGACGCGAACATCACCGTCCGCCGCCTCAGGACCTACACCGTCCCCCTCGACCACATCATCGACGTGAAGAAGGGCGACATCGACATCATGCGCAACTACAGCGAGTGGGGCATCAAGAAGGTCAAGTTCAGGAACTACACCGTCCACGGAGTCGAAGGTGCGGTATCCGTCAAGCTCCTCGGGAGGATCGTCCTCACCGTGACCACCGCCCGCCCGGACGAGCTCTACGCGCTGCTCATCGAACACAGGAGGAACGACTGATGCAGGCAACCTTCCACTGGCTCAGGATAGAGACTTTCTGCTATGCGACCGAGAAGGAGGAACTGGTGTCCCAGACCTTCAGGGACCTGGTCGGTACCGACGAGTTCCAGACCGACGTGAGCGAGAGCGAGCACGGCAACCAGATGCTCATCCTGCAGCACATGGCCACCAAGCAGAGGGAGATGGACGAGATCTTCTCCCGCCTCGGAAAGGAGCTCCTGCAGGAGCTCTCCGACGACCTCGAGAACCGCATCGACGAGGACTGCGTGTTCTACACCCGCCTCGACAAGCAGAGGGCGGTCTGCGGGGAGTACAGGGTCGCGCATCACGGCGATGTGATCTCCATAACCGGCAAGGTGGCGTCCAATCCCGCACGCAAGGAAGTGGCCATGGATAACATGACCCAGTTCCTGAAAAAGCTCATTGATCGGGAGTGACCTCTTCCTCTTTCTCGGCGTCCTTGATAATCAGGGACACCTCTTTGACCCTGCGCGAGCGCATGCTCCTGACGATCAGCTCGAACGCCCCGCAGTCCACCCTGTCGCCCACCTGGGGCAGCTTGGAGAGCCTGTAGGCGATGTATCCGCCGGTGGTGGGGGAGTCGCACTCCTCCCTGTCGAACGGAAGTCCCAGCTCCTCGGTGACCTGCTCTATGTTGGCGTCACCCAGCACGCGGAAGGTGTTCTCCGACTCCCTGGTGTAGATGTGCTTGACGATGTCACTCTCGTCCCAGATCTCCCCTACCAGTTCCTCCAGCAGGTCCTCCATGGTGACGAGTCCGGCGGTGCCCCCGTAATCGTCCAGGACCACGGCCATGTGGAGCTTGGACTTCTGGAGGTCGCTCATGACGCTGGAGATGCTCATCTCCTGGGGGACGAACCTGACGGGACGGAGGATGTCGGCGATCCTGACGGTCTTCTTGGTGGTGTACTTCATGAAGAAGTCCTTGAAGAACACCGCACCGATGATGCGGTCCACCGTTCCCTCGTAGACGGGGATCCTGGAGAACTCGGTGACCACGAAGAGGTTCTTGAGGGTCTCGGCGTCGGCGGTGAGGCTGACGGTGACCATGTCGACCCTGGGGACGCAGATCTCGCCCACCCTGATGTCGTCGAACTCCAGGGCGGCCTTGGCGAGCTCGCTCTCCCTCTTCTCGAGGGTTCCCTCCTGCTGGATCTCGTCGATCATGATGCCGAGCTCCTCCTCGGTGATGGCGGGGTCGCTCTCCTCCGCGCCGGTCACCTTGGTGACCCCGTGGGTGACCTTCAGGAACAGTGATGTGATGTGCTTGAGGATCCTGATGGCCACGCTGACGGGCCCGGACATGCCTATGGCGACCCTCTCGGGATTCTTCTTGGCCCAGGTCTTGGGGGTGATCTCTCCCAGGATCAGCAGCAGGGTGATCATCAGGACGGTGGCGGCCACGGTCCCCCAGAAGTCGTTCATGAGGAGCTCGCACATCAGGAAGGTACAGATGGTGGACGACGCGATGTTCACGATGTTGTTGCCCACCAGGATGGTGGTGAGCAGCCTGTCGAAATCGTCGGCGTTCTTCAGCGCCCTCTGGATCCTCTTATCCGTTCCGTCCGGGTCCATGCTCTTGAGCCTGGTGCGGCTCATACCCGTGTACGCTGTCTCGGAAGCGGAGAAGAATGCCGATAGTGCCAGCAGGACAGCCATCACGGCGAGCAGAGCTATGAGTTCGATAGTGTCCATCTGACATTTTCCCCGGGACTTAACATCCCGAATAACGGTATATGATAGCGTCACAGGGATATAAGCGTTGTAGCGGAATGTTCGCGCGATTCCACATATGTTAACGCGCACGCGCGCCTTATTATTTCCTATTTTATTTTTATATAACTAACCCTATAATAAAGCCGATATTCATGGCCGAGTTCGAATACGAAATCATCGAGACTATCGCAGTCCTTTCCAGGTCCCCCAAGGGATGGACCAAAGAGATCAACATCATCAGCTGGAACGGCAGGGAGCCCAAGTACGACATCAGGGAGTGGGCACCCGACAGGGCCAAGATGGGCAAGGGAATCACCATCTCCAAGGAGGAGGCGGAGATCCTCAAGAAGGCCCTCAACTCCAAGGAAGATCTCTGATCGGTACCTGCTAAAAGAGGCGATTGCCTATGGCCGACAAAAGATACTGTGTCGAATGCGGATACGAGCTCCAGGAGGGCGACGTGTTCTGTCCTTCCTGCGGGGCCAGGGTCCCCGAGGACGAGCCCGTCCCCGAGGCCGGGGCCGCAGTCACCTACAAGGCCGAACCCGTGAGGGCGGACAAGTCCGGGACCCTGAACATCGCGATGATCCTCACCCTGGTCTGGTCGACTCTCGCACTGATCATCGGAGTGTATTTCGCTGTCAACGCCGGACCCTTCACCGATTACCTGGTGGAGACCCTCCAGAACACCGATATGGGCGGAGGGAAGACCGGCTGGGACTATTTCCTCGAGCAGGGACTCACCGCAGCCGACCTCAAGGCCTCTCTGGTCCTCATGGGAGGACTCCTGGCCGCATCCGGAGCATGCGGACTCGTGGCGGCATTCATGATGTACAGGCGCACCAACTTCCTCGTCTGCTTCATCCTGCTGCTGGCCTGCGTCATCCTCTCCGGAATCGGGATCGTCAGTCTCATCGTCGGACTGATCGTCCTCTATCTCCTTTACACCTGCAAACCCGCTTTCGCAAGCTGAGGGCAGGGGGGCCATCCCCCTGTCCGATCATTGTTTTAGAAGATCCCGGACACGGTGACCGTTTCGGGAATTCCATGAAAAAGAGGTCCCTCCCCCGCAGGGGAGGTAAGGAGTTTGGGCGACTGTCTTACCAGTTCTGTGCCTGGACTTCGAAGTAGGACTGGGGGTGCTTGCACACGGGACATACCTTGGGTGCGGTCTTGCCGACGTGGAGGTGTCCGCAGTTCCTGCACTTCCATACGACGACCTGGTCCTTCTCGAAGACGGCTCCGGACTCGAGGTTCTTCAGGAGTGCGAGGAACCTCTCCTCGTGGTGCTTCTCGATCTCTCCGACCATCTTGAAGAGGTTGGCGATCTGGTCGAAGCCCTCCTCCCTGGCGTCCTTCTCGAACTGGACGTACATCTGGGTGTGCTCGTAGTTCTCTCCGCTGGCGGCATCCTTCAGGTTCTCGATGGTGCCGGGGACGGCTCCGTCGTGGAGCTGCTTGAACCAGATCTTGGCGTGCTCCCTCTCGTTCTCTGCGGACTCGAGGAAGAGCTCGGCGACCTGCTCGTAACCCTCTTTCTTGGCCTGGGATGCGTAGTAGGTGTACTTGTTCCTGGCCTGGGACTCTCCTGCGAATGCTGCGAGGAGGTTTGCTTCGGTTTTCGATCCTTTTAGTTCCATAGGAATACCTCTGCGAGGGTATGGGAATGAACGGTAATAAGATTGTCGCTTTCCCGTTCGGAGCGGCCCTGCCGGGACGAAATTTAATAGGCGGGACACCCTTAATCCCTCCGATGGGCCTATCAGATTCAGTCGCGACCGCCTTCGAACGCGGAGGGAAGAGGGAACTCCCCAACGGCGTCCGCAGGGAGGCGAACCTGGCCTACCGCGAGGGGGCCGGGAACGGATACCTCCTGGACGTGGTATGGACGTGCGAGCCCCACGGCAGGGTGCCGGTGGTGTTCTACTTCAACAGCGGCAGCTTCCACAGGAGCAACCGCGGGCGCGCGCTGGGCCTCTGCAGCATACTCTCCAAGCGCGACCTCGTCGTGATCAACTGCCAGTTCCCCGACCTGTCCCGCAGCAGCGGCGCGGATGCCGCGCTGAACGCGGTCATGGACATCCTCCTGTGGACCGCGGAGCATGCGGCGGATTACAGGATGGACCTCGACAGGGTGTACGCGGCGGGTTCCTCGTACGGCGCTCTGATGGCCGTGTGGACGGCCCTGCTCTGCAACACGAGGAGGCTCCCGGAGGTCCTCGGAAGGGGCGCCGTACCATTCAGACTGAGAGGTCTGGGTCTTTTCAACGGCATGACCGACACCGAGAGCGGGGACCGCATCATGAGGGGCATCTCCAGATCCATCGCGAAGGTGGAGGCCAGGAACAAACCGCTCGGCGAGGCCATGCGCCCCTGGGCAAACCACGACCTCCGCACCCTGCCCCCAGTGTACCAGGTCACCAGCGATTCCGATCCGTCCCGCCCCGACATCCTGAGGATGAACGCCCTCCTCGACAAGAACGCCGTCGTGCACGACACCCTGGAATTCGACACGGGCATCATGGCCCTGAGCGGCTTCATGGAGGACCATGCCTCCGGGAACGAATGTGCCAGGATAATCTCCAAGATGTTCGGCTTCTTCGCCGGGAATCAGTGACGGAACCTGCTGAAGAAGGTAGGCTTCTTCAGGTTGCCGTCCTTGTCGTACTTGGTCTTCATGAGGAGGTCGTAGTTCTTCCTCGCGGAGATGCTGTTGGGCTTGAGCCTCAGCACCTCCTCCAGCTCGGTCTTGGCCTTGGGATAGTCCTTGAGGTCGTTGAGGAGCAGCACGGCATAGTCCTGATGGTACTCGTAGGCATCCGGTACGGCCGCGATGGCCTTCTCGTAGTACTCCCCGGACTTGGGGAAGTTCACCATCTGCCTGCGCAGGAAAACAGCATATGCGGCGCAGACCTGGGCGAACTCCTTCGGGTCCTTCCTGGCGGCCACCAGGCCCACCAGGCGGGTGTAGTCCTCGTCGACCCTGAAACGGTACTTCTTATCGCTCATCATGACCGTGGTGGCCGCTTTGAGCGCGTCGATGTTGTCCGGGTCCATGTCGAGGATCACGTCGAGCTGCGTGATGCCGAACTCCCTGTCGCCGAGCCTGTAGATGTACAGCCTGGCGAGCTCCATCCTGGGAGGGATGCTCAGGGGGTTCTCGGAGAGGAACTTCTCGAGGGTCTCGGCGGCCGCCTTGGGGTTGCCGCTCTCCTCCTGCCTCTTGGCCTTGCTGACTGTCTCGAAGACCGGGTCGCTCATGCATGCGGGAACGGGCACCGCGGATAAATCACTTTTTGCCGTCCTGCTTCTTCTGGTAGAAGTTCCTGATGATACCGTTCTTGAAGGGGACGTAGAAGACGTTGACGTACGTGAACGAGACGATGACTCCCAGCATGCCCATGAAGATGAGGTATCCGACATAGTGGGTGACGATCCTCAGTCCGTCCATCTGGGTATATAGTGAGATCCACATCAGGGTGAGGAAGAGTCCCACGTAGAAGGCGGGGTGGAAGAGCTTGTTCTTCATGCCCTCCCACAGGGGGTAGGGGCGGTTCCCCGCGGAGTGGGCCGCCGCTCCCAGCGAACGCAGGATGCTGACCGGCACCACCAGGGTGGAGATGAAGAGGGACAGGAGCATGATGATGACCATCATCTCTCCGTAGTCGATGGTCTGCAGGAACACGGGGTTCAGGAAGAGGTACGAGGCGATGATGAGTCCCGCGATGATCTCGTAGGCCAGCATCCTCATGAAGACGTTCTTCTGGAAGACGTCGTCGTCCACCTCGGGCTCGAGGGTGACCTCGGTGACGTCGATGATGCTGGGGATGAGGAAGTACTTCCTGGAGGTGCGGCAGAGCTTGGAGTCGTCGTTCTTCTCCAGGGAGAGGAGGATGCGGTGGTAGTTCTCGCGGAAGTAGGCGACGATTACCGCCAGCACTCCGTAGGAGACCAGCACGCAGACGATCATGAGCACCACGGTGCCCAGCACGGTGGAGTACAGGGTGATCTCGAGACCGGAGCGGCTGATGAACCAATAGAAGCCGGAGATGAACCTGTTGAGACCGTTGGTCTCGGGTCCCAGGAGGAACCAGAACAGAAGACCCAGCACCACCGCTCCGAGGAACAGGACGGCGGCCGTGTAGCGGCTCTTGATGACGTTGTGCTCCGACAGTATGAAGGCCGGAATCCCCAGGATGATGAACAGCGCGGTGTACGAGACGCACGCGGAATACAGGAAATGGCCGAAGGAGGTGTGGTTCCCCCAGGCCGTGAAGAAGAGTATGACGGTGATCAGCGCGAAGATGATGACCGACGCGGGGAACACCCTGAATATGAAGCGGTCGAGCTTGTCCTGCCTGGTCTCGGCGTCCCAATGGGGGTTCAGCTGCAGCCATTGCCTCAGTTTGGGGGTGATGTGCAGTTCGCCGAGCGGTTTGCGCCTCATGGTCCGTCCATAATCTTAATAGGTTAAAATGGTGAGCGTCACAAAACGGCAGTTGGAATATATACGCCGTGTCCGATACACGTGTATGGCATACGACAACAGGAACGGGAACCGCCCGCAGCGCAGGGACGCGCCGAGGGAGTTCTTCAAGGCTACCTGCGCCGACTGCGGGAAGGAGTGCGAGATCCCCTTCAGGCCCACCGAGGGCCGTCCGGTCTACTGCAGGGACTGCTACAGGAACCACCGCCCGGCCGACAGCAGGCCGCGCAGGCACTTATTCTGAAACCCAGGCACCGCAAGGTGCCGAAAAACGACATACCCAGGCATCGGATTCCGATGCCGATTTCTTGTAAAAAGGAAGGCCCCCGGAGGGGCCGTGGTTTGACGATCAGGCGATCTTGGTTCCGCAGGCGGGGCTGGCGGACTGGTTGTAGACCGAGATCACGTCGAAGACGAACACGGAGGAAAGAGGGAGGTTCATCTTGTCGCAGACGGCCTTCACGCCGTCGAAGAGGGGTCCGGCCTTGACCTGCTCCTTGCAGACGCAGTGGATCTCGTAGGCCTCGGTGCCCTTGATCACGGTGAAGGACGCGTTGGGGTTCTTGGAGAGGTTCTGTGCGGTCCTCTTCATGAGGATCTCTCCGACCATCATCTGGCTGTCGCCGACGGCGCCGATGGTTCCCGCGGTGATGGTGTGGGGCCTGTTGCCGGGGCAGACGGTGCTGATCACTTTCTTGGCTTCGGGGTCCTTCAGGAGGGCCAGTACGTTCTCAGGGATTGCTACCATTTGTAACACCTAGCTTCAAAAAGACCCTGGTCAGTATATAACCATGCATGCAAACATAGTTCCCTGTATCCATCAGCTGAGGGGGTCGTCGCTGCCTGCCGCGAAGGTGAGCTTGCATCCGTTGGACCAGATGCTGGTGCCGCTGTCGTAGGTGAGGTAGGGGACGTCGCCGGCCTTGTACGAGAAGGTCAGGGTGAACGGGTGAGATCCGTCCGAGAGGCCCGATATGGCATCGGTGGCGCATCCGCTCTGTCCTCCGTTCTGGAACTGGTAGGTCGCACCGTTCTCGCCGTTGGTGTCGTAGATGGTGATGGATACGGAGCTCACGTAGAGCCAGGCACCTGCATCCAGGAACAGCCAGGCCCTGACGGTCTTGCTCTCGTCGTTCCAGTCGATGTTCAGGGAGTATCCGCTGAGGGTCTCCGTCTCGTTGGGCGGGATGGTGGCCCCCGTGTGATAGGGTTCGGGGACTACGAGGCCGGATACGCTGCCTCCGACATCGATGCTGTATGCCTTGGCCGACAGGCTGTTGTCGCTGAGGTTGAGCGACGAGCTCGCTGCGAATCCGATGCCTGCTCCTGCCATCAGTACGACGGCGATGACTGCGATTGCTGTTGCGACCGAACGGTTCTTCAAATCATCCACCTCCTGGAGCCCGCAGGGTTAACTGCCGCCTGAATGGCGGGGGCGGCGGGACCGCTGGTCGGCTGCAGTCCGTTGGACACCGTGACCGTGGCCACCGAGGGCTCGGTGACGATGACGGTTCCGGTGATGGTCTGTACGTTGTAGTTGGCGAGGGTCGACTCGTGACCGGTCTTAGCGGTGCAGGAGATGGAAGTCGCGGTTATGCCGGGGCTGCTGCGCTCTCCGGTGACCGTGATGTTGAGATCGTCCTCATCGTCTCCCACGAATCCGATGGCGGTGAATGCGGTGGATCCGATCCTGAGGACGTATCCGTCGCCGGTGTAGCTGCCCCAGACGGACTCGGAGATCAGGTAGAGGGGCCTGGGGGTGATGTGCCACTCGGCGGTCTTGGTGACGATCTGGTCGGTGTCCCTCCACTCGTATCCGCTGGTCAGGGT
>JAEEGH010002310.1_pt1 | contig 51767 bp, 44 predicted proteins | sample 9134181 | NCBI WGS metagenome assembly JAEEGH01 (sample SAMN16246544, study PRJNA631951) | gut metagenome | biome: gut microbiome; feature: rumen; material: DP-attached | host: Bos | place: Iran: Karaj | collected 2018-10
GTATCAACTGAGCGTTTCGTGGATTGGTTTCGCGAGAATTAAACAGAGAGATAATCCGATTTGTCAGAACCGGATGCAGTTTGGAGTCGAACTCATCAATGACAAGTCTCGATCCGTTGTCAAGAGCCTTGATGATAGGGTAAGCCATGGAGAAGTACTTGATGGTTCCTTCCGATTCCATGCTCAGGAATGGGAAGCTGGTTTCACCTTTTGCCGCTCCATTTGTGTCATACTGCAGATGTCGGCTAAGGATATGATTGTCACTTTTCTCTATATCCTCAATACCCAAGTCGGCAAACTTGGAGAATTCCACGATTCTCGACCGCATCTCCACATCGTCAAGATGGTTTACGGCCATATTCCACATCCTTTCTTCGTCAGAGCACGTAAGGATGCTGGTTTCCGCAAGCCAGTTGATAATCTGAACCGCAGTAGGGTCGTTAAACTGAGCTGCGGCAGAAAGCAGGAGGGCATTATTGCGAATCATCTTCCTGTTCACTAAGTCAGTAGCGATTGAGAAAGATGTATGGACTTTCATTTCCTCTCCTTCACGGTAAAACAGTTCCACCTCCTTAGCTCTCTTACGACAGGCTTTCCTATACAGCCATTCGCCATGCACAGACTCACGGCTGACATCCATGCCATAGCGATATTGGTACCCATCCAGAATGAATATCATCTCAAAAGAACTGGGTGCCTTGGCGCTATCTGTATTCAGTTTAAACGCTTCAACGCCAATCTCCTCCCCAGCTTGCAGATTCTTAAAGGAATCAATAATATAGCTCTTGAAGAAATCGAGGGCCTTTATCACATTGCTCTTGCCTGAAGCATTAGCACCTAAAATGACAGCACTCTTTAAGAGGCTGACATCCATTCCGTCAATGTCGAACATCACATCCTCTGCCGCAACGCGAGCATCTTTAAGTGGTGATGCTACCAACGACAGGGTGGCTGGCTCCATAATAGAGCGGAAATTCTCAACAGAAAATTGGATAATCATAAAGATAACTCGCTTGTTTGTGAAATTTCTGCAAAAATACGAGTTTTCTTTCGAAATTCCAAGAGAAAACTCTAATTTCTGCAATTATTTTATGATTTTTTGATGAATAGGGGCATTTCGTGTTATGGATAACAGTTTATCTTTAAAAAAGATGGGACACAGCATTATGTTGGCAAATGTTGATAGCCTTTGTCTTATTTCCCGCCCATTAAGTTGTTTACATCCCGTCTTTTATAGAATATCCTTCGGCCAATCTTTACAGGTACCAGATATTTTCTCTTCTCCCATATCCAAAGAGTAGTTGAACTAACATGAAGTTTATCAATTACATCTTGCTTGGTTATCAATTCGATGTCAGAATCTTGCTGGTTCGCTTTTTCTTCATTAATCTCTTCATAAATGACTTGCTGGACTGCCTTGATTAATTCCATTAGCCCTGTTCCTGTCATGGTCAAAGATATGTGATCAGGATTCTTGCGAATTTCACTTATCAATTGGCTCATCAGAAGCTCATTTTCAAAATTTGTCTCAAGGATGGGGTCTTTCGACATTCCTTTAAAATTTGTAAAGTCAGTTTTCATAAGCAAGTTTCTTTTGTTATCTATATTTTAGTCTAATCCCACCAATCAAAAAGTTTGTACTCTCTAATAAGATGGTATAAATGCAGTGCCTTTTGTTTTCGAAGGCTGATTTTAAGGTGAATAGACCAATCTCGTCTGTTTTCTAATAAAGCATCTTTTATTGGAGTGCTACGAAAGTAACGCCTTTCATTTCTGACGTTTACATAAACGGGGAGGTCAGCCAATGGCTTTCTATCATCATCCACTAACTCGTAATTGCCATCTTCCAGTTTGCGGAATCTCAATCGGATACCCGAATAAGAACGGTCTAGCCATGTGCTATATACCGCATCATTTTCCATGAAGATGTCAATGAGGCGTATGCAGATGCCTATATCCCGTACCACAAATTCATTGTTCGCTAGATGATGCTCTTCCTTGATACATTCTCGCATTCGCTGGAGTTTCTTTTTCTCCAATGCAATGAGATATGCATAATCCCAGTCGTGGTCATTAGCCAATAAGCGCTTGTAAGCATGAATAGGACTTCTTTGTTTCTTCTTCATTTTTCTTCTTTGTTTTGTTTAACTTCATAGTTATGTATGTAAAATCACCAAATGTTAATAGCTGGAAGAAATATTTTTTTTAGTTTAAGAATTAACATTTCCATTTTTTGCATACTACTTGGATGAAGAATTATTGATCATTCATAAAATAATATTGCTATGAGTTTAGATTTGTACATTACATCAAAAACACCAATTCTTAAGCATGGAACAGGTGTGTATGTTAGAGAAAAAGGACGTACCCGTGAGTTAGAATCGTTGGCAGAGGTAAGGAAGTATTTCCCGGATGCGGATATTAGCCGCATCAAAGAATTCGATTATGAGACCGATGATATGTGGCATGGAAATATCACTCACAATATGACAGAGATGGCAGATCATGTTCCAATAGGAGAATTGACGTTATATGATTATCTGTGGAGGCCCAAAGAACATGGATTTGAGAATGCATCGGTAGACTATCTACATGGAGTCTTTGAAGGTTTGATATATTTGAAAAGTCATAAAGAAGAACTGCTTCCTTATGAGCCAGAGCCAAACCCTAAAACGGGTGAAAGATGGGGCGATTATGGACTTCTTGTAAGGTTTTGTACTTCTCTTATCAATTGCCTGATGGAACTGGATTTCTCTAATGAGTATAGAATATTATCTGACGTATGAAGAATTTGCCGGTATTGAAATACAATGACCTACGAGATATCATCTATCTTGACGATGTATGTGATTTAAATGGTGTCGTGGTTGACGATGCTTCACTTGAAGTGTTGCTCAGAATTGAGAAAACTATGCAGCGTTTGGAAATTATGGGTGACGATGAATGTCGCAGGCTATGGATAGAACTAAAGGCACCGCAGAAACGATTTCGTGACGATGATGCAGACAAAAATGGTAACTACTGGTATCAGATTTTCTCTGCCCATTATAAAGATTTCCATTATTTGGTGCTCACAAATCGTCATTGGAGATTCATTGATTTACGAAGTGCTCATCATGTAGGAGCGGAACGGGAGCCAGATTCCGTCTATGGCAATGTCTCGAAACCGCTAAAGAAGATTGAGGCTTATGTGACAGCTTTAGTGGACCAGATATGTGAACATCCTGACGATTACAATGCGTATGTTGAGGAGCATTTGCCCTATTCGAAACGTAAAGGACGAATTAAAAGGGCTGATTTGAACCGGATTTGCCCAACATATCGTACCTTTGCCAATCCTGAACATGTGATAGAAGTGGTATCTGGTTTTAAGTCTCTCCCCCTATGGTCTTGCAAGGAGATGACCTTACGGACTTATATGCGATTCTGGCGCATGGCTTATGAAGCATATCGTGTCAAAGACGAAATTACGCCAACATCCAAGTGTTCTTTTGAAAAGAAAAGTGATGAGGAGGTCTTTAGAAATCATAGTAGCAAAGGAAGAGAGACGGAAGGGCTTAATCTTGATAGCGAGCAAGACTTTCTGAAATGGGACAAGGAGAATACCCACTATCACAACATGGATGTTATCTATGCAAGAGTGCATCTTGTCCCCAGAAAAAAAGGAGAAGGTTGGGGTGATGAGGATCTTCCTGTTCCAGACGGACATTGGTATTTGGATTTAAGCTTCTGTGTCTATGGCTTCTCTAATGACGTTGTCAATATACTCGAAGCTTTTTGGTGTGCTGGGGTAGGTGTCGTTTGTGATGAAACCAGGCGGTTACTCAAGATGGCCAAAGAGTTAGACTATGTCAGTATCTCACCAATCCCTAATAAATATTGTTGTGATGATGAAGTGGGCAACGAGATGAGCTTGCCTTATCAAAACGACACTATTTCTGCTCAACAAGTGGCAGATGTTATAGCTGCCACAAAATGGGAAAAGCAACAAAAAGTAAAACCACGAATTGTAGAAATCATATGAAAGAGGAACCGTTAGATTTCAAGTTGGTAGAAATGCTTAATACTCCTATCTGCAAAATGGATGGAAAAGATTTGATATATCTTATCAAAGCAGTTTTGTGTAATCAATTAGAAGATCCTCCTGTTAATTCTAAGGAAGAAAAGAAGCATTATGTCTTTGGCTTCAAGGGAATCGCGCAGTTGTTTGGTTGTAGTATTTCTACAGCAAGCCGCATTAAAAAGAGTGGAGTAATTGATGATGCCATAACGCAAGTAGGTAGAAAAATCTTAGTAGATGCGGACAAAGCCCTAGCTTTAGTCAAGGAAAAAAATCGTTCTTAGCATGTGATATTCTACGTAGTTCGTGAACAGTTAGAGCTGGTATAATATAATGGAGAATGTAATCAACGATACAAATAACTTCTTGGATTTGTACGATATCGGCCTGTTAGATGATTTCTTTCAGTTGCCTATACGAGTACTGTTGACTTCGTAATCAATGAGATTACCTGTCCCGATCAACAGAAGGTGATACAACAACTGATTAATAAGGGATTTCTTTTTGTGAAGGACTATCCTGCAACTGGAATTCCCAATCCATATCAGCTTAATCAGAAATGTGGTGCCAATCTGACATTAACCGATTCAACCGTCATCTATTATGTCCAATCTCTTGCAGAATGTAGAATTCAGATACCACTGCGGTCATTGCATTTCCTAGTAGAAATTATGACAGCCTTCAATATAGAATCAAGGCTCAGCAGATTCTATACGACAATCTACTGAAAAGACGATCGTAGAGAGTCTCACATCCGAGCTTCTCTCTACTGCAGTATCAGGGCATATCCGTCATTTTCAATGCAAAACTCTCAATTTGTGCAGCCATCATTGAAAAAGCACTATCTGGTATGGCAGTGTAAATATTCTTGGCTACCGTTCTGCAGAAGATAATCTCATTAGATTTAAGAATCCAGAGATTGCCATGAGTCTTTTTGAAACATTTCACAAAGACTCATAGTGATTTTTATGCTATGCTAAAGTGTTAAAAACGTCTATTTGTTGAACCATTTCAGCAGGATTCGAAGAAAAAGCAGTAATTTTGCGCCTTATTATAGAACAGGAAAATACAAATCCACAAAAGTGGGAAATATTGCAAATAATTCACAGTTAACAATAATTTGTAAAGGATAAAATTATGACAATAGGGACACCATTATGGGATGCATTTGTAGCGAGCCTGAAGGAAGTCAAACTGACTATAGAGAATATGGGCTTTATGCCTTCAGTTCTCCCCTCAGATAAAGCGCTGCAGAATATGACTGATGAGCAGAAATCAGCCATCGAGCAAGAGTTTAGGAAATACTACAGCTGTTACTCAGAGACATGTACAAGAGTTGTGCATAATAGTATGTATGTAAATGTTGAGAAGGTAAATGAAGAAATCAGAAATCTCTATTACAGCAACTACGTAAACCTTGAAGTAATTCTCAATAAGATTGGCGATGATTTTTTGAAATATATCATCAACATGTCAGAGCTATGCGATATTGTAAAAATTCGGACAAAGTATCTTGATCCGCTAGTAAAATACAGAATAACCGCTCCTAACAATGCAATAAGGTACAACGATTTCTTATGCCGTATAGGATTAGAGTATATCTATTGCGTTAACTTCCTCACAGACAGTTTCGATAGCAGAGTGTTTAATGACGCACAGAAGAAGGAGATAAAACGGATGATTCTGCATAGTGCAGATGTTTTGGAGGAAAATCTTAGCGATACACCAACCATTATTGACATGGACAATAAGTTCAAGGAGAGGATAGAGTCTCTGCACAAAGAGATTAAGGCCCGCCAATTGCCTTTAGAATTTGCCAATTTCTTTATTGCTCCATTCAAGGGAATTGGACCTGGAAATATCAACAATTACGAGAAATTGGAGGAAATCCTTACGGATAATTCCAGAAAGAGGAGCGTTATAGAGTATGCAAAAATAGCATTACTTATCTACAACAGCAAGAAGATGTCGGCGAAAAAGCCACAAACATTCAGTGAATGGTATCAATATTTTTGCAAAATTGTTGGCTGTGAATACAACAAGGAATATAAGCCATCTAAATTGAAGGATTTCGAAGGTCTGGAAAAAGAGTTCGCCTTCCTGCTTTAGCATCTTTTGAACAAGGGGAGCCCCATTTAATTCCCCTCACTTTCCCCTAACCATTTCCCCTGTCGCGTCCGCAATGTATTGTCGTTCAATATGTTGCGGACGCGTCTCGTTTCCCCTTTTTATTTCTCTGAATTTATTGGGATAATTTTGCAGCATAATTTTAATTCCAATAAGTTCAATGAATCAAATTGTAGTATTAAACGAAGAACAGTTCGAGGACATTATCTATAGAACTGTTAGCCGATGTCTCAACGAGAATAACGTTGGCAGTAATGTTGAGAAGCCAGAAGATGATGGCTTCTATGATCGTGATGAGATATGCGACCTGCTGCATATCGCGTATCCTACTCTTTGGCGGATTGAGAAGTCCGGCATTCTGAAGAGCCAGAAAGTCGGGCGCAAGAATCTCTACTCTAAGAATGATGTCAACCTGCTCATCAAATCGGGTAAGTTGGCAAAGTATAACCATCGTAATAAGTAATGGCTATGGAGAAAGAAATTACAGGAGAAATGCTTCTGAACCGAAACATCCGTGAGATTCCAACGCTGCTCAATCCGCTATTGCCGAAATCTGGGCTAGTCTGCTTGGCAGGCAGCTCAGACACAGGCAAGTCAGCTTTGCTGCGTCAACTGTCAATGTCTGTATCTGCCGGACTAAAGACATTCCTTGGCATGAAACTCAATGTGGTTCATCGCAGTGCCATCTATGTTTCTACAGAGGATGACGAGATTGCCAACGCCTACCTGATAGCACGTCAGAACATAGACCTGAAACTCATTCCGCAGTCGTTGACGGGACTACGCTTCATGTTCGACAGCGAGGATGTGGTGACTGAACTTGACCAACGTCTGACAGCTCATCCCGCCGATTTAGTGGTGGTGGATTGTTTCTCTGACCTCTATATAGGCAGTATGAACGAGGGCAACCAAGTACGCCAGTTCCTGATGCGCTATTCCCAGCTTGCCAACAAGCACAAATGCCTGGTCATTTTCCTGCATCATTGTGGCAAGCGAACAGAAATGTTTATGCCATCGAAGCATAACCTTCTTGGCAGTCAGGCGTTTGAGGCGAAGATGCGTCTGGTGCTTGAATTGCGTAGCGACATATCTGATGTGTCCTACAAGCATCTGTGCTGTGTCAAGGGAAACTATCTGTCTGCCGAATACAAATCGGAGTCCCTCAAACTACATTTCTCTGAGCATCTGACATTCAAGGAAACTGGCGAGCGTGTGCCGTTTGAGAACCTTGTGCCGATAGATACCAGCAGGGAAGCCAAGTATCAGAGGGCCATACAACTGAAAGAGGAAGGCAATACCTACGAGGAGATTGCCAAGAAACTTGGCTACAAAGATAAGTCGAGTGTTACAAAACTGATTCAGAGTTTCGAAAACAAAAAACAGAAGAATGGATAGATACGATTATCAAGCCTTGGTGAACGAGGTTGTCACACGAGGCATCAATTTGTTTGAGTCGTTTGATGACTGGACAAAAGGAGCCTTTGCCCTCTCCAATCTTGGTGAGGATGGGCGCAGCATGTTCAAGAGCATTAGCAAACTCAGCAGCAAGTACAGCGAAGCAGAAAACCACCGGAAGTTCACCAATGCACTTCATACTAATAACAAGGTGGGCATTGCTTCCTTCATCTACATGTGTCGCCAGCATGGTATAGACACCAACAAGTTCTATATCAAGGACGATGTTGAATGGACTCAACCAGTAGCAACAGTCGTCAACCACCATCCTCGGACAGTTATGCCTGTCGCTATCTGTAAAGAGTATGTCACCCGAAGCCTTGACAGGAATCTGCGCTCAGATTTAGTCTCCTACTTGAAAACATTGGTTGCCGATGTTGACAGGCTCGTTGCCGTAGTCAACGCATACCATCTGGGAATTACGAGAGGCGGGCAAGTCATCTTCTGGTATATTGACAAGGACGGTGTGGTGCGAATGGGCAAGGTGATGACTTACGCAGCTAACGGACATCGTGACAAGTCAGTTACGCCATTGAGTATTCTCAGGGAACTGTCAAGATGCGGCAAGTTGCAGGCAGACTACACTATCAAGAAAACGCTGTTCGGTGAACATTTGCTGCGTTATCCTGCGTACGCTGAAAATGTTATCGGCATTGTTGAGAGCGAGAAGTCGGCAGTTGTCTGTTCTCTCTGCTTCCCCAATGTTCTATGGATGGCTACAGGCTCCAAAGGAAACCTGCAAGATGAACGTATGAGTGCCGTCAAGGAACGTAAAGTAATCTTGTTTCCTGATACCGATGTTGATGGTCAGGCATATACCCAATGGCACAAGCGGGTTGGTGAACTCAATGCCAAGGGCTGGAATATCCAAGTCTGCAACTATCTTGAACAAGTGGCTACCTCAAAGCAGCGCGAAGCAAAAATAGACATAGCCGATTTACTGATCGATGACCTTTCCAATGGCTGTAAGATGCATATAGCGGCTGTCGCTGACATGTTGCAGGGAGAGTCATTTTACCGTAGGGAGCAAGTTTATGTTTTGAGTGACTCAAAACCCCTGCTCCCTGCCAATGGTGGGCATTCTGCATCCCGTTGGTCTCACTTGCAAATATAATAAAAGATGTATGGCTACGAATGAATACAAGAATAAAGGTGGACGACCGAAACTGGCCGCAACCGAGAAGAAGAAGTATGCGTTGCCCCCCGTGCATCTTGATACCAAGAACTACTTTTGGGTGAAGGCACAGGCCAGGCGAGCGGGATTGTCTATGACTGAGTATCAGCGTCAGAAGATCCTGACGGGAAAGATTGTCGAACGACTGTCACCTGAGCAGATGGAAATCTTCCGTCAGTTGGCGGGCATGGGCAATAACATGAACCAGCTGGCTCATCAGGCAAACAAGTATGGCTACTATAAAGATGCAGAAATGTATCACGAAAATGCCATGCAAGTCAGTAACCTCATAAACCGGATTCTTCATGATGGCAAAAATAACTAAAGGGAATAATTTTGGCGGAGCCGTCCGCTACGTGACTCAGGAGAAGAAGGATGCAAAACTGTTGGCTGCAAAAGGCGTGCTGACCACGGACAAGCATTCCATCATCAACTCCTTCCGTCTGCAGGCTCAACTTCGCCCTGATGTCAAGGTCATGGTGGGACATATCTCACTCGACTTTTCAAAGGAAGATGTTGGCAAGGTTGACGACAATCTGATGCGTAAGGTGACAGATGACTACATGCAGCGTATGCACATCCAGAACACACAATACATCCTTGTGCGCCACTTCGACCGTGAGCATCCTCATTGTCACCTTATTTTCAACCGCATTGACAACAGTGGTCATCTTATTTCTGACAAGAATGACCGCATACGCAGTGCCAAGATATGCAAGGAACTTACTCAGAAGTATGGGCTGCACATGGCGCAGGGCAAAGACCACGTTCACCGTGAACGACTTCGTGGTGCCGATGCCGTGAAATATCAGATATACGATGCACTTGTGGATGCTGTTCCTCGATGTAAGAACTGGAAGGAACTAAAGGCTGCATTAGGAAAACAGGGCATCAGTATGGAACTTATCCGCCGTGGTAGCACATCCGACATTCAGGGCATTACTTTCGAGAAGAATGGTCTGCATTTCAATGGTTCTAAGGTTGACCGTAAGTTCAGCTTCAGTAAAATCAGTGCAGAACTGACAAGGAATACACAGATGGTGAACCACCGACTGCGTACTAATGGAGGCCGTACCGACAGCAACGAGTATGAATCCGCTTACTCCAGTCACCAGCAGAAACACAGCTCTGGCATAGGTACACGTCAACAGCAAGCGTCAAGCAGACATGACTCATTGGAGTATACCACTCATATCGCATCAGAAGTGGCATCGGCTACTCTTGGGGTGGCTAATGCTGCAGCATCTACCTTTACCAATATCGCTGTAGGGTTCACGAATAGTGTCGTGTCTGCAATGCCAGCCCCAAGTGTTTCTCCTTGTGGCAATGGTGGCGGTGGAGGTGGCACTTATAGTGAAGACTTGGGTGATGACTATTACATTGATGAATATGGAATACGCCGCAAGAAACGTCGCGGTTTACGCCGATAGTATTAACAATTTAAACTTATAGAAGATGGATACATTAAACAAAATTGAAGACATGCTTGCTGAGATTATCGAGCAGGGTAATGAGCAGAAGACTGCCATGAACAAGTTAAGAGAGAAGGTGGACAGCCTCGACACCCGATTGAGCAGAATTGAGGAAGCCGGTGCCAATCCACAGGTCTTAGAGAGTGTAATCACCCTGGCTGACCATAGAAAGAAAATAGGAGAGATCAGGGCAATCGTGAATAAGTGGTACGAACACTATGTTGAGAATCGGAAGCTACTTGAAAAGCTTAAGGCAGAGCAACCATACTGGGCTACGAAGGAATGGCCCATCAAGGCGTTTCGATGGATTCACGACAAACGCCACTTGTGGATTTGGGTTATCTATGTCCTGTTCACGCTCATATTCTCGTTATTTATCTACCTCACCACCATGCAGCATAGGCAGATCATAGAACTTCAGCAGACGCAGATGAAGTACCGCTTCATCAAGGCTATGGGAGTAGCGCCCAATGCAGTACAGTATCTGGAAGACGCTTACGATGAGTGTGACAGAGGCAAGATTAACCGTATTGAGAACACCGTCTCAGGCTATGAAAAGGTCCTAAAACAAAAGGCTGACAGCATTGCCAGGGAGGAACGCAGAAAGCTGGAGCGGTTTTAACTGCTGCTCCATGCTTTTGTACGAATAGTAAACTAACATTTGTGAGTAATAACAAAATAGTAAAGTAATGAAATCTAATAAGAACAAAATCATTGTTTTTGCCAATCAGAAAGGCGGTGTGGGCAAGTCCACTCTCTGTATTTTGTTGGCTAACTATCTGGCGTATTGGAAGAAGGATGTCTGTATCATAGACACCGACCTCCAACAGTCTGTCACCCTGCAACGTGAACAGGATAAGCAGGTCTTCGGGGAAGAAGAGCCTTATAGCATCCAACCGTTTGCGGTCAGCGATCCTAAGACGATGCAAATGCTGATGGAGAATGCACAGTCGCAGGATGATATGAACCCCGAAAGTTAGACAAAATACTTTCGGGGTTTTATTATGTCTGGAAGAAAACAAAAGAAACATGATTATGCAGACCTTTTGAAATATATGCGTCTGTTGGAGTCTGGCAGGTCTATCCATTCTATCTGCACAGAGTATGGTATTAATAACAATCAGCTTCGTGTTCTATGGGCAAAGTATCAGCGTGATGGTGTGTCAGGCTTACGAAAGAGCAAGATTATCAAGGCCGATTTTGCAATTAAGAGACAAATCGTTCTTGATATTGAGGAAAATCACTTACCTTTGCATGCAGCTTCGTTAAAGTATGGTGCTAGTTCGTCACGAATATCAGTATGGCTCAGGCTGTACCGAGAGAATGGTTTAGCAGCATTGGAGATTGTCAAGAAACGAGGCAGATCACCAGGTATGGGCAGACCAAGAAAGAACAGTAAACCGCTCACAGAGTTGGAGCGTCTCCAGAAGGAGAACCAGGAACTGAAGACAGAGATTGCTCTGCTAAAAAAAGTGAGAGCCTTAGTCGAAGAGAGGAAAGCCCGTCAACGCGGGATTGGGCAAGAGCCATCGAGGAACTAAGGCAGGAAGGTCATCCTCTCAGCTTTATGCTGGACAGGATTAAGATGGCTCGCTCTGTATTCTATTACCACCTGTCACATCTTGATGAGAGTGACGGCTATGACAGTCTCAGACAGCGCATAAAGGCCATATATGAGGACAACAAAGGTCGTTATGGCTATAGGAGAATATGCGCAGCATTGCGAAACGAAGGGGAAACGGTCAATCACAAGACCGTCCAGAAGCTGATGCGTCAGATGGGGCTAAAGGCAAAACGGAAGAAATGCCACTATCACTCATATAAAGGACAAGTGGGTAAGATTGCTCCAAACATACTGGAGCGCGACTTCAAGGCTGATAAGCCAAATCAGAAGTGGACCACCGATGTTACGCAAGTGTCCATTAGGGATCAGAAGATTTATCTTTCACCTATATTAGACATGTTCAACGGAGAAATCATGTCTTACAGTATATCAAGCAGTCCGAATCTACAGATGGTGACAACGATGCTAAAGAAAGCCTTTAAGGAGCATAAAGACCTAAAAGGTCTTGTAATGCACTCTGACCAGGGGTGGCACTACCAACACCTGATGTATCAAGAACTGCTCAAAAAACATGGTATCGTGCAAAGCATGTCCAGAAAAGGAAACTGTCTGGATAATGCAATGATGGAGAACTTCTTCGGCCTGATGAAGAACGAATTGCTATACATCAATCAGTTTGACTCTGTAGAGGATTTTGAACAACAACTGAAAAAATATATCGTGTGGTATAATAATAAAAGAATAAAGCTAAGGTTAAAAGGAATGAGCCCGGCACAATACCGAGCTCACTACTATAGAGAGATTAATAATTAACGTTTAATTAACCGTCCAACTTTTCGGGGTCACCTCAGGACGGCTTTGTGCTGTTCGACGCTCCTGGTACTATCAAGGACGACGGACTGGCACCAATGTTTATCTATGCCGACTATATCATCTGCCCGTATGAGTACGAGCCAAAGTCGTTGACCTCTACCTGTACATTTATTCAGATCATCAATCGCCTCCGTCAGCTCAACCCACATATGAAGGTACAGTTTTTCTTCGTGCCGAACAAGGTAGATGCCCGGATGGGAACACATGAAGAACAAGACCTGTGGAAACAGATGGATGCGGAGTTTAGCCAAAGTGGAATCGTCGCCCCACCGGTTGGCTATCGCGCTCAGATGAAACGAGTCAACACTTACAATGTCCCGCTACCTTTGAAACATGCGGTATATGAGAGTTTTCGATTTATCGTGAAATCTATTTTGCGATAATGTGAGTTTATGATTAATAGATAATCCGACTATGGAAAAGAAAAAACTTTACATAGAACTGCCTAAAGGAGGTATGAGTGACCTTACGAAGCAAGTGAGAAACCACCCACTATCAGAATTACCAGCCAATGCTTCCGAGTGGCAGCGTTTCACCCACTATTTGGATGAGTTCAAAAATGTCTCAGAACACGGTGAATGTGTTTGGCTGTTCAAAGACGTGAAACGAGAGATTGAACGCATCAAGTTCGAATCGGATGCAAAACTCAACATCCGACAGTTGGTAAACGCTATGCTCCTTGCTTTCATTAAGAATCACAGTGAGGAATTGGAACATATTTGTTCTAGATGATAAGGCAAAAGCGGCCGTTGATCGTTGGATTCATTGCCTCAGACGTTTTAATTTGTATTAAATCATACCTTAATTATATGTAATTAAGAAATTTCTTCGTATCTTTGCATCTGTTCCCGCATTAATCCGGGCTTTCGAACTCGGTGGAAGGGATGGGGACAGACATCATGGATATAGGCGTTTTCTGACGCCTTGGTTTTGACTGGGTAAGAACTTCGCAAACTCGAACTGATTGTCAAAAACAAGGCAACGAGGACGCCCCTTAGGGTGTTTATAGACAGCCCGAATTGTATCCGCATGGCAGCTGCCTGCTATTGTGGATAGCATGAAGGTTACCTCTATATTCATTCTGCGTGGGGGCTTTCTGCGTTGCTCGTTTCGACAATCAGGGCAATGCGAAGGCCTTTACTCAGTGGAACGGGCAACAGGACTGGCTCCACGTTTTTTATGTTCATAGGTGTAGAAACTTATTACTAATCTCGCAGCCTTCTCGGAGCCTGGCCGCATAATCGGGGAATTGAAATCCCCTTCAAACAGACAGTGGACAGGGTTCAGGCGTTCATACATAGTCCTTCCCGCAACCATTTGGTACTTTCAAATGGCTGTCTTGATGGCTTGAAGTATACTGACGTGGGTTATGAAGTCAGTGGCTTTATTGAAGATATCATTGGCGATCGTCGGCTTTCCATGCGAGTACAGGACTACATCACAAAACTCTTTCGTGAACACATATTTCAATCTGATTCCTTAGGGCAATATCTGGCCCTGACCAATGTCGGCATCCTCTTTGAGCATGCTCTCAAACTGGATTTCGAAGCATTTTTCGATCGTTGGTCACAAAATAACACACTGTTTCTCGATATGGGAAAAGGTGCTGTGACTGACAACCACTATTATCTCATCCAAGGCTGTATGGAAGTTTATTCTGTCTCATTAGCCTCCATCAATCACCTCATCCTTTTGTAAACAAACCCCAGCATCATGAAATATAAAGACCTTATTCAGTTTGAGTCCGTAGATGAGATTATCAAGTTCGATAAACTCAATGATGGTGATTACCGCGATCGACTCGTCAAGACCTTCGTCTGTTCCAACGCTTTCGAGAACTTCATTATTCCCCGTATATGTCGAGAGCTTGACTTGGATTCTACCCAAGAGACCAGGGGGTTGCAGATAGTTGGTAACTATGGTACTGGTAAATCTCACTTGATGTCGCTTTTCTCTATCATTGCAGAAGATGCTCATTATCTCGAATTCCTCAGTAATCAGAAGGTAAAGGAGTGTTTACAGAAGATTGCCGGTCGCTATAAGGTGGTACGCTTCGAAATTAGCGGAACCGATTCCTTGTGGGATATGATTACCTATCAGATAGACAAATATCTTGAAGAATGGGGTGTTGATTATAGCATCTATGATGACAATCGTCCTGTGCCTTATTACGACAAACTGGAGAAGATGCAGGCCGCATTTGAAGAGGCATATCCCGACAAGGGATTCATGTTTGTTATCGATGAGATGTTAGACTATCTGCGAAGTCATGCTCAGCCCCACTTATTAGGTAATGACCTTCAGGTATTGCGAGCACTAGGACATTTCTCTGATCGAACGAAATTTCGTATGGTTTTTGGAGTTCAAGAACTGATTTATCAGGCACCAGAATTCCAATTCGCTGCTAATATGCTTAGCCATGTTGCCGATCGTTATACCGATTTGAAGATTGAAAAATCAGATGTGCAGTTCATTGTGCAGGAACGTCTCCTACGAAAGAACGCCCATCAGCAGCAAGCCATTAAGGAGCATTTGCAGAAATTTATCACATTGTTCCCTGATCTGAGTCACGATCTTGACACTTTTGTCAATCTTTATCCTGTTCATCCTTCATATTTTGATAATTTCCAACAAATCCGTGTAGGTAAGAACCAGCGCGAGGTGCTAAAAGTGCTTTCACGACGCTTTGAAACGATGCTTAATAAGGATGTTCCCGAGAATGAACCAGGCTTAATCTGCTATGACTCCTACTGGGAGGATATGCAGCGTACGCAAGACCTGATGTCAATTCCTGATGTGCGCAAAGTTTCAGAGATTACATCCATCGTTGACCAGAAGATTGACGATTATTTTACTGGCGGACGTTCACCAAAGAAGCCTTTGGCTCACCGCATTGTGGCTGCATCAGCAATTAAGATATTGCAGTCTGACCTTACCAAAACAAATGGTGTGCTGGCTGAGTCGTTGGCTAATGACCTTTGCTTTGTTGACCCTATAGCAACAAACTTTGACGAATTGGTTGATCTCTCCATCACCACAACGCTCAACAACATTGTTAAGGCAACTATCGGTCAATATTTTGAACGCAATGAGGAAAATCTGGAGTATCATTTGCGCATAGAAGGTGGCGTTAATTACAAGCAGAATGTCATCAACTATGCAGCTACGATGCCTGAGAATGTGAAAGATGAATACTTCTATGATTTCCTTGCTGAGATAATGCCTGTAGATTGGAATGTCTATCGCCCTAACTTCCGCATTTGGGATCACTCTGTAAACTGGAAGTCGCACAATGTTCGTTTGGACGGTTACATCTTTATGGGCAATCCCAATGCAAAATCTACTACGCAGCCGAAGCAACATTTCTACTTGTACTTCATGCCAATTTTTGATAAGGAGTCGGCAAAGCATCAACCTGAAGAAGACGGAATATTTTTCCTGTTCGATACGTTGAGCCAGGATTTCCGTGATGCAGTTACACTCTATGGAGCTTCTCAGGCACTTATCAATGGGGCAAGTTCTGTAGAGAAGCCGAACTATAAGGTAGTGAAAGATGAGTACTTCAAATCTGCTCGCGAGAAATTCAATAATGAGTTCATGCAAAGTTGCATGGTGGAGTTCAATGGAGAGAAACATCCGCTTTCCTCGCTAAATCCTCAAGGCGAGGACAAGATGAGCATGTTGAGTAATGTGGCATCAGATATTCTTGAAAACCTCTTCTCTGAACAATGCAAGCACTACCCAAAGTTTTCCAATCTGCCATATCCTCTTGGAAACAAAAACCGTGAGAATGTATTAAAGGCAACACGTATTGCTATTGCTACTCCTCAATCTGCCAGCAGTCTTGGTACTGCCATCTTGAACGGTCTTGGATTGTGGACCGATGGACATCTTTCAACAGACCACTCTCAATATGCTCAGAGCTTGAAGAACAAACTGGAACAACGTGGTGGTCAGGTGCTCAATCGCTCTGACATATTGAAGCAGTTCTATGAAGAGCAATATGTCACCATTGATTTCGAAATAGAAGCAGACTTGGAGTTTGTCGTAATGGCGGCTATGGCGCAGCTTGGAGAAATTGAAATTGTCCTGGGCGATAGTACACATATTAATGCTGGCAATATCGAAAAGATTGTCAATCTTAGCAATCACGATTTCTACACCTTTTCGCACATTGCCCCACCAAAGGGCATTAACATCCCATTAGTTCGTGAGTTGAGTCTTGGCTTATTAGGTAGTGACCGTACTGCCGAAATAGACATTCCTGATTCTCCTTTCTTTGCCGACCTGCTTACAGCAGCCCAGCAATTGGCAACAAAGGCTGTCACTATCTCTCATCAGTTACGTGATGGTTTCATGCTTGCTGGTGTTGAAGTGTTGAGTCCATTTGATGGTACGGTACTCTGTAACCGTTTGGATGCTCTGAAAGGTTTGTGTGACAAGGTACGAATCTACAATACTAAAGCTAGGCTTCGTAATCTTCAGTGGACCAAAGAACAGATTCACGAGAAACTTGTCACAGACAAAGGCGAATTGCTGAAGTGGGAGAAATTGTTGAACGAAGTAGAGAAGTTTAAGTTCATCATCAGCTATCTGAGTGAGGCGAAACGTTATGTTGCTGATTCTGCGTTAAAATCTGATATGGAAACGGCTATAGATCGTTTGGGCGATGTAATTGTCAAAGGCGATGCGCAGCGCAAACAGTACATGCAGGAACTTGAACAACTGAAGGAGCGTTATGCCGACTACTATTTGGCTGCATACGTGGCTGCTCATCTACCGGCCACAGAAGAGGCTCAACTTACGGCCATCAAGAATATGCCAGAACGACAGGTAGCTGAGATTGTTGCACAGGCAGTACAGACAGATGCTAGCCTAAGCATTATCAGCACATACGAATACGACTCTTGGACTCAGAAGTTTAATGGGGTGCGCATTGCTTCTCCTACTGTAACGAAGCAGACCATTATGCAAACTCCTTTCCAAAACTTCAATCCTGTTTCCGAAGGAGGCAAGCCTCTGCCAAATCTGAAAGAGTTGAAACAAGAGATAACTGCCATACATGCTGGTATGGAAGAACAGATAAAGGCTGCCCTTGAAGACCCGATGGCACAACAGAACAAGCAGATGCTTTCACAGCAGGAAGCCACATTATTCGACGAGTTTGTATCTGGTCACGTTTCTCTTACTGCTCAGTATGTGCATCCTCTGTTGACGGTAGTAAAAAAGCTCTCTACAAACTTCAATGTGGTAGAACTCACAATGGATAGTTTCAAGTCTCGCTTTAATCGACCACTTGACATTGATTCTGCCCGCAACGCTCTTTCAGCTCTTATAGAAGATATTATCAATGAGCAAAGGCAGCAGGGAAAGAAATACGAAGATATAAGAATCATCATCAAATAACGCAATATTATGGCATCAGATAAATTTTTCTCAGACGATTATCTCGACCGACTCAACCCACAACAGCAGGTTGAGCAAGGTCCAGTGACGGTTTTCGGACTCACATTCAAAAACGATGAAGAACGTCGTCAGTATTTCCGTGAAGAGCTGCGTCGCCGTTTGCCTGAGCTTCGCAAGATAGAGGGTTTCCCTATAGGAGAAGATGACGATATCATCAACCTCTCCGACCCTCCATACTATACTGCTTGTCCGAATCCTTGGCTGAATGACTTTATTAAGCAGTGGGAAGAAGAGAAAAAAGAACTTCAACGAGAAGGAAAGCGCAAGACAGACTTTGAGGTAAAAGAACCGTATGCCAGTGATGTGAGTGAGGGGAAAACAAATCCTGTATATACTGCACATACATATCATACGAAGGTTCCTCATCCTGCTATTATGCGTTACATATTGCATTATACACAACCTGGAGATGTCGTGTTTGATGGCTTTGCAGGAACAGGTATGACAGGTGTGGCAGCCCAAGCATGTGGTGATAGAAGTACGGTGTATTCGACTAAAATTGCAGATGAGTGGAAAACAATGTTTCATTCAACACCTCAATGGGGAGTTAGGCATGCAATTTGTGGCGACCTTTCGCCGTATGCCGCAGATATGTCTTTCTGTTATAATACACCTCTTGATGTCCAAGTACTACAGAAAGAGATTAATAGGATTACAAAAGAGTTGAATGATGAATGCGGTTGGCTGTACCAAACTCTTGACGAAAATGGAAAGCCAAACGGGAAAATTAACTGCGTTGTATGGAGTGATGTCTTCGTTTGTCCTAATTGTGGTAAGGAATATGTTTTCTGGGATGCTTCAATGGATTATGAAAACAAATGTATTAAGGATGATTTTTATTGTCCTCATTGCCATTCAATGCAAACAAAGAAATCATCACGGGTTGCAATGGAAACAGTCTATGATGATGCGTTGAAGGAGACTATTCAAAAAGTAAAAACAGTTCCAGTTATCATAGCATATACTGTTGGAAAAAAGCGTTTTGAGAAGAAAGCTGACGATTTTGATAAAGAACTGATAAAGAAGATTGAGTCATTAGAAATTAGTGATTTCTACCCTACGGACAGATTGCCAGAAGGATATAATACAGAACAACCCAAAAGAAGTAGGAACATATATCATGTTCATCAGTTCTTTACAAAACGTAATTTATTTGTCTTGGCGCGCCTTTATTCAAAAATAGAAGCCTCTCCAATTGCTGATAAATTACGCTTTATCTTTACAGGAATGATAAATCGTTCCACGGTGATGAATCGAGTTCATGTTAGCAACTACTTCTATGGCGGTGGTGGTTGGAATGCTGGACATTTAAAAGGTACTCTGTATGTACCAAACGCTCCAGTTGAGACATCCGTGTTGGAGCAAATTTCTGATAAAGTGTCAGCATTATCAAGAGCTGCAGAGTTTCTACCAAAAAGAAAGGATAATTTGCAATATGTTGGGTCAGCTGATAATCTAACTATAGATGATAATTCTGTAGACTACATATTTGTGGATCCACCTTTTGGAGCGAACATCAACTATTCTGAATTAAATTTTTTACCTGAACCATGGCTGAAAGTTATAACTAATAATCACCATGAGGCAATTGAGAACTCTGGACAAAATAAATCAGCCGATTTCTATCGAGATATGATGGTTAGGTGTTTTAGAGAATTCTATCGTATATTAAAACCAGGTAAATGGATTACGATTGAATTTAGCAATACAAGTTCTGCGGTTTGGAATTCTATTCAAATGGCAATAACGTCGGCAGGCTTAATAATAGCCAATGTAGCAGCATTAGATAAAAAGCAAGGAGGAATTAGGTCAATCACAACGACAACCGCAGTAAGGCAAGATTTGATAATTTCCTGCTATAAGCCATCAAATTCTTTAACGGACAGGTTCAAGCAAAGTGATGACAAAGAAAATGTCTGGAATTTTATGAATGAACATTTGGATCATTTGCCAATACACATTCAAAAGGAAAATGCCACAACCTCTATTGTGGAGCGTAGTCCCAAAATTCTTTTTGATAGGCTTATAAGCTACTATGTCCAAAAGGGGCTAGCAATTCCACTTGATGCTTCAGCATTTCAGCTTGGTTTAAGAGAACGCTTTATCGAGCGTGATGGAATGTTCTTCACCGCAGCACAAGCTGCAGAATATGAAGAAAAGAAACTCAAAGCCCCAGAGTTTGTACCAATGGGAATCATGGTTAGTGATGAAGCTAACGGCATAGAATGGCTTAAGAACGAATTAAGGAATAAGCCGCAAACCCGTCAGGACATATTTACAAATTGGACAAAAGCCATTGCTGGCGTACGAAAAGGGGATGTTATCCCTGAACTTGATACACTTCTTGAAGAGAACTTTATTCAGAATGAAGATGGTACATGGCGCTTAGCAAACGTAAATGATGATGTGGACTTAGAGAAACTCCGTACAAAAGCACTTCTTAAAGAGTTCAAACTCTATTTGGAAGTGTGCCGCAAACCTCGTGGCAAGTTGAAGGATGTGCGTGTGGAAGCCGTTCGTGCTGGTTTCAAACAGTGTTACAGCGACAAGAATTTTGCAGACATTATTCTTGTAGGTGACCGCATTCCACAGAATCTGCTTATGGAAGACGAGGCCCTTTTGCAGTATTATGATATAGCAAGTAGTAAGGTCTAAAAAATGAAGTACAAAGGCAAAAGCGTAGAAATAATAGGTCGCCAAAGGTTGTTTGATAAAGAAACACTTTGGATTCATATCTTAGATACCGACACATTCACCCAGGTTCTCGCAGAGGAACTGGAGGATGATGGTGTATCTAAGAATGGGCTAGCCTACGCTCGCTTTATTGCCATTGCTACGAAGATTAAACAGGAGATTGCCGACAAACATATCTTAGCTCCATACGAGAGTAACCTCATTCCACTTCCTCATCAAATATTGGTGTTGGAGAAAGTGATGCAAGGAGTCCAGACTCGATTCATGCTTGCAGATGAGGTGGGTATGGGTAAGACCATCGAGGCTGGGCTGGTACTGAAAGAGAAGAAACTGAGAGGTGAAGTAAAACGTGTATTGCTTGTCGTTCCTAAATCAGCGATGCTGCAATGGCAGGCAGAAATGAAGGAACACTTTGCAGAGAACTTCGTCATTTACGATAGCGACCTTATTACTTCTATGGCTAAGACCTTTGCCAGTTTCGATGCAGAGGAAGAACTAAACTTCTGGCGACAGCACAATCAGATTATCGTATCGAGTGATGCTTTGAAACCTATTGAGGCCAGACAGGGATGGAGTCAGGAGCGAGTAGATGCCTATAACAAGTATCGTTTGGAAATGGTCGTCAATGCCGACTTTGATATGGTCATCATCGACGAGGCGCACAAGATGGGTGGCTCTTCCACTTCCGTTTCACGTTTCAAGATGGCAGAAGTACTTTGCAATGCCGTTCCCAATCTTTTGTTACTTACAGCAACACCCCATCGAGGGAAAAGTGACCACTTCCGTCGTGTATTACAACTGATGGATGCTGATGCTTTCTCTGGAGAAGGCATGCCGTCCATTGATGAGATACAGCCATACGTAATGCGGAGCGAGAAACGCTTTGCTGTGGATTATGATGGAAAGAAACTATTCAATGAACGTACCACCATTCGCTTTGACGTTCAACTTGACCCTGTTCGTCATGCGGCACAGATTGCTCTCTATAAGCATATCACAAACTATGTCCGTATCTGCTTTGGTAGGGCTAAATCTACGAAACGCAATGCTACGGGTTTGGTGATGGTGATGCTTCAGAAGTTGGCAAGTAGTAGTACAGATGCAATCCTTTCAGCTCTTCGCACTCGTCTTTACCGATTGGAAAACGGTGAGGATGAAGATAATCTGGATGGGTATGGTCTGGATGGTTCATTGGACTATGAAGATGATGAACTGAATGTAGGAGACTATTCAGTGGAACATACTTCTTCAGAGTTGAACACGGAAATAGAGATGCTGCAAAAACTCGTTGAGGAAGCAGAACTATGTCGGAATACGGAAACCGATGCTAAGGCTACTGCTTTAGTTGAGAAAATATACTCCTTGCGCAGCAGTGGTATAGGAGCGAACAACAAAGTCTTGGTATTTACTGAGTTTAGGCAGACACAGGATTTCCTGATACGTGTACTGAATGAACAAGGCTTAAAATGTGAGAAGGTCAATGGCTCCATGTCTATGGAAGAACGCCACCACGCTTTGGCTCATTTCCGCGATGAAGCTGATGTGCTGGTGGCAACAGATGCAGCAGGAGAGTCGTTGAATATGCAGTTTTGCCATATCATCATCAATTACGACCTTCCTTGGAACCCAATGGCTCTGGAACAACGCATTGGGCGTGTCGACCGTATCGGACAGAAGTATGAGGTGCAAGCCTATAATATGTTGACAAACAATAGTGTTGATGACCGTATATACAATATTATTGTTGAGAAGCTGGACCTCATAATGGAGGAACTAGGTATTGACAAGACAAGTGATGTATTGGATTCCACCATTGATGCCAAGAAAATCAATCACCTCTACCTTCAATCGCTGCTTGATCCCAAACGCTTTGAGTTTGCAAGTGAGAGTTGGCTGTATGACATCAAGCAAAAACTGAATGACTACAAATCAACAGAGGGAGCATTGCCGGCAATCTCTCCTGATGAGATAAATGCCCGGTCAGCAGCAGAGGTGAAATACAGTCCCCTCCCTATATGGATAGAAAACTTGATGACGCTCTACTGTCAAGCGTATGGTTTTCAATGGCGTAAGAATCTGATAGGTTCCACAGAATACCATTTCGGAAAAGGCAATATTCTGAAAGTTGTTTTCGATACGGATAAGGCAGCTATTAATCCCGATGCAGAACAACTCAACTTACAGCACCCGATTATCAAACAAATACTGAATGAAGTGGATGCTGGCATGCAAGGGAAGATACCTGTACTTCAATCATTTGACAGAAAGGAAACGGCAGGTTATTTAACCATCTGGAAGGTTTCAGCCTTGAATGAGAGGGAATCGAAAGTTACTTATACAGCCCAGTTCGTGTCTGACCAAGGTCGCGTTTTTGTTCCTTATGCCAATGCTCTATGGAATAAGCTGGTGCAAGATGCGAATGCTTTCCAGCAAGTCTCTTGGGAAGCTGGATGTCTTGACTTTGAAAGCAACACCCAGTTGCACACTAATCTTTATGCTGTCTTTCATCGAATGGAAGAAGGCATTATGACAGGACTTCAGACCATCGCAGAGAAAAAACTAAGAGCTTTGGACTTTACAGAACAACGTTTGAGCAGAATTGGTATTGAGAATATCCGTATGGCAAAGATGCGACGACTGAAAGCGGAGAGAGAAGAATGGATGAACACATTCCGCAAATCTGCTCATGTCGTACCAGAGGTGAAACATATTCTAACCGTTAAGATTGATGGATAAGTTCGTTGAGACCATATTACAGAAGATTACCCGACAGGGATGTAACCTCAGTATTGTCAAGAATACTGATGGTTTCCTCAGTCGTGTTGATACGCAGCTGATATTCATCAAGGAAGCAGGTATAACGCTGCTTGCAGATTCGCCATTAGCTCTTCGTGTTCATTACGAACGGTGGTATAAGGGTAGCGGGGAACGATTCTGCTATATTGTCAATGACTTGGATGAAATTCTACCAGATATAAAAACTGAAGCTTTCTGTTGTGAGTTCAGTGTTGCAGACGTTTTGTGGGGTTATGACCGTGGAGAACTATTTCGTTGGAATCCACCTTACTCAGTGCTGCATCATCTTTTCGAGAATAAGCTGAATAGCTATCTGAATGCTGCACAGACACGTGAGGAGATGGGATATGTGTCAGAAGATATGCCTGTTTATGATCTTGAAAAGATTAGTGAAAATGTGCGCAGCATTCAACTTGACTGGTTGAGTGCAGAAACAATGGAGATGGTTTGTAGGTATATACTTTCTGCTATCGGTAACCGCATGTATCCTCAGATGGAATTTCTGATTGACGAAATCAATGGGAAATTCCAATCGTTTATAGACAACAATTACATCGGACTACTCACAAAAAGTCATCTGACTCGTCCTTATTCGGTAAATAAGGTGTTGCCTCACATCAATTCTGCTCATAAAGAACAGATTGATAAGGTTGCTCTCTTCGTTATAGATGGCATGTCTTATTGGCAATACCTTATGCTAAAAGATATGCTGGCAGAAAAGGATATCAAGCCAGTGGACAATGTCTGCTATGCATGGATGCCCAGCATTACAAAGCTTTCACGCCAGGCTTTATTTCGTGGTGACATGCCTAAAGATTCTTATGTGCAGAATCCGCAGAATGAGAGTAAACTGTGGTTTGAATATTGGAAGAAACGGCAAGTTCCTGCGTCAACAGTGTGGTATGAACATAATGGTTCCATAGTTAATCCGGAATTGTATAATAGATATGGGTATGTCACAACAAGTCTTGACAATCACATGCACGGATGCCGTGATCTGAAAGATTTGTACGACCTCACATTAAATAGACTGGTAGAAATTTTACCTGACATCATGAAGCTGTATGATGCAGGTTATACCATTTATATTACTGCCGACCATGGAAATGTGTATTCACACGCATGGCGAACATTGAATGCACAGGAGAAGGCAATGCTATATACAAATGAAAGCCGTGGTGGTCGTCATCTTATATTCACGAAAGAAGAGCATCTAAAGTATTTCTTCCATGAAAATCCTGGATTGACGGATGACATGTATATCCGTGGTAACTATGCTGTGTGGAGAACTGCGAAATGCTTCAAGGGTGAGAATGAGGTAACACATGGTGGCTGTCATTTCTTGGAAATGATAGTGCCGTTTGCTAAAATTGAAAAGAAGTAACAATGGGAAAAATAATAGGAATAAATCAAAGAATATCTGTAACGCTAATTGAGAAAGGACTCAAAGCCGTTTTTGATGGTGTATATAACAAAGAGTTTGCTCGCTCACTTGCAGAATACGAGTTTCAAGGCGAGAATCGATTGAAGAAAGCCGTAAATGAGCTAAGCAAGGTGGTAGAGAAGAATGCCATCATCCCTTTCTTGATGGAACACAAGGAACAAGTGTTAAATGCGATGCAGTATAAGGCAGACCGTGCCATTATTGTAGCAGCACTTTATAATTCGGCTTTCCCTTTTAGTTATGAAGAGGTGTGTATACTCGGAAAATACTTCCATGTTCAAGACCAGGTGTCTCGCAAACTGTTGGAAGAGAAGATATCTGAGATTTACGGATTCAATAAAGCCATATCAAATGCTATCGACTACAGCATCCCGACATTGGTAGAAGCAGGATTTATTGAACGCCCATCAGCAGGTATCTATACCAGACCCATACTTAATGCAACAACAGAAATAGCGTTGGCAACTTATCGTGAATCGTTCTTCCTCAACAATCCACTTCTCAGTAGAAACAATGATTACGATGGGAGCCCGTATTTTGAATTTGTGAGATAATAATCAATCATTTATTGGCGAGAATTGATGGCATTATTTGTTAAATAAGCGTTGTTTCCGTGAGAATTTCACGGAAACAATTGTTGTTCTCGATTTTTTATATTAATTTTGCACCCAAAAGATGTTTCATTCTTGTATTTTCAAAAAACATCCATTATGGTAGAATCGTTTATAGTAAAGAATTATATGTCCTATAGGGATCAGGTGGAGTTGTCATTTCTGGCATCGAAGAAAGAAAAGGCATCTGCTTTACCGCCTGAGTGGTATCAGGAGATTGACGGCAAGCGAATACTGCGGTTGTTGCTATGTGTAGGACTGAATGGCACTGGCAAATCAAAGATGTTTTCAGCTCTTAACTATCTTAGGATGATAGCTACAGATAAACCGGATAAACCAGATGACAGACCGAAGTACAGACCGTTTCTGCTAGATGATGATTCGCGTAACAAGCCAACTGTGCTCACTATATCGTATTATATAGGTAATATATCTTATAATTATAAGGTGGCAGTGAGTGCTGATAGGATAGAAGAGGAGGTTCTGCGGCAAACTGGGAATCCACCAATTTATCAAAGAATATATAATAAGGAAAAAGATACTGTTACTATCAAGTTTGGACAGGCCTGCGACCTGAGCAAAAACGACCAACGAATGTTGGAAGCAAATGTGATTCAGAACAGTACAGTTTTGTCTGTGTTTGGCGCCTTGAATTTGGAGAGTGTCATTCTGAGACAAAACTACGATTACTTTAGTCAAAGAATCAGTTTGGTTAGGCGTGGTGATCAAAGTCTGGCTGATAGGCTGCAAACTGGCGATCAAGAACGCGATAAACGTGTGAAGACTTTATTGCTGAAACTATTGGCAGACGTGGGAACAAACATAGTGGACTACGAGGTGGACGATGCGAGTGTGCTGATTTCTGACTTGGTAAAAAGTGGAGCTCCAGAGATTGTTGTTAAGGCCATGCAGGAGCAGTATCCTACGGGCATAATATCACACAAGAACTTGCGGTTTATTCATTCGACAGCTCATGCTGGCAATAAATCACTTGATAGTGGGGTGGAGTCGTTTGGTACGATTAACATTATAAGGTTGCTAGTGGTAATATACGACATCGTAATGGGGAGAAAGTGTTCCTGCATAGATGAAATTGATGTGGGTATACATGCTAAGGCCCTGGCTTTTATCATAAAAATGTACCTCTCGATAGCTGAGAATTGTCAGATCGCCGTAGCAACTCATGACTTGAGTTTGTTAGGAAATCCTGATTTAAGGCGTGATGCAGTTCGTATGTTTGAGAAGGATGAAAACGGCAGTACCTATATACGGAAACATGTTTATGTACATAATACCATCAATTTTCAGAAACAATATAGTAAGAACCTTGATCCGAAACTGGATGAATTGATGGCAAAGAGTGAGTTGTTTATAGAATATCGTGATTTGGTGAGTGAATTCCTGAAGGAGTTACAAAAACTACAAGGCGTGAAATAATAACGAAAAGCGTTAAACTTGTATTGGGAAAATGATAGAATTTCCAATTTTCCGTGAAAATTCCACGGAAAATATTGGAAATTCTATTTTTTTGTGTACCTTTGCGGCAGTTATTAATTTAAAAATTGATTAAATAATGAGCAAAGTTAAAAGTTTTTCGGTCGGCAATGGAGACATGTTCTACATCCGACACAACTCAGACAACTTCACAACAATCGACTGTTGTTTTACAGATGACGTTAAGGATGACATCCTTGACGAGATTGAAACGGAATCATCAGGTAAAGGTATCAAACGTTTTATCTCGACCCATCCTGATGATGATCATATCAAAGGTTTGGTGGAGTACGACGACAAGTTTGGCATCCTGAATTTCTATCGTGTTGATAACAATACAACTAAGAAGGGTACGGAAACGGATGATTTCAAGAGGTATAAGAAACTGCGCGATGACAGCAAGAAAAGCTTCGAACTTAAAAAAGGGTGTAAGCGTAAGTGGATGAACGAGTCGGACAACGAACGTGATGGAGCCGGGCTTTATTGTTTGTGGCCTATAACAGATAACGACCTGTATAAGGAAGCGTTGGAGACGGCAGCAGATGGCGGGAGCCCTAACAATATTTCACCGGCTATTAAGTATCTTGTAGGCAAATTTTCATTCCTGTGGATGGGTGACATGGAAACGGATATGCAAGAAGAGTTTGATAAAAAGGTGACTAATACTCATAAGACTATAGTGTTTGCTCCCCACCATGGAAGAAAGAGCGGGCATATACCGTCATCACTGATGGATAAGCTAACACCGAAACTGGTGATTGTGGGCGAAGCACCCAGTGATGAATTGGACTATTATAGCGATTATGATACGATTACGCAGAATACAGCAGGCGACATTTTATTTGAGACGAATGGTGACTATCTGGATGTCTTCGTCTCAGAGTCTGGATATACGAAGACTGATGGTATGGTGCAAAATACCAATCACGGGAAGCATGATGGAATGAAGTATCTAGGTAGCGTCAAAGAAGATTAGGTTATGACGAACGATGGTAAAAGAATTGGATTGGCCCTCTCGGGCGGCGGTTACAGGGCTGCAGCGTACCATATTGGTGCGTTGCGTGCCCTGCATAAACTAGGTATGCTGGACAAGGTAGATGTTATATCGTCCGTGTCTGGTGGCTCAATCATTGCTGCCTATTATGCAATACATGATGGTGACTACAAGAGCTTTGAGGAGACGTTTAGTAAAAAGATTCGTAAAGGAGTGTTGTGTCTGGCTTTGATTAATTTGGTGGTTGTCTTAACACTTGTGGTTTGGACGTTTTGTGTTTGGGGAAGCTGGGGGTGGTTATTCCTGCTAGTATTGTGGTTTGTATGGTATAAGGTCTTACCTGTAAGCTCTCTAATAGCTAAGCAATATGACTGGTTGTTTTTCCACGGGAAGAAACTCAAGGATTTGAAGCATCACCCCGTTGTAACCATCAATGCAACGGATTATCCGACGGTGTCACAGTTTACGTTCTCACGTGAGAGAATGTATAACTATTATTATGGTGTTGATGCGTTTTACCATGAACACTTTCCTTTGTCGAAGGCTGTTATGGCGTCATCGTGTGTGCCGTTTGCTTTCTGTCCAATACGAATACCCCAAACTTTTAGAACAAGCGTCATGAAAGGAAAGAAACAACCTATGTTGTTGGATGGCGGGTTGTATGATAACCAGGGAACCCATGTGCTAACAGACAAGATGAGTCCATACAAATGCTCGCACATCATAGTTAGCGATGCCGGTAATGGTAAGGTGTCTGACAAGTGGGTATTTAACCCACTGATTACTTTGAAGAGGACTTCTGAAGTATTCATGCAACGTATTAAGAAAATACAGGTACAGCAGAACCTATTTATGAAAGCACATCCAGATAAGAGGTTTGCCTATGCACTATTGGAATGGGATGTTAATGAAAGAATGCTGAAAGGTTTTGTGGAAAACCTTAAGCATGATAACATCTACCCAGAGGTTGTGGTAGCCCACCAGATAACACCTGAAGACATAACTCAACTGAAGAATAGTGATACGTCAGCTGTGGCAGGAGAAAGAATCATAGCAAAACTAAAAAGAAACATCCTGTGGGATGACTTTAGGAGTTTGAAACCCTCTGAAGAAGAACACAAAAAAGCATATGCTATAGGTACAGGGCTATTTGGACTCAGTAAAGAGAGTGTTGAACTGCTGTCTAAAGAGGCAGAATGGAAGGTCATGATGCAAGTGAGATTGTATTTACCAATGTTGTTAAGTTAAGATATGGAAATAGTAGTATTTGATGTGGGCAACGCGTCTTGCAATTATATTTGCTCGCCCAATAAGTACGCGATGATGATTGACTGTGGTTCATCAAGTGAGAAGCAAAATCCACTGGATTTTATTAAGAACTGTAACAACAGCCGTGATGGTTTGTTTAAAACAAAACCTTTTGTGACCTCCGGTGGTAAGTCATATCCGTTGGCGTTACTTCATATTACACATCCCGATGATGACCATGTGAGAAACTCAGAAAGAGTGTACAAGGAGCTTACACCTTACCTGTTATGTCATACATACACGGAAAAGTATGACGATGCGGCTTCTATTAACAAAGACTATGTAAAGAACTTGGATAAGGAGTATAGAGGCAATAACCCTGATAAGATTAACTGGGGCTTTGATGAGGACTATACCTTTTCAATACCTATAGAGACCGTCAAGGCAGACCCTACTCTTCGCAACAAGGTCAGAAATAATAGTAGTATTATTCGTTATGTGAAATATAACGGTATCCGGATTCTGTTTGCTGGCGATCTCGAGACGGCAGGCTGGGAGTGGCTCGCAAAGAATGACGCGTTGTTCAGGATAACGATGAAGGGTGGCCTTGATGTCTTGGTGGCTCCGCATCATGGTCATGATTCAGGATTCCCGAAGGCACTGTTTGACCTTACTGGCACTGTGAAGACTATCATCTTATCGAAGGACTCAGAGGCGACCAAAGAGGGTACTGATGTCTATACAGGCTACTCGAATTATGCCGATGGTGTGAGGTATTACAATATGAATGATAAAGGTACATATTTTGGTAAAGTGCTCACAACACGTAGCAATGGCAATATCTATTTGTTAATAGACCCCCAATATGGATTGTATGTTGCAACTGAGACTGCATCGCCTAACCATAAAAAGATTTAAGGCCTATGATGGATAAGTACATTAGAGTAGCAAGGGTATATCCGGCTGTTTTGGGAATGCTCCCCACATGCATATTGCTTGCCATGTGCATAGGGGAGTGGTTCCCCCCATATCAAGAACTTGTGGGTAGCGTTAAGTGGGTGCTGTGTCTGATAGGTGGCACAGCGTTAGTTAGTATGGCTGTAGGTTATTTAGTTAGAGAGGTTTTTAAGGAGACATCGAAGTGGCTTTTTCAATACCGTCTGTTCAAGAAGGATGAGACCGAAATGCCTACCACGAAGATACTGCTGTGGCAGAATGCGGCAATTTCACCTGCGTATCACAAGGAGATAGTTGCCAAGGTGAAAGCGACGTTCGGCATTAAGTTGCCTACCAAAGAGGATGAACAGGCTGACCTTTGTATGGCCAAAAAGACAATTGCGGATGCAGTGTATCAGATTAGACAAAACTGTCGTGGTGATGTGATCCTGAGGCAGTACAACATAGAGTTCGGCTTCTGTCGAAACTATCTTGGTGCTAGCGTATGGAGCATTCTTTTAATAATAGGCATAGGCATAGCCAATATCTTCTGTGGCTGGTTGTCGTGGTGGGCCATTGGGGTAGTGTTGATAATTCAAGTCTTACTAATGGTCGCATGTTATCTGTTGTTGGAGACAAGAGGCTGGACATATGCAAAGTACCTATTTGCGACTTTTACAGGAATAGAGAAACCGAGAGATTGTTGATGTCTATGTGAAAAATATATAACGGTTGCCTGAAACATGCAGCTAATTAGGGATTCCCGCAAAAGGACGGGCTACAAAGATTATGGCAAAGGATAGCGAAGGTCGTAAGTATAATCGTATCCTACCTAATAATTACGTGAATTGTTTTGTTGACAGTTGAAACACCCTAATGATTTTCAACTTGTCAACGTTAGAACTTGACAACGGTTCGCAAATATTATTCTTTGCAGAATCTTGGAGTGTTAATTCTGCAAAGGTTTGTTTTTGTTTGGCTACAAGTTTTGTATTTGGCTACAAATTGGCTACAAATTTGAAATACCAGAAAAAGAAAAGTCCCGTAAATCATTGATTTGCAGGACTCTTTTTAAGGCGCTTCAGGATGGGCTTGAACCAACGACCCCCTGATTAACAGTCAATTTTAAATAAATTACAATAAATTACAAATTATTCTAAATGCTTAAAAATAAAGGACTTAATTATTTTGTTTGTTAGCTGGAATTTCGTAAATTTGCACTTGTTTTCGTGTGTGAATTTCACGTGAATTTCACGCAAGAATCGTTCAATACATGCTTGAATAAAAGATTTCTATATGAGAAAGAATGTGCTGAATTTCACGGATGAGGCAAAAACGGCCCGAAAGTATGGAAAGAGAGGAGAGACAAGTCTCTCAAAATTTACTTCTTCCAATAACAGGGTGTTTGGAACCCTAACCATAGATACGCGACGGTCTAATTATGATTATGGCGTAGACCTTCCTGTCGCAGCCAGAATAGCATACGGCGGAAAGACCATTTATCTTCGGATTGGCAAGAGGTATAAGAAGGAAGATTGGATGGATCTTTGCGAGTGCGAAAAACTTGGTCGTAACAAAAGGTCATTGGAAAGAAAGGAGTTGAAATCTCTGTTCTTGAAGGTTGAAGCACTCGTCAACCAGATGATTGATGAAAACGTATTTACTCTTCCACTACTTCAGGATAGGTTTGGGGCCAAAAATAAAGAGGGACGAACTATCTATAACGTATGGGAGAAATACATCCAAGATAAAATGCATGAGGGCAAGGTTGGCACAGCCAGGAGCAATGCAGATACCAAAAATCGTTTTGAGAAGGATTTAGGGAAGAATATCTCTTTTGACGATGTAAACAAAAAACTCATTCTGAAGTGGAAAAAGAAGATGAGTTCTGATAGACTAAGTAGTACTACGATAGGAATTTTCCTCAGAACGTTTCGTGCCATCGTTAATGTTTGTATTGCCGAGGGCTTGATCAAGGGTGATACAAGGGAAATGTTCAAGGAAACAGGTTATAATAAGTCGAATAGTAGAAAACATGAGTTCTTGGATGTACCCACAATGAAAAGATTGTACGATTTTTGGGTAAATGGCGAAGCAAAAGACGAGTACGGCGAAGAAAAATTCCTACCACGGGAAAAGAATGCCATATTTCGTGACCTGGGATTATTCTTATTCATGTATCTGGGAGATGGACAGAATCTGGCAGACACTTTACGACTAACCTATGACGAATGGTATTTTTCCACAAACCATCGACAACTGCGTTTTTATCGGCACAAGACCCATGACAGAAACGAAAATGCCAGTGAAGTGATATTTCCCATTACTCCAGAATTACAGCAGATAATAGACCGATATGGGTCAGAACCTCGGATGGGACGACGTGTGTTCCCCATCATGAGTGAGTTGTTGTCACCTATGCAGGAAGTAGAAGCCGTCAAGCGGTATAACCGATATATCCGTAACCATATGAAAAAGGTAGCCGAGTTGTTGAACATTGAACAAAAACCATCTCCTACCTGGGCCCGGCACAGTTTTGCAACCAATCTTAACAACTCTGGCCGTGTGCCATATAAATATATCAGCGACAGCATGGGGCACAGTAGTAGTGGAGACGTCACGTCCAATTACATCGGAGCCTATCCTTTAGAGAAGATGTTGGAGTATAATGGATATCTGCTTAAAGATAGTAAGCCGGCTAATGGAAAAGCTGCACTGCTTGATTTGCTTAGAGGAATGAACGCAGAAGAACTTGCTGCTTTAATGGTGGAAGTGGAGAAAGAATAATTCGAAAAGTATCGATATCCAGTTTGACTACACCTCACGTGACGAAGAAAAACATAATTTAGCAACCTATACCGACTAAAATGTATCTATTTGTTCCTGTGAAACAGATTATTCATTTCAAGATAGCAGACCACGTCATCGCTTGGACGGAATGTAAAGTTCTGACTTCATTTTCAATCATCTGATGCAGCTCTTCATAATAAGTAACGATGATTGATTCTTTGTCATACATACTAATGCTTTCCAGCCCACGGACAAGCTTTTGTCAGAATGACACATTGAGCAAAGTGTCTTCATTCTGGATACGTATTGTATTATACCCGTTATTAAGGAACACCTTGTCATGGCGTTCATCCATTTCCTTTCGTTTCCTGCTATTGTGGTATTGACCATCTTTTTCAATATCTCACGAGCCACATCCTATTTATCAAGTTGTCTGTAAAATTCTGCCTTAATTTCTTTTCCCTTCAGTAGGGACTCGTCGTAAATTTCGGCATTGAGACGATTCAAGGCGGACTATTAGGCAAAGTTTAAAATATACGACCTTTAGTGTGGAGATTTTTTGCAACGAACCGTAGGCTCGACCTTGCCTTTAGTCCGCCAGTAGTAACTTTGCTTAGAAATAGGAACGTAGTTGGAATCCAAATATGTATTTGCCGAATCATTCACGAATAAGATGGGAAGTGCTAAAATTGGCCGATTTCATCGACGTTCAGAAGAAAGAACAATAGGGAAAGGGGCAAAAGGTCATAGTGCCAGAGGGTCATGAGGCTTTTATTGCAAAAAACATCGATTCCGTAAGCATTGCTAAGCATAAGAATGGCAAAGACTTTCTTAGGGTTTCTTATAAGAACTATGACCGTTCGGAGATGTTTTTCCTTTCACAGGAAGATACTCTCAACTATCTCAAAGCCAAAGATACTATCGAACGTGTTCTGTTAAAGCACCATTTCGCTGCCCAATATCTTATGCGTGCCGTGGGAGGAAGCCATGCCGAGAATAGGGAAAGGGAAGTGGGCCAGAGACGTTATGATGTAGATGATGATAGAAAGCTAAAGAGATAATACTTTCCCATGAACTCGTAACATGAGGAAGTTGCTTCGCCACGCCAATAATGATAATATACCTCCATTGCTCATGATATTATACTCATATATAACACCTCATTTGACAACATTTGTTTCATTAATTTGAGAAAGGAATCTACTTTTCTGATTTTTCATACACTTTTCAATATACATATCAGTTTTTTATTAACTTTGCAGGAAATAAACACCATACTCAATGCTGAAACGACTATTTTATATCTGTGTTGTCCTCCTGCTTTTTGCCTGCCGTCATCATAGCTATTCTCCTAGGCTTTTAGAGGTCGACAGTCTGTGCAGCGTGCTTCCCGACAGTGCCCTGGCGCTGTTGCAGCAGTTGTCATCCCAGATGCCTACAGCCCCTGAGCCCGACCGCATGTTCCATCAGCTGCTGTGCATCAAGGCCGCCGACAAGGCCGACCGCCCCATTACCCAGTGCGACACCACCATCCTCCGCCTCATCGACTATTATGAAAATGGCGGCGACCCTGCAAAACTCGCCGAAACATACTACTATGCCGGGCGCATCTATTTTGAAAAACAGGATGCCCCGCAGGCACTCGACTATTACTTGAAGGCTATGGATAACATCGGGGTATGTGATGACTCTGTGCGAGTGAAAAGTGTACTACTTAGCCAGATTGGGTATATATATTTCTACCAAGGCATGTTTAATGAATCTATAAAATGGTATAAAGAAGCCATCGACTATGCTGCACAAACACAAGATACACTGAGTTTAATCTATGGCTATAGAGATGCGGCATCGTCCTTCATTGAAAACAAGGACTTCAACAGGGCAGAACAGTTCCTGAATAAAAGCATAAATCTATCTATTCGCGTCCAAGATAAAAACCTGCTAAACAGTTGTTATAACCAGTTGGCATGTGTCTATATAAACAAGGGCAACTTCCAAAAAGCAAAGGCCCTGCTGGCACACGCTCTGAAAACAGAGTCTCAAAGTTTAAGAAGTTCTACATATTCAATTGCTTCAAAAGTTTATTTAGGACTTGGAGAACTTGACTCTGCTGAATATTATTCAAAGAAAATTCTTGAAATCGGCACCCTCTATGCCAAAGAGACAGCATCTAAGCGCCTTTCTGAAATTTCTTTAAAACATTCGGATCTGCATTCAGCCTTAGAATATCTGAAAAAATACGCCACCTATTCTGACTCTGTCAAGGCTATCACAAACGCAGAAACGGTCGCAAAGGTTCATGCTCTCTTTAACTATAACAAGCAAGAAAAAGAAAACAACCTCCTTAAAATAGAGAATAGCAGACATTATTTAATAATGGTAATAGCTATAGCCTTACTTGTTGTCTCCCTTCTTTCAATTATCTCGATAGTATTAGACCACAGAAGGAAAGAGACCGTTAACAAGACAAAACTGGACAGGTTGAATAAAAGTCTGGAACGCCAGAAGCTTCAGAGCAGCAATTACATCTCTGAAAATATCATCAAAATAAGAGAACTGGAGCAGCAAATGCAACTCCTTGATGAAAAAAACGAAGACTTGATCCGCCAGCTCAGAATCGAACAGGAAAGGTTGAAGGAAGCCAACCAAATGTCGACATTTGAAATACAAAACATGGAAAGAAGAAGTTCAGCCATGTCAGATTTCCCCATTTATAAAACTGTCATAACAAAGGCAAATGCCTCAAAAGTATATAATAAAACATTAAGCGAAGAGGAATGGGAAGAATTAGACAAAAGCGTCAACGATGTGTATGAATCTTTTTCGTCCATACTAACTGAGCATTGCAAAATGAGTAAACATGAATATAATGTCTGCTTATTACTTAAAATCGGACTATCGCCAGCAGATATATCCCGATTGACTAACAGAAGCCAACAGGCCATCAATTCCACCAGGTCTCGACTATACTTCAAATATTTTGGGAAAAAAGGAAGTGCATCCGAATGGGACGACTTCATCAAATCAATTTGATTGCGTAATAAAATGCGCAGTAAAGCATTGCTATTTCCCGTTTTTATAGGTTTCATGGATTTGCGTATTATTTTGCGTAGTCAAAAGCGATTGTACCATTCTCGTTTTTAACTATATTTGCAGCGAATCAACATTATTCAATTATGAAAAAAGCAATACTTACACTACTACTTCTCATTGCATGTGGAGTAACCTATGCTGACCCTATCCCTTTAGGGCCACCTGATATCGGTGATGTTGGAATGCCTCACAAGGCCCCGGCTATTCTACCCACTGTAGATTACACCGACGGCATACTGACCGTCCAGTCAACGATTCTCCTTACCGACGTCACGGTCATTATCCGCGACGAGGAAGGCACTTTGCTCTACACCTATTTTATATATAGTGTCTTGGGCAACAGCATCCACACTCTCCCATCTTCCATTCTCAGCGACATGTACAGCGTGGAACTCGTCTATGGCAGCATCCACCTGATAGGCTATTTCTGACACAATTAGGCTTATTTGTGACTGTTAGTATGGAATGATGAACGGCTTTACGCCCAGTGCCCTTCTCTGCAAACGGGAAAGGGCACGGGCAGGGGCCGAAAATCCCAAACTATATAGAACAATAATTCCGTTTAGTCACACACGTAAACTTAAAAACAAACTGCTAACTAATGAAACATTCCACCTTCATATTATTATGCGTCCTTTATTCTACGGTCTGCCCTTTTGCCTTATATGGAAAAGGAGAAGCCACCTTCCAAGGAGAAAATAATGTTACCCTATTTACGGACGATGACAGTACAGACGTTGTTGAGGACAGTATTGTTGCAGGATTTCCGACAAAAAACACAAGTATCCACGGGATAAGGAGTTCTTCGAACAATTCCGATTTCTCGTCTTCTTTTGCGCATATAACTCCTAAAGCACCAAATGTTGCCGGCCTGGTGAACGCTATTGACATACCTGTATCACTGTACACTGGTATACCAAACATAAGCCTTCCTCTCTATGAAATAGAAGTTGACGGCGTGAGGATTCCCATATCATTAAGCTATCATTCCTCTGGAATCCGTGTGAACCAGGAATCTTCGTGGGTAGGCCTTGGCTGGTCTCTTAACGCAGGAGGTCTTGTGTCACGGACAGTAAAGTGTGGAGATGATTTCAACGAAGTGTTACAGGGATATTTACAGGAGGGCTTCCTTACTGCACCTGAAGTAGACCTGCCCCGGGAAAACGGATATATTGGCACTTTCTATCAAGATTTCTCTTATTCAGAAAACCATTTAGTGAAAGATTCAGAACCCGATATTTTCTATTATTCTCTTCCTTCAGCAAGTGGTAAATTCCTAATTGACAAGTCGCGCGGCCCCGTACTGGTCGACAGAGGCGTGGATGTAAAAATCCAGCTTATGAACGATAGCCAGTTCAAAAAATACTTTATAATAACGACTCCCGACGGGACTAAATACACATTCAACAAATACGAGAAGACACTTTCCGTCAGCCGTATGGGTCCAATCACCGAGAACAGCCCGACGGCCCAAAGGTTTGACGAAAGCGAGGACCGGTGGAACGAATCCGACTATGAGGGCACACCATATTACAGTGCTCCGTTTGAATATACTTCAAGCTGGATGCTTACAGACATTGAGACGATTAACGGGAAGCATGTCACCTTTACCTACGAAGCCGATTCCTACCAACAGCCTTTACAGGAAAGTGTGAATAAATATCATATAATAGCGTTTCTTTTAAACGGATATATAGCCGGTCCGGGAAATCATTCCATAAGGTATAGTTGCAGCAAATCCGTGGTCTATTCATGGAGATTATCCAGGATAACATGGGATGCTGGGTATGCCACTTTTACGGCTTCCTCGCGCGAGGACGAGAGAGGTTCAAACTCAGGAAATGAGCCCAAGAAACTTGATGCCGTGAGGTTCTATAATAACAATGACGAACTGGTCGACGGGTACAGTTTTGTCTACGACTATTTCAACAGCAACTACTCGGGGTTCTACCCCCATGTGTTCAAAAGACTAAAACTGAACCAACTGAAAAAACTGGCTGACGAGAGCTATGCCTACACTTTCGACTACTTCCCGGGGAACCTGCCGGCCAAGAATTCAAACAATACGGACTACTGGGGCTATTACAACGGCGTGGAGCAAGGTCCCAACTACTATTGCCCTGTTGTCTATGAGAATACTCTCTATCCCGGTGCGGACAAAAGGTCACGGCTGGAATACACGAAAATCGGCACGCTGAAGTCGATTTCTTCACCAACCAAAGGAACCACACTCTTTGAATATGAGGCCAACCAGTATAAAATAACACCGAACATAAGTACCGTGACGACCCATGTCAATGAGATTCTGAACGTTTACAATGAATACCAGTCGGATTTGTACAGCCAGTATCCGCAATATACCAGCAGGACTATTACGCTCGAAGCCTTCACTACGATACATCTCTCGGGGTTTGCAGAAAGTGAACTCTGTGAAGAGGATCCCAATATCAGGTACGACCACGAGGATAATGCTACGTTCAAGATTTCCAAGGTTCTTAGTTCCGGTGCCAGGCAGCTCCTGTTCTATTATCCAACACCTTCGGAAATGAGAACTGATTGCTCTTACACTTTTCCTAATGATTCTCTTATCTTAGGGACTGGTACTTATATAATAGAGGCAGAGTCCTATGCCAGAGACACATGGTATGCCTTTCGTTATGACTTCGACAAGACTGAGACCATCGTTACCGACTCCATCCAGACAGGAGGTGGTCTGCGAATTGCATCAATACACGGTGAGAAATGGAGGGAGTACACCTACGAAGGTGGAAAACTGATGATTGATCCCTGCTTTGGCAGGACAAAGATGTTCATGCGGCCTGAATGGTTTGAAGACAGGGCTGCCCCTGTCAGGACAAACTACCTGATACAGACATCCGAGTCCACCGTCCCCATGAGTACGCTCAAGGATGGAAACATACTTGGCTATTCGAAGGTGACAGAGATAGCAGGAAGCGAAGTGACTGAGCATTATTTCTTCAACTCACAGGAGGTTTCGCAGGGTGGGTCTTACTTTCCCTTCCTGCCCACGGTATACGATCCGTTAAATGGACTGACACAGCGTACCATACAGGGAGGCAAAACCGTAGAATATTTGTATAACTATATAGAGGGGCCTGAAGTGAATGCTTTCATGTATGAAGAGGTGGAAGATGAAATACATCCTTATTCCTATCCAATCAGGTGGCCTATTGTTACTAGGATGAACACGACGATGCAGGAAAGCAACGGAACCATGACCTTCAGAAATGACTATACTTACGATGACCACCTCATGAGGCTTACCGACAGCCTGAACGACGGATTTGCCACATACACAAAGAGATACATCTATCCCACTGCTTCTGCCGGTGGCATTCTTTCTGTAATGGCCGACAAGTATATGGTGGGCAAGCCTGTAGAAGAGATACAAATGTATAATGGTAATGTTGTTAGCGGACGCAGAACCAACTATACCCAGACTGCAGGACTGATTGTTCCCGCAGAAGAACAAACGCTGGAAACCACCACAGGCCTGCCGCTGACAGACTATGCAAGCCAATACACCACACGTGTCACCTATTCCAACTATACAAGCCAGGGCTATCCCATGCAGGTGAGCACTGATGGTCTGAACACCGTATATCTGTGGGGATATAACGGGATTTCTCCTGTTGCTGAGATAAAGAATGCCACCTACAGTCAGGTAAGCCAATTGCTGACAGAGCCGTTTATTACAAACATGACGGGAAAAGTTGCACCTACGGCCTCTGATATGGGCACGATTAGCTCGCTGCGGACCAGCCTCCCTTCTTCGTTCGTCACCACGTATGAGTACAAGCCACTGGTAGGCCTGACCAAGATGACGGATTGCAGGGGTTTTACGACATGCTATATCTATGACAGCCTTGGGAGGCTGACCCAGACTTCCTACCTGCGTGAAGGCCAGCCCTTGGTAATACAGAATTATGAATATAACCTAAAAGACTAATATGAAGGCAAATACGATAAACCACAGAAGTTTCCTTTTGTTGATAGGGATGGCACTGAACATATGCCTTTGTACGGCGCAAGTCACCCTTGAACAGAATATGTATCAAGCCAACGACCTGTTGGAACGCCGGCAGATGAATCCCACAAGCATCAGGGAAAGCCCCGATGCCTTGGCAGACTTACAAAATATGGAAGCCATCGGTGAAAATAATGTGGAGCACATGGAATGGGGAACGGACTCCCTCATCGCTATAGACAGTGGCGGGATGCAGAAGTATCGACTAAAGGGCGACTCCCTCTTGTTGACAGGAACGGAGAACAGGCTGATGCACATTGACTACTCACTACCCGAAACGTGGCTTCGGTTTCCCATGATCCTGGGCGACAGCATCAGTGGACTTTTTGAAGGGAAAGGGCAGTATTGCGAGCGGCTGTTCATTCGCAAGGCTGGGAGATATACCACCAAGGCTGATGCCTTAGGCTCTTTGGTAATGGAAAATTCCGACACGCTTAATAATGTGCTGCGACTGCAAACCGAACGCATCACCACAACAATTGCACAGCCTCTTGACAGTATGCTTGCCCTATACGGAACATTAGACAGCATTCCCATTCTCGGAAACGACAGTATCCAGAGCCTTGTGACTACAGACGGCAAAGCCATCCGTACCGTCACCCTGCGTTATTACGTGCCGGGATGCCGGTATCCTGTTTTAGAAACCTGTGAGGCTGGAAGTGTAACGGAAAACGGTTCATCCATCCAGTCCACGGCTTTCTACAGTTCCCCCTATTCCCAGTCAGGTCTCGCTTCTGCCAATCGCAGCATGCCAGCAAAGTCAACTGGCGGACAAAGTTCTTTATTGTCGGATGAAAAACCAGGCAGAAACTTCTCATATTCAATAGATACGAACACGTCTGCCCAAACCATAATCGTGAACTTTAATATTAGCGGTGAAACCGTGAAGGGTAATCTTCCCGTAAGGCTGCTGCTCTGTGACCAGCAGGGAATCCTCTACCGTCAGGCCTCCGGCAGTCTTCAGCCAGGAGAGCCGAATCAATTGTCAATCAATTATGCCGGCCTTCGCCACGGCCCGTACGTGCTTCATATTGAAGCCTGTGGCCAACAATATTCCGAGAAATTCAGCGTTAACTAAAAACAAGGGAACATGATGAAAATCTATAGTGAAAAAATAATACAGAGACCTCTTGCTGTTCTGCTTTGCCTCTTCATCGGACTGACAAACTCCATTGCCCAGCCCGATGCCAACTACGTGAAGACGGTCAGGATGCTCGACAGCCTGCAGAGCCAAAGCATCACCTCCTACCAGTTCTGCGACGGCTACGGGCGTCCCACGCTTTCAGCCACCAGCGGTGCTGGCATCTGCGGATACTACACTTATACGCTGCAGGGATATAACCTCGCCGGACGCATCAGCAGCCAGTGTCTTCCCATTGTAGGAGACAGAACCGTCCAGAACATGCAGCTGGACGATTACTATTCCAACAGTTCAGATTTCTATGAAGACGAATACGGATACACTACGTTTACCTACGACCCTTTGGGAAGGCCCGTCCGCACCTATCCGCCCGGCGAAGCCTGGACTGACGTGAGCCGTGAGACGGTATACGTGACAAATACCACCACCGACGTGAGTGCATATCCCGCAGGAAGTCTCCGGGGAGAAGTCGTCACTGACGAGGATGGGCATACGCTTACCACGCTCTACGATGCCCGCGGCCTGAAAATGCTTGAGCGCAGGGGAACGAACAACAATACAAGGTTCCTCTATGACACCAGGGGGCTCCTCACTACTGTGCTCATGCCTGGCCACAACTATGCTGATCCCAACCATACCTCATACGGATATGAATACGATGCACGGGGGCGTGTTATCAGGAAGCGTTTTCCCGGAGCCGCGTACATCCAGTACTGGTACGACAATGCCGACCGCGTGGCCTTCATGCAGGACGGCATGCTCCGGGAGAAAAACCGCTACCGCTTCATGCTCTACGATGTCTTCGGGCGGCTTGCCGTCCAGGGGACTTGCAGCGGAGGGGGGCTGTCGGCTGTGTCCTCAGTGGTGCCTGTTGCCACTTTTACCCCAGGCTCTGGAGGTTTCCTTTCCACGGGCTATGTAATCAGCAACAGCGTCACTATAACATCTCCCTCTTTAGAGATAGTCAACTACTACGACAGTTACGAGTTCTTGTCGGGCAGCATGTCAGGCATGTTCTTGCCGATAACCGCCCAAAACGGCATCTGTGTGAAGGGACTGCCCACGGGCAGCGTCACTGCCGTCTCTAATGGCGGCTTTGTATGCTCAATCAACCTCTACGACGACAGGGGGCGTGTGGTGGAAACGCGCAGCACCACGCTTGACGCCTCGCTGACGGAAGTACGGACCACGGCCTACACCTTCACGGACAATCCACAGACTTCGGAGTATCGACTCCTTCACAGCAGTCAGGGCACAGCGTTCGTCGCCCATGCCGGCAACACCTATTATGCCGCTAACGACAAGCTTCATGCCACCACCCTGCAGGTAGGCGTCAACAACAGTCAGCCCACATCGTCGCGCACCGTACAGAACATCACATACAACGACCTCGGGCAGGTATCATCCATAGCCCGTCCCGGTAGCACGGGCACGGTCAGCTATCAGTACGACCTCCACGGATGGATTACCAACATCACCACGCCCAGTTTCCGCGAAGAACTCTACTATGCTTCCGACGGCGGTTGCTCTGGCACGCCATGCTATAACGGAAATGTCAGCGTGCAGAAATGGAGCAACGGCAACTACGCCCAGAAGCGCGGCTACAAGTTCACCTACGATGCGCTGAACCGGCTCACGGAAGGCATCTACGGGGAACGCGACGCACTCAGCTACCACAAGAACTATTTCAACGAACAGATTCTGGCGTACTACCAGAGCGGAGCCGTGAAACGCCTGCAGCGGCGCGGCATGAAGAACGACGGAGAGCACGGCAAGGTGGACAACCTGCACATCACCGTCAAGGGCAACCGCCTGCACTATGTGGAAGACGATGCCGAGAAACTGCTCTACGACGGGGCCTTTGACTTCCATGGCGACCAGTATAACCACAGTGCCTACCAGTACAATGCCAACGGATCGCTCATCACCGACACGGGCAAGGGCATCATGTTCATCGCCTACGACGACAACGGCATGCCCCGGCGCATACAGTTTGCCAACGGCAACGTCACGGAGTATGTATATACGGCCACGGGACGGAAACTGCGCACCATTTACTATACCGCCGTTCCGGGCATCAACGTTGGGAGCGGAGAGACGCACCAGTTGTCTGCCGCTGAGATTCTGTCGAAGGACTCCATCGACTATTTCGACAACCTCATCATGGAGAACGGCGCACCCAAGCAGTACCTGTTCCCAGGCGGCTACTGCTCGTTGAACGGCGGCATCGGCTGGCACTACTACAATCAGGACCATCTGGGCAACAACCGCGAGGTGGTCAATGAGAGCGGCACGCTGGAGCAGGTCACAAACTACTATCCCTTCGGTGCTCCCTTCTGCGAGCCCACCACAGCAGGTGTGAACACCAATGCCACGCTTCAGCGCTACAAGTACAACGGCAAGGAACTCGACCTGATGCATGGTTTGAAGTGGTACGACTACGGCGCCCGTATGTACGACCCCCTCCTGCTGACGTGGAACGGCATCGATCCGCTCTGCGAGAATTATTATAATGTTAGTCCGTATAATTATTGTCATAATAATCCATTAATGCTGGTAGATCCAGATGGAATGGCTGATTACAATGTTAATTCTCAAGGACAAATGTATGAATCGACTTCACTTTGGGAGAAGTTCAAAAGCTTTTTGGGATTTGGCAGTAACAAGGATAGAATTTTTGAAGAATCTACAGGCAAAATGCTTGTACAATGCGATAAGGGTTCTATTACTAATTTACGAACAGATAATGAAACAAAACAAACTTCTTTTGAAGTATCTGGAGATAAAAACGCGAATATAATATTTGATGTTTTAATAAAAAACACAAAAGTAGAATGGGCACAGATTGACCATACGAATCAAGGGAAAAAGAATCATACAATTCTAACAGATCACAAAATAGACGATGTATCATCTGCTGCACAATTGTTGAATCAATTTGAACAACGTGGAGAAAAATCTCTATTCATGAAACATAGTCATCCAGTCTCTGATTTTGATTTACGAGGAAATCTGAGTGCCTTTATAAACCTTGATCCTTCTTCTGCAGATATTAAGACTGCCCAAGCCCATCCGAATGTAAAATTTGCTGTTTACAATTTGTATAATTATAAAATACAATATTACAATGGAAAAGGTATTTATAAGCAAGAAAGTTTTAAATAGCATATACTTTTTAATATTTATTTGTATGGTATGTGTGTCATGTCATAGTAATTCAGAATCAAGTAAAGAAGGTTCCATGCTACCTGAATATTTGATTGTTAATAAAAGCTTAGACTCCATAACGTCTTGGATTCTCAAGGAAAATGAAGCAAAACTACGTGCAAAAAAAGTGACAGTAGTGTTGGAATTAAATGTATTAGAGAATGATACTATCGGTTTTGTCTATTCATTTCATGATGATGAAGATGATATACGTACAAAATTAATTGCCTTGAGGAATAAAAGGGTCGTTGGCTATTTACACAGGAATTCAAAAGATGTGTTGATTCTTACTAATATAGATTATTATCATGATTTGAAGATTTTGAAAGAATTTATATCTGCAGGAACAGGAAGTAAAAGATTTAAGTATCTATACTTTACTCCAATTAGGCTTGATGTCGAATCAATGTACGAGCCTTTATTGTGGGATTATAAATATAAAAACGGAACAGTTAGTAAACTGTCTATACATAAATAAGACTCCCCAATCTTTTATTAGCAGATTTTTCCCCACACCTCCATCAATTCTTCGTGAATTCAGAATCACTGGGACAGGTTTGATTCCTTCTACGACACAAGTGGACTCCCTACATAGATAATCAAATATAACGATGCATATAGTTAGTTCAAGAACAAATAGGTTCTTTTTTCTTTTGCTTGTCCTGATGACATCCATCAGTGCGACAGCCCAGAGCCCGTCGTGCTCACAAGGGGTCTATCCCCCTGTGAGTGTGATTGCGTAATAAAATGCGCAGTAAAGCATAGCTTTTTCCCGTTTTTATAGGTTTCATGGATTTGCGTATTATTTTGCGTAGTCAAAAGCGATTGTAGCATTCTCGTTTTTAGCTATATTTGCAGCGAATCAACATTATTCAATTATGAAAAAAGCAATACTTGCACTACTACTTATCATCGCATGTGGAGTAACCTATGCCGACCCCATCCCTTTAGAAACACCTGATATCGGGGATGTAGGAATGCCACACAAGGCCCCGGCCATTCTGCCCACAGTAGACTACACTGACGGCATTCTGACCGTCCAGTCCACGATTCCCCTTTCCGATGTCACGGTCATCATCCGCGACGAGGAAGGCACGTTGCTCTATACCTATTTTATATATAGTGTCTTGGGCAACAGCATCCACTCTCTCCCGTCTTCCATTCTCTGCGACATGTACAGCGTGGAACTCGTCTACGGCAGCATCCACCTGATAGGCTATTTCTGACAACTGGGCATATTGGGAGAAAATGAACAGAATCTTAATATGTGTATAAACAATTATCATCAATTTATATTAATAAAGTTATTCAATTTATTATGAAGTATAAAACAATTATTATTCTGATTATGTGCACCAGTGTTATCGGTGTCTGTGCTCAGGACAAAGCAGGCTTTATTGTCGACAAAAAGATACCTGCATTTTTAGAAATAACAGGTGAGAGCTTTCCACCTAATAGAATAATGAAATCTAAAGTCTCAAATGGAACATACGTTGAAAGACTACTTCAACTGAACAAAAATACAAGTGCTATTCTTGTTGACACATTAACTGATAAAGTCGGTGGCTTCCATGAGTCATACGTAGAATACTATAAAGGTATTAAAGTGGAAAATACCCGGTGTATAGTTCACTATGATGAATACGGTAATGGTGTGTTAGTAAATGGAAATTTTAGAACAATAGAAAACTTAGACGTCAACCCTTTGCTCAAAGAGAGCACCGTGTTGGAAAAAGTATATGAGCACATATCATCATCACATAAAATACAAAATGTCAGTCTCTTTAGGAAAAGGATACAAGAAAAGGATAATGTGCCCAATGGTCAATTATTAGTTTATTTTGTTCTTGACACACCATATTTAGTTTATAAAATACCAATACCTGAGCTCAAGTCTTATTATTATATTGATGCTAACAACGGGAAAATACTATATGAATGTAGTATGTGTCATCATATTTCAACTACTGTAAATACACGTTTTTCAAACTATCAAAATATTGAGACAAGTTATTATAACGGAAATTATATTCTATCTGAAAACACAAGAGGATGCTATATTTCAACTTATAAATATAATCTGGCAGGAAATGATGATCTTCCAACGACTTATTATGTTTCTCCAGACAATACTTGGAGTAGTCTAAGCACTTTTGACCGGGCTGCTTTGGATGCTCATTGGGGAGCCGAAAAAACATATGATTACTATAAGAACAAATTTAATAGAAATAGTTACAATAACAACGGGGCTGCCATTGTTTCCGTTGTAAATTGTTTTGAAAGTTATAATCCTCAAGAGGGGGCATATTGGGACACTAACTATAATCTTATTAGACATGGGTTTTTGGAAACGACTTCTAACGGAAATCTAACAACAGATATCCCTTCAGTAAGTTTGGGTATTGTAGGACATGAATTTACACATGCTGTTACACAATGTACTTCCAATTTACGACTCGAAAATGAAAGTGGTGCTATAAACGAAGGGTTGAGTGATGTGTTTGGCTTGTGTATTCAGAGAGAATTCAAACCTTTACTCCAAAATACTTGGATTTTAGAAGACCAAACAAATCATCCGAAGAATCTTTCGAACCCGACTTGCAAATACTATCATGGTCCACAATGGTATCCTAATTCTACTACACCTAATTCTGCCAATGACTATGGTGGAATTCATAACAATTCTGGGGTTTTCAGTTATTGGTTCTACCTGTTATGTGAAGGCGGTAGCGGCACCCATACAGCATCAGGATTCTATTATTCTGTTGACTCTATAGGTATGGAAAAAGCTATTCAACTTTGTTACCTGATGAACACCTCTTACTTAACCCCATATTCAACCTTTTCACAAGCTAAAACTTGTTCTATTTATGCGGCCAAACAATTGGGATTTAGTAGCCATGATATTGAGCAGATTCGGAAAGCGTGGTTATTAGTAGGTGTTGGAAATCCTGAATTATCTATTGATGGTACTGCCTATATTGCCAACACCGCAACATATAGAGTATTAGATGTGCCAACAGGATATTATGTTATTTGGGAGATTTCCGGTCTGATTTCTGGTTTTTTAAACTTACAACAAAATACACCTGATGCAAATGCATGCACGCTCAATAGGATCTTTACTTTCAATGAGACGGGACAATTAATCGCAAAAGTATATTCTTCTGATAATAATTTGGTGAATACTATTACTAAGGACATTTGTATTATTGAACATATAGATGGTAGTTGCGTTCAAACTAACAATGGGCAAGTGGTTTATGGTAGCGAACTTCATCCAGAAGCTTGCCATGAGCTCTGTGAAAATGGAATTGTTACATTAACATCTCCCCATTTCAAGTACTTAAGAAAAAAATGGCTTTCTGAAATATGGATTTCCGATACCACACAAACATCATTGACATTTAACAAGCTTAATTTCAATGGTCCTAATTATTCATACGTACTACGGTTGATGGGCGATGACGGTCAGATCTGTTGTGATCTGGAATTCCGATTCTGCCGCCCCAACAACTATTACATGGCTTCACCATCCATTTCTGCAAAACAAGTTGGTAACTCTCTTAAAATAAAAATCGAAAACATAGAAAAAGAACCTTCGGTTTTAGAAGTTTACAATGCCCTAACAGGTAAAAGAGAAACCATGATTCGAATGAAAGAGAAAACATATACGTTGGATACATCGGGGTTCACATCGGGCCTCTATGTTATTCGGGTTATTGCCGGTGATGAAATATGTTATGATAAGATTATTATTAGATAATAAGGTTAAACGGTATAATCAATCATTTATGAAAAAAATAGTATCGTATTTATGTTTCGTTTTTATTCTCCTAAGTTTTGCGGGATGCAGCGGGGATGATGAACACGGCAAGGCTACCCATGACGCTGCAAAGGCACTTATAGGAAAATGGAAGTTGGTGGAAAAGGGAGGTATCAAGATTCCTGAGAGTTCAATCTATATATCCTTTACGACAACAGGAATGGTGGTAAAAGATTGGAAAGATCCAGAACCTCATACTGCAGAATATTCATTCCACCTGGAAAATGACTGGAACTATGATGAGGACAATCAGGTATATTGGGGACACATTGTGCTTGGGTATTCTAATTCTTCTTTAAATCCCTATAATTGCCGCATTAACGGCGATGAGATGATGCTGTTGCCATCAAACAAGGTGATTTTTTATAATGACCCTACTGAGATTTACGAAAGAGTGAAATAAATGCCCAAAGGGGGCTGTCCGGACGGAATCATTTCGTGTAGTTTTGTTAACTACATTATTTGGAGAATTGAATTTAAATGCCTACTTTTGCATCAAACAAAAATGTGAACGGGGGTTTCCCGTTCACATTTTTGTTAAATAATGATTTTGAATTATATGCTTCAATATTTTTTTCGAACCAGATGCAAGATTTTGCCTATTTTTTTATTATATATATAGAACAACTGTAGATTAAACATGAAAATGAAATGAAAAAGAATATTAGATTTATAGAATGCCTGATGCTCTTCGTCTGCCTGGCGTTAGTGGGATGCTCTGAGGGGGAAGAAGCTATTGGCACCTTATCGAAACCTAAAAACGATTATTCTGGCTATTGGATTGTTGGAAAAAATGGCACGGATTCAAATAAAGGGCAGGAAGATTCAGATATGGCATCAGGCGTTTATGTCACTCCCAATCGTGTGATTTTCAGGAAGATGCCATGCAGCTTTTTCGTAGAGCAAGTTGTTCCGGCCAGTTTGCAGAAAGAAGCCCGGTACAATGTGCTGGCTTCCGACTGCGCACTGAAGATGACACAGGTAGGCCAATCAGCGGAGAACATTTATCTGCAGCTAGAGCGGAAAGACTACAGTTTCAAAACGACCTATGGCGGAGAGCAACACGAGATACGGCTCGTGATGGGCGACGACGGTTCTGCCGTGGGGTCGCCTGACTATTCCAGAATGTCATTCGTGCTCTCCGTGGAGCGCATATTATTGGATGGGGACGAGGTGGTCAGTTATGCCGACGAACCGCTTAAGCTGACCTTCGTCTATCCCCTTTGAAAACATAAACAGGCGTGAACTTCGACGAAGAATTCCTGAAAGCACTGCAGAAAGACTGCCGCAAGGCCGGACGACGGCTTTACGAATGCTATTCCGGCTATGTGATGGCTATTTGCCTGCGCTATCTTTCCGACAGCGATGCGGCATCCGATGCCATGCAGGACACCTTTGTGAAGATACTCACGCGGATTGACAGTTTTGAATTTCGCAGTGAAGGCTCGCTGAAGGCATGGATAGGAAAGATTGCTGCCAACGAGGCACTGATGCATCTGAAAAGACAGCAACTGGTTTTTACCGACCAACTGCCTGATGTAAGCGAAGAGCCCGAAGAACCTGATGTGGGACAAGTCCCGCTCGAAGTGCTACAGCGGATGATTGGCGAACTGCCACCGGGCTACAGGGCGGTGTTCAACCTCTACGTCTTCGAGCAGCAGAGTCACCACGAGATAGCCCGACAGCTAAACATCAGCGAGGGCACCTCTGCCTCACAGCTACTCAGAGCCAAGCGCCAGCTGGCCCGCAAGATTAAGGAATACATAAAAAGTACAAACGAATGAAACAGGAAGATTGGACCAAGAAACTGCGTGAGCGACTTTCCGACTACGAACAGCCGGCGCCTGCTGATGCGTGGGAGCAGATTGAACGGAGGCTTCCTGCTTCGGTGCCACCGGTGCGCACGGCCCTTCACCGCTGGCTGGCCGCTGCCGCCGCCGTCTTGCTGTTGGGAGGAGCGGGACTGGTCTATTATCAGTCGGCGACGGAAAAACCTTCAGCCATACAGCCAAACCCCGTGGCCGGAATAGTGAAGAAAAAACCTGAAACGATGAATTTGCCGGCACAGCCACCAACAGCCAGTCAGGTGCAACCCACAAGACATCGGCCGGCTGCAGTGGCTAAGCCAGCTAACAGCCTTGCTGAGCCCGGAACAGTTGCGACGGAAACCACCGCAGACTCTGCTTTTGCGGCACCATCGCCCGAAACACCGCCAACAGCCGTGACAATGCAGCCGAGGCATACGGGCGAATCCGCTCAAAGACCTCAGGTAACGATGCCTTCCCCCAAAAAGCGGCCTCGACAGAAAGACCACAATCTTGGTTTCGGACTTCTTGCCATGAACACAATGGCTGGCAGCAGTAATGAGACTAATGGGGTGCTTATGAGCAACCAGATGCAGCAAAGTTTCAACGACGCATACACGGCCTACAAAGGCAACCGGCGTGCAGCACCTGTCTATCTCACCGACTATGAGGAGCGTTCCACACACAAGATGCCTTTGCGGTTCGGCCTGACAGTAAACTACCGTCTTGGCAAGAACTGGCAAATAGAGACGGGTGTGGTTTACACACACACACAATCAGAATTCGTTAAGCAGATGCGGCGCAACACCGTTACCACAGAGCAGACTCTCCATTATGTGGGTATTCCTCTTCGTGTGGGCTTTACCGTGTGGGAATGGAACCGCCTGCGTGTCTATGCCAGCGGCGGAGGTGAGGTGGACTTCAACGTGAAGGCTCAACGTGAAACCGAAGGCATAAAGCAGGATATGCAGCACGACCGCACGCAGTTCTCGGTGCAGGCCGCTGCAGGTGCACAGCTGAACATCGTCCCGCAGGCGGGCATCTATGTTGAGCCTGGCGTCACGTGGTATCCCGACAATGGAAGCCAGGTGGATAACGTGTTCAAGGACCGCCCTCTACAGCCCACCTTACAGTTCGGACTACGTTATACCGTTAAGTAAAAAGGTAAAAAAGTAAAAAGGTAAAAAGTAAAAGAGTAAAAAGGTAAAAAAGAAAATAAAATGAAACAGATTAGCTTTTTCCTATTGGCCGTAGCAGCCATGCTGCTTTCTGCCTGCTCCACATCCGAAACGGCAACCGTGGGCGTGGGCAACGTGTCGAACTCGGAATGCGGAGCCGTGACACGCGCCGCGATAATGAGCCATCCGAAGATAAAGATGACGCGCCGAGGTAGCAACATCGACTTCGAACTTCCGTGCTACGTAAACTGCGGAATGGCGGAAAATGGAA
>JAEEGH010002311.1_pt1 | contig 51760 bp, 59 predicted proteins | sample 9134181 | NCBI WGS metagenome assembly JAEEGH01 (sample SAMN16246544, study PRJNA631951) | gut metagenome | biome: gut microbiome; feature: rumen; material: DP-attached | host: Bos | place: Iran: Karaj | collected 2018-10
ACTGGGCGCGGGGAGCTCCCAGTTCTTCAAGGATCTTCTGCGCATTCTCCACGCGATCGGGCATCAGGTCGCAGAGGGCGACGATGGTGGCATCCTCGATGAAGGGGAAGCGGCGGACGGCGCCCGTGCCGCGGTCGCCCAGGCCGACGAGCCCGACCCGGACGTGCTCGATGGGTTCGGCGGCGAAGCCCAGCATGGACTGCTGGTCCGCCGGACGGGCGGGTGTGTTGTAGACGATCTGGTTGTCTTTGATAGTGTAGCCGTACTCGTCCTTCTTGGCACAAGATAGGGCTACGGCGGCGAGGGCCGCGAGTACTAACAGTTTTTTCATATCTGCGTATTTATTCAAGCAATGTGTTTATTATTATCCTACATATTTTTACAGGGGAAGCTCCTGTCCGAAGCGCTCCTTGCACACCTTCCGGACGTCCTCCAGGGAGGTGAAGGCTCCGGTTCCGCCCGCGGCGGTGGTGTTCACCGCGCCCGTGAGGTTGCCGGTTATCTGGCAGACTTCGGCCGGATGTCCTTTCACGAAGGCGCTGATGAAGCCGGAGTTGAAGCTGTCGCCGGCGCCGATGGCATCCACGACCTCCTTGTTCAGGAAAGCGGGGAGCAGTTTCCGGGAGCCGTCCTTCTTCACCAGCAGGGACCCCTTGGAGCCGCATTTCACCAGCATGATTCCGCCCAGGCAGGGAAGGACCTCGGCGATGGCGTCATCCAGCGAATCCTTGCCGGTAAGCGCGCACAACTCTTTCTCGTTGGGCATGAAAACCGTTACCTTGGGCAGCACCCTGGGATAATCCAGCGCCCATTTCTCCATCGGGTCCCATTGGGTGTCCAGCGACACCGTGCAGCCTTTTTCCGCCGCGAGGTCCAGTACCTGGTGGATGTCCCTCAGCAGGGCGCTCTGCATGAACAGGGAGGAAAGGTGGATGTGCCTGGCCAGGTCGAAGACGCTCTTGTCAATCTGGTCGAAACCCATCACGTCCATGGAGCCCTGATAGGTGAGGTTGGCGCGGTCTTCGCCGTAATTCATGCAGATGGTGGCGCCGGTGGGGGTGTCCCCCTCGCCGATGAACTGGGTGGCGACGCCCTTGGCTTCCAGGGAAGTGCGGACGAGCTGGCCGAAAGAATCCCGGCCGACCAGGCCCACGAAGCAGACCTTGCTGCCCAGGGCGGCCGCATTGGCGGCAAAGATGGCCGTGGAACTGCCCAGTGTGACGATCATGTCCTTGCAGAACTTTTCCTTGCCGATTTCCGGCTCCGATTCGATGCCGTTCAGGATGATGTCCACGTTGAGTTCGCCGATGGCTGCGATGTCGTACTGTTTCATAACACGGTGCTTTGTCTTGCGAATATCTGCAAAACATTTCGTTTTTTTGCCGCATGCCGGCGGTTTGTTTGAAAAAAAACGTTTTGATTTGTTTCATTTATAAGAAAGCGTATCTTTGTAGAAATAAAATCGAAATGAATATCTACGATTCAGCCCAGGGACGCCGTTCGGCCATCCTCCAGCAAGTGCGCAAAGACTCTTCCGTCAACGTGACCGAACTCAGCAAGCAGTTCGGGGTATCGGAAGTGACCATCCGGAAAGACCTGAAAATCCTGAAAGAACGGAAACTCCTCGTCCGGGTCCATGGCGGCGCCATCATGAATACGAATGTCGTGTCCGACGAATCCGAAGAGCGGAACATCCATTTCAAGATGCTGGTGAACTCCCACGAGAAAGAGGCCATCGGCCGTGCGGCCGCTGCCCATATCCAGGAAGGCGACACCATTCTCCTGGATGCCGGGACGACGACCCTGCAGGTGGCGAAGAACCTGGACCGTTTCCAGGACTTGACCATCATCACAAACTCTGCGAACATCATGATGGAAGCGCTGAAATACAAGCGTTTCAAAGTGATTCTCCTGGGCGGCGCCGTGCGGGAGCCCAACTACGCCACGGTCGGTCCGCTGACTGAGTCCAACCTGAAGCTTTTCTATTGTGACAAACTGTTCCTGGGCGTGGATTCCTTCAGCGTGGAGGACGGCCTTTCCACACCCAGCGTGGAAGAAGCCAGCACCAACCAGGTCATGATTTCCAGGGCCCGCGAGGTCATCGCCATTTTCGATTCTTCCAAGGTGAACAAGCGGGCTTTTGCCTATATCACCTCCATCGACCAGATTGACACCATCATTACGGACAGCCACTTGGCGGCCAGCGTACGCGGGCAGCTCAAATCCTCGAAAGTGAATGTGGAGATCATTCCGGTATGACGGAGGATTGGAAAAAATCGTAACCCTCGGAAACGTTTTTTAATATTTGTGTAAATGCTTATAAATAAATAAGTTGTAAAGATTATTCGCCGTTCTGATACGTTGCGCTGAAAAAAACGAAGCATGAACCGAAAGGTTTTGTGCTTCGTTTTGTCTATTTTTGCAAAAGTACCGTTTCATTTATTTGAATTATGGCCAAGACAGAAAATCTCCTTCATCGACTGGACGAACTCCAGCGCGAAAGCGGCATACCGCGTACCATTTTCGCCGCCTGCCCCAACTCCCCGTCCGTCATCCGCGCCTCCCTGCGCGCCGCCAAACGTAACAACGCGCCGATCTATTTCGCGGCGACGCTCAACCAGGTGGACTGTGACGGCGGCTATACCGGGATGACCCAGGAGCAGTTTACGCGACTGGTCCGTTTCGAGACCGCCCGGGTGAACTTCACCGGCCCCGTCATCATCGCCATCGACCATGGTGGTCCCTGGCTCAAGGATAAGCAGCGCACCGAGAAATGGTCCCTCAAGGATGCCATGGACGGTGTCAAGAAGTCTTTCGAGGCGGCGGTCCTCGCCGGATACGACCTCATCCACGTGGATCCCACCGTGGACATCAATGTCCCCAAGGGAGAGATCATCGACATCCACGTGGTCGCCGCCCGCACCGTGGAGCTGATCGCCCACGTGGAAAATTTCCGCAAGCAGAAGGGACTGCCCGTCATTTCGTATGAGGTGGGCACCGAGGAAGTCCACGGCGGCCTCGCGGATGAAACTACTTTCGACACTTTCATCAAAGATTTGAAAAAAGGGTTGGTCAATGTTGGTTTGGATGATGTCTGGCCCTGCTTCATCGTCGGGAAAGTGGGCACCGACCTGGATACGACGGTGTTCGACGGAGAAGTGGCACGTCGCCTTACATCAAAAGTACGTCCTCTGGGCAGCTACATCAAAGGTCATTATACCGATGATGTAGCTAACCCCGAGGAGTATCCGCTCTGCGGCATGGGTGCCGCCAACGTCGGCCCGGAATTCACGATGGGCGAGTACCGCGCCCTCTGCGAACTGGAGCAGCTGGAGAAGAAATACGAGTCGGAAGGCCTTGTGGCTGTCCCCTCCAGGATGCGCGAAACCCTCCTGGAGGCCGTCCACGAGTCCCATCGCTGGGAAAAATGGCTCCATGAGGACGAGAAAGGCAAGGATCTCCACGAATTGACCCCGGAGCGCCAGGACTGGATTGTCGCCACCTGCTGCCGCTACATCTGGCAGGAGCCCCGGCCGCTTGCCGCGCGCGGTTTCCTCTATGACAATCTGAACCGCCTCGGCGTGGATGCGGAGGAAGTGGTCCTGGGCCGGATCGAGCGTGACATGGACAAGTATTTCCGGGCATTCAACCTGATCGGCGTGAACGATTTGCTGTAAAACCAGAATATGAAAAGAATTGCTATCCTCGGCCTGGCCGCCATCCTGCTGGCCGTCTCCTGCAAGCACAAGGAGGAAGGAAAATCGCTGCAGTATTATGCCACACCCAATCCGTACGAGATTGTGGATGTGACCATGCCACCGCTGGACAACGAGGTGCGCAATGTCATCATCATGATCGGCGACGGCATGGGCCTGGAACAGGTCAGTTGCGCCTGGGTCCTGAACCACGGCAAGCTGAACCTGGACCGGTTCCCCAGCGTCGGCCTTTCCCGCACCTGGTGCACGAACGAACTGATTACGGATTCCGGCGCGGGTGGAACCGCCCTCGCAGCCGGAGTGAAGACCGGTTACAGCCATGTGGGTACGGCAGCTGACTCCACCGACCTCGCCTCCGTCCTGGTCAAGGCGAAGGAACTGGGCAAGAAGACCGGCGTGGTCGTCACCTGCCACTTCGCCGATGCGACCCCCTGCGATTTCTGCTGCCACAACGAGTACCGGTACAACCAGGACGACCTGATCGCGGATTACGTCACCTGCGGGGTGGACTATCTCTCCGGCGGCGGTCTGGACTGGTTTACCGTCAATCGGAAGGACGGCCGGGACATTACCCGGGAAATGGCGGCTGCGGGCTATACCGTCGCCTTGACCGAAGAGGAACTGATGGCGGCGGACCTGCCGGTGATCGGCATCCTCGCACCGGACAACCTTCCTGTCGCAATGGAGCGTGGTGACCTGTACCGGCGTACCGTCTCCCGCGGGTTGGACATCCTCTCCCGTGAAAGCGGGGACCAGGGTTTCGTGATGATGCTGGAGGGATCCTGCATCGACGACTGGCTGCATGGGAACGATATCGAAAAGGCGATGGAGGAACTCCTGGACTTCGACCGCACGATCGGCGACGTACTGACTTGGGCGGCCGCCGACGGCCATACCCTCGTGGTCGTGACCGCCGACCACAACACCGGATGCCTGACCCTGCAGGACGGAAACCTGGAGGAAGGCCGTATCGGGGTTGCCTTCGGTAGTGAGAGCCACAACGGCATTGCCGTCCCGTTCTATGCCTGGGGTCCGGGCTCCGACGCCTTCACAGGTATCCGTGAAAACGATGAATGGGGACGAATGATTGCAAGTTTTGTCAAGTAGGATATGGCACAGAAGAAAAACACATGGATGCTGTATGCCCTGGTGACGATGATCACCTGGGGCATCTGGGGCGCTTTCAGCGACCAGACCACCCTCCCCAAGAACCTGGTTTATGTCGTGTGGGCCCTGAGCATGGTACCCTGCGCCCTGGCGGCGCTCGTCAATATCAAGTTCAAGCTGGACATGCGCACCAAGCCTGCGCTTCTGAGCATGGCCGTGGGCCTGCTCGGCGCCGGCGGTCAGCTGGTGCTGTTCCTGGCCCTGGACTACGCCCCGGCGTACCTGGTGATGCCGATGATCTCCGTCGCGCCCATCGTGACCGTTCTCCTTTCCACGGTTTTCCTGAAGGAACGGGTAAGCAGGCTGGGCATCCTGGGCATCGTCCTGGCATTCGTCGCCCTGGTTTGCTTCGCCCTTCCGGACAATACGGACGGGGCTGTCAAGAGCTGGGTGTGGATCCTGTATGCCTCGGTGGTGTTCATCTCGTGGGGTATCCAGGCGTTCGTGATGAAACTGGCCAACAATTCCACGCCGGATGCCGAGAGCGTGTTCGTGTATATGGCCGCCGCAGCCGTGCTGCTCATTCCCGTGGCTCTCTGGATGGGTGACGGCTCTTGCATGACCGACCAGGGCTGGGGAGAACTGACCAAGGTGTTCTTCGTACAGCTTCTGAATGCGATCGGCGCCTTCACACTCGTGTACGCGAACCGCTATGGAAAGGCCATGATCGTGGCCCCGCTGGCCGATGCCTGCGCACCCGTCATCATGTGCATCATCTCCCTGATCCTGTACGCCGCTGTCCCCACGCTGCCGCAGATTATCGGCATCGTGGCCGCCATCAGCTGCGTGTTCATCTTCAGCCGGGAGTAAGTGATGAGGAACCCCTTTCTCCTCTTCGGCCTGTTCCTGGTCTCCTGCACCTGCGCAAACAAACCGGAAACAGACGATTCCGCTGCGGCGGAATACGGCCAGCGTATCCCTCTGCAATCCGCCGTCACTCAGGTTCAGCCGATGACGGGGCTGGTGCTGTGGACCGACAGCAGATCCCGGGCAGACTACATCCAGTTGGAGTATGCTTATATGCTCTACAATCAGGTATGCCAGAAACAGGACGAGTTCAACTGGGATGCCATGGACAAGCTGCTGGCCGATGTGGCTTCGCGGGGGCATCAGGCGGTAGTCCGTTTCCGGTATACGTATCCGGGGTATGCTTCCGCCGTACCGGATTACATCAAGGCGCTTCCGGGTTATGAAGCCAAATGGGCCAAAGCCGACGGCCGTTCCAAACCGGACACCGAGTATCCGGACTGGCGCTGCGAAGAGCTTCAGCGTTTCCACCAGGAATTCCACCGCCGTTTCGCAGAAAGATATGACAAGGACCCCCGTCTGGCTTTCGTCGAGACCGGTTTCGGACACTGGGCCGAATACCATGTCTATGACGGTCTGTTCTTAGCAGGGCAGACCTTCCCTTCGACCGCGTTCCAGAAAGCGTTCCTGCCCCTGATGGACACTTGGTTCCAGGATACGCCTTGGCTGATTTCCATCGACGCCGCCGACGGTTCCTACGGGTCTCCTTTCCCTTCCACCCCATCCCTCCGGGACTTGAAGTTCGGCAACTTTGACGACTCGTTCATGTGCGAGGACTGGGACGGCTATAACTGGGAAAGCTGGTCGTTCTTCGGAAAAGAGCGCTACCGGAAAGGACCTGCGGGGGGAGAATTCAGTTATTACTCATCCTACGACCAGAAGCACTGTCTGGATGCGAAGGGCATGTATGGCAGGACGTTTGAGGAATTGGCCGCCAAGGTCCATATGTCATTTATTATCGCGGCCGACCAACCGGGCAAGCAAAGCAATGCGCGGCTCAAAGAGGCCTCCATGGCCATGGGGTATCGTTTTGAAATCCGTGATTTCCGGATCAAGGAAGGGGACAGCGCCGCCGTGCTGATCGCCAATACGGGGGTTGCCCCCATCTACCGGGATGCCTTCGTCGAAGTGGCCGGTGTCCGGGGAGACTTCAACCTTCGGACGCTGATGCCCGGCGATGAAGCATGGGTCCGGATTCCCTGCAAGGCAGCGCCTTCTTCCCGCCCTTCCATCGCCTGTGACCATCTGGTTCCGGGGCAGGTCATTCAATATCAGGCCGATGTCCGGTAAGCACTTCTAGAAACGTTTCAGTCCCTCGATCGGGTACCTTGAATGCTTCCGTCCTTCCTTTTTTCCGGGTGGACGGAATTTTTTTGAAAATTATAGTACTTTGTGTTGCATAGTACCAAAAATAGTTTATATCTTTGCACCAACAAATATTTTGTGTACTATGAAACGAGTGACGAATGCCTGTGTCGGAGGGCGCAACTTTACCCTCAACGACGACGCTTACAACCGCCTGGACGCCTACCTGCGGAACTTCAAGGCCAAGCTGACCGTTCCCGAGTCCCAGAAGGCAGAGGTGATGGACGATATCGAGAGCCGGATTTCCGACCTGTTCTTCCAGGAAGTGGGGGAGACCTCCCGCGTGGTTACCCTGGAGATGGTGGAGCAGGTGGTCTCGACCCTGGGCATGCCCGACGGCTCGCCCGAGACGGGCTACGCCTATTCCCAGGCCTTTTCCGAGGACAAAGTCCCCAGGAAACTGTACCGTGACGTGGACAACAAGGGGGTGGCCGGCGTCTGCTCCGGCCTGGCCTGGTACTTCAACATCGACGTGACCATCATCCGGATCATCATGCTGGTGGCCCTGCTGGCCGGCACGTCGGGATTCTGGATCTATCTGGTGCTGTGGATCGCCGTCCCCAAGGCCCTGACCCCGGCCCAGCAGTGCGAGATGCGGGGCATTCCGGCTACCGCGGAGAACATGGCGCGTTGCAAGAACCACGCGCAGGACACTTATAACCGATAGCCCTATGGAGAGCACGACCGACAATGTCCGTTCGCAGATGCGGAAGGGCGTGCTGGAATACTGCATCCTGTGTATTCTCAGCAAGCAGGAAGCCTACGCTTCCAGCATCATCGACTCCCTCAAGGCCGCGAACATGATCGTGGTGGAGGGAACCCTGTACCCCCTGCTCATCCGGCAGAAGAACCAGGGGCTGCTGACCTACCGCTGGGAGGAGTCCACGCAGGGCCCGCCCCGGAAGTACTATGGGATTACCGAGAAAGGCCGCGCCCAGCTCGCGGAGATGGATGCCGCCTGGCAGGAAATGGTGGATAGTATTGAAGCACTCAAGAAATGACCGAAATTGAGAAAGTGAGCATCGGAGGCTACGCCTTCACGCTCGAGAAAGCCGCCTCCGAGGAGGTGGGAAAGTACCTGAAGAACCTGGAGGCCCATTATCTGGGCAAACCGGGCGGCAAGGAGATCATGGAGGGCATCGAGGAAAGGATGGCCGAGCTGCTGCTGGAACGTTGCGGACGCAACGGCGTCGCCACGATGGCTGACATCCAGAGCCTGATCGGCATCCTCGGCCGTCCCGAGCGGATCGAGGCCGACGACCCCGAACCGGAGCAGGCGCAGGCCCGGCCCCAGAAGAAACTCTACCGAGACCTGGAGAATAAGCGGATTGCCGGCGTTTGCGCCGGTCTGGGCAACTACTTCAATTTCGACGTCGTGGCCATGCGGATCATCTTTTGCGTCATCGCCCTGGCGCTGTTTTTCACCGGAGCGGATGAGGGAGTCTGGTCGCTGTCCGGATTCGCCGCGTACGCCATTCTGTGGCTGGCGATGCCGGCAGCCCGCACGGCGCAGGAGCGCTGGGCGATGAAAGGCGATGCGGGCACGCTGGACGACATCCAGCGGAACATCCGCAACGGCGTCGAGGAAATGGGCGATGCAGCCCGTCGGGGCATGGATGAAGTGCGCGATACGGTGCGGGGCCACGGCAACGAACTGGGCAAGATCATCCTCCTGGTGATCGGCATCATCCTCCTGCTTGGCGGCGTGTCCGGACTGGCGTCTGTGTCCGTGATCGGCCTGAAAGGACCCACGCTGTTCAGCGCCCCCCTCGACCGCTTCCTGGACGAATTGTCCGTGGATGTGCCCATCTTCTATGACATGGTCAATACGCCTTGGATCATGGTCCTCGCGGTCCTGGCCGTCGTCCTGCCCCTGATCGGCCTGATCTACGGAGGTATCCAGATGATCTTCGGCTTCAAGCCGCCCAAGTGGCGTCCCGGGCTGGTCATCTTTGTCCTCTGGCTCGTCGTCCTCGTGGTTCTGGCCGTGTTGTTCGCCATGGGCGTCGTGTCGACGGAATACCTGAAAGTTTGATTGCAAGTGTCCGTGTTTTTCCGTACTTTTGTGGAACGAATACGGACACTATGCTATTGACTTATCTCGCCGCGCTCGTCGCCGCGGCCACCATCCAGATCCATCACTGCCAGGTCCCCGTCATCCAGGACAAGGATGTCCCGGTGGCGACGGTGGATATCCCGGAAGGGATGGAACCTGTTTTCAAAGTATCACTTCGAGGGTTGCGACGCAAGGCCCTCCGCTCCTGGGAAGTCCGGGACGGTGTCTTGTATGTCAATCTGGACGCATCCCGCGTAAAGGATATCCGCAAGCCTTTCTCCTTGAAAATCAAGGCGAAAGGCTTTGCTGTCAAAGAAGACGGCGCCCGGAAGCACCGGCTCGCCCGCAAGGTGCGGACCGCCGGTGACGACGGAGTGGCAGCCTACCGCATACCTGGTCTGGTGACCACGAAGAAAGGCACGCTTGTGGGCGTGTACGACATCCGGTATGAGAATTCCCGCGACCTGCAGGGGCACGTGGACGTGGGCGTGAGCCGTTCCACGGACGGCGGCCGAACCTGGGGGCCGATGATCGTGGCCATGGACATGGGCGAATGGGGCGGACTGCCGCAGAATGTGAACGGGGTGGGGGATCCCTGCATCCTGGTGGATGAAGTGACGGGGGACCTGCTGGTTTTCGCGGCCTGGACGCACGGCGGCGAAGCCGGCAAGGCGGCGTGGTTCGCCGCTGGCAGCGGCTTCGAACCCGCTACTACACCCCAGCTCCTGATGGTCCGTTCCACCGATGACGGCCTCACCTGGTCCGAACCCGTGAACTTGACGCGGCAAGTCAAGCAAGAGGCCTGGAACTTTACCTTTCAGGGCCCTGGCCGCGGCATCACGATGGATGACGGCACCCTGGTCGTTCCCTTCCAGCACCAGGAACCGGAGCCGGAACGCACCCCGGCCGCCGGCATCATGTACTCCACGGACCGCGGTCTCACCTGGCACGTCCACGAATATGCCAAGATCAACACCACGGAGTCTCAGGTGGCCGAGATCGCGCCCGGCGAACTGATGCTCAACATGCGGGACAACCGCAAGACCGGCCGCGCCGTGTATGTGACGAAGGATATGGGCCGTACCTGGACCCCGCACGTGTCCGACGGCCAGCTGGTGGAACCCGTCTGCATGGCCAGCCTCCTGAAGGTCCGCGCCTCCGAGAACGCCTTGAAGAAGGATATCCTGCTGTTCTCCAATCCCGCGGACGCGAACGACCGCAAGAACATCACCGTCCAGTTGAGCCTGGACGGGGGAAAGACCTGGTCCCGGAAATGCCTCCTGGACGAAGGCGAGGGATGGGGCTATTCCTGCCTCACGATGATTGACAAAAAGACTGTGGGTATCCTCTACGAGAGTTCCCAGGCGCACATGACCTTCCAGGCCATCCCTCTGAAAGACATCCGGTGATTACTCGTACCGGAAAGCGCGGTAGGAGTGCGGCTTGACGGTCATGGCCGCCTTGGGGGAAGGCGTTCCCATCCGGCGGAAGAAGGCGGGCATCTGCTCCACCGTCGCGTCGACGGTTTCTCCGCTCTCCAGGTCGGTGAGTTTCTTCAGACCAGTCGTTCCCACCAACTTGACATTCACCGGCTCGTCGTTGAAGTTCTCGACGATGACCGTCTTGTTGTCATACAGGAAAAGTCCGACCTTGGCGGGTCCCTCCAGGTACAGGTCCATGTCCCGGCTCATCCGGCGGCGGATTTCGTTCAGCGCGGGTTCCGGATAGTCGTACAGGTTGCCGAAGTCGTCCGGAATGGTTAAGACGTAGAGCGTGCCTTGGGAGTAGGTGGCCCGGTGCAGGATGGGCCAGCCCGAGACGCCGCCAGTCAGCGGCCGGCCGGCGCTGATCACCTCCCAGCTGTCGTTGGTCCAATACCGTACCTGCGGGATGATGATGTCCCGTCCGCTCTTGCCGTAGCGGCCGAAGTCGTTGACGATGGCCTTCAGGTCATCGCAGCGCAGTTCGCAGATGGGCGCGATCTTTTCGGGGACCGCCTTCAGCAGGCCGGTTGTGATCACGACGTCGCCGCCCGCCTTCAGCTGACGGTCGATCTTCTCGGTCAGGGCGGGGTCGGCCGCCGCCTGTGCGGTCAGCAGGACGGTCTTGCGGCCTTCGGAGAAGGTCGGATACATGTCCATCGGCAGGCCGATCATGCCCAGGTAGTTCTGCAGGAACTCCTCGCCGGGCTGGTGGTAGATCTTGTAGGAATGGATGCCGACAGGATTGCCCAGCTTGCCCACCAGTTCGTCGGTCTTGCGCAGGACGACATCCGCGATCCGGGCCATCGTGGTCGGTGTCACGGTCTCCTTCCCGTTCTGGAACGGGGCCGTCATCTCATCGTAGCTCCAGCTGGTACCCTGGTCCTGCCAGGGGGCGCGGAACATCGGATTCAGCCGGACGTCCAGGAGCTGGTTGTAGGCGAACAGCATCACGTCGCGTCCCTTCGCGATGGCCGTAAGGAAGAGCTGCTCCGCATAGCGGTCCATGCTCATGGTGATGCCGCCGGAATCCACCCAGCCACCGCCGTTGCGGCCGCCGGAGATGTTCTCGAAGTACCGCATGATGTTGTAGCTGAGGTAATTCTGCAGGTGCTGGTTGCCCGCCGGATCGCGGGTTTCCGTGCCGGTCCATACGCCGTCGAAGATCTGGGGACCCCATTCGAGATTGAAGCCGAGGCCCTGGAAGTCATCGTACCAGTTCGGATACTTGATGATGACCTTGACCTTCGGGTTGACGGCCTTCGCCGGGCCGACGACCAGGTTGCGGCCGGCCTCGTTCATCCGCTCCAGGCGGTATTCCGTCCAGCTCTTGTCTCCCTTGGCGGCGATCTCCACGTCTTTCTTGCTGCTGGTGAAAAAGAAGTCGTCCAGGAGGAACTCGTCGAAGTGCCGGGCCGTCGTCTCGGCCACCTTCTTCACCCATTCGCGGTCCTTGGGATCCGAGTAGCTGAAAGTCTCGAAATCATTCGGCTCACTGATGGTGTAGGTGATGCCACCGGCGACCTCGATGCCCTGCTTCTCGAAGAACTTCTTGGCTTTCTCGAGCGTGGCGTCGTCCACCAGCAGCATGTCCCGGTGGGTCTCCAGGTAGATCTTGTCCACGTCCAGCTGGCTGGAAATGATTTTCCAGGATGATTCCAGCCACTGGGTGTCCTTCATCTTGTCCACTTCGTAGGCGCGGACATAGACGGAAACCGTGAAATTCTTGTGCTTGGCCTGCGCAGTAACGGGCAGGAGCAGGAGTCCGAACAGGACCAGGTTCAGGATTCTTCTCATGATGAAAACCGGCGGATGCCTTTTCCCGTTCGGGCGGCATCCACCGGATACAAAGATAACAATTATTTGTAAATCAGGTTGCTACTTGATGAACGCGTGGGCGGAAGTCATGGCCTTCGGATCGAGGGCCTCATCCAGTTTCTCCTGCGTCATCAGGCCGTGCTCGAGCACGAGGTCATAGACACTGCGGCCGGTTTCGAGGGCTTCCTTGGCGACCTTGGTGGAGGCCTTGTAGCCGATGTACGGGTTCAGGGCCGTGACAATGCCGATGGAGTTCTTCACCATCTCGTAGCAGTGGTCCGCATTGACGGTGATGCCGTCGATGCACTTGGTGCGGAGGGTGTTCATCACATTGATGAGCCAGGTCTGGCTCTCGAGGATGCACTGGACGATCACGGGCTCCATCACGTTCAGCTGCAGCTGGCCGGCTTCGGCGGCGAAGGCGACGGCGGTGTCGTTGCCGATGACCTTGAAACATACCTGGTTGGTCACCTCGGGGATGACCGGGTTCACCTTGCCCGGCATGATGGAGGAACCCGGCGCCATGGGCGGCAGGTTGATCTCATGCAGGCCGCAGCGCGGGCCGGAGGCCATGAGGCGCAGGTCGTTGCAGATCTTGGAGAGCTTGACGGCGAGGCGCTTCAGCGCAGCGGAATAGCTCACGTAGGCACCGGTGTCCGGGGTGGCTTCCACGAGGTCAGGCGCTTTCTCGAACTTGTCACCGGTGAACTCGGAGAGACGGATGGTGCACAGCTCTGCGAAACCCGGGACGGCGTTGAGGCCGGTACCGATGGCGGTTCCGCCCATGTTGACCTCCTTCAGGAGGACGGCGTTGCGCTCGAGGTTCGCGATCTCCTCTTCCAGGTTGTTCGCGAAAGCGTTGAATTCCTGGCCGGAGGTCATCGGGACGGCATCCTGCAGCTGGGTGCGGCCCATCTTGATGATATCCTTGAATTCCTGACCCTTGGCGCGGAAGGAGGCAATCAGGTCGGTGAGGGCCTTTTCAACGTGCCTGTTCATGCGGACAAAAGTGTAACGGAAAGCGCTCGGGAAGGCATCGTTCGTGGACTGGGCGCAGTTCACGTGGTCGTTCGGGGAGCAGTACTGGTATTCACCCTTGTTGTGGCCGAGGATTTCGAGGGCGCGGTTCGCAATCACCTCATTGGCGTTCATATTGACGGAAGTGCCGGCGCCGCCCTGCATCATATCCACGGGGAACTGGTCGTGGAACTTGCCGTCCACGATTTCCTGGCAGGCCTTGACGATGGCGTCCGCGATGGTGCGGTCCAGCACGCCGAGTTCGGCGTTGGCCTCCGCAGCGGCCATCTTCACATAGGCGATCGCGATGATGTACTCCGGATAGTGGAGCATCTGCGTCGTGGAAATCTTGTAGTTGTTGAGGGCCCGCTGGGTCTGGACGCCATAGTAGGCGTCGGCCGGTACCTGGAGTTCTCCGAGGAGGTCGCTTTCGACCCGGAATTTGGTTTTAGCCATATCGTAAATGTGTGTTAGTTTCAATTCTACAAAGATAACGATTTATCTTTGTTTTCCCAATTTCCGGTTCGGAATCGTAAGCGGCTACTCCAGCATGATGCTCCGGAGGTCGTCGATGTCCTTCTGGGGGACGCCGATTTTCAGGAGGTATTTCACGATTCGTTCCTGATAGGTGCCGCTGTCGGTTTCATCGAAGATGGTCTTGTAGATGGACTGGAAACTGTAGGTGCTGATGATATGCTGGTATTTCCCCTGATACATGCTCCAGTCTTCCGGCGAGAAATAGGTGAGTTCGTAGTCCTTGGCCATATCGCTCTCGCTCACGCCCAGCGCGCCCTCCAGGAGCACGGCCAGGGTGCCCGTGCGGTCGCGGCCGGCGGAACAGTGGAAATACACAGGCTTGTTCTCCCGCAGGCACTGCACCACGAAACAGAAGGTTTCCTTCACCTTGGGCTTGTTGTCCCGGACCATGTGGTTGTAGCCGCTCTCGAAACCCGGCGCGAAGAAGGCGATGTCGTCGCCCATCGGGGACTTGGAAGGGACGTCGGATTCCTCCCGGAGGTCCACTTCGGCCCGGATGCCTTGGGCCCGGAACTCCGCCTTGCCGGCACTGTTCGTGCGGGAACCGTGGATGGCGCCGCCACGATAGAGTTTCCGGAAGGCCAATGTCTTGCCGCCAAGGCCCTTCCAGCCGCCCAGGTCGCGGGCGTTGCGGCCCTTGGGCTCGAAGTACACCTGGTGCAGCAGGCCCTTGGTCTTGAACGATCCCTCGGCGACGACCTTGCCGCCCGAGGTGGAGGTCACGGTCCATTTGTATTCCCGGCCGGGCACCAGGTTGGTCATATCCTGACTGGCGGCGCCGGCGCTCAGGCTGTAGTCCCGGCTCCAGTTGCCTTCCCAGACGTGCAGTTTCAGGCTGCCGGCCGAGGCATCGGCCGTCCAGGTGATGGTATGGGTGGGCGGGATGTCCGCCTCGCCGGGACCGCCGCCCGGGTAGCCCAGGATCTTCGTCTCTTCGTTGGCAATGCCTTTGTAAGTGACTTCCTCGAGGTATTTCTGGACATACTCGTTCGTCACGAGGATGGCATCCTGAACCTCCGGTGGGGTTGAAGGCGTGTTGTCATTACCGTTGTTACCGGTATTTCCGTTTCCTCCGTTGTTCCCTGCAGGCTGGCCCGCGGGCTTTGTGGGGGGCGTGATGACGATTTTCTGGACGGCTGGCTTGTCGCAGGCAAGCAGTAGCGGCAGGGCGACAAAGAAGAAGGTAAGCAGTCGTTTCATGGCGGATTCCTTTTCGTCTGCTACAAATGTAGGAAAAAGCCTCCTACAATCCGCCGACTTGACGCAAATTGGAAGCAATTATCCGCGAATTGCGAAATCCGGCAGGTCATTGACAGAGTCCGGCAAAATAGCTAAATTCGCAATCAGTTTATTGGAAACATGGAAGAGCCTATCCTCAACGCCCACAACAAGGAAGAGTACCCGCCCATGCACACGGCGGAGCATATCCTGAACGGAACGATGGTCCGTCTGTTCGGCTGCCCGCGGTCCCGCAATGCGCACATCGAACGGAAAAAGTCCAAGTGCGATTACCTGCTGGATGCCTGCCCCACGGACGCGCAGGTCGCCCAGGTCGAGGCGGCCGTGAACGAGGTCATCGGCCGGCATCTGGATGTTACGATTGAATATATGCCCCGGTCAGAGGCAGCTGCCCTGGTGGACCTGAGCAAGTTGCCGGAGGATGCCTCCGAGACGCTCCGCATCGTCCGCATCGGGGATTACGACGCTTGCGCCTGCATCGGCGCGCATGTGAAGAATACGGCGGAGATCGGGACTTTCAAAATCCTCAGCCACGACTTTGAGGACGGCCGCTGGCGGGTCCGGTGGAAAGTCGTTTAGTCCTTCTTCTCCTTCCTCAGACGCTCGTAATAGTCGTGCCGCTTGGGATTCTCCGGGAACCACCCCCGGAGTACGCGCCGTTCCTGCTGGAACATTTCATGGATTCCCCAAAAACAGGAGAAGGCGAATCCACCCAGGATGGTGGAGACAATCTGGTTGGCAACGAATAAAGATGCCGCAGAGAAAACAAGTCCGGCGACCAGCCAGATCCACCACGCCTTTTTCCCCTGGTAATACTCCAACTTGATAACGGCAGGATGGCAGATTCCGATGCTGAGGAACACGCATGCGCCGACAATTATTCCGCTGAAAGTCATAGTCAATCCATTATTTCGGGTCAAATATCGGCAAAAAAATTGAAACAATCCTACGGAATTCGTAAGTTTGTTCCGGCAAACCGGATTGGACCGGACCATTTGGAAAATGAAAAGACTGTACATCCTGACCTTGCTGGTCTTTGTTGCTGTAGCGGCATCGGCCCAGACCAAGAAAGTCTCCATACTCGGAGACTCCTATTCCACATTCCAGGGCTACAACCCCGAGAACTATCGGCCGTTCTACCCGGACGCCAACAACGACGTCAAGGAGGTGGAACAGACCTGGTGGAGCCTTTATATCGATGCCAAGGGATATGAGTTGGATAAGAACAACTCCTGGGGCGCCACTACCATCTGCGGTACCGGCTTTTTCGGCAGGGACGTGACGCCGTCGTGTTTCCTGAGCCGCGTGTTCATGCTCGGCGATCCCGACATCATCTTCGTGTTCGGCGGCACGAACGACGCCTGGCAGCGTGTCCCGCTCGGTGAGTACAAGTATGAAGGCTTGACGAAAGCCGACTGCATGACTTTCCGACCGGCGCTGGCCTGCCTGCTGGACACCCTGCAGAAGCTCTATCCGAAAGCGAAGGTCGTCTCCATCCTGAACTCTGAACTACAGGAGGAGGTCAACGAGTCCATGCGGACGGTATGCCAGCATTACGGCGTGCAGCTGATCGAACTGCACGATATCGACAAGCAGAACGGACACCCGTCCATCAGCGGCATGAAGAGCATCTGCGACCAGCTGCTGGAAGCGAATGTCGAATAGCTTCGGAAACGGCTTAGCGTAAGCTTTCCACCCAATCCGCGATTTCTGCCTGGGAGGCCTGGTTCAGCGTTTTACCGGCCTTCCAGTTGATTTCCGGATACTGGGCCTTGAATTCTTCATTGGCCTTGTCAATCGTGCTTCCGCCGGAGGTGGCAAAGAAGATGACCGTCTTTCCCTGGAAGCCATAAGCCTCGATGAACGTGTTGATGAGGGTCGGGGCCGTGTACCACCAGACCGGGAAGCCGATGTAGATGACATCATAGCTGTCGGCGTCCGCGAGGTCTTTCACGATGGCGGGACGGGAAGTGCGGTCCTGCATTTCCACACTGCTGCGGGAGGTCTTGTCCCTCCAGTCCAGGTCGGCTGCCGTATACCGGACTTCCGGCTTGATTTCATACAGGGTCGCCCCGGTCACTTCCGCCAGGTCTTTCGCGACGGCTTCCGTGGTTCCGGTTGCGGAGAAATAGGCGACGAGGGTTTTCATATCGTTGTTGCTTTTCTTGTTGCTGTTCTGGCCGCAGGCCGTCAGGGAGGCTGCCAGCGCGGCGATGGCAAGGAGGGTGGTCTTCATGGTTCTATGGATGTTTATTTGTTTATGGAATCATATTGTTCGTCCGTCACCGGCTCCAGCCATTCGTTGGAGGCGCCTTCCTGGACGTCCTTGTGATAGGTCAGGTGCTGGAACCAGGCGTCTTTGGCGGCACCGTGCCAATGCTTCACTTCGGCGGGAATGGCGATGATCGTGCCGGGTGTCATCTCCACCGCCGGCTTTCCCCATTCCTGGTACCAGCCGCGTCCGGACACGCAGATCAGCACCTGCACCTGCTTGTGGTGGATATGCCAATTGTTGCGGCAGCGAGGCTCGAAGGTAACGTTGGCGATTCCGCCTTCCATCGGAGCCAGGTAGCTGTTGCCCGTGAAGTACTGGGCGTAGGCAGAGTTCGGTTCGCCCTGGGGCCAGACAGAGAAATCGACCGGCTGCACGGGCGTGTAGTCGCCGCCGAAAACGGAAGCCAGCGCCCCACGGAGCCGCTCGGCTTCCGCAAGACCCACTTTCTTCTCCAGGAGTGCCGGGAGGGCATGGAGTTCGTCATCCGACACACCCATGTTCCGGGCGCCGGAGACGTGGGCCACCAGCTGCGGTTCGCAACCAGGTAAAGCCGAGATGGCGCCGACCGTGACGATTTCGCGCTCGGCAAAGGTCAGGTTGTTCCGGGCGAAGATGTCGCCGAACAGATGGGCCTTCAGATAGAAGTCGGTCTGCGGGGCGAAAGCGTAGGTGAACGGCTGTCCGCCCACGAGCCGGGTCTGCACCTCGGTGCCCTGCTTCAGGGCATCGTAATCCTTCGGCAGCGGGTCGGCCTCACGGCCTTCTTCTATGCGCAGGCCTGCGTCCTTGCGCGCTTGGATGACCTGCTGCAAAGCGCCCAGCGCATTCAGCGAACGCGGGAAACCGGTGTACGCATACAAGTGCGAAAGCGCTTCCTTGGCTTCGCTCACGGTCAATCCCTGTTCAAGTCCTTCATGCAGGGCTGTCTTCAACCCTTTGATATCTCCCTTCGCCTCGTTGGCGGCGATCGCTACGAGGGCTTGTTGTTTCGTTGTCAGTACCATGTCATTTTGTGCAAAAAGTGAAACGGATGCGGTCAGCAGCATGGCCAGCAGGCCTATTCTCGTCTTCATCATCGATTGTATCGTTATTGGGCCTTTTTCATGAATTCCGCCATCACCAGCGGGATGGTGTCGATCAGTTTGAGGGATCGGACCATGTCGGCGGTCCCTTCCTTGTAAGTACGGAAATGAGCGGTCTGGATGTGGGCCTGGTAGGCCTGCTGGTCGGCATAGACTTCCAGGATGTAAACCTTGCACGGATCGCTTTTATCCTGCATGGAGAACAGCGCGATGACACCGGGCTCCGTCGCCATGGAAACGCGGCCTACCTCCGCGGCGTATTTCAGATACGCTTCGAGTTTCTCCGGAACGACCTCGATCTCCGCCAGCCGGACCAGCTTTTCGCCATACTCCCGCACGGGGATGTCGGCGCCGAAGAGCCGGCGGGCATTGTCCGACAGGACGGCCTGCGGATCCAGGCCCAGGCCCGGGAGACGTTGCTGCAGGGAGCCCTTCGCGGAAACCAGCGCCGGGGCGGCGACATAAGGATAATCGGAGCCATAGAGCAGATGGTCGGCGGTGGTGACGGTCAGCAGGGAACGGATCACCTCGTCCGTCGCGGCACCGGCCAGGTCGAAATACAGGCGGGCGACGTTGGCGTCCACATCCACCGGCTTCATATAGCCCTGCTTGATCATGACGGGCAGGAGACCCTTGAAACGCGGAAGGGCGTTCGGGAGGAACGAGCCGCAGTGCGGGACCACGACCTGGAGGCCAGGATAGCGGACTAGCACATCATGGGCGACCATGTTGAGGATGGCCCGCGTCGTTTCGGCCAGATACTCATAAGAGGCCAGGGGTATTTCGGCGATCAACTTGTCATTGACGGCGGAAGGCTTGTGCGGATGGGTGATGATGACGGCCTTGTGCGCGTTCAGCACCTCCATCAGCGGCTCCAATTCCGGGTCGCCCAGGTATTGGCCGTAGCTGTTGGTGGCCAGTTTTACACCGTCCGCATGGAGGATATCCAAGGCATAGACCGCTTCCTCCACCGCCCGCTTCACATCCGGCAGCGGCAGGGCGGCGCAGAAAAGGAACCGTCCGGGATACCGGGCCTTTAGCGCGGCGCACTCCTCGTTGTATTTGCGGCAGAATGCCGCCGCTTCGGCACCGTCGCCGAACCAGGGCTGCGGTGCCGGCATCGTCAGGACGGCGGTCTCGATGCCCGCCTGGTCCATGAAGGCCAGATGCTCCTCCTCGTTCCAGCCCGGGATCGGGAAGCCCTCGTCCATTTCGGCCCCATGGGCCTTGACAAAATCCAGATACGAAGCCGTAATGGCGTGGCTGTGGACGTCGATCTGCGCCCACAATCCGGTAGCTGTCGATACTGACATAATCATCAAAGCAAGGATTCGTATCGCTTTCATAGTCGATAGCTATAAAGACAAAGATACGCTTATTTTCCCTTGACCGGCCTTCAGGAAGGACTTTAATTCGTCCAAAGACCCAAAATCCATCTTGCCGATCCGGGTGTAGCTCCAGGAATTGCTTCCGTAGAACAGCACGATCTGGTTGCCGCTGTATAAGATTACGTCGCCGGGCTGGGTGGTAATCTGGGTATTGCTGGTAGGAAGCGAGCGCCCCAGGGCCCCGACCTTTTCGAAGCCGCCGTAGTCATCGGCCTCATAGGTGATGGATGCCTCGCGGAGTGCGGCGACGAGGGCCTTCGTCGCTTCGTTATCCTCGATTTTCACCGGGAGCGACTTCCCGGAAACGGTAATCTTGATCTGGTCAGGCATGGAAGTGTCGTTATTCCCCTTATTGTCTCCATTTTCGTCCTGATTCTCCTGAGGCGGATCGGGAAGGGTTCCAACCGGGTCCGGGTCCTTGGTGCATGACAGCAGCGCCAGGAGGCAGATAAGGATCGGGCGGTACATGTTACTTCAAGTTTTCTTTGAAGAAAGCTTCCATCTTGTCGTAGGGAATCACACCTGCGACGTCATCGTAGAGGTCCACGTGGGAGGCGCCCGGGATGATCATGAATTCCTTGTTGCTGCCGGTCAGGAGGCTGAAGGCATACTCGCTGAAATAGCGGCTGTGGGCCTTTTCGCCGTGGATGAGGAGGACGGGATTCTCGATCTCGCCGGCCCAGGCCAGCAGGGGCTGGTTCAGGAAGCTCTGGCAGCCGATGACGTTCCAGCCGTCGTTGGAGTTGCCGCTGCGCTTGTGATAGCCGCGGGGCGTCTTGTAGTAGGCGTGATAGTCCTTGACGAACCAAGGCGCATCGTCCGGGAGCGGGTCGATGACGCCACCGGCGCGCTCGTAGGTGCCGGAAGCATAGTCCTTCGTACGCTGCGCGGCCAGCGCCTTGCGCTTCTCCATCCGCTGGGCGGGCGTGTCTTCGCTGGCGAAATAACCTTCGACATTGACCTTGCTCATGTCATACATCGTGGAAGCGACGGTGGCCTTGATGCGCGGGTCGAGGGCCGCGGCGTTGACGGCCATGCCGCCGAAACCGCAAATCCCGATGATGCCGATCCGCTCCGGATCGACCAGGTCGCAATTGGCAAGGAAATCCACGGCGGCGAGGAAGTCCTCCGTGTTGATGTCGGGGGAAGCCATGCGGCGGGGCTCGCCGCCGGATTCACCGGTATAGGAAGGGTCGAAAGCGACGGTCACGAAGCCTCTTTCCGCCATATGCTGTGCATACAGGCCGGAGGACTGCTCCTTCACGGCGCCGAAGGGGCCGCTGACGGCGATGGCCGGGAGAGACACCCGGTCGCGGCCGGGTGTGACGGCTTCGTCATTCCCGGCTTGACCGGGAATCTCCTTCGGGACATACATGTCGGCCGCCAGTTCGATCCCGTAGCGGTTGTGGAAAGTGACTTTGCAGTGGTTGACCAGTTCCGATTTCGGGAAGGTCTTGTCCCATTCCTGGGTGAGGGTAAGTGTGCTCATATTCTGGTCCGTATTCGATTTGCAAGCAAGCAGCAGGGCTGCCAGGGAAAAGCAGAGAACCTTTTTCATCTTCATTCCTTTTTGCAAAGGTCGGAAGTTCCAGGGAAAGTCTAATACCGATTTTTGTCGGATTTCTACCAATAACGCAGATAATTGGATTTTTCTTCATAATTATCTACCTTTACAAGCGTTATGAAGACCATTCTTCCCGTCTCTGACCCCAATGTCTACGCCCGCTATGTGGGCGCTCCCGTCCTGCATCCACTGGTGAATGTCCTCCACTATGATGAGGTGTCGCCCATCCACTCCAGCTTGAACCGCTACGGGGTATACGGGCTCTTCATCCAGCGGAACTTTCCGAAGAACCTGACCTACGGCATGAAAATGTTCGACGTTCCTGACGGCTCGATCATCGCCGTCGAGCCCGGGCAGATCGGCGGCAAGGAAGATGACGGAGAAGAGATATACATCAGCGGCTGGGCCCTGTTGTTCTCGCCGGAACTCCTGCACGGAACGGATCTGGAAGCCCGGATGAAAGAGTATCACTTCTTCTCTTATTTTGCCACGGAAACCCTGAAGATGGAGCCCTCGGAATGGGGACGGATCACGCAGCTCCTTTCACAGCTCCGGCATGAGCTGCAGGAAAACGACGATTCCCCGGCCCTCCGCTCCGTCATCCTCGGCTACATCCGGGTCATCCTGGAATACTGCAACCGGATTTACCTGCGCCAGTTGTCGAAGGAGGACAAGACCTCATCGGACCTGCTGAAGCGTTTCCACCAGCTGCTCCGGGAATACTATCTGGACGGCAGGCAGCTGGACCTGGGTATTCCTTCCGTCCAGTACTGTGCCGGGGAACTGGCCTATTCCGCGCGCTATCTGGGGGATGTGATCCACAAGGCCACCGGCGGCACCGCCATCGGCTATATCCATTCCTTCGTGATCGAACAAGGCAAGAACCTCTTGATGAACGGCCACAACATCGGCGAGACCGCCCACCTGCTCGGCTTCGAGTTCCCGCATCATTTCACGCGTCTGTTCAAGAAAACGACGGGTATCACGCCCTCGGAGTTCCTGGGGAAGACTTCCTGACGGGGTGTTTGTTTATGTTTGGCAGAATTGCTATGTTTGTCCCATGAAAGGAATCAGAAAACTGTCGACCGGAAAGAAATTCCTCATGTCGCTGCTCGCGACGACGGTCTCCATTGTACTTACGTTCGGAACCACCGCCATCATCGACCGTAAGAAGCAGCGGGCCGAAAAGCGGGAGATGGTGCTGATGGTGATGTATGACATGCGGGAATCCCTGCGGGAGTGTGAACAGTGCCAGGAAAACATGGACGCCTTCTGTGACTTGCAGGTGGACTTGGTGGCTCATCCGGAAAAGTATTATGCCTCTGTCGCCAATCTGTTGGTGAACTTTCCCATCTTGAACTATACCACGACGACGGAGAATATCTTCAAGTCCAATATCGAAACGATCAGCACCATCGGCAACATCCTCTTTGTCGAGTCCGTCTCCTCTTTCTATGACTTTCGGGACAGGTACAAGAATGATGTGGTGGAGGCGTTTAGTACGTATTATACGTCCATCCAGAGTTATGAGGGATTGTCGCAATTCAATGCTCCTTACTACGTATACATGGGCGGGATGTACTATAACATCTTGAAACAGCATTTCGAGGAGTCCATGGCTCTCATGAAGGTGAGCGAAGAGGATTTGGATGTGTTCAGCAAGGAACGGAAGCGCGTGGAGGAGTCCATTCTCGATGAATCCAAGGCCGAGAAAACCGAAAAGCTGATCGAGGAACGTCATCGGCGGGATGCTGCCCTGCAAAAGGCCCGGGAGGAGGGCCGCAAAGCGCTCGGACAGGACTGATTCCGTCTCTTAGACGCCGGCCTTTTTGGTGAAGGCCAGCGAATCACCCCAGGCGTTATACAGAATCTTGTGACCGATGGCCGCCAGCCGGATGTCCAGGCAGGACTGGCACTGGTCGGGCGTGTCGTGGACGCACGCCTTGTCCGGGTAGATGAAATAGCTCTCCCGGTATTCCCCGGGCGTGAGGTTCGGCATGATGACATTTGCACCGGCGGATATGGCCTTTTCCCGTCCTTGGGGATCGATTGTCTGGTTCGCCGTCGCCGCCACCATGTTGATCTCGGGCATCAGGATGCGGAGGATGGCGATCATCTTGAGGGTCAGGTCCATGCGCTCGGCGGCGGAAGGGATGAGGTCCTTGAACTTGCACAAGGGCGTGTCGGGGTGGGGGATGTACGGCCCGAGCCCGACCATCGCCACATCCATCTGCCGGAAGAAGAGCAGGTCCGCGGCCAGGTGGTCCAGCGTCTGGAAGGGAAGGCCCACCATCACGCCGGTTCCCGTCTGGTACCCGGTCCGTTTCAGGATTTCCAGGCATTCGACCCGGTGGCGGAAGTCGTGCAGGCTGTTCTTCGGATGGATCTTATAATATAATTCCTCGTTGGACGATTCGATCCGCAGCAGATACCGGTGCGCCCCGGCCTCGAACCAACGGCGGTAGGTTTCCTCCGTCTGCTCTCCGAGCGAAAGCGTGATTCCGAGGCTTCCGTTGTCGATTTTCTTGATTTCCCGGACTAGGCGCTCGATCCGGTCGATGAAAGCCGGATCGCTGCGCTCGCCGCTTTGCAAGGCCACGGACCCGTATCCCAGTTCGTGGGCCAGGCGGGCGCAATCAAGGACTTCCTCGTCGCTGAGGCAGTAGCGCTCCACCCGCTCGTTCCCGCTCCGCAGCCCGCAATAGAAACAGTTCTTCTCGCAGACATTGCCGAACTCGATGAGCCCCCGCAGATGGACATAATTGTCCAGGTGCTGAAGCTTGACCGCCAGCCCGCGCCGAAGAAGGCGCTCCTTTTCAGCCCCTTCGGCAGCGAGGAGGACTTTGATTTCCTCCAAGTTCAAGTCCTGCTTGCGGAGTATGTCGTCAAATGTCGGAATCATCGTGTACGTCCGTTTGGAAATAACAGTCAAAGATAGCAATTATTTCCTTGTGAAGCATTCGGCTTGTTTTCGCCGATCCGGGGTAAATGGATCCTGTCCATTGGGAGATGTGGAGAAATATCACTATCTTCACATCGAGATAAGTTACGATTATGAAAAAGTTGTTCATTGCCATCGCTGTTGCGATTGCCAGCCTGACCCTGTTCACATCCTGCGGAGGAGCCAGAATCCGCCATACCGGAGATCTCACGAGATCCCTTTACGGCATATGGGCCCTGGAGTCCAAGAACCAAGTCGATTATTCCGGCGTCCATTTCTATCTCTCCTTGAGTGAACCCCGTATCGCCCTGGCCAAGAAGGGCAGTTTCACGCAGTTCGATCTCAAGGACGTGGATGTCGACGGCGCCCAGTTCTCTTACAACGCTTCCAAGAAGCAGATCAGCTTCACCAAGACGCTCTGGCTCACGCAAGGTCTGCGTTATGAGATGCGCCTGTCCGGCACCTACAAGGTCCTTGAAATGACCCGTACGAAACTGGTCATCCAGAAACAATCCCTGGGTGGAAATACCATCTATTCCTTCCGGCGGTACAGATAGACAACCCTTCGATTGATTCCTATGGACCGGAGAGATTTCATCGAGAAGTCGGCCATGGCCGCAGGGGGTGTCTTTGTGGCTGCAACAGGTGTGGAGGCACTGGCCAATAACCAAAAAGAAAAGACAATGAAAGTACTGATGATCAACGGCAGCCCGCATCAGAAGGGCAATACGGCCGTGGCGCTGGATGAGATTGCCAATCAGCTGGAAAAGAACGGTATCGACAGCGAGATAGTCTGGATCGGCAACAAGGCTGTCCGGGGTTGCATCGCTTGTGGGAGCTGCTCCCGGAACCCGGGAAAATGCGTATTCGATGACGATATCTGTAACCGGATCAGCGAGAAGTTCGCCGATGCCGATGCCCTGATCGTGGGCTCGCCTGTCTATTATGGACAGCCGAACGGCGTCGTCCTCAGCGTCATCCAGCGGGCCTTTTACTCCAACGGGGCCAGCATTTCCGGCAAACCCGCGGCCGCGGTGGCCGTCTGCCGCCGAGGCGGCGCTACAGCCTCTTTCGAGACGCTGAATATGCCCTTCCAGATGATGAACATGCCTGTGGTGGCCTCCCAGTACTGGAATATCGTCTATGGGGCCGCTCCCGGTCAGGCTTCCCTGGATACCGAGGGCCTGCAGACGATGCGTACCCTGGCCAACAATATGGCCTGGCTGCTCAAGGCCACCGGCGGCAAGCCTGCTCCGGGGCGTGAAGATGAGCCCTGGAAGGGGATGAATTTTATCAGATAGTAGCGAGGAACCTTCTGGACGGCTCCTCATCAAGCGCAGATTCTATGATCATCAGACTGGAGAAACCCGAAGACTACCGCGCCGTGGAAAACCTCACGAGGGAGGCTTTCTGGAATGTTTACCGACCCGGTTGCACGGAGCATTTTGTGTTGAATCGTTACCGGAGCAATCCGGATTTCATCCCGGAGCTGGACTTCGTGATGGAGGAGGACGGGCAGCTCATCGGCCACGTGATGTTTTCCAAGGCGGAATTGGTGTTGGACGACGGAACGCGGAAACCCGCCTGGACCTTCGGCCCCATCAGCATCCATCCGGACTATAAACGGAAAGGCTATGGGCTGCGACTGCTTCAATATGCCCTGGAGGAAGCCCGCAAGCAGGGCGTCGGTTTCCTGTGCATGGAAGGGAACATCGACTTTTACAAGCACGCAGGCTTTGTCCTGGCCAGCACTTTCCATATCCACTATCACGACTTCCCCAAGGAGGAGGAAGTCCCGTTTTTCCTGGCCCAGGAACTTATTCCCGGCTGGCTCGCCGCCCAGGGAATAGGGGAGGCTACCTATAGCCCGCCCAAGGGCTATTTTGTTGCCGATGAGGATCCGGAGGCGTTCGAAGCATATGAGGCCACGTTCCCCCACAAAGAAAAACTCCGCCTTCCGGGGCAGTTGGGGTATGACGGCATCATCCTGGAATCGGGCCGGATCGTGCTCCGCCCCTGGCGGGAGAAGGATGCCGCGGCGCTGTATAAATATGCTTCCGACCCGGAGGTCGGGCCCCGGGCCGGTTGGCCGCCCCACAAATCCATCCGGGAAAGCCTGGAGATCATCCGGACCGTTTTCCATAGCGACACGACCTGGGCGATTGTGCTGAAGGAAACAGGGGAACCGCTCGGAGCGATGGGCTATATGTCTTCCGATTCCAACCTCCTGCCCTCGAGGGAAGGGGAACCACTGGTGGGCTATTGGGTCGGCAAACCCTATTGGAACAGAGGCATCTGTACGGAGGCATTGCAACTGATGCTCGACCATATCCGGAAAACCACGCAAATCCGGTCGCTGATCGGCAGCCATTTCATCGACAATCCGGCCAGCGGACGGGTCATGGAAAAATGTGGATTCGTCCCGACTGGCGAAACTTGTGTGGATGAATCCCTGGCCGGCTCCGACAGTCCGATGCGGGTGCTGCGATTAGAGATAGAACGATAATCATGGCTTGCAACGCTGATTTCGTACAATACATCGTGGACCAGTGCTCGGGCGCCGGTGTTATTACTGTCAGAAAGATGATGGGGGACTATTGCATCTATTGCAACGGTGTCCTGTTCGGACTCATTTGTGACAACAACTTCTATGTCAAGGTGACGGAGGCCGGCAAAGCCGTTCTCAAAGAAGTCGAACTTCGGCAGCCCTATGAAGGCGCCAAGGATTATTTCTTCGTCAGCAATGTCGATAACCGGGATTACCTGGAGAACATCGTCAAGGCGACGCTGCCCGAGCTCCTTTCCCCGAAGGCCCGGTCCAGGAAGCAAGCGAGGAAGAATCGGCAAGTCCCTATTTCGCTGGACGAAGTCATCGCCCCCGATCTGGTCTGTTCACAGGATCTCCGGGCTTTCTTCCAGCAGCATCTGGGTCCGGATTTCCGCTTCAAGGTGGAGTTCCAGGACTGGCTGCGCCGGAACGCCGGCCTCACATTCCGGGATGCCGTGGAGGCGTATAAACAATTCGTACAGATTTAAATTTGAAGGTATCATATGGAACAGAAGTTTTGCCAGAGCTGCGGAATGCCGCTTACCGATGAAATCCTCGGCACGAATGCCGACGGAAGCAAGAATGAAGATTACTGCATCTACTGCTACAAGGACGGCAAGTTCCTGCAGGACTGCACGATGGACGAAATGATCGCCTTTTGCGCCCAGTTTGTGGACGAGGTCAACAAAAACCTGCCCCAGCCCATCACGAAAGAGGAGTACATCGCCCAGATGCAGATGTACTTCCCGCAGCTCAAGCGCTGGCGGAAGGAATAGACAAGAATGGATATCGAGCATTATTTCATAGAAAAAGGCCAGGGAGATCCGCTGATTCTCCTTCACGGCAACGGTGAGAACAGCGATTATTTCGTGGGGCAGATCGATGTGTTCGCCCAGCGTTATCACGTCTATGCCCTGGATACGAGGGGACACGGGAAGACCCCTAGGGGTGACGCGCCCTTCACCATCCGGCAGTTTGCTGACGATCTGCGGGTTTTTATGGATGTGCACCAGATAGAGAAGGCCCATCTGCTGGGGTTCTCCGATGGCGGAAACATTGCCATGGTCTTCGCCTTGAAGTATCCGGAGCGTGTGGACCGCCTCATCCTCGATGGAGCGAACCTGGATGCGAAGGGAGTGAAGCGCTCGATCCAAATTCCGATTGAAATCGGCTATTGGTTTGCGTGTTTATTTGCATGCAAAAGTGAAGAAGCCAGACGGCACGCCGAAATGCTCGGGCTGATGGTCCATGATCCGAATGTCCTGCCTGAAGAACTTGCTGCCATCCGGGCAAGGACGCTGGTTCTCGCTGGAACCAAGGATATGATCAAGGAAGAGCACACCAGGCTGATCGCTGACCACATTCCGGATGCACGGCTCGTTTTCATTGAGGGGGACCATTTCATCGCGAACAAACGCCCAGATGAATTCAATCTGTCTGTGTTGGATTTCCTTGGATAGCTTAGAAACCACAATGAAACAGGTATTAGGATACTTTCTAGGGTTCGCCATTTTTATCGTCGGGATTCCGGCCTTGATGTGGCTGGTCTCTGGGATGCCCGCTATTGCGAGTATTCCGACGGGACGTCTGGTTCTATCTGCCCTTATTGCTCTTGCAGGGCTGTCGCTCAGCGTTTGGAGCATCGTCTATATGAAACGTGTCGGGAAAGGCAATCCGTTTGATGCGATGGGACACGAGGTGGCGCCCCGGACCAAACATCTGATGACGGACGGGCCCTATCGGCTGTCCCGGAATCCTATGCTGTCTGGGACTTATCTTTATTACATCGGCGTTGTCGTTGCCTGTTGGAGTTGGTGGGCGCTGCTGGTTTTTGCCGCCGTGGCCGGCTTGATGATGCTGCAAGTCCGCTCGGAGGAGAAACGCCTGGCGGCGGATTTCGGAGAGGAATATCTGGAATATAAGAAGCGCACAGGCCGTTTTTTTACTTTCAGGAAAAGTCTTTGAGCAAATACGATGAAACAAGTCCTGCGATTCCTGCACGCCCTTTCCTTGCATAACGACAAGGTCTGGTTCGATGCGCACAAAGCCGACTATCTGAGGGCGAAAGGTACTGTTGAAGACCTTGCAGTCCGTCTTATAGCCGGGATCCGTTCCTTTGACGATACAATCGGCCCCTTGTCACCCGCGGATTGCACGTACCGGATCTACCGGGATGTGCGCTTTTCCAAGGACAAGAGCCCGTACAAGACGCATATGGGCATTTATGTCAACCGTGGCGGCAAGAAGTCCGGTTACAGCGGCTACTACTTTCATATCGACGGGAACGGAGACCATCTGCTCGCCGTCGGCAACTACTTCACGGAGCCGCAGGTGCTGAAGACGCTCCGGGAAGACATCGAACTGGGCGGGGGAGACTTCCGCCGGATCCTGTCGGGGCTGGCGCCTGGCTTGGAATTGGATATGGACGGCGCTTTGAAGAAGGTCCCGAAAGGATTCCCGGCCTACAGCCCGGACGCGGACTTCTTCCGGCTCAAGAACTTCTGCCTCCTGCAGCGTCTGGATGACAGCTTTGTCCTGGCTCAGGACCTCGCCGAACGGGTCCTTGCCGCCTTCCGTTCGGGAAAGCCTTTCCTGGACTATGTCAACCGCGCCATCGACTTCTGTCGCGAGGAGAAGCAGGAGTATTTCACCAGCCTGGACTTCTGACGCAGCCTACTGGAGCGCGTCGACGGGGAGGGGGCTGCGGCCTGTGTAGGCCTGGCCGGTGAAGGTGGCGATCCGGACGCCGTCCTGGTTCGTGACCTCCACCTCGGCGGTCGGCAGGCGATGATGGGCGCAGGACAGATGCCCTTCCGCTCGGAGCGTGTCTCCTTCCCGCGCCGAAACGTGGTAGTAGATGGTCGAATTGATGGCGAAAGTGAGATTCTCGCCCTGATTGACCAGCGCAGCGAACACCAAATCAGCCAGGGTGAAGATGGCGCCACCTTGGCATACACCGCCGGCATTAAGGTGGGCCGATGTCACTTCCAATTCAGCGACGGCCGAACCGGGGGCGATTTCCATGAGCCGGGCTCCGCTGCCCGCAGCGAAACGGTCGCCTGTGTTTAGGTAATCCTTGAGCGTCATAAGCGTGTTATCTTTCCCCAAAAATAACTATTTTTCGTCATTGATACTCCAGCCCTTTAACTGCGACACCGATGTTGACGGGTAGATGTTCCATTCCACCCAGAGCCACCTCCCGGACATAGCTGCTCTTTAAGTAGATATTGAAGTCCATTGTCATTTCCCAGTTTTTCTTCTCTTCATCCGGTTTGGCCAGGAAGGTCCGCAAAGCTTCGTTGTCGCAACCGACGACCTGGAAGGCAATGAAGTATTTGCCGGGTTCCAGCAGGAGGGTTTCTTCCGGCCGGATGTCGAAATCCTGCGGATCGTTCGAAACGGCAACATCAAAGTAGATGGGCTTGTGAAGTACGTTGACAAACGATTCCTTCTTCCCCTCGATGCGGTAGACATTGATGGATGCGACGCAGCCGGGGATATGGTTGCTGCGGACGGTAAGCAGGATGTCTTTCACAAGAAATGGCTTTTTAGCCCGAGCAACGGAGCCTATTTCCCGTCCCGAAGGGTGTTCGCTCCGCAGGGACGTAGTAATGATTCCCATGCTCTTCAGCAAACTCGTTCCGGGCTTAAGCAAGTACTTCTCCTTCGTGTCTCCACCGATGAAAACGGCCGGTGGCAATTCCTGTTCGTGCAGGATGATGACCACGTCATCGACAGGGCCGGTGACGGGATAGGTGGCCGGCTGATAGGATACGTGGAAAAACGCCAGCGTGTCGCAAGGCATATCTATTTCGAAGCGACCGTCAGCGGTGGAAATGGTCCCGATCCGGTGTTTGGGCACACCGAGTTGGACGTATTCGACAGCATCACCTTGTTCATTGATAATCCTCCCTTTGACGGTGACATGCTCCTGCGCCAAAAGCAAGGCCGGGAGCATGGAGAGGGCCATGGCCAGTTTAATCCGCATAGATGTCATCCTCCATTTCCGTTCCTTCCGGGTCGGGCTGATAGTCCAGGATGTCTCCCGGCAGACAGTCGAGGACCTTGCAGAGTTTGTTGAGCGTGGTGAACCGGATGGCCCGGCCCTTCCCTGTCTTGAGCAAGGAAAGGTTGGTCATCGAGATGCCGATCTTTTCGGACAGCTCCGAGAGTTTCATGTGCCGCTCCCAGAGTATTTTGTCGAGGTTGACGGTGATCATATCGCGAGGTTGCTGTCTTTAGCGGCCAGATAGGCCATCTTGTAGAGTCCGGCGAACAAGAGGACGATGAGAGGGACCAGGATGGTATTGGAATCCAGCGTCAACGCGGATTCCCCTTTAACCACGGCGGCGTAATTGGCGTGGACAAAGGCGAGAAGTCCGGCCACCAGGGCTGTCCAGCGGATAATCGGGATGTTGGATTTGGGGAAGATCTCACCGTCTTGCAGCCCCTTGTTGGTGCGATGCAGGAAAATGCAGCACAGGATGAATAGAGACGTGATTCCGACGAAACGGGCCGCGAGGATAAAGATCTGCCATCCCTTGATATCCAGGTTCCAGGCCAAGGGATAAATATAGCTGTCCACCCATAGCTGGGCGATCATCTCCCAGTAGGTATAAGCGAGTGTCAGACCACCAATCATGAGGGTGGCGATGGAGAGCCTCTTGATGCTCTTTTGCGTGGGATTCTTCATATCGTTGATTATTCTGTTTTGCGGTTTTCCTAGGCAAAGATAATGCCAATTTTACGAAAAACATAAAACTAATTTACGATTTCCATAAAACTATCCAAAACCTATCCCGGAAATGATCAGGGAAGTGAGTCTTGCAGAAATGTCCGTAAGGACTTATCTTTGTACACGAAGCAAACAATCATCCGACAATGAAAAGACTTCTTACTATTGTTGCCGTGCTATTCTCCGTCGCATCCCTGTCAAATGCTCAAACCGGCAACTGGGCAGGACAACTCGAGGTCCAGGGGATGAATCTGACGGTTGTCTTCCACCTGGATGGGGAAGAACCGTCCATGGATTCGCCGGACCAGGCCGCCTTCGGAATCCCCATCCAGGTGGAAAGGACCGAGCTGGGAAAGATCACCATCCGGATCCCTTCGCTGGGCGCGAGCTATGAAGGCCAGTGGCTGATCAAGCAGATTGTCGGGACTTTCAAGCAGATGACCCTTTCCCTGCCGTTGACATTGACCCCGGAGAAGCCGTTGAACCGGCCGCAGACGCCCAAGGAGCCATTCCCCTACACGCAGGAGGAAGTCACTTTTTCCAATGGGGACGCTACCCTGACGGGCACGCTGGTGCTGCCGGAAGGGTGTACCCGCAAGACACCCGTCCTCATCATGGTTACCGGCAGCGGTCAGGAGGACCGGGATGAGACCATCTTCGACCACAAGCCCTTCGCCGTCCTGGCCGATGTCCTCGGCCGCGCCGGCATCGCCACGCTCCGCTATGACGACCGCGGCGTGGGCGGCTCTACCGGGGATGTCGTCAATGCGACCACGGAAGACTTCAGGGACGATGCCCTCGCCGGCATCAAACTGCTCCGGGAGCGGTTCGACAAGGTGGGTGTCATCGGCCATAGCGAAGGCGGCCTCATCGCTCTCATGCTGGCCGCCGACAAGCAGGCCGATTTCATCGTAAGCCTGGCCGGCGTCGCCGTCTCCGGCATCGAATTGATTGTCGCGCAGAGCCGGACATCCCTCGAATCCGCCGGATATCCGAAAGACCAGGTTGATACTTTCTGCAAAGCCGTCGGCGAAGCCGCTTACGTGCGCGTCCACGGCGGCCGGATGCCTTTCGTCGACGAACTGGACCTCCCGGATGACCTGAAGCAGGCCTATCAAGGCATCCTGGCCCAGATTCAGTCTCCGTGGATGCAGAAACTGCTCTCGCTGGACATGCGCCCGCGGCTGGGTGACATCACCTGTCCTGTCCTGGCCCTGAACGGCACCAACGATATCCAGGTGGATTGCGAAAGCAACCTTAGCGCGCTCCGGGAAGGTCTCCCCGCCAATCCCCGGAACCGGATCGAAGCGATGGAAGGCCTGAACCACTTGTTCCAGCACTGCACCACCGGTGCCGTTTCTGAATACCGCCAGATCGAGGAGACCATTGCGCCGGAGGCCCTGGCGTTGATTGTAGCCTGGCTGTCGGATTGACTGCAGGACCGGGGATGATAAATCGCCATAAATAGGGATTTCGCGCGAGAGGAAAGCTCCGTAATTTTGCAGTCGTGAAACGCAAGACTGTAAAACTATGAAACCCATTTTCAAACTCATCCTGCTGGCGGCAGCCTATCTTCTCACCTACGTTTTGGGCTCATGTACCGGCCTCATCCACCCGGCGTGTTACGCGTATGTCGGGGCGCTTCTGCCCCTGCTGACCGCGTTCATCTATCTTTTGACCTGCACGACGATCCGAGGGTTCGGCGCGGCGACTCTCCTGAATGGATTCGTCTTCATCATGCTGTTGATTGCGGGCGAGGCGGACACGACGCTCGCCATTGGCTTCGTCATCCTGACGGCATTGGCCGAAATCATCCGCTACCTCTGCAAGTATGATACGCTGAAGGGCATCCGCTGGAGCTTCATTCCCTTCGCTTTCTCCTTCTTTGCCTATACTGCCCACTGGTGGTTCGACACGGAAGGCTCGCTGGCTGCGGCCGTGGAGGAAATGCGCGCCGGATACGACCAGCTGATGATTCCGGTCATCGACAACATCCCCGTGCTCATCATCGTACTGGTCCTGACCATTCCCGTCGCCATCCTCGCCATGCGCCTTGCCGAACGCTCGCTGAAGAAACAGACGGAGGGATTGAAGTAATATCTGACTTTCAAGGTTACAACGCCCGGCGGAATTCGCTGGGCGTTGTTTTTATCCCCTTGACCATCGTCGGATTTGATTTATGCCGTAGAATTCGTATGTTTGTTCATAATTCCAGTTGTGTTGGATAGACGAGACTTCCTGAAGATATCCGCCACCAGTGTGAGCGGGGTTGCTGCAGCAGGCCTGGTTGGATTGCCCGCCTTGACAGCTGCGACAAAGAGTATGACCCATAACAAAAGCGATATGAAGAAAATCATGATCATCGACGGCGGTCCGCGCCGGAACATGAATACGGCCGGAATGCTCCAGTCCTTTGCCGAAGGGGCGGCATCTACCGGAAAGGAGGTCGAAGTCAAGACGGTGCGCCTGTACGAATTGGATTACAAGGGTTGCATGTCCTGTATGGCATGCAAGATAAAAGGCAGGGCGTCCAATATCTGCAAGTTCAAGGACGCCCTCACGCCAGTATTGGAAGAGATTGCCCAGGCCGATGGGCTTGTGCTGGGCTCTCCGATCTACTTCGGCGATGTGACCGGCCAGATGCGCACCTTCCTGGAGCGGCTTGCCTTCCCCTGGCTTTCCTATAACGACTACAGCTTGACGGCTCCCAAGCGAATGCCCGTCGTGCTGGTCGAGACCATGAACGGAACGCCGGAAAGGAACAACAGCAATGGTTACGGTTCCATGGAACATTGTCTGTCATCGGCTCTTGGACAGCCGGAGCGCATCATTGCCTACAATACCTATCAGGTAAAGAATTACGACCGCTTCGAATTGGCCAGTTTCTCTGAAGAGGCGAAGCGCCAGTGGCGGGACGAGCATTGGGCAGAGGACCTTCAGAAAGCCTTCGATGCCGGAAAGAAGATGGCAGAACGTATTCTCGGGTAATGGACGAACGGAATCCCATGAGACAATCAGACATCATGCTCATCCCCTTGCAACCCGATGACCGGGAGCAGTTCATCCAGGATAACCAATGGGCGTTCAAGTATGGCGCCCAGCAGGAGTTCGGGATGCGGGACGAGCGATGTGAGGAAGGTGAAGAGGTTATCTCCCGCAAGACCATCGAGGATTCCCTCGACGGTGAAAATGCCGAGGCTTACCGGATCGTCCTGGATGGCCAGAAGGTAGGCGGTGTCGTCCTGCGCATCGACAAGGAGGCGGCCCATGGTGAACTGGAACTGCTTTTCGTGCTGCCGGAGGCCCATAGCAAGGGCATTGGCCAGGCCGCCTGGAAGGCGGTGGAAGCGATGCATCCGGAAATCAAGGTCTGGGAAACCATCACCCCGTATTTCGAGAAGCGGAATATCCACTTCTACGTGAACCGCTGCGGCTTCCACATCGTCGAATTCTGGAACAAGTATCAGCACGGCCCAGCCGTCCCCGAGGAAGAGGGGGGCAACTGGAGCATGGACGATGAGATGTTCGTCTTCCGGAAAGTAATCTCTGATAACTGAATCGGAATTCTCAGAGAGTCTTGTCCTGTAATAGGGTTTACAGAGGGTTGGCACCAGGTTTTCTGTAGCCCATTGATTATCAGTATGATAGAAATAACGTGGTTCCAAACCCCTTGGAAAAACCGGAGGTTTGGAACTTGTTGATTTGTAAATGACTGATTCATAGAGCGTTGCTGGAAGTTCGGTGCCAACCCTGTTTTCTGGTCCGAAAACTTTTTCATTTTTTTCTTGACTCGTACCCTACGGCATGTATTATCTTTGCCGACGGATAACAAATGTGCACGAATTGTTATGGGTAAAAACAAGTTGAAAATCGGGGAGTTTTCCCGTCTGGGCAGAGTGACCGTGAGGGCGCTGAGGCATTACGAGGAGATTGACCTGCTCACTCCGGAGATCGTGGACCGGGATACCGGGTATCGCTATTATTCCGTAGGTCAGTTGCAGAGGGTATTCAGTATCACCAAGCTCAAGAGTATGGGTTATTCGCTGGAGGAGATTCGGAACCTGTGGGATGATGACCAGCATTTCCCTACGGTGGAATCGCTGGAGGAGAAGATTCGGAAGTGTGAGGATGAACTGGCCGTGCTCAAGGAACGGAAACGGATGCTTAAGGCGGTGGTGGCTTCCCAAAAGAAATTGCACAAAATGGAAAAAGTCTACTTTGAATCGCTTCCGGCCATCACGGTGGCCAGCCATCGTACCGTCATCCCTTCTTTCGAGGGCCTCGGTCGCCTCTGCTATGAGGTGATTGGTCCGGAGATGGCCCGTCTGGGCTGCGAATGTCCGGAACCGGGCTATTGCTACACCGTTGAGCACGGCGGGTACAAGCCGCAGGACATCGACATCGAGTACTGCGAGAAGGTGACGAAGAAAGGCACGGACTCCGCTGTCATCAAGTTCAAGGACATCCCGGCCGTGCCGATGGCTGCCTGTCTGAAGGTCTTCGGCCCGTATGAGAAACTCTATGACAACTATGTCGAGCTCTTCGCCTATCTGGAGAAGGAGGGCTACAAGATTGTCGGTGCTCCTCGCGCCGTTTACATCGACGGTATCTGGAACCAGGAGGACCCTGCCAAATGGCTCACCATCATCCAGGTGCCGGTAGAGAAGGCATAGCAGTTTGTCCTTGCCATCCGCGCCCTTGCGGAAATGGCCGCAAGGGCGTATCTTTGTAAACAAAGAAATGATTCAGAAAGATGCCGTTTGATTTCAAGAAAGAATACAAAGAGTTTTACCTGCCGCCGGCAAAACCGGTTGTTGTGACTGTCCCGAAGGCGAACTATATTGCGGTACGGGGAAAGGGCGATCCCAATGAGGAAGGCGGCGCCTATCAGCAGGCCATCGGCATCCTGTATGCCGTTGCCTATACCCTGAAAATGAGTTACAAGACGGACCATCGAATCGATGGTTTCTACGACTATGTGGTGCCGCCGCTGGAGGGTTTCTGGTGGCAGGAGGGCATTGACGGCGTCGATTACAGCGACAAATCGACCTTCTGCTGGATTTCTGTCATCCGTCTTCCGGATTTCATCACCAAGGCCGATTTTGACTGGGCGGTCCAGACCGCATCCAAAAAGAAAAAGGTAGATTGTTCCAAGGCGGAGTTCCTGACGGTTGACGAAGGTTTATGCGTGCAGATTATGCACATCGGCCCTTACGACGATGAGCCGGCATCGGTTGCACTTATGGACCAGTATCTGGCGGAGAATGGCTATATGAATGATCTCTCGGCAACGCGCCTGCACCATGAGATTTATCTCTCCGACGCCCGTAAGGTCGCTCCGGAGAACTGGAAAACGGTGATCCGGCATCCCATTAAAACAGCATGAACCGACGGATTGCCTTCCGGCAACATGGACCGAATATCCTATCGGCGCTGAGGATAGCGGGCTCCATGGGCCTGCTGTTCTGCAACGTGGCCGGATGGCCGTTCTGGACGCTATATGCCCTCTGCGGCATCAGTGACATGGCCGATGGTTGGTTGGCCAGGAAGCTCCATGCGGAAACCAAGGCCGGGGCCATTCTGGACAGCGTGGCCGATCTGTCATTCGTGGTCTGTTGCGCCATCCGGCTGCTGCCGCTCCTGTCGATTCCCTCGTGGCTTTGGATCTGGGCCGGAATCATCGTCGTTATCAAGATTGTCAATCAGGTATGGGCCTTGGTCGTCTTCAAAAGGTTCTGCTTCCCTCATACCGTAGCCAACAAGCTGACCGGCTTCCTGCTTTTCCTGGCCGTGCCGTCATTATTCTGGACCGTGATTCCCGTCGCCGTCGTGTCCGCTGTTGCGACCTTTGCGGCCATTCAGGAGGGACGAGTGCAAGGTGACGGCCAGCCGGAAAAGTCCTGAGTCCCAAGTTCAAGGAAAGTGCGAAACATCCCCATACAGACGAACCGGGCTATGTCTTGTATTACACCAGTCAGTGTCCATTCAATGGCAAATACGTCAGGTTTACAAGAGGCCTGCAGAAGGTCGATTTGTAACTAACTGGTAGCCAAACGATTCAAAAACACACTTCTGCAGACCCACCAGAAAAAAGGGAGGCCGGCAGTTTGGAATATCGCAATGTGCAGTCAATCAATGAATTACAAACCCGTTATTTGCAGACCCCTGTGAGAAAGTTTAAAGGGTTTAAGGCCGCAAGGGGGTCGTTAACTTATATCTAACTTTTCAGGAGGACTTGTTTGAGGTCTATATGACTGGTATTAAGTTTGATGGAAAGAAAAAGAAATAGGTTTCCAAAGACGTGGCCAACTCGTTGATGTCGACGCGGAGCGACCTTCTTCCAAGGGCATAGCCAAAACGCTTTCGGCACTTCTCTAGTTACAGCCCAATCGATAGCATAGTTTAGAGAATGCCGGCATCAGTCAATCAAAAAACTGCGGGGATAAAAATCGCTGTAGAAGCGGCCGTCGATCGCTGTGAACTTCAGCACACAGTAGTTTGGATCAGTTACACCGGCGGGATAGTATTGTGTGTCACCCTTGCGCCATATCATCTCCTTCGATGCGGCATCGGTCAGCACCTCCATCGTACCCCTGAGCATCATGCCCTTGAATCCTTTGGCATCGCAAAAATAGATGCTAGCCTTAGGGTTGGCCTTGTATTGAGCCACACGTATCGAGAAGGTGTTGGTCGTAAAGTAGAAGGTTTTGACACCCTCACGCTTACGTGGCTTCAACATGGCCTTGGTCCAGGGAAAACCGTCCTGGTCGACTGATGAGATGTAAGCGATGGGCAGTTTGTCGGCCATCCGGGCAATGAGTTCTTTGACGCCTGCCAAGGCAGGGTTGACATGCATGACTTCATCGTTACAGACATTCAACGTTTGGCGCCAACGCTTCAGCTGTGGGAAATACGTTTTCATCTGGCCGATATACGCCTCTTTGGTGATGGGTTTCTCCAACCCCTCGTTTACCGCATCAACAAACTGCGCACAATGTTCGATCATCTCTTCCATCGTGCAGTCCTGCAAGAATTGTCCATCCCTGTAGCAATATATGCAGTAATCTTCATTCTTGCTGCCGTCGGCATTCGTGCCGAGGATTTCATCGGTGAGCGGCATCCCGCAGCTCTGGCAAAACTTCTGTTCCATTATTTGTCCACATTATTTCTGCTACAAAGTTAGCACATCCTGCGTTCCGAAATACAAAAGATATGGACAAATTTGTGGACAATCAGGCCTTGCAGTTCTCCGTCTCCGAACAGGCCATCCTTCTGGGCATTTCGCCCGCCTTCGTCACCAAGGCCCGCCCGCCTTGGAAGATCGCCGGGGTTTGTTAATATGCCGTGGAATTCGTATGTTTGTTCAGATATTGCAGCGGAATCAAGTGATGAGACAGTCGATTGCCATCTGTGGGCTGGATTGCGAGAAGTGCGATGCCTACATTGCCACGAAGGATAACGACCGGGTTCTTCGGGAGAAGACGGCCCGATTATGGTCCGAGTTGAATCATGCGCCCATCTTGCCGGAGCATATCAACTGCGATGGTTGCCGCATGGACGGAGCCAAAACCGTCTTCTGCAGCTCGTTTTGTGAGATTCGCAAATGCGCATTGGCCAAGGGATTTGAGACTTGCGGCGACTGCACAGAGAAGTATACTTGCTCGAAGGTGGGCGTCTTCTGGCATAACAATCCTCAGGCGAAGAAGAATCTGGAAGTGGGCATGTATTACAAGAGAGAGAAACGATATCAATATGTGACCTTACGGGATAGACCGGACCTGAAGGATGCGGCGGCAACATGGTTTCATGGCAAATGGAACGTGCCCAAAGAGGCATATCTGGAATGTATGGAGGCGTATCTGGACCACGAAACGGAATATGGCTGGTATCTCTGTCTTGACGGCTCCCGCATCATCGGTGGTATGGGTGTTATCGAGAACGACTTCCACGACAGAAAGGACTTGTCGCCCAATGTTTGTGCCGTTTATACCGAAGAAGAATACCGCTGTCAGGGTATTGCCGGTGAATTATTGAACATGGTTGTTGAGGATATGAGGTCGAAGGAAATCACTCCGCTCTATCTAGTGACGAACCATACCGGTTTTTACGAGCGATACGGATGGGAGTTCCTGTGCCTGGTGCAAAGTGACGGCGAGCCGGAAATGTCCAGGATGTATATTCATAAGTAAATGGGCAGAATCATGGAATATATCAGGGTTACAAAAGACAATCTGGAACAGGAGCATATCTGTTGCGCCATCTCAAACAATAAGGACGTCCAGGTATCGTCCAAGAAAGCCTGGCTGGCAGACCGTTTTGACGACGGTCTGGTTTTCTTGAAGAGCGTCGAGCGGGGGAAGTGTTTCATCGAGTATATCCCTGCCGAGAATGCCTGGAATCCTATCGTGGCTGAAAACTATATGTACATTGACTGTCTATGGGTATCCGGCTCCTTCAAGGGGCATGGTTATTCCAACGACCTATTGGAGGAATGTATCAAGGATAGCAAGGACAAGGGAAAGACCGGGCTCTGCATCCTTTCCTCGGCCAAGAAGAAACCTTTCCTTTCAGATCCGAAATACTTGGCGTATAAGGGTTTTAAGGTATGCGACGAGGCCGATAACGGCATCCAGCTTTGGTATCTGCCGTTCTGTGCCGATGCCATCGCTCCCAAGTTCAGGGAAAGTGCGAAGCATCCCCATACAGACGAACCGGGCTATGTCTTGTATTATACAAGTCAATGTCCTTTCAATGGCAAATACGTTCCCGTCCTTGAAGCCGTGGCGAAGGAGAAGGGCGTGCCGTTCAAGGCAATACATCTGCAAAGCAAAGAAGAGGCACAGAACGCTCCGACGCCTATCACTACCTATGCTTTTTTCCGGGACGGCGAATACGTCACGAACGAGCAGATGAACGATAAGCGCTTCCTGAAGGTGATTGGGAGATCATGATCGATAAATCGCCATAAATGGGGATTTCGTGCGAAAGGAAAGCTCCGTAATTTTGCAGTCGTGTAACGCAAGACTGCAAAACTATGGAAAAGAAAAACAGAATCATCCTCTTCTGGATCCTCACCATCCTTGGTTTCCTGGCACATTCCCTTACCGATGCACTTCCCGCCTTCTGGGGACAGAGCATTGCTGCCCAGCCGGGCCCTGCCCCCGTGGGCATGATGGCCTTCATGGTCTGCCTGACCTATCTTGTGCCGGTCATTGGCATCCTGTTGCTAGTGTACGGAGGCAAAACCGCCAGAATCATCAATGCCGTGCTGGCTTGCTTTATGGCCGTGTTCACGCTGATGCACATGAGCGAACTGTTCGAGGCTTTCAACCCGGTCCAACTCCTCATCATGCCGATGATGTTCGTCTTGGCGCTCCTGATGGCCATTGATTCCGTGAAGGTCTGCAAGGAGAATTAGCGATGGGCCTTCTTTCCAAGATTTTCAGCAATACCCGCAAGCCGGAAGGCTTCTGGGGGCGCATGATGGTGGCCGGGATGAACGGCGGTTCCCATGCGGCAATGGCCTCCTGGGGCCTGGACCTGGCCAACGTCCCCGCAGAAGGGGAAATCATCGATATCGGATGCGGCGGCGGAGCCAACCTCGCCCGCCTGATGGACCGGAGCCTCCGTGCCAAAGTAACGGGCGTGGACTATTCTCCCGTCTCCGTGGAGAAATCCCGCAAGGTCAATGCCGACGCAATCGCCAAAGGCCGCTGCAAGGTGCTGGAGGCGAGCGTTTCGAACCTTCCTTTCAAGGAGAACACGTTCGGGATGGCTACCGCCTTCGAGACGGTCTATTTCTGGCCGGACATCGAGAAGAGTTTTGCGGAGGTACGGCGCGTACTCTCTCCCGGAGGAAGATTCCTCATCGTCAACGAGGACGACGGTCTGTCCGGCAACAACGAGAAATGGGAGAAGATGATCGAGGGGATGCACACCTATACGCCCGAAGAACTGGAGCGCCATCTCACGGCGGCAGGGTTCAGGGGCGTCACCGTCCATCGGAACGAACCCAAGCACTGGCTTTGCGTGACGGCGGTAAAATGAGGAAAACATACGAACCCCTGAACATGATCATGAACGGCCGCTACGCCGTTCTCTATGGAAAACTCACCCCGTCCATCCAACGGGAAGTCCTTGCCAGAATGGCGGAACTCATTGAGGAAGAAAGGGATTACGAGGACAAGGGGAACTACGGCCATTTCTGTAACATCCTCCCGACCATCGCCATCGACGAAGTGCTGCAGCGGAACGGGAAGTCGCCCGAGGAAGCCTTAGAGCTCATCTCCATCCATATGTGGGCGGCATTGACGCCCACTACCTTTCAAAGGTTGTCCAGGCTTCCTTTCTTCCTTTCAGTGATGCGGAAGATCATCCCGCTGGGTTTCAAGTACGGCTCCGGAAAGGGCTGGAAGTACGTCTGGCATCCGGAAGACCCGAAGGACTTCTATCACTTCGAGACGCTGGAGTGCCTGTACAAGCACGTGTTCGCCAAACACGGGGTGCTGGCTCGATTCGGGCCGATGTTCTGCCGCAGCGACATCATCAACTACGGAAATCTTCACAACATCGATTTCATCCGCACCCGGACCCTCTGCCAGGGCGGCGACTGCTGCGACTTCCGCTTCGTGAGGCACCGCAGAGGGGAGGTTTGGGAGCGTACCAAGAGTATCTAAGCATCATCGAATATGAAACCGAACTATAAAAGCTGGATGCCGAAAGGCATGATTTGGAGTTTCGCGGCAGGGGCCGCCGTGGCGCTGGCGCTGACTCTGATTGTCGGTGCCAACTGGTTGAAAATCCTCTTTCTCATCCTGACTCTTGTCTTGGCAGGTGTGACCGTCTGGACGGTGCTGATGTACCGGGCCTTCTCCTATGACGGGAAGCGGCAGATGTCCCGCCAGATCATTGACGGCGTGGCGGAGTATGTCAAGCTGCCGGAGGGAGGCCGATGCCTGGATGTGGGCTGCGGTAGCGGTGCACTTACCATCGCCGTGTCCAAGCGGAACCCGCAGGGCACGGTGACCGGCATCGATCGCTGGGGTGCGGAGTACGCTTCCTTCAGCAAGGGGCTCTGTGAGGATAACGCCAAGGCAGAAGGCGTGGCGGAGAGGACTGCCTTTGCCCAAGGAGATGCCCTGAAACTGGACTTCCCGGACGGGATCTTTGACGCCGTCACGTCCAATTACGTATATCACAACATACCCAGTCGTGACCGCCAGGCCATCCTGCTGGAGACACTCCGTGTGCTGAAGAAAGGTGGAACCTTCGCCATCCACGACATCTTCTCCAGGGATAAGTACGGCGACATGCAGTCCTTCGTGAAGAAGCTCAAGGACCTCGGCTATGAGCATGCGGAGCTCATCCCCACGGACAACGGCCGGTTCATGTCTCCCTGGGAAGCAAAGTGGATAGCCCTCTCAGGATCGGCCATTCTTTTAGGAAGGAAGTAGTCTTATCTGACAGACAGATACAAACCCCGACAGTCTTGGAAGATTGCCGGGGTTTTGCTTCGGAATTCTCACAGAAATTGACTTTTCTCAGAAATCTAAATCTCTGAAAATCAATTAGCTAAGTAGATTTGTACGTAATCGTTAACAATTATCGAACCAATTTTGATGATTTTTGTGAGGTGTATCTATTTGGTATTCAGGTGGATGATAGGTTAACTAAAGAAACCTGCCTCTAAGATTATTTGAAACACAGTCTCTCGCCGGGTTTGTTATTGTGCCGTAGAATCTGTATGTTTGTTCCGCCCAATCGGAATCGGTCGAACCGATTCCTCGAACAGAGATCAGTGATTTGATTGTAATATGGTCCGAACCATCAGCATCCTGACAGACAACCGCACGGCCGATCCGGGCCGTTTCGGATGTGAGCATGGCCTGTCCGTGTTGGTAGGTACTCCGTCGGCCAGGATCCTGATGGACACCGGCGCCTCCGGGCTTTTTTCCGTCACTGCCGCCCGGATGGGCATCGACCTTTCCGACGTGGACTATGTTTTCCTCTCCCACGGCCATGCCGATCATGTCGGCGGCTTGAAGACCTTCCTGGACATGAACAGCAAGGCGAAAGTCATTGTTTCGCCATGTGCGGTATCCGGCCGCTTTTATTCAGAAAGGGGCGGGTTGCATTCTATCTCCTGCAATTGGCCGCTGGAGGAAATGCGGGACCGGACCTTGTCCGTGGACAAGACGATGCCCCTTGCGGACGGGATGCATGTGATTGCCGGCATTCCAAAGAGGCATCCGCTGCCTTTAGGCAACCGGCTTCTTTCCATCCGTCGGGAAGGAGGCCTGGTCCCGGATGATTTCTCTCACGAGATGGCCCTCTATGTCGATGGCCTGCTCTATACAGGCTGCGCGCACAACGGCTTGGAGAACATCCTGGAAGCCTGTCCATGGCCGGTGGACACCGTCATCGGCGGGTTCCATTTGCTGGACCCGAATGGCGTACATTCCTTTGAATCCGCGGAACAGCTCACGGCACTGGCAGAACGCCTGGTTGCTCGTTATCCCCAGGTTTCTTTCCTGACCGGCCACTGCACGGGAGGCGGGGCTTTCAGGATACTTCAGTCCGTCATGGGCTCCCAACTGCGGCAGTTCGCCTGCGGCATGCAAATCGACAATATTTAAAACGATTGAACACACATTTCTCATGCAAATCTTACAGAAAATCGCCGTTCCCACCTACGAGGGAAAACTGTGGCCCCATTTCGGCAAGGCTCCTCAGGTCAGCATCTTTACCATCCAGAACGGCCGGGTCATCGACTCCGTCGTACTGCAAGCTCCCGAACACGAGCACGGCGCGATGCCCCGTTTCCTGGCCGCCCAGGGCTGCACGGATGTCCTGTGCGGCGGTCTCGGCGCCGGAGCCGTCACCCTGCTTGACGATCTGGGCATCAAGGTCCACGCCGGCGCCCCCGCCATCGAGGTGGAAGAAGTCCTGAAGATGTTCCTGGACGGGTCCATCGCCTATGGCGACGGCAGCTGCCACCACGACGGCTGCGGCGGGCATCCTCATGAGCACTGAATCAATTCGTCAAATCGGGGTCTGTACGCATGCGCGGATTTATTGTATTGATTGTCCTTTTGGCCGATATGCTTGTTTCTTTTGCCCAGAACGGGGTGAGGGGACGGGTGGTGGAAGCCGATGGATCGCCGGTCATCTACGCGGCCGTGATGCTGGAGTCCGGCAAGAGGATGGTGGCAGGAGGCATGACGGGTGAAGATGGCGCGTTCCTCATAGATGGCAAGTTTTCAGGGACGTATCTGCTGAAGGTCAATTCCATCGGATATAAAGACTTGAAGCGGGAGTTGGCGTGTTCCGGAGAAGGTGTGATGGAATTGGGCAATATTATTCTGACCCCCGATCCGACAGTCTTGCTTGAGTCAGTGGTTGTTGCCGGTGAGACGCCCAAGAGTGTGAGCGTGGAAAAGACGCGCATCAATACAGCATCCAGCGTTGCGGCGGCAACAGGGTCCGTGCTGGAGGTAATCCGCGAGGCTTCGGCAATCAGTGTCGATGGCAGCGGCGGCATTTCCATCCGTGGCAATAGCAATGTTCTTATCCTGGTGGACGGGATTCCCACCACCCTCGGGGGCTTGGAGAGCATCCCGGCAGCCAATGTACAAAGCATCGAAATCGTGACCAGCCCGGATGTCAAGTATGATTCCGAGGGTACCGGCGGCATTGTCAACATCATTTCAAAGAAGCAATCTGCCAATATGTTCAGCGCGATGGCTGCGTTTAATTATGGATTTAACGGGTTCATGAACGGGAATGTGGCGTTGAACTATAACAAAGGCCGATGGGGCGTGCGGTTCAACTACAACGGCAAATACGAGAAGGATAGGATTGAGAGCGAGTTGCATCGGCAGATTGTGACCACAGGAAGCCGGGTGGACCAACTGATCCATGCGACCAAGCGGACTTCCGGCCAGAATGCCGGCATCAACCTCCAGTTCAAGGCTACGCCCAAGGATATCCTGACAGCCGATTTCAAGGTGGCGCTGCCCCGGATGAACAATTTCCAGGACTTCAACGGCACGCGCCAGACCGATATCACTTTCAACCGCGAGAACTTTGAAGGAGGATTGGGGTATAAGCATTTGTTCGACCCCGGCAAGAAGGAGTTGAACGTGAACGCTTCCGTCTCCAGCATCACCGGTCATCGACCATCCTACTACTATGAAGGCGGAAAAATGGTGCAGAAGTCCCAGTCCGGCGGCCATCCCCTGATTGCCGCCCTGCAAGCCGATTATCTGACCATGTGGGGCAAGGGCCGGTTCGAGTCGGGCGCAAAGATGACTTATCGGCAGAACAACATCGACCATAAGATGTTTGAATGGGACGATGCCACGCAGGACTGGGTGTTGTCCATGCCGCTCAGCAACGACCTGACTCATCGGGAGTACATCCCGGCGGCGTATGCGATGTATTCCGGCAAATTCTCCGAGGCACTGTCCTACAAGGCCGGTGTCCGCTTCGAATACAGTTATGTCACGCTGCACAGCGAGAAAGAAAAACTGGACGACCACAGCGACTGCTGGTTCCTGTCGCCCAGCCTGTCGCTGGATTGGCGTGTCGCCCCACGCTGGTCATTGAGCGCTGCACTCGCCAGGCGCATCTCCCGGCCGACGTATCCGCAGTTGAACCCGTACATCAATCTGATTGACAGGCAGACTTACGAGATGGGCAACATGAAGTTGCAGCCGGAGAAGGCCAACAAATTGGACGCGGGGTATTCCTATACCGGCAAGTCTTTGACGGTGAGCGGCAACGCCTATGTGACTTATACCACGAACTTCATCAATCAGGTGGCTTATCTGGATAACGATATCCTGGTGACGACCTACATCAATGCGGATTCCGACGTGAAGACCGGCATCGACCAGAACATCCGGTATTCGCCCGCAAGGTGGCTGACGCTGGATCTGGCCAGCAACACCTTCTATTCGGCTTCCCGTGGTTCCTTCAAGGGTGCCGACATCCGAAATCAAGGCTGGACCAACAATAGCAACGTCGGCCTTGCCATCCGGCCTTTCAGTGGCTCGGAAATCCAAGTGCAGTACTTTGTGACAACACCACAGTATTTCCCTCAGTTCACTACCCGGACCATCCATTACGGCAACATCGGCATCAAACAGTCCTTCCTGAAGAATGCGCTGACGGTTTCCGCCCTGCTGACAGATGTGTTCAATACGCGCCGCTGGGATGTGCATTCTGATAACCCGGTTTTCATCCTGGTGAACAACAGCAAGAACCGCAGCCGTATGTTCTGGCTTGGCATTAACTGGAACTTCCACTCCTTCAAAGCCGCGAAGGGTACACAAAAACAACAGGAGGAAGACAGGAGCATCCTCAGATTGGGAGATTAGACGATGGAACTTATCAAAACCATATTGGTGGTTGGCGCCGGCAGTTTTTTGGGCGGCGCAGGCCGTTACCTTGTATCGTGGGCGTTGAGAGGCATCAAGGGATTCCCTTGGGCAACGCTGGCTGTGAACCTGGCCGGATGCTTCTTGATCGGCCTTCTCTGGGGCGTCTTCAGTAAGAACGGTACCGAGGGAGGCAACTGGGCCTTATTCCTGACTGTGGGTTTCTGCGGTGGCTTTACGACCTTCTCGACTTTCTCGAAGGAGGCGCTGATGATGTTGCAGGGCGGGAACATCTGGGGTTTTGTCGGGTATGTAGCCTTCAGCGTGGTTGTCGGTATCGCCCTTGTCGCGTTGGGGTACTTCCTGGTTCGCTAAATACAGATTAATCGATCTGACACAACTCCGGCAGTCTTGGATGATTGCCGGGGTTTTGCATCGGAATTCTCCCGGAAATCGACTATTCAAACGATCCCAAACAGAATCACAGTGCTTGTATAGGTCCCAGTCGTGGACCGGTGCAAGCAAAAATGGCCGAAAATGCTTGTATGGGTCCAGAAAATGGACCTGTACGAGCACCCAGGGAGAATACACGGCATGAGCGCTGCACCAACACTGAATCGAAGCACCTGGAGCGAAGCGAAGGCGCCATCAGGCGCCCGGCCGGGCCGGGTATTTGACGACGAAGGAGGCAAATACGGAAAGGCAAACAGGCCGCGGGGGTGTATGAGGGGGCAGAGCCCCCTGTATTAAGGTACGGGGTCGTTAACTTATATCTAACTTTTTTGGAGGATTTGACGGCGGTGTATCTGTTTGGTTCTCAAAAGAATAACAGTACGATCAATACGGCTCCGAGAATGTAACTGAACGCATTGGCTATCAAGGTCGCATGGAGCGTTTTCTTGAAAGGGTATCGTTTCTGGAGCATCAGATGATTCACCAATAGTTCGATAAGGACGGAAAGGATCAAGGCGGCGGCATAGAAGACAATCAAGCCCAATAGTTCCTGGGAATCATGGATGTCCACCTCGTGTTTACTGACCCAGGGGAACCAGACAACGAGCCACCATCCTCCGTTCAATGCCATGGTCGTGATGATTCCGACCGCTCCGCTGATGATATTCGAAACGGCTGCCGTCAGGTAGATCTTCTGATTGAACTTCTTTCCGATCAGATCCCGGCTCGTCAGGAAAGCCTCTCCCAGAATGACGAAAGCCATGAACAGTCATCCCATCGGCAGGAAAGCGTAAATTCCGAAAGAGACGTTCAGAGGAATCATATTCTATCCGATTTCAGCTTTTTTCTTGATTGAATATGGCTTGGGACTGTTGCGAAAAACATACCAACGAAACCGTCTTTTTGGGGGAACAATGAGCTTGTTTTGCTGAAGTGCCGAAGAATTAGTAAGTTTGCTCATATAAACAGGTTGTTATCTATCTGGAAGTTGAGATATACCAAACATCACTTGATTAACGGAATCGTATGAGAAACGGATTCATCACGGTGGCGGCAGCCGTGCCGTCGGTAAAAGTGGCCGACTGTGCCTACAATCTGGTCCAAATTGAGAACCTTATCGCCCAGGCAGAGAGCAAAGGCGTGGAAATCGTCGTCTTTCCTGAATTGGCCATCACCGGGTACTATTGTCAGGACCTGTTCAGGCAGAACCATTTGATGGCGCAGGCGGAGAATGCCGTACTCATGTTGCTCGACTTTACGAGTAAGTTTGATGTCATCAGTATTGTCGGTGCGCCCGTGCCGGTGGGCAACCTTCTGCTCAACTGTGCGATTGTCATCCAGAGTGGCGACATCCTCGGAATCGTAACGAAGACCTATCTGCCCAATTACGGCGAGTTTTACGAGAAACGGTGGTTTGCCTCGTCGCAGGACCTTCATCCCACGGAGATCCGTTTTGCGGGGAAAAGATTGACAGTGACCGCCGCCCCTATGGTTTTCCGTACTGCTGAAAATGTAAGGTTCGGGGTCGAGATTTGTGAAGACGTCTGGGCTCCGACTCCGCCCAGCAATCATCTGGCCTTGGCCGGTGCCGACCTGGTGTTCAACCTGTCCGCGTCGGATGAATTGATCGGCAAGCACGATTATCTCAAGAGCTTGCTCGCGCAGCAAAGCGCCCGCACCATCTCCGGCTATGTCTATAGTGGATGCGGCTTCGGTGAGAGTACGCAGGACATGGTCTTCGGGGGTAATGCCATCCTCTACGAGAACGGCCATCTGCTGGCCGAGGGAGCGCGTTTCTCTTTCGAACCGCAACTTGTCATCAGTCAGGTCGATATCGAGAAATTGCGTTCGGAACGTCGGTCCAACACCACTTTCGTCAATGCGCAGCGGCCTTCCAGCGAGGAACGCCATGCCTGCGACGAGGTGTTCGTGGACTGCCTGGCTCCCGTCAACCGGCCTGTCGACCCAAAGGGCACCGACCCGCTGCCATACCGTAAGATCGACCCGCATCCTTTCATCCCCTCCGGCGACATGATGGAACAGAGTTGCGAGGAGATACTCAACATTCAGGTAGCCGGCCTGGCTAAACGCCTCCAGCACATCCATAGTCAGAAGGTGGTCATCGGCATCAGCGGCGGCCTCGATTCCACCCTTGCCTTGCTGGTCTGCGTGAAGACCTTCGATAAACTGGGCTATGACCGCAAGGGAATCATCGGCGTCACTATGCCCGGCTTCGGTACTTCCGGCCGCACCTATCGCAATGCCATCGACCTGATGAAGAACCTGGGTATCAACCTGCGCGAGATCAGCATCGCCAAGGCCGTGACGCAGCATTTTGAAGATATCGGCCATGACCCGGACGCCCATGACGTGACTTATGAGAACTGCCAGGCCCGTGAGCGTACGCAGATCCTGATGGACCTCACCAATGAGCTGGGCGGCATCGTCGTGGGTACCGGCGACTTGTCGGAACTGGCGCTGGGATGGGCTACCTACAATGGTGACCATATGTCGATGTACGGTGTCAATGCGGGGATCCCGAAGACACTGGTGAGTTATCTGGTCCGGTATGTCGCGCTGAACGGAGTCGATGAGATATCAAAAGCCACGCTGCTTGATATTGTGGACACTCCCATCAGTCCCGAACTGGTCCCTACGGACCATGAGGGCAATATTCGGCAGAAAACGGAAGACCTTGTGGGACCCTATGAGCTGCACGACTTCTTCCTGTACCATTTCCTCCGGTTCGGCTATCATCCGCAGAAACTCCAGCTCCTCGCGGCACGTGCCTTTGACGGCTCGACGCCCGGTGCGGGAGTCTATGACAAAGCCACCATCAAGAAATGGCTGACCGTCTTCCTGCGCCGCTTCTTCAACCAGCAGTTCAAGCGTTCCTGCCTGCCCGACGGCCCCAAAGTCGGCTCGGTGAGCCTTTCGCCCCGTGGCGATTGGCGCATGCCCTCCGACGCCTCCTCCGCCACCTGGCTTGCCGAGTGTGATGCTCTCCCCGAGTGATGAGCAAAGAATGGTAAATTTGTCCAGATAAATCGGAACTTTAACTGTTTCAACTATGTCAAAGTTTATACTGAACAGACCAGATGATTATCTGTCCTTGTCGAAAAAGAAGATTATTGGCACGACGCTGAAATGGTTCGTGATACTGATGGCGGGAGCCATTCTGCTGAGAATTGCCTGCGTTGCCATTTATATGTCGATGGGCGTGAATCCGATGGAACTGACTAAGTTCGGCGGAGATCCAACCAATTATATGCAAAATGCATCTTGGAAACTTTTACTGCATATTATGATTATCGCTCCTTTGGCAGAGGAGATTATGTTCCGATTGGGATTGTCCTTCAAGCGGCAGACCGTAGCCCTTTGGGTTGGTATTCTGCCGATAGTATGCGCCTATTACTTGTATAAATGCAAGGTCTGGTACATCCTTTTGAGCACTGTCGCTGTCGGAGCTCTTATATATTGGCTGATTTGCCGTTTCACCACTGATAAACAATGGAAAGAATGGCGGAAGAAATACATCATTCCTGCTATGTGGATATCGGCCATTGGTTTTGGTCTATTGCATTTCCGAGCTTTCTCCGTTCTAAACTGGCAGGTGTTCCCGTTTGCTCTTACAACCATTATGATTCCGATGGCCGGCGGATGCGCCATTACCTACGCTCGAGTCAATCTCGGTTTCTGGTGGGGTGTCCTGCTTCACTGCATTATCAATATGCCATCTGTGATATTGATCGCTTCTTCTTTGTAAGCGTAAATAGTCACATTCCATTTTTAAGGGATTACATTTAATCGATATTTGCGTTATGAAACTCTCAATAGGTCAGAAAAAAGAACTCAAGGGGATGTTTACTTTTCTCGTTGTAAGCATCATTGTCTGGGTGTTTGCCTCTTTGCTGTTTCATTTCCCTTGGGAGCATACTCTCGTATTGGCGTGTCTTTCTATCGTCATCTCCATCATCCAAACTGCATTCATCGTTTTCCGCGGTAACAAGAAGGACGAATGATTGACAGTTTAATTCCAGTTTATCGGCATAACACAAACCCCGACATCTTGAAAGTGATGTGACCCCCAAAAGTTGGACGGTTTAACATTAGTTACGAGGCTTTAGATTGGAACAGAGCTCGGTATTGCACCGGGCTCTTTCCTTTTAGCCTCAGTTTGATTCTATCATT
>JAEEGH010002314.1_pt1 | contig 51737 bp, 43 predicted proteins | sample 9134181 | NCBI WGS metagenome assembly JAEEGH01 (sample SAMN16246544, study PRJNA631951) | gut metagenome | biome: gut microbiome; feature: rumen; material: DP-attached | host: Bos | place: Iran: Karaj | collected 2018-10
GCACCACCCTCAGCCATAACTTCACCAAAGGCATCTAAGGCATAGCCCGTACCAACCATATCGAGGTCAACAATATGTTCTGGCTTGGCCTGATTGGGCGATGCACCTGCCGTATCGATGAAGTACATCACGGGACCCAGTTCTGCTGCCTTCCGTGCAAATGTCTCCACGCTATCCTTCTGCAAGGCGTTCACTACAAGCGTCTCCACATCATAGCCACAACGGCGGAAGTCTTCGCCGACGCGCTCAAGAGCATTCTCGCTGATGTCGCCCAGCAGGATTTTCTTACCAGCACCGATACGGCGCACAATGGCTGTTCCCATACTACCGGCACCCAAGAGTGCCACTACTTGCTTCTTCTCATTTCTATCGAAAATCATCATATTATTTAGTGATTATTTGTTGATATTTCTATTTATTCCCCTCGCCACTTGGAGAGGGGTTAGGGGTGAGGTTCTTAATGAATTTTGCGGGATTACCGCCAACTATCGTATTTGGAGCGACATCCTTGGTAACAACCGCACCAGCAGCCACAACGGCATTATCTCCAATAGTTACGCCAGGCAAGATAATTGCTCCCACGCCAATCCATGCGTTACGTCCGATATGAACGGGTTTGCAGCGCAGCACCATTCGGTTAGCAAAGTCGTGGTTGTCAGTAACGATACGCACATTCGGACCAATCATCACACCGTCGTCGATGGTGATGCCACCAGCCGCCATACACGTCAGCGAGTGGTTTATAAACACACTCTTGCCAATCTTCATCTGACAGGCAAAGTCAATCTGAATAGGTGGCATCAGATAGCTCGTCTGGTCGAGGTTACCGCCAAAGAGTTGCTCCTCCAATGGACGGATCTGCTCAGGTAGCGGAGCCGTCGTGTTGATTTTAAAACAAATGTTGGCGCAGTCGGTCATGTGCTTGATGGCCTCTACATACTCGGGCGTTGCCATATCGACGTCAGCCCCTGATCTTAATTGCTCGAATATATTCATCATCTTGTATTATCCGTAGTTCTCTATCAAATACTTCACAAACTGTGGGTCGCCGAAATTTCTGGTTCCTGCATCGTGCTGGTTCATAGCGGCTATCTGAGCCATATCGTTGTCACTCAGCGAGAAGTTGAAAATGTCGATGTTCTGCGCCATGCGCTCCTTATGGCTCGACTTGGGAATCGCCACGATGCCGCGATGGGTAAGCCAACGAAGGGCTACCTGAGCAGCTGTCTTATTATACTTAGCACCTATAGAAGCCAGTAATTCGCTCTTTACGATGCCATCAGTGCCTTGTCCACCGAGTGGATACCAAGCCATCATCTTTGTGCCAAACTCGCCATGAATCGGTTCGATTCCTGTCTGCTGAGAGAGCGTGTTGCATTCCAACTGGTTCACCATCGGTTTCACGTCCACATAGTGGGCAAAGTCGAAGAAGCGGCCTGCCTGGAAATTGCTTACACCGATGGCACGAACCTTGCCAGCACGATAAGCCTTCTCCATCGCCAGCCATGTGCCAAACACGTCGCCATAGGCCTGATGGATGAGCAGTAAGTCGATATACTCAGTCTGCAACTTGCGCAGGCTCTCGTCGATACTTTTGGCTGCTTTTTCCTCACCGTTGTTCGAAATCCAGATCTTTGTTACAAGGAATAGGTCCTCGCGTTTGATACCACTCTTTCGCCAGGCATTACCAACGCCTTCCTCATTCTGGTAGGCCTGTGCTGTATCTATCAGCCTATAGCCCACACTCAAAGCATCACTCACACAACGTTCACACTCGTCAGGACTTACGAGAAACACGCCGTAGCCCAGTGTCGGCATCTTGACACCGTTTGATAATGTAATGTACTCCATATTATTAATTTACAATTTGACGATTTACCATTTACAATTGATTTGTTGATTTGGCTATTTACTCACCTCGCTATTCGGAAAGGGGGTGGGGGTTAGGCTTTTCAGCCAATTCTCGACCTTTTTCTTTTCCGTGCGCACCTCATGTCCGTAGATGCTGAACCCCTTCTGCACATTTGCTCCAGGAAAAGCTTTCTTCACATCCTCCACGCAGTTTGCCAATCCCGAACCTTCGTGGGTGGTGAATGGGATGACAGTCTTGCCCTTCAGATCGTTCGCGTGCTTCTTGAAGAAGGTGAACATCACCTGCGGATAGGTGCCCCACCATACGGGTCCACCGATGAAAATCGTCTCGTACTTTGACAAGTCAATGTCGCCCTCATACGCTGGTAATTCACCTTTCTTCTGCTCTTCTTTTGCGAGGTTGCATAGTGGGGTGTATGCCATGCCGTCGTACTTGTGGGTAACGATTTCAAACTGCTCAGCACCTGTCAGCTCCGTGATGTAGTCAGCCACGATCTTTGTGTTGCCCACCTCGATGTTTCCTACTGCGTAGTTGTCTCCTGCATGCGAGAAGAACACTACCAAACTTTTACCATCCTTGTTCATAACTTTCTCTTGTTTAGCGCCACCATTGCATGCTGTTGATACGAGCAGTGCCAAAGCGGCTGTGATGATACTCTTGATATTCATAATTCTGTCTTACTATTTGACGCTTTACTATTTACGATTGATTTCACGCTGCAAAGGTACGGTGTTTTTCCGATACTGTGGTATCACAAATTGCGTCACGGTTTTCACTTTTTGCCGAAAAAGTGAATTTCTATCGGTATCATTCAATCAAGATTATAGCATAGAAAAGTTAAAAAGACACTATAAAAGCATAATTTCCCTTTCATTGTGTCTTTATTTCAGGTAATTTTCGTATTTTTGCATAAAATAATCAATGCTATCATGTCATTGCAAAAGATTGAAATAAAACAAATAAGGCTTATGAAGTTAAAAGACATTCTGCTTATGGCAAGTGATATGAAAAGGCTGATAGTATTCCTGTTCGTTCTGCTCACACTGCAGACCGTTACAGCAGGCGACAGGCTCTCGATGCTTCCGTGTCACATCCTTGGCGGAGAACTGAGCAACTCTGCTGCAACGTCGGTGCAGGATATCGATGAGGCGATGCCACGAATGCGGGCATTAGGACTGAATACGGTGCTTGTTCCTGCCTATTGGGAGTTCTTGGAATCGACAGAAGGACAATTCGACTTCACGCTCATCGACCGCACTATCGATGTGGCACGACGCGAACATTTGTACGTCGTGTTCCTTTGGTTCGGTGCGTGGAAGAACTCTATGTCGTGCTATACACCTGAGTGGTTCAAGCAGGATACGAAGCGGTTTCCTCGGGCAATGACTGCCGAGGGAAAGCAGATGGAGATAGCATCATGCTTCAGCGACAATGTGCTGCAGGCAGACGTCAAGGCATTCTCGGCACTCCTGCGGCACATCCGTGAGAAAGACCCACAGCGCGAGGTGGTTATCATGATGCAGATAGAGAATGAGATTGGTATGTTGGAATCAGCACGCGACCATTCTCCCTTAGCCGAGAAAGCCTATGATCAGGAACGCTGGGCAGAGCGCTACGGCACAGACGAATATGCCGATGAGAAGTTCATGGCACTGAGCTACGCCCGCTATGTAGAGCATCTGGCCAAGGCTGCACGTGACATTCACGACATGCCGCTCTATGTGAATGCTGCTATGAACAGTCGTGGGCGACGGCCAGGCGAATATCCCTCTGCCGGGCCGTTGGCTCATCTCATCGACTTCTGGCATGAGGGAGCTCCGAGTATCGACCTGCTCGCTCCTGACATCTACGACACAGGCTTCAAGTCGTGGGCTTCGCAATATGCCATGCCTTTACGTCCGCAAGATGGCGGAAAAGTCAAGAACCGTCTTTTTATCCCTGAGAGCCGTTGCTGCGAGAACAGCGGCGTGCGTGCTCTCTATGCCTTCGGTGAGCATCAGGCATTGGGCTTCAGTCCTTTTGCCATCGACCAGGCAAGCGAGAAAGAGACTGAATCCGTGACAAAGGCATACGGGCTATTGCGCCAGTTGTCGAATGGAAAGATGCTGAATAATAAGATGTCGTGGGGGCTCCTGTTCGACCAGAATGACCGTGAGCGTATCATAGACAACGACGGCGTAGTGATGACCTGCCGCCATTACTTCACACTACCTTGGGATTCCCGTGCCACCGACGGAAGTACATGGCCTGAGGGCGGTGCCATACTCATCCGTCTCGGCAAGTTTGACTACTTGTTAGCGGGCAGCGGTGTGGTCATCGACTTCAAGACACCAACTGAGAAGCAACAGGAGGAAAAGAAGCAATTAGGCGAGGACGGTTTTGCTGAAGCTGGTGGAAGTAAGGACCAAGAGGCGAACAAACGTTTCAGAGGCAAGCGTCTCGGTCTTCTTTCCGTTGATGAAGTCGAAATCGATGCTACTGGCACTATGCAATATCTCCGTCGTCACAATGGAGATCAAACCCATCAAGGCCGTCACGCTCGCATCGGTGTCGGGGAATGGAAAGTGCTCCACATTAAGCTTTATGAGTATTAGCACCAAACATCCCTGCATGATAATAAGAACGTACATTTTTGCAGTCAAAAGCCAATCGTATGGAGGTTGAATTTCACTATTCCACCGACTTTTACGGGATGAATGCCCGTGAGTTGAGTCACACCTGTATGCACCTGATATGCAAGACAGGCGAAGGAAGTTTTGTGTTCAACGAACGGTGCTACCACATCGTGAAGAACGACCTCGTCGTCATACCCATGCCCAACAAGGTGAAGAACCTAGCGGCACATACCGACCTGCAGGTGGAGTGGTTTGCTGCCGATTATAAGTTTCTGCAGAACCTGCTGCCGTCGAACAACTACAGTATCGGTGGCAGTATCGCGCTGAACCAAGACCCAGTCATTCAGTTGACTGACGAGCAGGCACGCCATATATTGGATGACTTCCATCGTCTGCGTGAACGCATGGAAGATAGCCATCTGCAGTTCTACCGCGAACTGATGGGCAGTCTGTGTCTTACAATGATGTACGACATCTTTGAGGCACATGCCCAGCGAGAAGCTACTGACTCACATACCGATCGCACTGCCTATATCGTGAAACAACTGATGGCCTTGCTCTCTACGGGCATCAGCCGCACGGAACGTGATGTGAGCTACTATGCCGAGCGTCTGAATGTGTCGCCCAAGTATCTCTCGGCAACTATCAAACGTGTGACGGGCCACAGCGTCACCTCGTACATCAACCGTCACACCATACCTATATTAAAAGACTACCTGAACGACGAACGCCTGTCGCTCTCACAGATAGCCGATAGTATGAATTTCACGTCATTGAGTTATTTCAGTCGCTACTGCACGAAGCATTTGGGCCAGTCACCTAGTGAGTATCGTCAAAGTCTGCAGCCGAAATAATTTGGAAAAGTTGATTGAGAACAATGGTTGAGATTAAAACAGCACGAAAAGAGCAGGCAGCAGAGATAGCTCGTCTGATTATGATGGCAATGACGGATGACTGTTGCCTGTATTTCTGTGGCGACGGATATGGCCTTGCAGACTTCCATACGATGATGACAATGCTGGTAGAGCGTGTGGATTCGCAGTATAGCTATCAGAATACGCTCGTCGCACTGGATGGAGATAAGGTCGTAGGTATATCAGTCAGTTACGATGGTGCCAGATTGCCTGAATTGCGCCGTGCCTTCATCGAGGCTGCTATGGTTCATCTTGGCAAAGACCATTCCGGGATGGATGACGAGACGCAAGCAGGTGAACTATATCTTGACTCTCTGGCAGTTCTTCCCGAATACCGTTGCAAAGGTATAGCCAAGAGACTTCTGAAAGCTACCAAGGTTCGTGCCAACCAGATGAATATTCCTTGTGTCGGCCTCTTGGTCGATAAAGGCAATCCCATCGGTGAGGCGCTTTATACTTCCGTTGGCTTCCGATACATGAATGACAGCTCTTGGGGAGGCCATCCGATGAAACACCTAATACTATAGCTACAACACACGCACGAGATAAAAACATGTAGTTCTGTATTGGTGCTTCTCATTATATGTTATATTCTACTTTGCCTGCAACAATCAAAGACGCACGCACTCACACAGACACTGGATACACAGTTTTGGGACATAAGGTTTTGCTTCAAACAGGTAAGGAGAAACAAACAAAGAACATTATGAATTCAAATACAGATAATTCTATCTATTTGATGGCTAAACTGAATGAAGATGGAACTTTGACCATTCTAAATGTCAATACCAATAAAGGTCATAAGATTAGTACTGAGATTAATTGGTATTTGACTCTCAGGGAAATCTTGTTCCGTATAATGGGAAAAAGAGCGGATCTCATTCACATCAATGGGTAGAACAATCTAATGGGGACATGGGTCGGAAGCCTGTCTCAAAAAATGGGAACAGTCATTTGCCAATTCCAGACGTGTTTACACCTTTAAATAATGCGATAGTGAAATTCAACAAACAGAAAAATAAATATCCAAAGAAATGACAAACGAGATTCAAAGAAAAATTGCCATCCCTGATTTTTACGGCAAGGGGAAGCACATTTATGAAGATCAAATGGGATTTGACCAACATCACAAGTCAGAAGCCCGCTCTTTAGTTGCCCGCGAGATATTCCGTTACTATATGGAGGTAGTTGGCTTAAACATGGCGTTTTACTATCCTGTTACAGATACGTTCTACGCAATCTATAATGATGCGCGGCCTGTTGAAGTTTATACATTGCCTCGTGACAGAAGGCGTTCAGATTTCATAGGATGGCAATGCGACTGCGATCCACATGAAGAGGACCAAATCATTGCAACCTTCGAGGAAATCTCAGATGTTTGGGATGGACTAAAGATCGACGGAAAAGACTTCGAAGAGGTCATCATGCATTCGTACATTGTAGCCTTGAACTGAGAAACGAGATGAGTTCCATGTAATACGATGTACCCTCTGACTGAAAATGCAGGACTTCACAATCCCTCCCTCTTAGTTCTAAGTTCTTCGTTCTTTAACCAACTAAGCAATTAACCAATTAAGCTATTAACCTACTAAGCTCTATAACCAATAACCAATAACCAATAACCATTACCACTAAGCTATCATTAGAACACAGCCGCAATTTTTCGTATTTCTTTTAGCATCCGATTCAATGAAGAGTCCTTACGAGCTGTTTGCATGTTGTATTTGGTCTGGAGATACATCAGCGAATCTGCAGGCACATCAAGAGCCGCCTCAAACATCAAAGCAGTCTTTGCTGTCAGAGGACGGCGAGCATTAAGTATCTCGTTTACGACAGAGTAAGTCAGACCCATGCTTTCTGCCAACTGGCGCTGGCTTATGCCACGCTCCTCAAGTTCATCTTTCAACACCTCACCGGGGTGCGTAGGGTATGCCCCATAACCTAAGTTTCCCATATTCTATCTTTTATTATAATGATTCGACAATTCAATGATATTGCAAATTGTAATACCGCCTTCTGCTGTCGATTTGAACTCAATACGATACTGATCGTTCACACGTACAGATTCCAATCCTGCTTTATCTCCAACAAGTCTCTCATAATGGAGCGAGCGATATAGGAACAAGTCTGATGGTTTTTCAACAGAATCGAGTATGTTAACCACTCGGACATATTTTTTCACTATGCCCGGTTGGTATCGATGGCTTTTGTCGCTCGTCACTCCGTCGTAGAACAATTCACGCAGATACTCTTTTTCAAACGATATTTCCATATTGCATATACATCTTGCGTGGCAAAGTTAAGAAAAAAAAACAAAACATTCGCAAAAAATGCGAACTTTTTATCTGATTTGCTTACAAAATTCTCAAAAGTTGCGTTATTTGATAAAAAACTCACATTTCACAATATCCAATAACCATTACCACCTATTAATCTACTAAGCCATTAATCTACTAAGCTACTAAGCTATTAAGCTCCCAAGCTACTAAGAGCTGAGCAGGGAAGTGGTGTTGGGGTGTATAGAAATTGTAGGGTTATGGCATTCACATGTTAGGGTGGCATTATATCTCAAGAGCTTTGTATAAATCTCTTAGTCGTGACATACATTTAATTGTTTTACGTATACGTTCTGCAAAACATATATTCTGTTAAAGTTTGATTTTATACCCACGGATAAATCTATAGAATGAATATCATATTGTTCTGGGAGTCCTATCGCAAGCCAATATTCAGTTATATCCTTGTTGCGAGGTAGCTTTTGATAATTATCTAGTTTCTTCTCTTTTTTTCTTATTGCTTTTTGAATCAATTCTAATGGGATTAACTGTATTGGGTTAATATAGCATATTTTAATCTCTGAATGTTCTAAACTTTGACAAGGTTCTGTTTCAACTCGAATAATATACTCAAAAGGTTTGTTTAGAGAATCGAAGCGGAATATCCATTGATTTAATTCATTAAATAGCTCTTTTTTATGTTTCGACACTCTAGAGCTATCAGGAATATAAGGTTTGAAGCCCTCATTAAACCATACTTTTATCCTGTATGATGAATCTTCGAACCTCTTGTCGTTCTTCTTCATTTCATCAAATTCTTTAATGGCATATTCATTTAGAACCTTTTTAAACTCATTAAACTCGGATTGTTCTTTTCCATTAATCAGTTTCGTAAATTCTAAACCTATCGTCTTGTTTTGGAAATGAAGATGGAAATCTGGTTCTTCTGTAATACACAAACCGATTATATCATTGCTCCAATTATTAATTAACGGACGAATCCATCGAAATTCATCATATTTCTTTTCCCATTCTTGATTTCTAAACTGACTATCCATAATAAATTCTATTTTTCATATTCTTCTCTATTTATTGATGTTTCTGGGTCTACAATGAGAACTTCATCATAGGTGAGGCCATAGAGTTGATAGACGAGGTGGTCGATTTCAGATTCCAAAGCAGAGGTATCGGCATCGTGATTAGTCTTTTTTTTAATTAGAATTATATCCACCAAATCAATAATAGGTTGTTGCTGTACTTTCGATACGGATGGAATAGGAATGTTACGAATGTAGTCTGCATATATGTGATAATCATCTCCTCGATTATTTGTAAGCAAGACAGAAGCATATCGTGAATTCATAACACCCATTATAAAACGCAAATCAGTTTTCTGAGATAATAATTCCATCTCTTCACGGCTCATAGTGCAGAATTTTCTAATGCTAGAAGCAATGCTTTTGTTTTCTACACCATGTAATTCGTGCCAAGGAACGGCAGACATAATTGATGTACTATGTAGTATTTGGTTATCATCATACACGCATCGCATCTCTCCCAAAATATTAAACATTAATTTGCGATTAGAGTACAATTCCGGGAATGTTGGACGACGTAACTTAAGGGGAACACGTTCAGTTCCATATTCTAAATAACGCGGTCTGTTTTTCAGAAAATATTTTTCTATGTCTTTCCCTTCATAATACTCTCTCGAATGTTTCTCATCTTTTGTCAAACTAATTAAATCGGCTTTAGTGAATTCACCTCTTGCAACTTTTTCGTCCGCATTCAATTTCATCCCTTCGCTAATGTAACAATAATCACCTAATACGTTCATCCCTTTATGACGATTTGTATTGCGTTTTTCTTGTGTCACATTCCAGATGATTGTCTTTTGGTCTTGAATTAATTTTGAAATAGGTTGTTCAAATGATTTCATAATTTCAAGTTTCTCCCCAATATTACTAATCCATGTCTTTTCTTTTGGTTTAGATTTTTGAATAAAGGGAATACAGTTTGAAACAGTAGCATTCTCGAAAATTTTTGTACCATTCAAGTCAACAAGCTCTAGCAACCGATTCTCCTCTACAATCATTTTACGTAGGATTCTTGCGTATAACTGATTTGTAAGAGGAAAGGGAACAATCATAGCTGTAATTCCATTATTGTTATTTTGTTTTGTTCCAAGTTCAATAAATGGAATATAAATATCCCACTTTTGACAAAGTGATTTGTAATTCTTGGATGCAATTATTCTTTCACGTTGCTTGGCTAGTATGGGATTTGCTATTTGTGCAGTAGCGCTTATATATGGTGGATTACCGATGACAATATCAAAACCTCCTGTTGAAAACACATTATAGAACCAGGTGTGCCAAAGCATAAATTGGTCATTGCCTGAGAGGTCGAGGTCACCAAAGTCAACATTGATGCTTTGTTCTTTAAGTTGCTGCTTTACATTATTTATAATGTCTTGCTTCAGGAATGCTTTGCGCTTGTGGTCTGTGCAGTTATAATATTCGTCGAGTTTCTTTCGCAAGTCAAGTCGCAGCACATCAAGCATATCATCAAACATGGTGGTTTGATAAGTTCCTACCTTGTCTTGCTTCAACTCTGTTATATTGGATAAATCAACACCCTTGTATTGCTCCAACAACGAGTTACCCTGCATAATTTTGAAGTCAAGGTTTGGCAGAGCCTGTGGTGTTTCCTCGTCAACAATGAGCGACAGCCAGAAACGGAGGCGGGCGATATCAACGGCACCACGCTCGATATCTACACCATAGATATTTTGCTGGATGATGTGCTTCTTGATTTCAGCAGCCTGATGTTGGCTGATTCCTTCGAGGGCTGTGCGACATTGGAAGAGTTCTTTAAGCAAGCCCATTGGGAAAGCTCCCGAGCCAATAGCAGGGTCGCATATCTTGACGTTCTTCAGAGCCTCATCTACTTGCTGACGGAACTTTTGGTTTTGTCCAAGAGCGTTGACGTCATGAGTGGTTACAAACTGGCGAATGGCTTCCTTGGTGGCTTCGTCCTCAATGTCTGTTTGGAGATAGGCAATAAGGCTTTCGCGACACATATAACTGACGATTTCCTTTGGTGTGTAAAAGGCTCCTTTGTCTTTGTTGTCCTCCAGCAGGTTCTCGAAGATGCGACCTAACATCTCTGGGTCAACACCTACCTCTGCATCGTCAGGATCGTTCTCGTCGATGGTGAAGTTGTAGGAGGCAAAGAAGTCGAGCAGGCTCTGCATATATTTCGCAGGCAGAGGAAACTCTGTCTCATCTGCTGTCTCACGTTCAAACAAACCACCGTTCAAATATGGTACCTTGAATTGATAATTGAAAATTGACAATTGAGAATTATCTCCTTGGCGTTCTGTGTTGAGATCGTTGAAGAGGGGTTCAAGGACATTATCCACAAAGTGGTCTTTGTCTTTGCATTGTTCAAAGAGGTGTTGGATAAACTCTGCATCACCATTGCCCCAAGGCTCATTAGTAGGAACACCTAACCAGCCTTTCTTCTGAAGGAACTGGAGGAATACCAATCGCCCCATCAGTTTCTTTACATAGTCGCGAATTGCTTTCTCTTGATTGTCAAACTTGGCAAACTGCTGCATGATATACTCATTGGGCTTGCCCTCCTGGCGTTCTTCCCACTTGTTGGCCACCTTTACCATCCGCTTGCCTGTGACATAGAAGATGATGTCCTCGTATTGCTGCTTATAACCCTTAAAGAACATATCGCTGACAGCATCCACAGAGAACGCTTTGGTCAGGTCTTTCAACGTAAGACTACTATCGCGAAGTTTCTCAAACTGCTGAATGGCGGTACGACTACGATGACCTTCACCCAGCAGATAGGTGAAGCGTTTGGCGTCAGTCGATTCTTTCTTATAGGTTCCATCTTCAGTAAAGTTCCATGATTCACTAACGTATGAGAAGCGCAGTACGCTCTCATTCTTCCTGTAACAGAACATAAAGGCTCCAGCATTGCCGTTGTTGCGCCAATCAGTCAGCAGCATATCTCGAATACCTCTTCGGTTGCGTTCTATATCAACGCTATCAGAGAGTTCAACTTCATAGATGCTGACGGTCTGGTTGTCGCTCAATGTGATAGTACCCAGCCAAAGTGCCTGTTTGGCAAACTGACTACTGGTAGGAATTGTTGATGGCGTATTCCAGAATTTTATCTTGTTGCCAAAAATGTCGTGTAACAGCAACTGCCAGTTCTGACGATTATATCTTGATTCAATGACGCTTTTATAATCCATAGGGCTTAGTTATTTTTGAAAACTTTCTGATAATATGATGATAGCCGCAGATTCCTCTTCTGCATGCTGGGTATCTCTATAGTAGGTGTTATATTTGTTGGCCATATCGAGCACTTGCTTTAGGGCATCTTCGAATGTCAGTTTTGCCTTGCTACCGCCCTGACGCTGCAGGTCTTTCTGGATTCGCTGCAATCGTTTGGCGATATAGGTAATGGTACCTCGCTCTGCCAGTTCCTTCAATTGGATAATCTTCAAGCGAATGTCACCATCTTCAATGTGTGGTAACATGCCATTCAACAAACTGACAGCAGTTGTTACCTGAGCACCAAGATTGCTGCGCTGGTTCTGATTAGATTCTTCCTCATGCAGTTCCTGTTCCTTGGTCTTATTGAACTCTTTCAGAGCTTTCTCCACATGCTCATGATGTTGTGGAATCCGAGGTACAGCGATCTCTTCTGGCTTAGCCTTGAAATAATTGAGTGCATCGAGTACAGACAATTCACGTGTCTGCTGGTCATTCACCATATAGAACAACTTGCGGAAGTTCGTCTTGAGGAATACCAAAGAGTCACCAGACAGCGTGACACCTTCCACCTCGCGAGGTTCACGGCCTGTACGACTTCGTAACGACAACCTTTCTATGCGCTTATACTCCTTACGATTCTGCTGATAGAGTGCTCGTAATTCCTCATAGAATGGTAGTTCCAGATTGCGGTCTTCCTGTTCTCGCTTAATGCCTTCCTTGAAGAGTTTATCTAAATCACGATCGATGATTTCGGATGTGGAATAGATTTGATTGTCTTCTCCAAAAGTCGTGTGGAAAGTCTGAATCTTACTAAGAGCGATCTGGTTGAGTTTGATTTCCTTGTTTCCCTGTCGAGAGGGATAGAACACATAGTTATAGATGATACCAGCTTTAGAACCGATACGATTCACACGACCTATACGCTGCATCAGTCGGGTGGCATTCCAAGGAGTGTCGTAGTTGACAATGATATTCGAGCGATGCAGGTTCACGCCTTCTGCCAATACGTCTGTGGTAAGGATAATGTTATAGTCGTTCTTCTTCTGTTTCCAATTAGCATCAAAGTTCTCGCGGATGGTTTTGAATAGCTGACTGCGATTTTGCGAAGAAATCACTAAAACATCAGGACGATTGATACGACGCTGCAAGTATTCCACAGTGTCAACAGACTCAGAAAATACCACTATCTTTCCTTCTGGGTTACGTTCTTTCTTGAAGAGTTCGTGATTCAACAAATCCTCGAACTTGGCAAACTTCGAGTCGTCATCATCGTCGATGTATTCCCATTCCAGCCACATGTCGTCGAGCAGTTTCTGATCTTGGTGAAGCATCTCGATATATTCAGGTCTGAAGTCTTCACGCTTGAATACTGCATTCTTAGGATTGGTTTCTGCCTTCTCATTCAGTTTCTCTTCAATCTCGTCTTCTGTGAATCCTTTCTCTAGGAGGAGATTGATGTCCATATCAGGAGCAATGAATATCTTGTCATTCTCCCACATATTGAGCATATTCTCGTTTGCCTGACGGAAATTCTCAACAGAAATCTTGAAAGCATAGAAACTACTCTCCAGACGCTTTACCAAGCCGTTCTTGCGGATGCCTGCCAAACTACGGCTGATAACCTCTGCATTGTCATAAAGACCATTTGAGACTTCCGGCTTTAGATAGGCAATAGCCTGATAGCGTGCATAGGTCAATTCTTTGTCAAGAACATGCATTGCCTTCTCAAAGAGATTTGCCAAATGGTCGTTCAGCTCATATTCTTTCTTGATGGGTTTATCCACTTTGGGGAATCCGTTCACATCTTTATTATATCGTGCGATATTCTCAATGTCTGTTCTGGTTCTTCGAACGGTAAGAGGCTTGATAACTCTGTCACGAACTTTTTCTGCCAGTTTCTTGAACTGCTTCAAATCGAAATCATCTTGTCTGCGGAACTTCTTAAACTCTTGTATCAAAGGCGAGAAGAAGGCTGTCAGATTAGGTACGCCATCGATGGTACACTGGCGTGGGTCTTGGAACATCAATATCTGATAGTAGATGTCGGCAGGGGTATTGTTCATAGGGGTTGCAGAAATCAGCATCACCTTTTTCTTATAACCAGGGATGTAACCTGTTTCCACTCGTGGCATCTTACAGATTTCCTGTAACTGCTGGAATGCGCCTGTGGTATGGTTACGGAACTTATGAGCTTCGTCCACCAGTACTAAGTCATATTCATCAGCATTCCAATACTTATAGTTTTCATCGTCGAGCACCTTGCTTAGGCTGCCGTTGCTGACAAAACAAGCATATTTGTCGATTCCAAAATCCTTGAAGGTTGTTATCCAGTTCTGTTCTACTGCTGGCGGATAGACAACAAGAATCTTGGTGTGCTCAGGACCGTTCTCAATGAGGAACTTCTTCGCAATCATCGTAGCAATGACAGTCTTACCGAGACCCACGACATCCGCAAGGAAGAAACCATCATAGCGTATCAGCTTCTGATACCCCTCAATGACCGCATCTGCTTGATAGTCATATTTCTCATAGCCCTCAGGCATATCGAATGGGTCATCCTGATCAACGGTTAAGACTCTGTCGCTGAAGTATTCCATCAGCATCTTAATGTACAATTCATATGGGGTCACATCACCCTTCAGATAGGTCTTGTCGAGTGTGGCTTGATAGTCTTCTGCATTGATGGGCACATTCTTGGCTTCTTCCCACAATTGCTCAAATTCATATCGGGCAAAAGCAACATCTTCGTATTGGGTCAGCTTGACATTGAATTCGTATTGCTTATCATCGCCAATACCCAACCCATTGCCGCTGAGGTTGCTGCTACCAGTGATTGCTGCTCCAAATGTATGCTGATTAAAGTTCTCTGGATAAAGGATGTAAAACTTTGCGTGAATCTTCTTTGAAGGATGAGCACGTAGTTCCAGTTTACCATCCACTAAGTCTTGTACCATTTGAAGCATTCCATCTTCGACCTTCTTGGTATACTGAGATTGCTCAATGTCTTCTTTCAACATCTTTAGGCACTCTTCTTTTACTTCCTCTTCGGCTCCAAAGAACAATTGCCCATGTTGATGTGCTTTGGCAATATACTTGTCCACATCGATACCAATCAATATGCGAACCTTGTCTATATTGTTCAGGAATGGGCGCAAAGTGAAATAGCCCGATGCTCGCAGAAAACCTACTACTGCATCAAGATGTTTGACTTGAGGATTGTTTTGAAGGATGCCTTCAAATTCATTGATTAGGGTGTTCCCACTACGGTTCGTAAAGAAATGGGAACTAATAGGTATGTCTTGACCCATATCTATGCGATAGCTTTATGCATCACTCTTTCTTCAGGCTTTTACAGGTACAAACAAAGAAACCTCAGGACACAAAAGAAGCGCAGACTTGACGTTCTCTCGTATCGTGAGGTTCTCGCATACCTGTACTACAAAGATAAGTCATGCCCACGCTATCGCATGGGCATCGGCTGACTTATTCACGTAGTACATCATTGAAATTTGCGAGATTTCACGATACTCTGAATAAATAGCTGATGCTATTATTAACCACTAAATTCCACTCCGCCTGCTCTCACCAGAACATGGGTGGCAGAGTTCAGTTGCAAAGATAATAATTAATGCATAATTCATAATGCATAATTCATAATTATTTGTGAATTTCCTATGTTTTTCTGGTCAAAAACCTTGGTTTTTGATGTTTTGCTTGCCAAGTGGGTACAAAAAAAGGAGCGACATTGTCGCTCCTGATTGATGAGGATTACAGCATTGCGTGGAGGAATCCTTGTGCGCCTGCGGCATGCATGGCTGCACTGGTGCCGAGTGCACTGGCGATGCCGGTGAGGACTGCGATGAGGAGCTTGATCCAGAAGCTGATGTTCGTGCCGTTCTTGTCGGGGTTGGGGCCTGTGATGGTGCTCATGGTCTACCTCCTTCCTTAGTTCTGGTCTACTCCTCCACCACCTCCGGTGCTGCCGCTGTTGATGACGAGGGTTGCATTGCCGTCGGGCATCTGGAACGAGCCGGTGTAGGTGCCGTCGCTTTCAGTCAGGGTGACTGAGCTGCCGTTGAGGGTTGCGGTTGGGGTCTGACCTTCGGCTGGGGTGACGCTGAGGGCTACCTCGGTGCCGGCTGCGATCTGGCTGCCGCTGTTGACTGCGTTGCCGCCTACGGTGACTGCTGAGCTGCCACTACCACTGCGGCTGATGGTCAGGGTCGGAACGGATGGGGTCTGGCTACCGCTGTTGCCGCTGTTGCTATTCTCGCTCCCCTCACCTTGAGGAGAGGGGTCGGGGGTGAGGCTATCCTCACCGTCCTCTACATCTCCACCGTCGGTGGTGACGCGCTTCACAATGTTGCCGTCGCGGTCGATACAGGTGATGTTGATGCTGGTTGCGGCCAGTTCCTTCTTGATGTCCACGCTTGGGGTGAACACGATGCGCTTCGCCTTGATGAGGTCCACGCCTACCTTCTCCAGCTTCGCTGCCTGCGCGCGGACTGCGAATCGGATGGTTCCGAGACCTGGGATTGCTACGGAGTGACCTTCAGTGGCCCATGCCTTGATCACTTCGCCTGCTGCGTCCCAGCATGCCTGCATTACACCCTGACTCACACCGCTGCGGAGGGCTGCTTCCTTGATGACCTTCTTCTGATTGAGCGCCAGATAGAGCTCTGGGGTCATCACGTAATAGTAACCGGGATTCTTTCCGATCTTGAGCTCGGTTTCACGAGCATTTACTTTGATTGCCATAGTTTTGAGATTTAGTTTACTGTTTACGGTTTACCGTTTACAGTTGGGTTAATAAATTGGTTAATATGTTAAACCTCTCTCTTATCTCCCCCAAGGGGAGAGGATTTTGTGACTCCCCTCCTTGGGCAATTCCGGAATCGGAGGAATTGGGGGCTCCGCCGGTGGGAGGGGGCGGGGGAGGTGGCTTTTTTTGTTCCCCTTAAGGGGAAATTCTGTTACCCCTAGGGGCTGCAAAAAATCACGCTTGATTTTCACTGGTGACAAATGCGGTGCAAGAGCGAATGCAGAACCGAGCTTGTTCGAGTTTTGCTGAGCCGAAGCCCGCATTGCAGGACCATTTCAAAATGGTACTGCAAAGATACAACATTGGCATTGCGGTCTACGAATAAATCATTAACTTTTTTACTTAAAAAATGAAAAATTTTTTCGAAGCGCTGTCACGACTGTCACGACTGTCAATTGTCATTAAGAGTTTTGGAACACGAAAAATGTTCATATAATATATATTATTAAAAATAATATATATTATATGGCATGAAACCCCAATCCGAAATCCTTAATGACAGTCATGACAATGACAGTGATGACAACGTTCAATAAAAATTGGGCTTTGAGAGCAAATCGAGGGGTGGTTGTTTTGGCTGCCCCTCTACAATTGGTTGTGGTGGGGTGTAAAAAAAAATGTTGAAAACTTTTCGTATTTTTATTTGGAAATATCAAAGTAATCCTTTACCTTTGCAGCTAGTTTAAATTTCGAGATAATTCTTATTATTTTTACACTTCTTTTGCTAAAACAGACAAGTTATGAAAAATGTTAATGAGAAAATCAGGGAATGGGCTGAAATGGCTCATGAGATGGTGGTCAAGCTGGAAGAGCTGGAGACCACGAAATTGGAATTGGCAACAGCACAAGCAGAGATTAAGGCACTGAAGGCAGAATTGGATGCTATGAAAAAGGCAGATGACGAGTGGGGTTCGCGTGTGACTTATGATAACATGGTGGAGCAGATTGCTGCGTGTGAAGATACCAAGGAGCGTGACGAGGCTCGCAAGTTGATTGAGCCTCTACTGAAGAGGAGTACTGTGACTAAGTTCCGCAGAGATATTAGGAACAGGGCGAAGGAGTTGAACGAGGGGAATGGTGCCAACATCACCATTCAGCATGTAGCAGGCGATTTTGCGGTGAATAAGACGGTTAACCAGATAGGAGATTAAGTTTATGAGCGAACAACCAATTCACATAGATACCATCAATGGTGACTTCTGCCTGAACAAGTATGTATATAATGCAGACTCTCGTGCTGCGGATGAAACTGAGGTGGAGGTGGTGAGCACTCAGCCTAATGAAACGAAAAAGGCAGAGGATGTTGTAGGGCGAAACGAGGAGAGATTTCACTTCGTGCACCCAGAGATTGACGATGATGAAGCCTGGCGTATTCACGATGCCGTGAAACGACTGGTGGCAAGGCAAGGGATACAGGAGATATGCCAGTATCTGCTGCAATTGAAGAACGAAAAAAAGGTAATGCTGCCGCAGAACGCAGAAAAAATGTATGCAGAGCTTGTCAGGATGGGTATGCCGGACGGTGAGGGATATAGCCCGAAAACTTTTATGAAATACTACAAGAGATAGATCGACACACAAATTCAATGTTAGAAATAAGCATCAGAATCGAATGGTTCTGGTGCTTTTTTTATGCCCTCACTAGAGAAAAACGGAGAATAAAAGAGAATTTTAGAGAAGGTTGGAGAATGTCAGAGAACGCCCTTTTCAAAGCCATTGACCCCTCAAAAATAGTATGTAAATTTGCAGTGCGAAACAAAAAATCGCGGCGTTCTTTGACTTACTGATACACAACTCACGCCCCCCCACGTGCGTACCTATTATAATTCTTCAACAAACAAAAACGTATGGAAACAAAGATTTTAAAAGTGGTACGCCAGGGCGAGGCCTTTAGCGTACAGAGTCAGAAGGCAGAGTCGGGTCAGATTCAGAAGTGCAACATCGTGCTTCGCGAGATGGGCGGCTCTAAGTTCGAAAACGAGTTTGTGTGCGCTATGCTGGGTAATCTGGCAGAGTGCAAGTTCTACGAAGGTGATGTGGTTGCAGCCACACTCCGGTTCTCTACACACGAGTATCAGGGACAGACTTTTCAAGAGGTGCTTTGCTCTGATATCGCCAAAATTAAAATGTAAAAAATTAAAAATGAGAAAATGTAAAAATTAAAGTTTAACCTGAGTTGAAGCCGAGGAGGATATTCTCGAGTAAATGGCCAAAGAATCTGAATGCTTCTCCTCACAAAACAACTCAAAACAATGAAGAAGAAAATTGAAATCAAGAACGAAAAGGAAGTATTGAACACGCTGAAAAGCGGACGTATTGTAGAAGGTCGTCTGGCATTGGTAACAACAGATGACGGTAGTGTATTCATCGAGTTTGTCGCCTATAACAGGCAGCACAAACGTCCTAAGGACAGACTGATTATTGAGCTGGAACATGGATGGCTGAAGGAATCAGCCCAGCGTGTAAAGTTCTTCTGCTCTGTGAAGAAGACATTGGAAACACCTCAGGTTCAACTTGCCATGCAGAGCGACATGAACGTAGCGATGGCAGAACTTGATGTGCTTACAGCTTACAGCTTATTGGGTAAAGTAAACATAAACTAAGACTATGAGTGTACACAGAATTTATTATAAGGATGGGGCCAAAATGATGAGCCCCGTCCTTACGGAAACGGAGTACCGAAATCTCCGTAATTCGGTCAAGCAGAAGACGGTGATGAAGGCGGTTCGTGGTGGTGATGAGGGTCAGAAGACGAAACTCTTGCAGATGAACTACAGCTGCTTGCCTAACGAGGACGGTTCGCTGAAGGGCAGCAAACGAATGAGCACGACGGTGGGTATGGACATCGACTGGACCCCTTCCCCGCTTCCCCTTGAAGGGGAAGAGCAGATAGCCGCCAGAAAGGAGGAATGGTTGAGGACGGTCCCTGAACTGGTGCTGTCGAGAAAGGACGAGCTGGGACTGCTGATGCTGGAGCGCTCTGCTACGAAGGGGTATCATTTGGTATTCAAACGCCGCCCAGAGCTGACGCAGGAGGAGAACCTGCGCTGGGCAAGCGAGCTGCTGGGTGTGGATTACGACGAGGGTGCGAAGGACATCACCCGTGTGTTCTTCACCACGACGGAGCAGGAACTGCTGTATCTCGATGAGGAGATTTTCAAGCAGACCCCCTCCCAACTCCCCCTGCAGGGGGAGAGCGGTCACTCGGCTCATAAGAATACATCAACAGATGTAAATACTCCCCTCACTCACAGGGAGGGGAACGGGGGTGGGTCTGGTCTTCTTTTCCCCACCGACTATCACGGCGTTGCTTATGCTAAGATTGTAGATGCGTGGTTGGGCGGTAAGAAGGTGGAGGCTGGCGACCGTCATCGCACATCGCTCTGTCTGGCCGACCACCTGCGCTACATCACCGACAACGATGCTGCCTTGATTGAGCATATCTTGAGGGAGACGCCTTTCGTAAGGGAAATCGTGGAGGAACGGAACGAGGATGTGGCTCAGACTGTGAAGAGTGCTCAGGGCTATGAGTTCCTGAAGGGTATACCGAGGCGGATGCGCGAGGCATTGGAGAAAGCGGGGGCTGACGGTTCGGTGAAAAGTGAGGAGTTGAAAGAGAATCGTTCGGCTGAAGGACTGAAGGGTGCTGCCGATGTCTATGCGTCGCTTCCGCTGGAGGCGTGGGCTGCGGAACTGCAGGAACTGGCGAAGTCGTTCCCTTGTATGAAGGAGCTGTTTGCGAACGTGCATCCGATGAAACTGCCTGCTGTGCTGTTTTCGAGTGCTGCGATGCTGGGAACGCTGATGACGAGGACGTGGTATCACTTCTGGTACGAACCTAACCTGGTGCGACGTCTGAACTACAGCATCTTCGTGATCGGTGACCCGGGCGCGGGCAAGAACCTCATCGAGAAGATCTACAAAATCCTGATGGAACCTGTGAAGGAAAGAGACAGCGAACTGATCAATCAGGTGAACGACTACAAGGACAGCCGAACGGAGCGTAGCACAAGCACGAAGGCACAGAAGGGTGAGGCGCTGAAACGTCCGATAGTGCCTATCCGACTGCATCCGGCACGAACAGCCACAGGTGAGTTTATCCGTCATATGCAGGCGGCTAAGGACACGATTCAAGGCAGGACGCTGTATCTGCACATGTTCTCGTTCGACTCGGAACTGGACAACGTGACGAGCAACAGCAAGGGCGGCGACTGGAAGAACCGCGACGCGATGGAACTGAAGGCGTTCCACAACGAGGAGGACGGACAGATGTATGCCAATACGGAGAGTGTGACGGGGATGTTCAACGTGTATTGGAACTTCATCTATACAGGTACGCCATACGCCCTGGGACGGAAGGTGACACAGCGGAATTTCGGTAACGGACTGGCTACGCGACTGGCGGTGATTCCGATGCCTGATGTGGGGATTGCCTCTCGTAAGCAGAAAGCCAATCCGAACGCTATGGATGTACTGACGGAATGGGCATATAGGTTGGATAAGGTGGAGGGTGAGCTGCCCATCGAACCGCTGAACGACGAGACCTACGAGTGGCAGTCGGGCCATCTGGAAATCGCCGAGTTTAATGGCGACAGAGCCGACAGAACCCTGCTGAAACGTGTGCCGTATTACGGAATCGGTATAGCGATACCTTTCATCGTGATGCGCCACTGGGATGAATGGCAGGAGAACCATACCCTGACGATGGACGAAAACGACCGCAGACTGTGCCGACTGGCGATGGAGATTCAGTACAGGTGTCAGCACTTCTTTTTCGGCGAGATGGCGCACAACTACTTCGAAGACCAAGGTAAGGTGTTCGTGAACCGTAGGCGGTCGAACCGCTATCAGGAGTGCTACAAGAAACTGCCCGAACGGTTCACCGCGAAGCAGTTGCAGGAGGTGTTCGGATGCAGTCAGCAGGCAGCATCAAGGGCCTTGATCAGAATGCAGGCTGATAACGTGGTGAAACGTGTGAAGTATGGTGTTTATAAGAAGATGATACTCGCTTTACAGTGAAGTTACTCACTTACTCACTTACTCACTTTGTACATTTAGGTTTTTAGCTTAGTAGGTTAATAGAGGCGGCCTTCGTTATGACGTTATATCGTGATTCCTTCATTCCGTTATAACGAAACAGGGCCGCCAAATGGTAAATGGTAAATGAGAGATGATTAAATGGTAAATGATTAAATGGTAAATGATTAAATGGTAAATGGTAAATGGTAAATGGTAAATGATTAAATGGTAAATGGTAAATGGTAATGGAAAATGATTAAATGGTAAATGGTAAATGGTAAATGGTAATGGAAAATGATTAAATGGTAAATGGTAAATGATTAAATAGTAAATATGATGGTGGTATATTCAAGAAACAAACAAATTACAAAGAACTTTAGACTCGATGAGTTCACTGACAGTAAGAAGGCGCGAGAGTTGGGTATTGATAATCATGGCCTGCTGACATTGCAGAACTACGTCAACCTTGAGGCATTATGCGTCAATGTGTTGCAGAAGGTGCGGGATATGATAGAGGTGCCCATCCATGTTTCGTCTGGCTTTCGTTGCCCTGCAGTCAACAGTGCTGTACACGGGGCAAAGCGGTCGCAGCACACGAAGGGCGAAGCAGCCGATATTTATCTCGTTCCGGCAGAGAGTAAGGGTTGGACCTTATGGAACGTGTGTAAGCTGATTGTCGAACATACGGACTTCGACCAGCTGATTTGGGAAACCCGACCGAACGGCAGTAAATGGATTCACGTCAGTTATGTGACGTATCGAAAGAACCGAAACTATGCCATCAAGACAAGTGACGGAATCCGTTACACGAAATTGGAAATCTGAATTGTTGTTTCAGCTTTGAGAGTTGCGGAAGCGGGCTGTGAAGCTAGCTCCGCTCAAATAGTGAGTCCTTTAACCAGAGATATCCTATTCTGCCTCAATTGAAGTCAACATATCCAATGATTCAAGGGTATCGCCTGTGAAGATGGTATAGGTGTCACCTTTCTTTAAGGCAGGAGATGAATATACGATGGTTTGAGTGGCATATGCGGGAGTCTCTAGTAGGGCAAGTTCCTGACCTTCTGCATCGAGTATCTGAACATAGCGTTTCACACCTTTAATCTTATCAAGACGGAAGAAGGCTTGAGGCGACTTGTCGGCTACGGGACGATCGCTTTTGTGACCTAATCCGATGACAGTACCACCATAACAGTAGAAATGTTTCACGTCGAAGGCAGCTTCTGCTCCTTCTGGACCGCAAGAGCATATAAAGCCATCATTCATATGTATGTCGCCTTTTGAATCAGTTCCGTCGTTTGTGAGGCTCGAAGTGAAAGTGAAACCTCCATTAATGACTAGATTCGAACCGATCTTCATGGGGTCGTCATAGGTGGCGATGTAGTTATGGCCTCCGTTGATGGTGAGTGTCTTTGTGGCAGCAAGACCTACAGCTCCATGATGGCCGATAGTCTTGATATGTGTTTGGCCTCCATTGACGGTGATATTGGTGGCGAGTACGGCACGAGCGCCTTCCCAAGGCTCTTTGGGGAAGGAGGCATCTGTGAGGGTGCCACTACTGGTCATGAGGAAATAAAGGGAACCGTCTTCAATGGTAATATCGCCTGTGGTATAGATACACTTACCATCGAAGGTTTCGTTAAAGAAATTAAGCGGATATGGGGTGTTGATGACGAGGTCACAATTAGCTGTTATGTTTGACAACAGCGTTCCTCCACTAGTAGCAGATAGCAAACAAGGATGCTGACTATTGATGTTGAGTTTTCCCTGTTCTGAACGACCTCTAAGAAGGAAAGATACTCCCTCCATCTGTGTAGTGATTGAAACAGAATCGCCTATAACCACAACTGAGATGCCATCCAGATTGCCATATACTGTTGCATCCTTTGTTTCATAGTAGATTTCTATGGTTCTCTGGACGTCGAATGTAGATGGATTAGATATACGATTGTGTATGTTAGATGTGATAGGAGCGTAGCGGGTGTCGAACATGAAGTGATGCTTGAGACTGTCGGGGATGAAGGCAGGAATAGGATAGATGCCTTCGTGTTTGGTACGTACTTCCTTGATGGATTCAATTGCATAAGTGTGCACATCGTCCTCTCGGATAATGGTCATCAAGTCATCTTTGTAGTTGATAGCTGTGATGCCATCAATCAACTCCTGATGAACAGAACCTTGTAGGGTAACCGTGTTGTCCTCATGCCTTGAGGTTACATCGGGACCTATGACATAAAGGGCAGATGGGGTATGCTCATTTATATATTGATTTTCATCATAGTCTTCATGAATCCATTTGTCGGATGCCATCTTTTCATTAAATACGGCATAGTTTGCCTCAAGAAAATCCATCATAAACTCAATCTCCTCTTGGGGTGTATCGGCAATCTTTACATTATCTTTCTTATAAGTGGATACCCAACGATTTTTCTCGCGTTCCCAAGCTCCCGAGGTTTCGAACAGACGAGCATAGCTCTCCATCAATGAACGGATGTTCGCAAGCGATAGTTCATGTGTGGAGAGATACTGCCAACGATTGTTCATCTTGGTGGCGAAGTCGTTAGGACGTAGTTTTGGGTCCTTGAAGACATGGATAAGGTGGTGATATCCAAGTTTTTCGCCCCATGCCATCTGTTTGGAGTCGGTGCCGGCAATACTGCCCCCTGCCACGCGGCCGATAGAACCGTCGAGATCCCAAATGGTAAAGAGAAACTTTGACTCCTTTTCCCAATTGCGTACACTGAGATAATAGTTCTTCTTTTGATTGTCTAACAGTTGGAACGCCTGAATGAACAGGAGGAAATCAATGACATTATCCTCGTACAACCATTCGTAGGGGTTGGTTTTGAACTCTTTTGAGTCCAAAAAGTCGATGAGTTCGCAGATGGGATCAAAGAAAGCTTGAGAGATAGTGTCGTCGGGGTATTTCTGTTCCCATCCGTATGAGTCCTTAGATTCTATGTAGGGCCATAGGAACGAATCGTTTGCAGGACGTTCGTCGTAACTTCCAAGATAGGTTTCGCTACATTCCCAATTGGCTTTCCACAGCATGCCTCGTAACACCTCGGGGCTTGTTTCTGTCGCTTCTTTGGTCTTTTTCAGGTTCAGTTTCTTGCGATCAATCTTGTCAGTGAAACAATACATCCCATAATAACTTCCATTGATAAACACCTCAACAAATTCGCCTTGGGTTCCATTACATTGATAACGATTATCAGTTGCATAGGGGAGAATATCTATAGAGGTCCATAGGTCCATCAGAACGCGATTGCGCATGCGGCTGAAATCCAGATATTCGGCAGAAAGAATCCAGTCGTCATCTTTACGATAGCCAAGCAGATGAACATCTTGTGTCTCTTCATCTTTGACTAGTTCGATATTTAGACTTTGCTTGGGCTTAGAACCAGTCGTAGCACCTCGAAGTCTTGTCATGATGTCGCTCTCGAAGCATGCTAATCCCTCTACTTGTGAGTCTTTCAACTTTGTACGGCATCGTGCATCTATGACTGTCAAATGACCAGGAAACTTCTTGTTATGACCTTCTGTCCCTTTTGTCATTGAGTAAGTGCGGCTCATCTCTTTCATCGGACAATCGACCAGCAGGAAAGGTAGGGAACTGAATATGAGCGTCCATTGATGGCTTTCGTTGTCGGTTAGGGTCAGCGTGTGAGTTGTATTATTCATCCAGTTAGAGACTTCTGCATTGTCTTTAACTCCATTCTCAAGCAATTGATCGTCAATCTGAACTCGGGAATACTTGTTCTCGTCCCAACGGAATGTGGCTTTTAGGACTGTACCGATGCTTGGATCAAGGGTTGCATATAAGGTGTTGGCTGCAGTATCAGCGACAAGTGGCACCTCGTTAAGCCACAATCCGCAATTGGGTTGTGCAATCAGAGCAAGGCTTGAAAGAGATGCAAAATAAGCGATGAGTAATTGTTTTTTCATGACACACGTCCTAGTTATTGTTACTCTTTTGATTTTTTGTTTCCTAGTGTAATGAACTGTTCTTCTTGCTTCTCAAGGAATTGTTCTTCCATTGAGAATTCATATTCGACTACAGGGGTATCACTGAACGAATCTTTGTAACTGAGTATCTTGTAGTGTTTGCCTACTTGCATCTGGTCATTCGAGAAGAATAGACAGAGAACATCGTAGGTATTAGGGGTAGGGAACTGGGTGATGATGTTTCCATCAACATCTGCAACAGCTACACCACTACAATAGGTCTTGGGCAAATAGAAACAAACACTTGCTTGAGAACATGTACCGTGTGGAGTACAGCTACGAGCGCCTACACCAGTTATTTCTCCACCAAAAATCTCGAAGGTTTTACCATCTGTATCAATGCCCATTTGGGCATCCCAACCACCTATGGCATATAATGTTCCTTTATACATTTTAAGATTTCCTGCATCGAGACCGTCGTTCTCAGAACTGCAAATGAATACATCACCATCATTGATGACACATCCGGAGCAGTTCAAGCCGTCATCCGTACAATAACTGCGTATCTTACCACCATTGATTTCTACCTGTCTTTTTGCTTCTAATCCCTCAGCAGCTCCTCCTCCAGAACCTCTTACGTAGATGTTGCCTGAGTTGATAATCAGTTTATTGATACATTTAAGACATTTCGGTGACGCTGAAGCACCTACCTTATGTCGGTCCTTATCTTCTTGTTTCTCTTCTGGGATGCGTTTACCAGATGTGCGTACGTAAATATCGGCATTTGAAATTGTCAGCCCTCCGTTGTAATACTTTTTCGTTTTGTCGTTTACGATGGTCTCTAAATAGTGACCCGCACTAATTCCTTTTCCACCAGTTCCGGTTGACAAACAATAGATTGTACCTCCCGTAATCTCCATATCCCAATTGCTCTTGATGCCACAGCAGGAACTGTAGTCCTCTTCCTCGTCATCCCATACAACACCTCCTGTAGTGATAGTTTTTACCACACCGCCTGTTATCCAAATCAGTGAGTCTGATGTGATTCCTTTACTAGCCGGACCGTTGCAATAGGTTCTCAGCACACCTCCACCGATAATCACATGATCCTTCCCGTAAATAGCCTTACCTTTTTCTGCATGAGCATTGACGTGTATGAACCCATTCGTCATGTGTACATAATTGTCGGATGCGATTCCGCACTTCTTGTTGGCATTCACATATAGTTGTCCCTTTCCTGAGATGCAAATCTTGCCTTCTGCAAAAATGCAACCACGCTGATCCTCTCCCTTCACCTTGTTGTAAGTGTCTCCGTCGGTAAGGGTGTTGATTGTATTGTCAGCAATCTCGATAAATAGCCGCTTTTTCAACTGGCTGTTAATGACGGGCCCTACAGGATTCGTGAGGACTACACCATTGAGAAGTATATAAGCTTTATGTTCGCTGTAGAGTTTGATGCTAGCATCCTCGCTATGACCTTTAAGAATGAATTTCAGCCCAGAAGCGGCAGTTGTGATAGTTAGGTGCGCTCCTTCTTGTGTGATAGTGAGAGAGTCCGTATCCCCAGTGATGCTCGCCTCGTCACCATTGAATACAATGTTGATCGTCTTGGTCCAATTCGTGTGTCCAACAAAATCATCGTAGTATTTGCTTGTTTCGTCTGTCACCACATTCTCGGCACTTACACGATTCTTGTCAGCCTCTTCGAAGTCAATATCGAAGTCAAAGTCGGCAAGATATTTCTTAGGTATCGCCATCGCACGCCAAGGATCATTTTCTTTTAAACTCATTTCGTTGACTGCCGAAATATCGAAACGAGTCGTGTCAGTGTTACTCCAAAGTGTCATCTTCTCTGGATTAAAGTCAATCTGATTCACACTATTCACGATGCGTACCCTGTTGTATCCATTAACAGTCTCATTGATATACACATTCTGTTGTGCCCATGTTGCATTTACAACACCTAAAAGGCACAACGACATCAAAACCGTCAATATCCTGAAACTTGAAACCGGAAACCTGATACTTCTCATACCCAATCAACCTATTATTTCAGAAACTTAATGGTACTTTTCCCAATTTTCAGCAGATAGGTACCTTTGGGCAATCCGCTGAGGTTGAAATTGGTGGCATTGTCAACCCTATTAGAGCGAAGGTGTTGCTCACGTCCATTTATGTCATACACAGCGACTTTTGCCTCTCCGCTCACCATGATATTCTCACCACTTATCTCGACTCTCGCACCCTTCACCTCTTTAATGGCATCTACATCTTTGACCTCGTCGAATTTCCACAACACCACATCGTTAAAATCCCATTGACCGATAGTCCCTTCTGTAGAAGAGAGTGTAATCTTCTTGTTAGCAAATACCATCTGAGGTTCTTTCTCTAATTTACATACAATTTCTGTACTGTCGGCGAGTCGTATGACAAGTGCATTACTGGCAAAGACTGGTATGAAGCTCAGCGATGTCACTATCATTGCAAATAAAAGTCTTCTTTTCATAATTCAAATATGACTATTGTGATATTACGTCTGCAAAGGTAAGAAAAAATGGTTAATGGTTAAAGGTTATAGGATAAAGAAATGATATTTTTCAGTGTTTTTTTATTTTTGACGTATTGTTTGTCATAAAAATGAGTAAGGAAACAGTTAACTGAGATTTGATGTTGTTGGACATACCTATTTTTTATTGCCTTTTGAAGAACTGTCAATTGTCAACCGATTTTGTTTGCCGCAACCAAAACAGGAGGGGAGGGACAATGTGTAATGTATAATGAATAATGAATAATTAAAATATATAATTAAAATGGATAATGTAGAATGGTCAAAGGTGCTTTCGACCGAGTCCCTTCGACCTTAGTCCTACTAACCTATTAAGCTATTAAGCTATTAAGCTACTAAGCTACTAACCTATTAAGCTACTAAGTTATACCGCAGGTATTTGCGGGGTGAGCCTGTAAAATGGGGGGGGTAAAAATAGCAAATAATAGTATTTTTTAACCTTTTTTTGCCCTTATTTGTGCGAAATGTGGCAATCGTTATCTGATGATATATTTCTTCGCGACCTCTACGTTACCCTTGCCCGTAACACTTCTGGCTCACATGTCAAGGTGTATAACGAGAACGAGTACGGCAACGTGTATCGCGAATCTATGGGTGAGTATTTGGGGAAGTAAGGTCCGACGAGAATGTCAGCAATTTAGCGTGTAACAACCTAATGACGGATTTGGGTTAAATCCAAACCTGTTCGTTAAAAAAAGCAGCTCATGATGTGTGAGTTGCTTTTTGCTTCTCAAAGGATGATGACCTTAAGATAGTCTTTCAGGCGAACCAGCCAGTTGCCTGAACGGTTTTGAGAGTCGTTGATGAGAATGAGGGTCTGACGTCCGTCATTGAGTTTAGGTCCGAGACACATCCCTTCGTAGTTGGCATAGTTGATTTGTCCGATGCGAATGTGGGTGCGAAAGCTGGTGAGGAGTTGCTTGCCGACTACTTGTGTCGCATCTTTGCTTGCCGCTTCGAATGCCTCGCGTGTCACTCGGTAGAGTTTGACTTCGACATACGACCCTAGGATTTTGCGGGGACTATACAGCTCGCGCTCCATGACGATGAGGCTGCCGTCATCCATAGCGATGAGGGCAGGTAGGCCGTGTGCGAAGAACTTGGTCCTAGGGCCTTGGGTCTTGCGTGGAGCGTCGAGACGGTAGATGTAGTGTGCATCGGGCTGGAGATTATCGCCAAAGCACTGGAGATGTACTTGGAGTGGGTCGGTGTCGGTATCGCGCTTGAGGGCAGATTCGTTGGCTGTCCAGAAACAACGTGTCTGGCAGTTGTAGGTGAGGGCCTCGAAACCGCGGTTGCTAACGATATTCTCTGTGCTGTAGGTCTCAGGAATATTCAACTCAGTGCCCGTAGGAATACCCTCCAATGAGTATTCCAGTATGCGCTGACTGGCTTCGTCGGAGATGAAGAGTGAGTTGGAGGATTGCCGATAGCAGATGCCTTCCATATCATGACTCGAAGGAGTCTGCGAACCAACCATTTTGTCGAAAACGTGCTTGATCTTCCCGTTTTTCGGATTGATGTAGACCGTGAAGAGATGGAATCCGTCGGTTTTTTCCTTGTCGTTTACAACCGCATAAAGGGTATCGTTCACTCGTGTGATGCCGCTGTAGTTGCCAGGCGGAATGCCCATGCGGCTGATGTTGGTCTGTCGGCGTAGGGTTTGAGCTTGAACATCCTTGCCACCTATAAAGAAGATGGTGGCAAGGATGAAAACTATATGTAAGGCTTTCATGTGGTCGTACCTCCCCTCCTTGGGAGGGGTAGGTTTATATACTTTCGATAATGGCTACCAAATGCTTCCACACCATCTCCACGGTAGGGATGAGTAGTTTCTCATCGGGTGAATGCACACCGCGGAGGGTAGGACCAAAGCTCACCATGTCGAGACCTGGGTACTTCTCAGAGAAAAGACCGCATTCCAGTCCTGCATGGATGGCACGCACCTTAGGCTCCTTGCCGAACAGTTCCTGATATTTTGCAACGGCAATTTTGAGCAGTTCGCTGTCAGGATTGGGTTTCCATCCAGGGTAGCCTTCGTTGATGAGCACATCGGCTCCTGCCAGATTGAATGCTGATGCTACGACGTTGCAGACTGCATCGAGTTGGCTCCGTGTGCTGCTTCGTTGACTTGCCACAATCTTGATCTTGCCTTCTTCTGGCATCTTCACACTCGCCAGGTTTGATGAAGTCTCGACGAAGTGTGGGATGTCCTGACTCCATTCGTACACACCATTGTGCACGGCATTGAGTGCTGCGATGAGGTTGTTAGCAGTAATGTCGTCGATAGCCGTTTCGGGCACTTCCACGCTTTCCATCACGAACTCGGCTGTAGGCTCTGTCGTGTGGTATTCGTCCTGAATGGCTGCAGCAAAGATGTTGAAGTCGCTGCGTACCTCGTGTTTCTGTTCGTCGGGCAATGCGATGACTGCTTCTGCATGACGAGGAATGGCATTGTGGAGGTTACCGCCGTCGATGCTGCATAACTTCACATCGTAGCGTCCACCAATGTCGTAGAGGAAACGCGCCAGAATCTTATTGGCATTAGCGCGGTTCTTATTGATGTCGTCGCCCGAGTGTCCGCCTGTCAGTTTATCGACCACCACTCTCATGGCAGCATAGCCTTCGGGAACGCTTTCTGCGTAGTATTCAAATTCGATGTCGGTATTCACGCCACCTGCACAGCCGATGAAGATTTCGCCTTCGTCCTCGCTATCAAGATTAATAAGGTATTTGCCTGTCATGAATCCTGGTTCGATGGCAAATGCTCCGGTCAGTCCTGTTTCCTCATCGCGTGTGAATAGACACTCGATAGGACCGTGCTTGATAGTGTCGTCAGTCAGGATAGCCATTGCGAGTGCCACACCGATACCGTCATCGGCTCCGAGAGTAGTGCCCTTGGCACGCATCCATTCACCGTCGATAAAGGTTTCGATAGGGTCGTTTTCGAAGTCAATCACACGGTCGCTACGCTTTTCGCACACCATATCCATATGACCTTGAAGCACCACGGTAGGACGTCCTTCCATACCAGGAGTGGCGGGTTTGGCAATCAGCACATTCCCTGCCTCGTCGGTCTTGAAGGCAAGGTTGTTTTTCTCTGCAAAGCCTTTGAGGTATGCAATCATTTTCTCCTCGTGTTTTGAAGGCCGGGGCACCTTGTTGATTTCTGCAAAGTAATCAAATACTGCTTTTGGTTTCAGTTCCATATTTTGTTGTATTAAGGATGATTTGTATGTGAATAAAAGTTATTTTTTGATGATTCGGCTCAATTTAGCTGCAAAACAACAGACTAATTCGTGATTAATTCGTATATTTGCACACAAAATTAGTAAATAATAATGAAAGTATTCTTGTTTGCTGTCATAATTCTTGCTTTTTGCATCGTTTTTTTATGCGTAAACATCATATTTAAACGTAAAGGGGAGTTTCCGAAGTCTCATGTATCGGCAAACAAGGCGATGAGAGAGCGGGGAATCGGATGCGTGCAAAGTCAGGACAGAATGGCAAGAATGGAAAGAAAAAAGATTAAAGAATTTAAATAAACAGACAATGAAAAGAATGATGATCGGAAGTCTGGCAATGCTGGCAATTGCAGCGTTGATGACTTCATGCCAACAGCAGGCACCTAAAACCACAGTGACCGAAACCCCAACAGAGAAGGCTCAGCCATCCATCAGAATCGCATACGTGTTGTTAGATTCACTGACCAACCAGTATCAGTATTTCAAGGACCTGGACAGCATCTTCCAGAAAAAGCAGGCCAATGCGGAGGCTACCATCAACGAGAAAGGTCGTAACTTCTCAGCTCAGGTGCAGGAGTTCCAGCGCAAGGTTCAGTCGAACTCTATCACTCAGCAGCAATACGAGAACGAGCAGGCTCGTCTGGCTAAACTTCAGCAGGACATCGACGGTCTGCAGGCACGTCTCTCTAATTCGCTTCAGGAGGACTATCAGAAAGAGCGCAAGGCTCTCATCGATACCATCAAGGTGTTTGCTGCTACCTATGCAAAGGAAAAGGGCTATGACTTCGTGCTCTGCACCAGTAGCGACATCGACAATGTGCTCTACGGCGCGCCACAGTATGATGTGACTGACGAAGTAGTGATAGCACTCAACAAACGCTACAAGAAAGTAGAGAAAACTCCTACAGAGACAAAGAAGAAGAAATAAACCTCAACGTACAATCCGTTGTAAATACACGACCAAGCGGCGCCATAAAGCGTCGCTTGTGTTGTTATGGGTTGAGTTGTAAGAGTTACAGAAGGGCGGGAGTTAATTTAATAACATTTTTTTTCAGTTTTGTTTTGTTGTTTTCAGAATTGTTTGTATATTTGCACATCGAAACAATTAACTAATGCACTAAATACTTACGGAAAATGAAAAAAATCTATTTAACAATCTTAGCATTTGTGGCTATTTTACTTGCCGGTTGGGCCACAACAGCTGTATTTTTTCAACAAGATGAGAGAATAGATCTCACGAGTAAAATCACCAATCCAAATCTTGACGACGGCCTGAATGGATGGACCGTTCTCGAAGCTTCAGGACAGAGCCTGGGCGTGAAAGCTGCCAGCTCGGGTAATCCTGTGTACACGTGTTTTAAAGGTGTGTTCGACATCCGTCAGACCATCAAGGACTTACAGCCCGGTGTATACACCCTGAAGGTGCAGGCTTTCTCACGTCCGACAGCTAATGCTGATGCCGTCAGCATCCCTGTAGAGGAGCAGGAGAACAACTGTCTGATCATGGCCAACTATGTGATGCAGCATCCTGTAGCCCTTACATCGCAATGGCTGACTGAGAAACTCTCGGACGACTGGTCATCGCATGAGGTAGGTGGACAGACTATCTATCTGCCAAATGCATCGGGTGCGTTTGCAGAGGCATTCAAGCGCGGTATGTACGACAATGAACTGACGGTTGTGGTTGGTAGCCGTAGAGAGTTGACCTTCGGTGTTACAAACCAAGCGGCATCCAGTTCGATTGGTGATACCTATTCAGGTTTCGACAACTTCCGTCTCTACTACGAAGGTGCGCTTACCAATGTGACTGACAAGATGGAAGCCGACCTGTTGAATGTGGTTCAGGAAGGGAGGATGAACAAGGATTTGGAGGCTGCACAAGCAGCGGCTTTGTCTACCTACAAGGCATCGAAGTCTGCCGACACGTTCATGGCTTTGCTTGATGCAATCGTCGATGCAAGCGAGAGTGTAGCAGCCTATGAAGCCATCACCGAAGCACTTAACGAAGCAGAGAAGACTGAGATGAGCGATGCAGCACGTGCTGCTTATCAGGCAGCGATTGCAGACATCTTGACCGCCTATCAAAACAAAACCCTCAAGAGCGATGGCACAAAGGAGGTGGAGGCAATCAAGGCTGCAGTTGCTAAAGCCATTGCAGACGATCTGGCCAATACGGCCGACAAGACAGCGCTCATCAAGAATCCTCAGTTCAATGACGGCAAAGACGGATGGGAAGGCGACTTTGGTAATGGAGCCAAGAAAGGCCCATCAAGCAACCCAGTCATTACCTGCTACGGCGGTGGATTCAATATCTATCAGACCATTGAAGGACTGGAGCCAGGCATTTATAGCGTTCAGGCACAGGCTTTCACTCGTCCGTTCAGCAATGCTGACACATGGAATGCAGTACGTGCGAACCAAGAGGTGGTCAACAAGACTTTCCTTTATGCTAACGGTACGGAGAAGCAAGTGAAGTACATCGTTGATGACTATATGTCGCCAAAGCCAAGCAGCGGCACATGGAGCGAATTCAGCCTCGACGGTACGGCTGTCTTTGTGCCGAACAACTCGGATGCATTCTCTATCGCATTCACCGCAGGTCTTTTCGAGAACGAGGTGATATGTATCGTGAAGGAAGACGGAAAACTCACTCTTGGTATCAAGAACGAAGATACAAGCAACGGCGAATCGTATGCAGGTTTCGACAACTTCCGTCTCCATTTCTTAGGCAGTTGCGACATGACTGACAAACTGCAGAATCCGAACCTCGACGACGGACTGAACGGATGGACCGTTGAGAAGTCGGAAGGCGGTAGTGTGGGTGTGAAGGCTGCCGATACAGGCAACCCTGTCTATACCTGCTACAATGGAGTGTTCAACATCTACCAAACCTTGACGGATCTTGTTCCTGGTACTTATAAGCTTCAGGTACAGGCATTCTTCCGTCCATGTGTGAACGACGAAATAGATGCGCTGCTTCAGTCGGGCAAGGAACTGGAGAACTTCTGCTACATCTATGCAAACGATGAGGAGATTCAGCCTGTTCAGCTCTCAAGTCAGTGGCTCACATCGGCTGGTTCTGGTACATGGAGGAGTCACACGATTGGCGGCAAGACCGTCTATCTGCCCGACAACTCAGCGGCTTTTGCAGATGCGTTCAAGCGTAACATGTACGACAATGAGTTGGAGGTATCAGTTGGCTATGATGGCAAACTCACCGTAGGTATCCGCAACGAAGTAGCAACAGGCAGTCAGGGTATCACCTACGCAGGATTTGACAACTTCCGACTGACGTACATCAGCACAGAGGTGAAGGAAAATACTGAGACTGAGGATGTGGAGACGATAGATGACATCATTGCCCAGGCTGATGCATGTAAGCAAATTGCTGCTCAGGCCAAGGAACATGCAGCCTTCGATGAAGCCTATACAGCTACGATGGCAGTATATAAAGACGCCAGTGCAAGCGAAGAGGCTATCGCAACTGCACGTGAGTCGCTCATGGCTTCGTTCCGCACGTTGCTGAAGAACGGTGAAACCGAAACGGGTCAGTTCGACCTCACAGCACTTATCGAGAATCCTACCTTCGACAAGAATGCCGATGGATGGAAGATAAACGGAAAGGCGTTCAAGCAGAACGGCATCGGTGTGCTGCAAGGACAGAACATCACCGATGGCGAGCAGATGACTCAGGTGCTGAAGGGAATGCCTGCAGGAAAGTACACGCTGAAGGTACAGGGCTACTATCAGGATCAGGCTTGGAAGCAGGCTTTGTATGACTATGAGCATGGCAAGTATGAGGGCAAGCTCAGTTTGACATTGAATGAGGTATCGAAGCCAATCAAGAGCATCTTCGACGATGCACGCAACACACTCGCTTCGGCTTGTGTATCCAGAGTGGAGGATGTCGGTGCGATGGTCGATGGTCGCGGTTTCCCATTATTAATAGATAAGGTGTCAGAGTCGCTCACTCCTGGAGGCTATTGGAACTACTTGGAGGCAGACGTGGCAGACGACGGTGAAGTGACCATTGGTGTGAACCTCGATGCAACAATGCAGAAGAACAACTGGGTGATTCTCGATAACTTCCGCCTGTACTACGGCGAGCGCAAGCCAATCGTCGTAAAGACAAATGTACCAGTTACCGACGATACTCCAGCTGAGGTGATGATTGTGCCTAACACACCATTCGCTGCCAATACGCTCATTCCATTCTCTGCTCCTTGCGACATACCGGGCAGCAAGTTCAAGGCCGTTTACGAAATCGGTTCGCTCGATGCGTCAACCGCTCGCAAGGCTGAGCTGTTCCCTGTGGAGAATGTGCGTGCCGGCATTCCATGCTACGTAGAGTTTGCTGAAACGACAGATACGCTGCACGTAGGAAAGACTGTACTGAAATCAGAGAAGCCCGACACGTACCAAATCAATTGGGACGGCGGTGCCATCTATGCCTACTATTCAGGTGTGTTCAACTGGCGTATGACAGAATTCAAGAAGGCTACACGTCCAGGCAGCTTCTTCTCAACGGTTGAGATTCAAGACCTCGACAACTTGAACATCAATGGCAACATTGAGAACTATCAGGTTCGCATGTTCATGAATCAGAAGTACGCGCAGTCGACGGCGTCAGTCGTAAGTACGTACAACGCCATCGTTCCGGCTCGTCGTGACTTGCCACATGCTATCGGTATACCTGTTCCTGCAAGCAAGGCCGAAGGTGCGAAGGTGAAGTATAGCCTGAATGCAGATTTGAGCAATGCGAAGGAAGTGGCTGTCGTCAACGCAGCGCCGATTTGCTACCTCACGAACCTCATCCCAGGCAACAAGTACTACTTCGCAGTGGAATCAGCAGGAAAGACCGTTGTAAAGGGTGAACTCAATGTTGAGGGACCTGTTCGCATGATGTATGCTCCAAGTGTGTACAATCTGCGTGACCTCGGAGGATGGACCGTTCAGGATGGCAAGACCGTTCGCTACGGTTTGCTGTATCGAGGCGGTGAGGTGAACGGCTACCATGCACCAGTGTTCGACGACCTGAAGGTATTGATGGATTTAGGCATCGGTGCAGAAATCGACCTCCGTTGGCGTGATGATTACGACCAGGACCGCGAAACCAACAAGTCGGGCTATGGATTCGTGAAGGGCGACACTTACTACTTCGCAGGAGCGAACGACTATACCGCTGCCAATCTCAGCGAGGCTGCTACACTGGCTCGTCTGAAGGAGGAGTTCCACTTTATGATGAAGCACATCCGTCAGGGACGTGGCGTTCACTTCCATTGTGTATTCGGTGCCGACCGTACCGGTTTGTTGGCTATGTTGCTTGAAGGTCTGCTTGGCTTCGATCTCAACGCTCTGTATCATGATTACGAGTTCACTTCGTTTGCAGCACCTGCCGGCAACCGTAACAAGAGTGCCATTCAGGAGCGCATTGCCGTGATTCAGAAGGAAAGCGGTGCAACTCTGCGCGATAAGTTCGAGAACTTCTGGCTCACGAAGATTGGTATTACGGCAGCCGATGTAGAAGAGTTCCGCACCATTATGCTCTACGAACCAATCCCGGTAGCTATCAAGGACGTAGAACTCCGTGAGAAGGGCGTACAGGAGCCGACTGTCAAGGCAGTCTATAACCTGAATGGAGCGGAAGTTTCGCAAAGTGTGCTCAGCAATCGTGGAACTTACGTTGTCCGCTACAGCAACGGAACATCAAGAAAAGTTGTTGTGAAGTAGCCATTAGACTCTATACCTTAGAGGGTAAGAATAGCAATCAGCGCATGGGTGACCGTGCGCTGATTGTTTCTTTTGCGCGAGTGCATTCCGTCACTTGTTGGAGTGTACTCTGGCAATTCACGCACAATGCGAAGAGTTTGGAGCCTAAATTCTCCTTAGACTTAGGCACCAAACACTTCAACGTTAACTTTGGTTTCTCAAGATAGCCTGAATGATGTAAAGAGACCATTTGAACGAGTCATTCAGACTATTTCTTAGAAAGTTATGCATCGCAGGGATTTACATCACCCTGATGATGACTCGTTGATAACCTACAAGGTGGAAGGGTCCGTCATCGTGTACTTCGCATACGAGGTGGATGATTTTTCCGCTTGCATCGGCAGGAATCTTGATTTTTGCAACGGCTTTGTCTGCTCCATCGATAGTCACTTGTGTGCCGATGCTGCCTGCTTCGGGCTGTTGCCACCATTGATAGGTGAGTTTGTCCTTGTCGGCATCGACTGTCTGCTTGGCGCTCAGACGCAGTTTCTTGCCTGCTTTGACCTTCAGCACAAGCGGTCTTGACGAATGCTTGCCGTTGATATAGACTTCGGGATTGTGATTCCCTTTTCCGTCTTGTGCCCACTGCATGCGTGCGCAGAAATCGTTCAGCTCGTCGGGGTAGAAACGTCGCTTATAGTCCTCGGTGATTCGTTTCTGCATAGGCTCCCAACTGGTCCAAGCATTGGTTTGCTCGTCGGGACTGAGTCCGAATGTGTGATAGCCTCCCCAATTGGCCTGATGGGGGTCGTTAGGGTCGCTGAGGCCGTTTGGCATGACATACAGGAAACTGGGAGTGTCGCCCTCGACGCCCCACTTGTAGTTGGGGTAGATGGAGCCTAGTGCGCTGCGGTTTTGGATATACTGCTGATGCTTTGCCCAGTTCTGCTTGCCGAGTTCGCACTGCAACTGCCAAGTGTTTTCGTCCCAGATAAACTTGAGATTGTCTTGGAATTCGCGGCGCAACCACTTGTGCGAACTGTAGTCGCGGTTCATGCGCATGTCGTACTTCATGTCCTGATCGGTAATGGTGTAGATGCGGAATTTGCGCAGGAACGTCTCCATTTCCTCGTCGCCATATCTCTGCTGCATGCGCCAGATGGCTTGAGCCAGTGTGTTAGCGCCACCCCATGCTGCAATATAGATAGGACGTGGGTCGTCTTCAAGTGCCAAACTGATGAGGAAGTCGCTGCCTGGTGAGTCGTTACCCTCTCCCACAACACCGATGCCACCACGATGGCTGCCTGGCAAGATGCGGCTCTTGATGTATTCCACGCTCGGCCAGTAGCCCAGAGGCTGACGCCACGATTCCTCCTCGAAGGTCAGGTATTTCTTCTGCTTCGAGCGGGCTTTCAGATGGTCAACATCCTTGCCGTAAGCCTCGACCACTTGGTCAAGATACTTTGACCATTCCTCGGGATAGGGATCACAGTTCCAACCAACGGTGGTCATGATGGCCTCAATCTCGAACATATCGGCGTATGCCATCAAACGTATCGCCGATTCCATGTCGTCGGGTTCCACATCGGCTGGTGCGATGTCGGTCAGTACTACCAAACGGGGTTTCAACTCCTGTTTGTAGTCGTCGTAGTAAACGTCTTGCGTCTCGAACGACAGAACCGTTACTGCCGCTGCAAAGATGAGATAGGCAATATAAGTTGCATTCATATATTTATAATGTAAAATGTAGAATGTATAATGTTAAATGTAATTTCAATAGAGTTTGATGTATTCGTAAACATTTCCAACGGTATCGAGATACTTGTGGAAAGCCTCGTTCGAGATGACCACCGTGCCGCGGCAATCGTTCGGATGGAACGAAAGGAGTGAAGCGTCGCGAAGGGTCTCGTCGAGGAACAGGTGGACATGATGCTCTGTGTCGTTGATCAATCCAAAGGGCGACACACTCCCAGGCTCAAGTCCCAGATAGCGCATCATACGTTCGGGCGATGCAAACGATAGTTTGCCGCACGATGGAAGTCCCTGTGATACTAAGGATTCCTTCAGCCGATGCTCCAGGTCGTGGATGTCCAAGTCATAGTCGCAATGGAAGCAGACCAGATAGTGTTTGTTTCCCTTGTGGTTGCGGAAGAATAGGTTCTTGCAATGCACCGACCCATCGTCCTTCCACCATTGTTTCGCCTCGGCAATGGTTTTGCCTTCGGGGTGATGGTAGACGGAATACGGAATATCGTGTCTGCTCAGGAAGTCGAGCACTATTTCTTCGCGGGACATGTTAATTTATAATGGAGAATGTAAAATGTAGAATGTATATAATTATTTCTTGGTAATCTTTGCTTTCTTGATGCGGAAATCGTGGATAGGTCGGTCGTTCTGGTCAGTTGTGGCTCGTTCAATCTTTTCCACTACATCCATACCGCTGACCACACGTCCGAATACCGTGTAGCTTCCGTCGAGATGGGCAGCACCGCCAATGGTCTTGTATGTTTCGCGCATCTCGGGCGACAACTTGAACATTCCTTTTGTCCATTCGTCGATACGTTGCTGTGCACGGTCGAGTTTCGCATCGTCCATCACGGCACCTGTCACGATGGTGAATTGTGTGGAGGAACTCTTCTGTTCAGGATTGGTCTCATCACCCTCGCGAGCTGCGTTGAGCATACCGCGCTGATGGAAGTAGAGTGGGGCGCGGAACTCGGCAGGAATCCAGTCGGACGGCTTCTCATCACCTTCACCCAGCATCTGCCCAGGCTTTGCATTCTTGCTCAGGCGGTCTCCTGTCTGGATAATAAAGTTCTTGATCACACGATGCCACAGTACGCCGTCGAATGTCTTTGCCTTCACTTGGCGGAGGAAGTTGTCGCGATGAAGCGGAGTCTCGTTGAACAATTCTACGACGATGTTTCCCAATTCGGTGTAGAATGTCACCTGGGGACGGTTTGCATCCTCGCGAATTGCATCGCGAATGGTTTTTGCGATGATGCCTGCCCCTTCCTCATTCGGATGGATACCGTCGGGGAAGAGTCGGGAGAGCGAAGCGGTTGTGGTGTGCAAATCCACCAATTGCCACTTGTGACGTGCTGCAATCTGCTTCACAGCAGGAATGATGCCTGCAGAGATGACGCTGTCGTTGATGGCCCAAGCACGACTGAATGCCGTTGCAGGAAGGGCAATAATCATTCGTGGATGTGATGCCAGCTTACTGAAGCTTACGGCAATCTTCTCCAATCCGCGCTTGAATCGCTTGGCATCTTTCCAGTTCTGCGGCTTCGAGTCGTTCGTTCCGAGTTTGATGATGACGATGTCGGGCATGAATGCCAACGCATCTGCATATTCTTGGGTCTTGGTGTAAGGGTCGTCGGCTTCGTCTTGTGCACATTTGCCGTTGTTGCCGAAGTTGCGCACATCGAATCCCGTGCCAAGTAGCTGTTGTAACTGAGCGGGATATGTATTCTTACTGCGGTCTTGAATGCCGTGCCCCCATGTGATGCTATTGCCCACACACGCGACTCGAATCTTCTGGCTTTGCGCGATAGCGATGAGCGAGAAGAGGAACGCAAAAAGGATGAGGTTAGTTCTTTTCATATAATAATGTAAAAAATTATAAAATGTAAAAATGTGAAAATGTAAAAATTATGAATTAATCATAAAAGTTCCAACTGATACCGAAATGCAATCCTCCAGGATTCATCGGATAGCCGGGCAACCAGAGGTATCGTCCGTCGGATTGATTGACGTGATAGTATTGTACGTAGAAGCGGGTGCGCTTCAAGTCGAAGTTTGCGTAGACGCTGATGAGCGGATAGTTGCCCACTTTCTTCTTGTTGTTTGCATTCTGCAGCATGAACTGGCTGACTACAGGCGAGTAGTCGGGCGCCTCATACTCGGTGAAGTACTTTAAGTCGCCACCCAACTCGCAATTGAGAACTTTCGCTATCTTGAACTCAATGTATAGATTGCTGTAGAGCGAGAGGGTAGGCAGGGGAATCAAATCCGACTTTGTTGACTTCTGATACGTGATGTCGTTGTCGATATGCAGAATGCCGAATTTGAAGTTCTGGTTCAGATTGGCGCTGATCACCTGTACGTTTCCAGAACTCTGACGTGGCGTGACGTTATTGCTGAATCCTTCTGCTGTTGCTGTTCCTGTATTCTCGAAATAGCAGTAGTTCTTGATGTTCTCCATTCCGATAGTCAGCTTCGTTCGTGTCTTTGGATAGGAAACCTGCCCCTGAATACGCATGCGCCATTCTTTGTCGAAATCGTTGTTCCACCAAGCATGACGCGAATGATAATGCCGCAGGTAGTACGAGGGCTTCTTGTTTTGAATAAGGGCATTCAGCACCACTTGTGCAGTATCGCCCATGATGGGCAGATTGAGTTCGCCACGTCCGGTGATTCTGAAATCGCCCAATCGTTCGCCCACAACGGTGAACTCACCGTTCACGTCGTAGTGGATCATCGTTCCTTGCGTTCGAATCAGTTGGCCGCCCACAGCGATATTGTTCTCAGAGACTTTATTATTGATAAGGCGTGAAACCTTGCCAGGTGTGAGTGAGCTGGATAATGAATCGGGTTGTTCGAAACTCATGTTCTCGAAAGCGATATAGGCATTGATGCCAGCTGCTGCATATTTGTTGAAGCCTTCACGAAGCGACAAACCCACAGTATTCCGCATGATGAAGTTCTTCGTGCGATCATTGGTTGAGTCACTCGGGATGAAGTCGTACGTGTGGTAATTGTCGGGGGTGTTGTAGGCAATGTAACCCCTTCTCAGGTAGCGGAGCGAGAAGGTGTGGAAGATGCTCGAAACTGGTACGAATACTTCCTTCAGATTGGTTGAATCGCCTTCTGTACGATAGTACCCGATATTATATCGGTGGTTGAAATGAATGACATCGTGTTCCTGCTTTGACCATGTGCTCGACAACCACACGGGGATGTCGTCTGAATCGTAAGTGCGGCGCATGTTCTCAGGGTGGAGAATGTAGTTCTCGTCAGTGATACCTCCATTCTCGGCGAGTTTCATGTAGTTGTGGGTGTAGTAGAAGTGGAAATCGTATTTGTCGCCGATATACGAAGCCCAAGCATTTGCACCCATATATGAGGTTGACTGGCTGTTGTAGTAGCCTTGTCCGTACATATAGTCGAAAAGTCCGCCGATATTGATTCGCTTTCCTGCGTTCTGTGTGTATATCACCTTGATATGCTCGTCGCCTGTTGTCTTCGAACCACAGGTGTTGTACACTGCATTGAGGTATGGCGACTTGGTGTTGTAGAAGCGGAATTGGTCGGTTGGAATGTAGAACTGGTCGAACGTACGGAGGAAGATGAACTCGTCATCGTCCTGACGTTCTAAGAAGATGCGGTTGATACGTGGCGAGCCGAGGTTGCCAAGATGACTGAAATGACCGTTGATTCCTTCCGACAGATTAGCGTTTTGAAACTGGTGCTGCAAGGTGTCGACAAATGTGGTTGTCCGATTGCCGAACGTCTGGTCAATCGTCCACGCCTTTACGTCCACAGGAACAATCGGCTTTCCCTCACTGTCTTTCCCCTTGTTGAGCGCCGAGTCGCCTGGTGTCATGAGCATGTCGGTATTTGCCTCCAGCTCTCCGATGATACGTTGAGCAGATGCTGACAATGCCATGATGATAGTGAGGAAAAGGAATAGCGATCGTTTCATTTAGAACATGAATCGTAAGAAGAATTCAACGAGTTTGATGAGTATTGCACCAAATCCAAGGCTGAAGAACAGGACTCTGTTTTCGGGGAGGGCGAAATATACAATCACGGCAGCCAGGAATCCCGCCATGAACACAATGTTCAGCACTTTTCGTGCTGTGAGTATTGCATCGTGTTTGCTGCGTTTCCCTCTATGCCGCCCTCGTTCCTGACGGTCTCTCTCAAGTGCTTCGGCAATGATTTTATCTACTTCGTCTGCTTTCATTTGATGACGGTTTCGATTTCTGAGAAGAGTTCGTTGGCAAGGTCAACGGTTTTCACTCTGAATTTGCGGTTCTGCTTGATAAACTTACCCTTCTTGGTAAATGCTGTTTCGTCTGTGATATAACTTTCTGCCGTTACACGTTCTCTCTCTGAAGTAAAGGTGTACACATAGGCGATGTTGGTCATCGTGGCTTTTGCCATACCGTTATCGACCGTGATATTGAGTTTGTACTCAATCTCGGCATAGTCGCGCTCAAGGATTTTGTTGGTGAAGACGATTTCTTCATTACCTTGACAAACGATTTGTGTCTTGTTTCCGCTTTCATCGACTTTAGCGGAAGCATACGCCAGATTGCGGAAATAGTCGTGGTCTGTCCATTTCCCGTTTTCAATATTCGGCATATAGCGTGCCGATGCCCATGATGCTATTCGGTTGTAAAGTTCTTCTTTGTTTTTGCCTGTTGCTGTAAATGTTTTGGAGAAAGTGACCAGACCGTTTTCTACAGGAACAGCTCCTTGCATATAAGGGGTGAAGTCGGTTACTTTAGTTGTTGTTGCCTTTTTCCCAAAAATACCAGAACTCTGTGCGTTTGCACAAAGTGGAAGGATGGCTACCATCAATGCAATGACGAAATGTTTCATGTTTTCTTCGTTTTATTGATTATATTACGATGCAAAATTACTTAAAAAAAACATATCGACAAAATTTTCAGGCTCGAACACCTTATATTTTGAATAAATTAACGTGTAAGTATAGAAAAAAGTCATTTTGTTTGCCATGAGTTTTGTCGTTTTAAAAATAATTGTTACTTTTGCCACGGAATTAAAATGTAAAAGAATCAATATGAGAAAAGGTTTTATTTCGTTGCTAATCCTCTTGGTTGCCTTGACGATTATTTCTTGGCGTCCAGAAATAAAGCAAGACCGGACATTACAAGTGTATGGTGTTGCATTCTACAATCTTGAAAATCTGTTCGACACCATTCATGATGAAGGGAAGAACGATTATGAGAATCTCCCCGATGGTACTAATAAGTGGGGAGCGCTGAAGTATACGAGCAAACTGAAAAACATGGCACAGGTGTTAGCAAATCTCGGCACAGAGATGACCATGAAGAACGGCTTGCAGAAGGTGTGCAAGAGTCCGGCTATCATTGGACTTTCGGAGATAGAGAACCGCCGTGTGTTGGAGGACTTGCTCAAAGAACCAGTGTTGAGAGATAAGGGTTGGGACATCATTCATATTGAAGGTCCCGACAAGCGTGGTGTCGACTGTGCGTTCTTCTATAATCCTTCTATCTTCAAGCTGCAGCATTATCACCTTACCAACTATATCTACGAGAACGGTGACACAACTCGTGCAACCCGTGGATTCCTCATCGCAAGCGGAACCATCGCAGGTGATAAAATCAGCTTCATTGTCAATCACTGGCCTTCACGTGCTGCCGAAAGTGAGTTCCGCGAGATGGCAGGACGTCAGGTTCGTAAGATGATCGACTCTATCTTTGCTGCCAATCCAAACGAGAAAGTCGTTGTGATGGGCGACTTGAACGACGACCCCAAGGACAAGAGTGTTACCAAAGCATTAGGAGCTAAGCATAACAAGAAAGACTGCAAGCCTGGCGATATGTTCAATCCCTGGTACGAAACACTTTATAAAGTAGGGCAGGGGACTTTGCTCTATGACGGCAAGTGGAACCTCTTCGATCAGATTATCATTTCAGAGAATCTGCTGTCTCCCGATGGAGTCAACGACTATTCTTCCCTGAAGTTCCGCAAAAATGAAATCTATCTGCGCGATTTCCTCATCACTCAGGAAGGAAAAACCAAGGGTGCACCTAAGCGTACATTCGCCAGCGGAGTGTGGCTTAACGGATACAGCGACCATCTCCCTACACAGATATTCCTGGTGAAGGAAGTGAATTGATATAAGCATTCATGAACAGACTCATCACTTTTGCCCTGTCTTTTCTGTCTGTGCTGCCCATCGTGGCACAGCCTTCCGCTTCATATTACAATAAGGTCGACGGATTGAAAAAGGCAGATTTGAAATTGGCACTCAAGAACATCATCGTCAACCACAAGCAGCTCACTTATGGCAATGAGCTTCCTGCGGCATACCGGTCGGTATATTATATAGATGGGCAGCCATCGATGGTTTATGATTTGTTCTCCACCGAAACCTACGAATACAGTTCTAATAAATGGAACAAGGAACATGTCATTCCAAAAAGCTGGTGGGGTGGTATAGTCAACAAAGCTTATTCAGATATCTTCAGTGTCATACCCTCCGAATCGGGAGCCAACACCCAGAAGAGCAATTTCCCCATTGGGACGGTATATCGCTCCAAGTTCGACAACGGACGCATTAAGGTGGGAACGCCTGTCACAGGACAAGGTGGAAGTTATACTACCGTCTTCGAACCTGCAGATGAGTTTAAGGGCGACTTTGCACGCATCTACTTCTATGTCGCTACCTGTTATTCCGATATCGCTTGGGGCAGTAACTCAAACGTGAAGAGCGAGTTGGTTCAGGAAGATTGGCCGACCCTCAAGCCTTGGCTTTATACGCTTCTGCTGAAATGGCACAATCAAGACCCTGTCTCAGAAAAAGAGAAGCAAATCAACAACAACGCAGAAAAAGAGCAGGGTAACCGAAACCCGTTTATTGACTACCCGGCTTTGGCTGATTATATCTGGGGCGACTACACAGCTACGGCATTCTCACTTGCTGAAGCAAAACTGTATGAGCATGTGGCATCTGGACAGATTGATCCTTCTGAGCCAAACGATACAATAGAAATCATTAACCCCGTCGATACCATAGGTGTGCTCATCGTAGGCGAGACACTACTTTCCGATACTTTCGATAGTGCCTCAGAAGGCAATGACCAAGAGACAGGTGGGTCGTCCACACAATGGAGCGGCGACGAATGGTTCCCTACGGTTTCGAATGTCTTCCAGGCAGGAGGAACGTTGCGTTTAGGTTCTTCAAAGAATACAGGAAGTATTACATCTGTCAACCTCAACTATGCAGGCGGACCAATGACGGTAGAGCTGACCGTGAAGGGATGGACCAGTATAGAAGGAACATTATTGGTGCGTATGGGCGATGAGACACAGACAGTGAACTATGCTGCAACCATCAACGATGCGTACGAAAGGGTACAACTTGTTTTCAACAACGTTCCACGTAATCCCGCGGTGATCATCACTACTTCAGCAAAACGTTGCTTCATCGGTGAAGTCGTTGTGAAAGCAAGCTCATATCAAGAGGCGAGTGTTCCCGAAGATGTGAACAATGACGGAGTGGTAGACTCCCAGGATGTCCTCATGGTCTATGAATATATCCAGAATGGCGCCCTCCGAGAGGGGCTTGATGTCAATCGTGATGGTTATGTCGACACCCAGGATGTGTTAGCCATCTATGATTACATGCAGAAGCATTAATCGAAATATTTATGCTTTACATTTCCGGATGACTTCCAGACATTCACGACATTTGTCGGTGATATACTGCCAATCCTCAGCTTCTACCTTGTCTTTTGGGAAGAGCTTGCTGCCCATGCCGACACAATAGACGCCTGCCTTGAACCACGCTGTGAGGTTTTCTTCTGTTGGAGCGACTCCACCTGTTACCATTATCTTTGACCAAGGCATCGGTGCTTTCATGCCTTTTACGAATGCAGGTCCATATACATCGCCTGGGAAGACCTTACAAAGGTCGCATCCCAGTTCCTGTGCCTTACCTACTTCGCTTACACTGCCACAACCTGGACAGTAGGGGATGAGACGGCGATTGCAGACGGGTGCGATGTCGGGGTTGAACAGCGGACCTACGATGAAGCAGGCTCCGAGTTGGATATAAAGGGCTGCCGTCGGGGCATCGACCACGCTGCCAACTCCCATTGCCAGTTCGGGACATTCCTTGGCTGCATACTTCACGCATTCTGCAAATACCTCATGGGCAAAGTCGCCGCGATTGGTAAACTCAAAGGCGCGTACGCCTCCGTCGTAACATGCCTTGATGACTTTCTTTGCTACTTCTGCATCTTTGTGGTAGAACACAGGCACCATGCCTGTTTCTCCAATCTTGGCCATAACGGCCAGCTTATCGAATTTTGCCATAGTTGTTCTTATTTGTTCACTCCCAAAGTCCCCCTCGGGGGATTTAGAGGGGCTTTAAATCTTATCCAATACAATCTTGATGAGGTCTCCGATTTGGTTTTTGTAGCCGGTATTGGCTTCGTGGGCAATGCGGTTGGCAATGACCATACAAACGGTGAGGGCACGATGTCCGAGGTGCTTGCTGAGTCCTGCCAGCGCTGCGCTTTCCATCTCGAAGTTGGTAATCTTGTAGCCGTTCCATTCGAAGCTGCATATCTTCTCGTTGCGCTGAGGGTCGGAGAGCGGAATGCGTATTTCGCGCCCCTGGGGACCGTAGAATCCGCCACATGAGATGGTGACACCACGCACCATTCCCACTCCTTCTGTGAAGATTTGATTGAGCAGCGATGCATCGTTGTCAACTACATAGGGAGATGGCAGATGGTGGTAATCCCATCCGAGATGCTCGGTGAAGGCTTTCTCGAATTCGAGGTCACAGATTTCGTCACGACCTGCGTAGTAGTTGAGGAGACCCTCGAAACCGATGGACTTTTCGCTGCATACGAAGGTGCCTACGGGCGTGTTTTCCTGCAAGCCTCCACAGGTACCGATACGCACGAGATCCATCTGTGTCAGTTTCTCTTTCAGGGTACGGGTCTTGAAATCGATGTTTTTCAGCGCATCGAGTTCTGTTGCCACGATGTCGATGTTGTCGCACCCAATGCCGTGTGAGAGGGCTGTGATACGTTTCCCCTTATACGTACCTGTGATGGTGTGGAACTCACGACTTTGTACATCGCATTCTTTGGTGTCGAAGAATGAGGCGATGGTATCCACTCTGGCTGGGTCGCCACACATCACCACCTTGTCTGCCAATTGGTCGGGACGGATGTGGAGATGGAACGCGCTGTTGTCGTCGTTGATAATCAGTTCGGATGGTGCGAAATACTTGGCCCCTCTCCCAGCTCCCCCGAGGGGGAGTGATGGTTCAGCGTCGCACTTGAAATGTCTTTTGCAATTTGTCATATTAATTCCTTAATTATATTGATGACACCTTCAATGTCGTTTTGTACCTCTTCGTTAGTTATTCTAACTTTTTTGTATTTTGCTGTAGAAGCCTTTCGTCTCTTATTCTGTCTTTTACAATCTGATTATCTACAAGATGGTAACTCCCGTCTACTTCTATGATGAACTGTGATTCTATGCGACAGGGTTACTCGGTTTTCCCCCTCGGGGGAGGGCTGGGGTGAGGGGCTGCTATCCATTTAATTTCTCGTCCATTGCTTTTGCAGCCCGGCGTCCGTCGCCCATAGCGAGGATAACGGTTGCTCCGCCACGTACGATGTCGCCTCCTGCGAAGATGGTCGGGATGCTCGACTGCATATCATCGTTTACTGCGATGGTGTTCTTGCGACCCAGTTCCAGACCTTCGATTGACTTAGGAACGAGTGGGTTGGGTGATACACCTACGGCTACAATGGCCATATCGATGTCGAGTGTCTCGATAGCACCTTCGATGGGCACAGGACTGCGGCGACCTGATGCGTCAGGCTCACCGAGTTCCATCTTCTGCAAGCGTACTTGGCATACATGGCCTTTTTCGTCGGCGATATATTCGATTGGGTTGTGCAGGGTGAGGAATTCGATACCTTCTTCCTTGGCATGCTTCACCTCCTCGAGTCGTGCAGGCATTTCTGCCTCACTACGACGGTAGGCTATGAATACACGCTCTGCTCCGAGGCGCTTGGCTGTACGGCAAGAGTCCATTGCGGTGTTGCCGCCACCTACTACCATCACGCTCTTGGCCTTGCAGATAGGGGTGTCGCTTTCGGGGTTGGATGCATCCATGAGGTTCACACGTGTCAGGTATTCGTTTGATGACATGATGCCTGTGCTGTTCTCTCCTGGGATCGCCATGAAGTTTGGCAGACCTGCACCCGATGCCACGAAGATACCCTTGAATCCTTGTTCCTCCAGTTCGTTGACGGTGATGGTCTTGCCGATGATGCAGTCTTTCACGAACTTCACGCCAATCTTCTCCAAGTTGTTGATTTCAACATCAACGATGGCGTTGGGCAGACGGAACTCTGGAATACCATACTTGAGCACGCCGCCGATTTCGTGGAGGGCTTCGAATACGGTCACATCATAGCCGTTCTTGGCCATATCGCCTGCGAAACTTAATCCTGCAGGACCTGAACCTACGACTGCTATCTTGATGCCGTTGGCTGGCTTGCACTGAGGAAGTGCCATCTTGCCCGATTCGCGCTCGTAGTCGGCTGCAAAACGCTCCAGGTAACCGATGGCTACTGGCTTGTGACCCATCTTCATGTGGATACACTTGCTTTCGCATTGCTTCTCTTGTGGACATACACGTCCGCATACTGCTGGGAGTGAAGAGGTGTTCTTCAGCACCTTGGCTGCATCGAGGAAGTGTCCGCGTTCGATGCTCTTGATGAACGATGGAATATTGATGTTGACAGGACAGCCTTCCATACATGATGGTTTCGGGCAGTCGAGACAACGCTTGGCTTCTGTCAGCGCCTGCTCTTCAGTCAGTCCTTGGTTTACTTCTTCCGTACGTGTTGTGGCACGATACACAGGGTCGAGTTCGCTCATCACACAACGCTCGATCAGCGTGCGGTCTTTGGGCTTCATCGTTGCCTGCAGCTCCTTACGCCAGCTGGTATTGCGGTCGAGAAGCTCGTCGATAGAAGCGATACCGTCCTCTGGGTTAATGCTGATGGTTTCACTTGGCTTACTAGTTGAACTAGGTTGACTGGTTGGACCAGAGACGCTCTGCTCCAGCTTCTTCATCTCTTCCAACTCTTCAGCCTTGAAAGCTCCCATACGCTTGAACATCTCGTCGAAGTCCACTTCGTGACCGTCGAACTCAGGACCGTCCACGCATACGAACTTGGTCTTGCCTCCTACGGTGATACGGCAGGCGCCACACATTCCTGTTCCGTCGACCATAATGGTGTTGAGCGAAACGTCAGTAGGCACATTATATTTCTTTGTCAGCAGACAGCAGAATTTCATCATGATGGCAGGGCCGATAGCGAAGCACTTGTCCACTTTCTCGCGCTGGATGACTTGTTCGATTCCTACTGTAACCACACCTTTCTGTCCGTATGAACCATCGTCGGTCATGATAATGACTTCATCGCTGTGCTTGCGCACTTCGTCTTCGAGGATGATGAGTTCCTTCGTACGTCCTGCCAGCACGCTGACCACCTTGTTGCCTGCTGCCTTCAGGGCCTTGATGATAGGAAGCATAGGAGCTACACCTACACCGCCTCCGGCACATACTACGGTGCCGAACTTCTCGATGTGAGTAGCTTGGCCCAATGGACCTACCACGTCTGTGATATAGTCGCCCACGTTCAATGAGCAGAGTTTTGTGGAGCTGTATCCCACGGTTTGAACCACCAGCGTGATAGTACCTTTCTCCACATCGCTGTCGGCTATGGTTAATGGAATGCGTTCACCTTTTTCGCCTGTGCGGACGATTACGAAATGACCTGCACGACGTGCTTTTGCAATTAGTGGTGCTTCAACTTCGAGTTTGAACACCTTTTCACTGAATTGCTCTTTGCTAACAATCTTGTTCATTTGTCGAATTCTTTTATATGTTGTGAGTTTTTACGCTGCAAAGTTACACATTATTTATAAATTAGCCAAATAAATGCCTAGAAAATGCAGAATGCCGGCAGAAAAGGTCTGAATGGAGGCGTGTAGTTCGGAATTAATTTGTACTTTTGCATTTGAAAACAATGATAAATCGTGTGAAGAGAATATTTCTGAACTTTCTAAACTGACAAAATAATGATGGACCTTTCGTATTCTATATCCGACCGCTTTCTTGCCATCCATGAGAGCCATCAGGCACACTCCAAGGAAGAGATGAAGGCTGTGTTGGCTCGTATCCGTCGCGAAAATGCAGATAAGAACTATGCCATTCTGAACCGCACGGATAGCAATATCATTCACGAATGGAGGGCGCACAATCTGTTCTATAACCTGCATGTACTGCGTCTGCATACTCGTACCGTTGACTTGGAATACCCTCAGCGTTGGTGGTTCAAGGTTGCGTATTGGGTCGCCTCCCGCTTCTATCCTCATCAATAAGCTTATTGTCACTCGTTTATTCTTTTTGTTTTCCATACGTTCTGTTTAGTTGGTTTACAGTTTACGGTTTACGGTTTACTGTTGGTTAACAAATTGGTTAGTAATTTGGTTGATTAAGACCCTCTTCTTATTCTACCTTAAAGGGCGAAAAAATATCTACAGCCTTCCGGACGGCGAGTGACTTTCTCCCCATAAAGGGGGTTGGAGAGGCTGTTTTCGCTTCCCCCTAAGGGGAAATTTT
>JAEEGH010002317.1_pt1 | contig 51723 bp, 42 predicted proteins | sample 9134181 | NCBI WGS metagenome assembly JAEEGH01 (sample SAMN16246544, study PRJNA631951) | gut metagenome | biome: gut microbiome; feature: rumen; material: DP-attached | host: Bos | place: Iran: Karaj | collected 2018-10
AGTTTGACGCAAACGGTGAGAAAATCCTGACAACCTATGACAACGACTACAAAGATATGCTTATGGATATCAGAGTTTATCGCATGTCACAGGGACAGACAAAAGAACTGATAAAACCTGAAGAGGAGATGGCAGTTCTTTTGCTCAAAGGAAAACTCAAATACTTATGGAATGGGCAGGAAAAAGAAGCTTACAGAAAAGACGTTTTCACAGATGGACTGTATGCACTTCATGTTTGCAAGAACACAAAGGTTGTGATCGAGGCAGAGAGCGACGTCGAGGTTCTCATTCAGTGCACAGACAACGAAAGAGAATTTGAAGCAAAATTCTATGATCCTGACAACACACCTTGGATCTATTCCTGCAAAGACAAATTTGGGGGCACGGCAAAGAGAAGAGTAAGCACTGCATTTGATTATGAGACAGCGCCATATTCAAACATGGTTCTGGGAGAAGTTTTAAATGACCCGGGCAACTGGTCAGGGTATATTCCACACACTCATCCACAGCCTGAAACCTATTATTTCCTATTTGATCGTCCGGAAGGATTCGGAGCAAGCTTCGTGGGAGATGAAGTATTTAAGAGCGTTGACGGGAGCTTTTCAGCAATCCCCGGAGGCAAAGTTCATCCGCAGTCCTGTGCACCGGGATTTCAGATGTATACCTGCTGGATGATAAGACATCTGCCAGGCAATCCATGGACCGACAGAATAGATGATGAACGTTACATATGGTTATATGACTATAAGGGGTAAAAAACTTAAAGGAGAAGGGAAAATGTTAGATAAAAACAAGGTTTCTTTGGGGATAGCACCAATTGGCTGGACCAACGACGACATGCCTGATCTTGGAAAAGAGAATACATTTGAACAGTGCATTTCAGAAATGGCCCTTGCCGGATTCAAAGGGTGTGAGGTTGGAAGTAAGTATCCAAAGGATGCAGAAGTATTAAAGAAAGCACTGGATCTTAGGGGAATACAGGTTTGTAATCAGTGGTTTTCATCATTTCTTTTAACAAAACCATATGAAGAAGTGGAAAAAGAATTTATTGCACAGCTTGAATTCTTGAAAACTCTCGGGGCAAAGGTTATCGGCGCATCTGAGCAGAGCTATTCCACACAGGGCAAACTTGATCAGCCTATTTTTGTGGATAAGTATGTCATGAACGATGATGAATGGGTAAAACTTACCGACGGTCTTAACCGCCTCGGCAAAGTTGCAAAAGAACACGGCATGACACTTACATACCATCATCACATGGGCACAGTAGTCCAGACAGAGGAAGAAATAGACCGATTCATGGATATGGTGGATCCAGAGCTCGTATACCTCCTCTTTGACTCAGGCCACCTCTCATTTGCAGGCATCGACCCTGAGCCGATACTTAGAAAATATGTGAAACGAGTTAAACATGTCCATCTAAAAGATATTCGCAAAGCAAAAGTTGAAGAAGCACGCGCAAACAACTGGAGCTTTTTAAAAGGTGTTAGAGAAGGTGTCTTCACAGTACCTGGCGATGGCGACGTAAACTTTGCTCCAATCTTCAGAGTACTCGAAGAATCCGGCTACGAAGGATGGGTAGTAGTAGAAGCAGAACAGGACCCAGCTAAGGCTAATCCGTTCGAGTATGCTTTGAAAGCAAGAAGGTACATAGCAGAAAAAACAGGACTTTAAAAGTTGAAAGGGGAAAAATAATGGTTACAGTTGGAATTATCGGCGCAGGCCGAATTGGAAAGGTACATGTACAGAGCATTACAAATAACGTTCCGGGAGCGAAGATTAAGACACTCGCAGATCCCTTCATGAATGATGAGACGGCCGCTTGGGCAAAAGGAATGGGAATACAGAACGTTACAAAAGATTATAAGGAAATCATAAACGATCCGGAGATCCAGGCAGTACTTATCTGCTCATCTACAGATACTCACGCTCCTATCTCTATCGAAGCAATTAACGCAGGAAAACATGTCTTTTGCGAAAAGCCGATCGATCATGACGTAAACAAGATCCATGAAGTTATCGATGCTCTTAAGGGCAAGAACCTCAAGTATCAGGTGGGCTTCAACAGAAGATTTGATCACAACTTCAAAGCCGTTCAGGCAGCAGTGGCAGCAGGAAAGGTTGGAGATCCACAGATCATCAAGATCACATCAAGAGACCCTGAACCACCGTCACCTGCATATGTTGCTGTATCAGGTGGAATGTTCATGGATATGACAATCCACGATTTTGACATGGCAAGATTCCTTGCCGGCTGTGATGCAGAAGAAATCTACGTGCAGTCAGCAGTTTTGGTTGACCCTGAAATTGGAAAAGCAGGCGATGTAGACACAGCAGTAATCACGATCAAGATGAAAAACGGAGCTCTCGTAGTTATTGATAACTGCAGAAAGTCCGTATACGGATATGATCAGAGAGCTGAAGTGTTTGGCTCAAAGGGAATGGTCGCAAATGCCAACGATTCACAGTCTAATGTAGTTCTTTCAAACGAACAGGGCGTAACAGGTGAAAAGCCATTATTCTTCTTCCTTGAGAGATACATGCAGGCTTATTCAGATGAGATCAAGGCCTTTATCGATGCTGTAGAGAATGATACGGACACTGTAGTTGGTATCGACGACGGACTTAAGCCTGTTCTTATGGCAATGGCAGCTAACCTTTCAGTAAAAGAACACAGACCAGTAAAACTTTCTGAAGTAGAGTAAGGGGGACTTTTGTTATGGCAAAAGAATTTATTGTACCGGGGAAAATAGTTACAGGAAAAGGTAGCCTTAAGGAAGTAGGAAAATACGTTGATAATTTTGGAGAAAAGGCGCTTATCGTTTGCGATCAGATCACAGAAAAGCTTGGAAAAGTAAAGATCGTGACAGATGCGCTTTCCAAAAAGAACATAAAACATGCAATCTTTGACAACTTCCTTGGAGAGCCTACAAACATCATGATCGATGAAGCTCTTTCTATCTATAAGAAGGAGGCCTGTGATTTTCTTATTGGAATAGGTGGCGGAAGTGCGCTTGATATCATGAAGGCTGTGGCCGCAATGGATGCTAATCCCGGCAAGATCTCCGACTACATGGGAAAAGAAATCTCGGGAATAAAGGCGAAGATGATCGCAATCCCAACAACTGCTGGCACGGGCTCTGAGGCAACTCAGTTCACTATTATTTCAGATGTTGAGTCTGGGGTAAAAATGCTTCTTAAGGGAGCCCAGCTTATTCCAGACGTAGCGATCATTGATCCTGAACTTACTTTTACACTGCCACCTAAAATGACAGCATCCACAGGACTGGATGCCCTCACACATGCGGTAGAAGCTTATACCTCAAGAAAGGCACAGGCTCTTACTGATACTTTAGCAATATCTGCAATAAAAAGAATATTTAACTACCTTCCACTTTCATATCACGATGGGGGAAATGACGTAGCAAGAACACAGATGTCTATTGCGGCTCTTGAAGCAGGAATGGCATTTAACAATTCAAGCGTAACTCTGGTTCACGGAATGAGCCGCCCAATTGGAGCTCTTTTCCACGTTCCTCATGGAATATCCAATGCCATGCTTTTGGGAGTCTGTCTTGATTATGCAAAAGAGGGAGCAAAGGACAGATTTGCAGATATGGCAAGAGCGATAGGGGCAGCCACTGATGAGGACTCTGATGATAAAGCTGCAGATGCCTTTATGGTACAGATCAGAAAAATCTGTGATGTTTGCCAGATACCAACTCTTGAAGGCTATGGTATAAACAGAGAGGAATTCTATGCAAGCATCGATAAAATGGCAGAGGATGCCATGATAAGTGGAAGCCCTTCAAACACTATCAGAGAACTTGATGCAGAAGTATTAAAGGGACTGTACCGTAAGATGTATCCATGATCTTTTATTTAATGAAATATTAATAATTGTAATTATGACAAAATATGCAATGTTTTATTAAAAAAAGATAAAATTTTGGCTATATAGTGTGGGAAACCAATGATATCATAATAGTGTTGAAGGTTTTCAAAATAAGGAGGGAATATGAGAAAGAGTACAAGTAATAAAGTATTATCTGCAGTTCTCGTAGCAGCAGCATCTGTAACAATGCTTGCAGGTTGTGGTGGGGCAGCTACACCAAGCACTTCAGCAGACACTACACAGAGTTCACAGGCTGAAGCTTCAGTTGCAGAAACTGCTACTGCAGAAGCTACAACAGCAGAGGCTGTGGAGATTTCAGGTTATTCAGAAGCACCTATGCTGGCAGAGCAGGTAACAGCAGGCACACTTCCAGCAGTAGATGAAAGAATTCCTGATGCGGACAACATTTTTGTTGAGACAGCAGATGCTACCGGTGCCAAAATTGAGATCGGTAATTATGGTGGGGTTATCAATCTTGCAGGCGCAGGCGGCGGTTGGGGATTATCAAGACCTACTCTTGAGTCTATCATCCGTTATAACACAGACGGATCTTATTATCCAAACGTTATTAAATCTTTTGAACATAATGATGACTACACAGAATGGACCTTCAAATTAAGAGAAGGCATGAAATGGTCTGACGGTGAGCCATTCACAGCTGACGATATTACATTCTGGTACTACATGTGCCATCTTTCAAATTTCGACAGCAAGAAGAACGGCTGGTCAGCACTTAAGGAAGAAGTAGATGGAGAGGATGCATTTGCAACTCTTAAGAAGGTTGACGATTATACAGTAACATGGACATTTGTTAATCCTAAGTATCCAGCAGACTTCATCGAGAACGGCGACTTTAAATGGTGCTGGGCTCCAGCTCACTATTTAAGCGACCTTATTCCTGATTCTGAGGACTTCCCATATGTTGAGAATGAGTACTGGCAGAGCACAGGCCTCTCAGAGGAAGAAGTTCTTACAAACGCACAGAAAAAGAACATTGATGCAGCTACAGTTAAGGATTTAGGAAAAGCAGTAGCTTACAACTTCTGGAATACATCAGGAGTTCCAACACTTAACTCTTTCGTTCTTTCAACTGTTCCTGGAAACAGTTCAAAGGATGACACACTTTGCATCATGGATCGTAACCCATACTTCTGGAAAGTTGATGCAGCCGGAAACCAGCTTCCATATGTTGATGCACTTCACTTCAATACAACATCAGAAGACGGACAGGATCTTCTTATGTTCCGTTCAGGCGAGCTTGATATCATCACAATCGCTATGCAGGACATTGCAGCAACAAAGGCTGACCTTGGTGATGCAGCAGAGATCCGTGAATGGGGTACAACAAACTGGGGTAGCTACCAGATCACATTTAACTACACAAACACAGACAAGAATTATGCAGATCTTTTTGCTAACAAGGACTTCCGTGAGGCAATGTCAATCTGCGTAGACAGAGCACAGGTATCACAGCTTCTTACAGATGGATTCCTTGAGCCTGGTCAGGCAGCTCCTGCAGAAGGCAACGTTGGTTATGACGCTGAGTGGGAGACAAAGTGGACTGAATATGATGTTGAAAAGGCACAGAGCCTTCTTGAAGGATGCGGACTTGTAAAGGGATCTGACGGTTTCTATGATTTTGCAGATGGTTCAGACCTCATGATCACATTCCTCGCATATGATGGCGGCGCTGATGAGTCTTATCCTGTATTCGAGCAGTACTACAAGGCAGTAGGTATCAACTGCGCACTTAAGAACCTTGAAGTTTCAGCATTTGATGAGACAATCGACAACAATGACTGGGTTGCTGTAATGGGACCTCATACATCTATCGGCGGTGCTTCACTTAAGGATAGAGCAGCTCCATTTGTTCCTATCGCTCAGGCAGCTGAATGGTATGGCGAGTATGGCACATATTACGCAACAAAGGGTGCACAGGGTGTTGAGCCTACAGGTGATATGGCAAAGCTTGTTGAGCTTTATGATAAGTGGCGTCTTACATCTGACGAGGCTGAAAGAGATGGCTATCAGGCTGAGATCTTCAATATCCACAAAGAGAACCTCTGGTCAATTGCATACCTTAAGGCAGAGAATTCTTACGAGATCATTTCTTCAAAGCTTAAGAACTATGCAGATGGTCTTGTATGGGCTGACTGCTACCAGTACGCAAACATGGCTCATTACGAAGTAATGTTCAAGGCAGAGTAATTCTGGGGACAACACAGTAGTATTATTTTAAATAGTACCGGAGGCGTGGTTGGTTTCCACGTCTCCGGATTTTTAAAGAAAGGGACATTACTAATGGAGGAAAAAGTGGCAAAAAGGAGTTTTGGGGACAGTCTTAAGGCCTTTTTTCAGAAGGATCTTGTTCAGTACATCATCAAGCGTGTACTCATGTTCATTCCAACAATTCTTTTAATCTCAATCTTGGTTTTCTTCGTTATTCAGCTTCCTCCGGGAGACTATGTATCCGCGCATATAGCGGCGCTTGCAACCGAGGGTGAATTAGTAGATGCAGATTATGCTGCATCAATGAGAGCAGACTATGGACTTGATCTGCCTGTTTGGCAGCAGTATTTAAAGTGGGTAAAAGATATTATCTGGACCCCTACAGATTCAGCGTATTACAGACTTTATCATTCACATCACAACTGGAAATATTCTTTTGCATACGGAAGAGATGTGTGGAGTGTAGTTAATGACAGACTGGGGCTGACGATCGGCGTAACAGCTATCATCATGCTGTTCCAGTACCTGGTTTCTATACCTATAGCGGTATATGCAAGTACTCATCAGTATTCTGTTGGTGATTACATATCGGCCATAATCGGATTCTTAGGTACTGCCATACCGAACTTTATTTTGGCAATTGTGCTCATGTATCTCTCCTATAAATGGACAGGGAATGCCAACGTAGGCCTTTTCAGCCAGGAGATGTTACAAAACGGCGTTCATTTATACAATTTTGGTGACTTCTTAAAAAGAATGATCATCCCTATTATCGTAATTGGCACAAGCGGCACCTGCGGAATCATCCGTTCAGTGAGAGCCCAGATGCTCGATGAGGTTGCGCAGCAGTACACACTTACAGCAAGAGCTAAGGGTGTTCCTGAAGGAAAGATCATCATGAAGTACTGCTTCAGAGCAGCTATAAACCCTACTGTATCAGGACTTGGCGGAGTTCTTTCAAGCCTGTTCTCAGGATCTACAGTAACAGCTCTTGTGCTTAACATGCAGATCCAGGGACCTGTACTTTATAAGGCTCTTCAGTCTCAGGATATGTACCTTGCAGGTGCAATCGTTATGATCCAGGCAGTCCTGGTCGTTATCGGAGTTCTTTTGTCTGATATAGCCCTCGCCTTCCTTGATCCAAGAATCAGATATTCAGGAGGTAACAGATAATGGCAAAACGTACTAAGTCAAAAGAAGATTATTATCTTGCCTCCCAGTGGACCTTGATGGCAAGAAAGCTCAAAAAGCATAAACTTGCTCAGGTTTCATTTATTATTTTGGCAGTTCTTTACATTGGAGCACTGTTTGCGGATTTCCTTGCGCCATATTCACTTGATGAGTTCGATGGACTGTACAGGAATTCAGCTCCAACGGAGATTTACACTATTTTCAATGACGAGCATGTAGGCCCACATGTTTACAAGCTTGCAAAGACTATTGATAAAAAGACATTTGAAGTAAAACTTGAACCTGATCTTTCTGAATACTACAAGATTGAATGGTTTGTTCACGGAACTGAATATAAGATATTAGGTCTTTTCCCGTGTGACCTTCATCTCTTTGGTGTGGGCGAAGGCTCAAATGGAGGAACAGGAGCAAAAATATTCCTCTTTGGAGCAGATTCACTTGGACGAGATATCTTTTCCAGAGTGCTATTGGGAGCAAGGATTTCCCTTTCAATCCCATTTGCCAGCGCATTCATAAGCTTTTTTCTGGGCGTTGCTATTGGTTCGATTTCAGGATATTTTGGTGGCGTTATAGATATCATAATTCAGAGAATAATAGAGGTTATAGGAGCTGTGCCTCAGATCCCACTGTGGATGGCGCTTTCAGCAGCTATCCCTGCAGGAATCTCTACAGTTAAGATGTATTTCTACATGACGATCATTCTTTCCTTCATTAACTGGACAGGAATGGCCAGAGTAGTAAGAGGTAAGTTCCTTTCACTTAAGAATGAAGATTACGTTATGGCTGCAAGAATCTCAGGCGTATCAACATGGAAGATAATCTGGAAGCATCTTGTTCCGGGCTTTATGAGCTACCTTATCGTATCTCTGACCCTTGGAATTCCAGGATCCATCGTAGGTGAGACATCAATGTCATATCTTGGCCTTGGTATCAAGTCACCTGCAACAAGCTGGGGCGTTCTTCTTCAGGAAGCCAGCTCAGTAACAGATGTGGCAGCAAACCCACACAAGCTTATTCCAATTATTTTCGTTACTATCACAGTTTTGGCATTTAACTTCCTTGGCGATGGAATGAGAGATGCAGCTGATCCATACAAGTAATCGGGAGGAACCCATGGAAAAAGATAACATTATAGAAGTAAAGGACCTCCATGTAGATATAAAGATGATGGAAGGTACTCTTACACCTGTAAGAGGAGTAAACTTCGAAATAAAGCGCGGCGAGACCCTTGGACTTGTTGGAGAGTCAGGCTGCGGCAAATCAATCACATGTAAATCAATTCTTGCGATCAATGACAGAAAGTGCACACCTCACGGCGAGATCATGTTCAGAAATGAGGATGACACTGAAGTGGATATTCTTAAGATGGACCCAAAGGGAAAAGAAATAAGAAATATCCGTGGAAAGCAGATCTCAATGATATTCCAGGAGCCAATGGTGGCTTTTTCACCTATGTACACTATTGGAAACCAGATCACTGAGGCAACTCTTTTGCATATAACTAAGGATAAAAAGAAAGCAAAAGAGATTTCCCTTGAAGTCATGAGAAAAGTCGGAATCGCAAATGTGGAAAAGAGATATAATCAGTATCCACACGAGTTCTCAGGCGGTATGCTTCAGAGAGCACTCATAGCAATGGCGCTTGTATGTAATCCAAAGCTTTTGATCGCCGATGAACCAACAACAGCTCTGGATGTTACAATTCAGGCTCAGATCCTTGAGCTTATGAAGGAGCTTCAGAAAGAGTTCAACATGGCTATTCTGTTCATCACACACGACCTGGGAGTAGTTGCAAGGATGTGCGACAGAGTGGCAGTTATGTACCTTGGAAAAGTTGTAGAAACAGGCGATTCCAAGACAATATATGCAAATCCTCAGCACCCATATACTCGTGGACTTATGGGATCAGTTCATAAGATTGGCGGAAGAAAAGATGAGAGATTATTCTCAATTGAAGGAACAGTTCCTCTTGCCATGAACCTTCCGAGACAATGCGGATTCTATGACAGATGCGACTGCAGGATTGAGGGACTTTGCGATAAGGCAGAGCCTGAACTTGTTGAGATAGAGCCAGGACATAAGATTGCATGCTTTAACTGCTCTAATCCTGCTTGCCAGGCACACAGAGCTGAAGTTGAAAAGAGGCTTGCAGAAGAGGCAGCAAATCCTGTTGAGCCAGATGAGGGAGGAAAAAAGCGTGGAAAAAGATAATATTTTAGAAGTAAAGCATCTCCACAAGCGCTTTACCTCCAAGAATGTCACTGTTAAAGCAGTTACAGATGTTTCTTTTAGCGTAAGAGAAGGAGAGACAATAGGAATTGTTGGAGAGTCCGGCTGTGGAAAGACAACCCTTGGAAGATGCATTGTCAGAGCATACGATGCCTCAGAGGGAGAGGTCTTTTACCGGACAGAATCAGGAGAAGAAGTAGATTTCCTGAAAGTTGATAAAAAGAAGATGAAGGGAATCCGCAAGGAGATCCAGATGATCTTCCAGGATCCGTATTCATCTCTTGACCCAAGAATGACCGTACTTGATATCATAAAGGAGCCTCTAAAGGCCAACTATCCCAAGATGCCTGACAGTCAGATGGATCAGATGGCAAAAGAAATGGCAGAGAAGGTAGGGCTTAATCCTGCTTATCTTATGAGATATCCACATGCATTTTCAGGTGGTCAGAGACAGCGTATCGGTATTGCAAGAGCGCTGGTCATAAAGCCCAAGATCATTGTTTGTGATGAGGCGGTTTCAGCTCTTGACGTTTCAATCCAGGCACAGGTAATAAACCTTCTTAAGGATTTACAGAAAGAAATGAAGCTCACTTATATCTTCATTTCCCATGACCTGTCTGTAGTTGAGCATATATCTGACAGAGTTGGTGTTATGTACCTTGGCAAAATGGTTGAATACGGCGAGACAGAGCAGATCTTCACACATCCAAAGCACCCATATACAGAGGCTTTGATGTCAGCTGTTCCTGTTGCTGATCCAAACTTTATCCAGGAGAGAATACCTCTTAAAGGAGAGATTCCTAACCCGGCCAATCCACCAAGTGGATGCTATTTCCACACACGTTGCAGATATTGCACTGAAAAGTGTAAGGAGTGTACTCCTGAGTATTTTGAGATTGAAAAGGGACACTTTGTATCCTGCAGTCTTGCAAATGAATTAAGCCTTCGCGGTTTTAGTTATGAGGAAACAAAATAATTAGTATCATAGTTTTGGGGCAGATGAACAAAAGTTTATCTGCCCTTTTTGTGCATATTTTTGGCCAAAACAAAAAATGCAATGTTTTAGAGTAATAATAGCAAATTATCTATAGTTTCTTATTCATGACATGGTTAAAATAGTAGTATACAATGATAAAGTAATAAAGAGTTATCATTATATCGGTAATGCGCGTTTTAAAAACAGGGGTTAGGAAAGAGAAACTATGAAAAAAGATAAGAAGGGTAAAGTAAAAGTCTATTTAAGAAATAACTGGCAGCTGTATCTTATGCTGATAATTCCGGTTATCTATATGATTCTTTTCAAGTACAAACCAATGCTCGGAGTAGTTGTAGCATTTAAGAAGTTCAACGTATTTAAAGGTATCTGGAACAGTCCATGGATCGGACTGGCAAACTTCAAAGAGGCCTTTACATCAAAGGACTTCTGGAGTGCGCTGAAGAATACTCTGGTATTGAACATTGGTGATCTTATTATTGGATTCCCATTCCCGATTTTCCTGGCAATCTTTTTAAATGAGCTGAGAAGTGAAGGCGTAAGAAAGACAACACAGACACTTTTGTACCTGCCAAACTTCCTTTCATGGGTTATCATCTCAGGTATTGTTACACAGCTCTTTTCAAATTCAGGACTTGTTAACAATCTGATCGTAGCACTTGGCGGTGAGAACGTATCATTCCTTAGTAACTCATTTATCTGGAGATTTGTTTACTGGATCATGGGTGTATGGCAGGGAGCAGGATACTCACTTATTGTTTATCTTGCAGCGCTGATGGCGGCAGATGCTTCACTTGGTGAGGCTGCTTATATCGACGGAGCTACAAGACTTCAGAGAATATGGCATGTAACACTTCCTCAAATTTCATCAACAATAACAGTCCTTCTCATCATGCAGATCGGAAGACTTGTAAACATCAGTTTTGACAGGCCATATATGATGGGTAATACCCTGGTAAGAGATGCTTCTGATGTTATCAGTACCTATGTGTATTCAGTAGGTCTTGCGGCAGGAAGATTCGATTTCGCAACAGCTGTAGGTCTTTTCCAGACAGTTGTCGGAATAGTTCTTGTCTTTGCAGCTAACGCTGTTATCAAGAAAATGGGACAGGAGGGAATCATGTAATGAGTGCCATCAATAGTAAAAACGAAAGAATATTCCAGTTTTTTTGGACAGCATTTTTTATACTTATCACATGTATAGCAATGGTTCCTATCCTGCGAGTACTTGCTGTATCACTCAGTGGAAAGAACGCGATCCTTGCAGGTAAAGTATTTATCCTACCTGTTGACCTTACTACAGAAGCTTATACAAGAGCACTTCAGAGCGGAAGCTTTGTAAACTCTTTCTGGTATTCAATAGTACTGATGCTTGCATCAACTATTATAAATCTTCTTATGACAGTTCTTGCCGCTTACCCTCTTTCAAAGAAAGGGCTCGTTGGCGGAAAGATAATTATGACAATGTTCGTGCTCACAATGTATTTGCATCCCGGTGTAATTCCTGAGTACTTGAACGTAAGAGATTTTAAGATGATCGATACAGTCTGGGCACTTATTATTCCTGGTGCACTCAGTGCTTATAACATGATCATCATGTGCAACGCATTTAAAGGAATTGATTCTGCTATATATGATGCAGCTAAGATAGACGGATGCAGCGAGGCAAGATGCCTTTTAAACGTAGTTCTTCCACTTGTTTATCCTACACTTGCAACACTTGGTCTTTTTTATGCAGTAGGAAGATGGAACGGAATCAGTGATGTTCTCTACTATATCAATTCATCCAAGTACTTTACAGTACAGATGGTACTTAAGCAGTTCGTTGAATCAATCAACGTATCTGTAGAAGAGGGACTTCAGACTAACCTTGTAGCAGAAAATATCAAGGCAGCCAGCATTGTAATTTCAATGCTCCCTATGCTCATTGTATATCCATTTGTTCAGAAGTTTTTCACAAAAGGAATTATGGTTGGAGCAGTAAAGGGCTGAGCTGTGAGAACCTGCTGAGGTTTTATCGAAGCTGGTTCGAACGTGTTAAACCGAGCGAAGCGAGGTTTAACTTCCTTATTACTAAAGAATGTAACTCTAAGCGAGTTCAGATTTATTTTCTAAAAGGAGGATTCAAATGAAAAAGAAACTATTGGCAACACTTCTTAGCGCAGCTATGGTAGTAGGCGCAATGACAGGCTGCGGCAGCTCATCAGACACAACAACGGCAGATACTACAACAACTCAGACAGACACAGCTACTCAGACAACTGATGCAACTGCTACTACAGAGGCTCCTGCAGAGGATCTTAAGGGCGATGAAGTAGATATCACAGTTATGGTATGGGACAGAGGAAATGCTGCACCTAACACAACAACTGAAGATAATGCACTTACACAGTGGATCCAGCAGCAGATGAAGGATCTTTACAACATTAACGTTTCATACGTTTCTGTTCCAAGATCAGAGTCAGATGACAAAGTTAACATTATGATGTCAGGTGGAACAGCTCCTAATATCGTAATGACATATTCACAGGATCTTTTCTACAATTACGCATCAAGCGGAGCTTTAAGAGATCTTGCAGATCTTTACAAGCAGTATGGTTCAAACATTGAACAGTACTGTGGCGAAGCGCAGACAGGTATCGCTGATCTTGGTGATCAGAAGTTTGCTGTTATGAAACAGAGAGGAACAGAAAATGCCCGTCACACAGCTTATATCCGTAAGGATTGGCTTGACCAGCTCGGAATGGATGTTCCTAAGACAAAAGAAGAACTTGGCAAGTACCTTTATGCAGTAAAGGATGCAGGACTTGGCACACCTTGGGGCATGAGCGGACGTGCTGATACAGAGAAGATGTATCTTAACTTCCTTGGATCTTATGTAGATATTCCGGATGACAAGTTTGCTTACACATACGCTGAAGCTTACATGGCAGTTGCTCCAGGATCAAAGGATGGTCTCAAGCAGCTCAACACATGGTACAACGATGGTCTTATCACTCAGGACTTCCCAACAGATACAGATGAGTCTGTATTCCTTGCAGATGTAGCAAACGGCAAGATTGGTTTCCTTCTTGATGATACAACACATATTTGGGATTCAACAGCAGTTCTCAACACAACACTTGGCGCTGAAGATGCTTCATTCATCCCTGTACAGTGCTTCGATCTTCCAGATGGATCATACAGAACACCTTATGAGTACAGATATGCTATGTTCGTAATGATTCCTCAGGAGACAACTTCTGACGAGCAGGCAGTAGCTTGCATGAAGTACCTCAACTGGCTTGCAGATCCAGCAAACGCAGTTCAGGTTCGTTACACACCAGATCTCACATACAACGATCTTGGCGTAGCTGTAGAGCCTTCAACAGCTGATAAGGAAGCTAAGGGATATCCTGGAACATGTGATGACCTTTGCATCATGAACCTCAACTTTGATTGGGTAAACAACTACGACACAATGTCAGAGTCTAACTACCAGACACAGGAGCAGGATTGGGCTTCAGTTGACTGGTACAAGAACTACTACACAGTTTGCCAGACTGGTAAGTATCGTTTCCCTGTATACGGATATGTTTCTGATGAGCAGGCTACATACGGAACAGATATAAAGAACAAGATGCTTTCATTTGTTTACACATGTATCTGTGCTCCTGCAGATCAGTTTGAATCTGTTTACGAGAGCGGATATCAGGAACTTGTTAATTCAGGACTTCAGAAGATCCTTGATTCAAGAGCTGCATACTACGATTCAATCAACTGATATATAGATACTTAGAGAAGGTATTATATATATAAGAGGGGCTGTCTAACGGCAGCCCCTTTACAATGCAAAAAGTAAAACACTTATCGGATATGCGATGATATAGATATGATATATAATAATACCATAGGGGTTATGTGAATTAGAATGTGAGGAGGAAAGTATGGAGATAGTAAGAGCAAAAGACTATGGCGAACTAAGTAGAAAGGCAGCAAACATACTGGCATCACAGATTATTTTGAAACCGGACAGTGTTCTTGGGCTTGCAACTGGTTCTTCACCAATGGGGTTGTATGAGCGCCTTGTAGAGATGTACAAGGCTGGAGATTTGGATTTTTCTTTGGTAAGGACAGCTAATCTTGATGAATACGTAGGTCTTGATCCACAAAATGATCAGAGCTACAAATACTTTATGAATTCAAACCTTTTTTCAAAGGTTAATATAGATTTAAACAACGTCAATATCCCCGATGGGACCAACAAAGATGCGGAAGGCGAGTGTGATCGCTATGAGAAGGCTATTGAGGCTTTGGGAGGAATTGATCTGCAGCTCCTTGGGATAGGTAATAACGGCCACATAGGATTTAATGAGCCGGCAGATTTTTTCCCGGCTAAAACACATATCGTTGATCTTACAGAGAGCACAATAGAGGCAAACAAGAGATTTTTTGCAGATGTATCTATGGTGCCTCGCCAGGCATATACAATGGGAATCGGAACTATCATGAAAGCTAAAAAGATCGTGATGGTTGCAAATGGTGAAAAGAAGGCTCCGATTATCAAAGAAGCTTTTTTTGGCAAGATAACACCGCAGGTTCCTGCATCTATACTTCAGCTTCATCCCGACTTTACGCTTGTTGCTGATGAAGCAGCGCTGTCGCTGATCTGAAAGCTGGTGACAGACATGAAAAATCCTTTACTTAGACTAAGAGAAATGCAGGGGTATATAGGAAGCGCAGAAAAAATGGCAGCAGAGCACATCCTTAGTGACCCCAACATTGTAATTGAAAATGGAATAAGGGAGCTGGCAAAAGAGGTATATGTTTCACCTGCAACTATCGTGAGACTTACAAAGCATCTTGGCTTTGATGGTTATAAAGAGTTCAGACAGGCTGTTCTTTACGAGCTTGCGCAGTACAATGGCAAACAGCGGGATAATGGCGATAGCATAAGAAAAGATGACAGCATAAAAACTATTATCGATAAGACAACAAGCAGAAACATCATGACTTTGCAGGAAACCCAGCAGCTTTTGGATGTTGGCAGAGTTGAAGAGTGTACAAAGCTTATAGCTGATGCCAGGTGCCTTAGAATGTTCGGAATGGGAGCTTCTTTATGTGTAGCAGAAGATGCTTACCTCAAATTTTTGCGAGTTAATAAGCTGTGTCTGATAGCTCAGGACTGGCATTCTCAATATCTTATTGCCAAAAATTCCCAGCCTGAGGACGTAGCTATTTTTATTTCTTATTCCGGTGAGACATCAGAAATGATCAAATGTATGGAAGCGATAGGGATAAACCACACTCCCAGCATTCTTATCACACGATTCGCCCCTTCGACTATGTCAAAAATGGCGGACCATGTGCTCTACACTCCTGCCAGCGAGTCTCTTTTCAGAAGTGGGGCAACTTCTTCCCGAATGGCACAACTTAATATCGTAGATATTCTCTTTACCGCCTATGCTACGGCAAATTATGACTATTGCATAAGTCAGATAAATTCCACCCACATAGAAAAGAATTCTGAAAACTAACGAGACACTTGGAAAAGTTACAGAATATGAAACAATGTTTCGTAATGATGTAACGTTGTTGAAAAAGTGTTATCAAAGGTCTAACATTTAGTTAAGGTATTTGTTTCGGGATTCAAGTTATATCCATATAAGGAGGGAATGTATGAAAGTAAAAAAGGTATTGGCATCGGTTTTGTCTGTAGCAATGATTTCCAGCCTTGTGGCATGTGGAAATGCTGCTTCAGGTACTCAGACAGCTGGAAGTAGTGATACTCAGCAGGCAGAGACAAAAACTGAAGAGACAAAGGTTGAGGAGACAGCAGCTTCTTCTGATGTTACAGACACGATCACAATTATGGTTCCACCGATTACTGGAGACTATGTTGATCTTTTAGGGGGATGGATAAGCGAATTTAATAAGGAATACCCTAACATCACAATTGATGTTATATCAACAAGCTGGGATGATCACACAGAAAAACTCACAACAATGGCACTCGCCGGCGAAGCTCCCGATATTGCAGAAGTAAGCTATGCAGCTATAGGTTCTTATGTAGAGAACGGAACAGCGATCGATATCTCTAAATACATAGATCCTGAAAGACTTGCAGACTATGATCAGAATGCGCTGGATTATATGACTCTTGAGGGAACTCTCTATGGACTTCCACTTTATATCACAATTCAGGCCCTTGGCGGAAACAGAGAGATGCTCGAAGCTGCAGGCGCTGATGTTACAAAGATTCAGACCAGTGGCTGGACATACGATCAGTTCCTGGATGTTATCAAAAATGGAACAACAAGTGACCGCTTTGGTTTTGTATTTGCAAACGCAGGCGCAACAACACAGGATTTCATAAACATCTTTGGTGTAGCAGCAGGAATTACTTCAAGCTTCACACAGGATCTTAAGTATTCTTATACTTCAGACAATATGCTTTCACTTCTTGAAGCTGTTGAGACCATGACATCCTCAGGCTATATGCCTAACTACGCTGTAGAAGCAGGCCAGAGACTTGTAATGCTTCAGACAGGCCAGACAATGCTTACAGGTAAGGCAATGCCTCTTTTTGAAAACAATATCAAGAGAAATATTGAGAAGATGCAGGCAAAAGACCCTGAGGCAGTTGAGGGAACAATTGAGATGGAATATGTATTCCTTCCTGTTCCAACAATGGACAATGCAACAGCATCAGTATTTGGTACAGTTGACGGAATGATCGCACTCAGAAACAACAACACAACTGATGAGCACCTTCAGAATGTTCTTAAGTTCATGGATTTCCTTTGCTCAGGTGAAAGAGCTGCAACTGTAGATAACGCTGTATATCTTACAGGTGTTTGCGAATCAGCAAGAAAGGCACAGGAAAGCTTCGAGCTTGATCAGTCCGATGAGAACGCAGCAGCTGTAGCATATGCTATTTCTAAGGTTGTTGCACCTCCTACAGGTATTTCTGCAGAGCAGAGTGCTAACGCAAAGACAATGATGGATGAGACAATCGTTCCTAAGTTCCAGGCGCTTCTTGCAGGCGAGACAAGTGCTAAGGATGTGTATGATGCAATCTGCACAGAAGCATATAAGCTCTTTGGCGAAGAGAACTGTGCATCCGGCTGGATCAAATAAATAAATCAATACCACATGAAAATGTGAAAAGCCCCTCCCGCCGAGAGCAGGTGGGGCTTTCTTAAAAGGAGTGCAACCCTTGAAAAAGCAGGAAATACAAAAAAAGAATCTTTCAAAGCCAAGATATCATATGGCAGACAACATAAGCGGATGGGGATTTATAGGTGTGGCAGTAGCTGTATTCGTGATATTTACCCTTTATCCTGTAATATCCGCGGTGATTACCAGCTTTCAGGAATATAAGCCATTCGGTTCTGAATTTGTTGGATTTGAAAACTACATAACAGCATTGGGAAATGACCTATTTTGGAAGTCCATCAAGAACACTCTTGTTTATACAGTGGTAGTCATTCCGCTGTCTCTGATACTTTCATTTTCAATAGCGATCATGATAGTTCCTTTCACAAAGAATGTGCAGTCAGTGTTCAAAGGAATCTATTATCTGCCTGGAATAGCTTCAGGTGTGGCGATATCAGTTGTTTGGCTCTGGCTCTATGATGCCTCTCCAAATGGAATATTCAACAGAGTACTGGCTCTTTTTGGAGCAACATCACAGAACTGGCTTTCATCAAGTAAGACTGCCATGCTTTCGCTGATCATCATGGCTCTTCTATCTAGTCATGGTGCCAACATCATCATATACATTGCGGCACTTCATGGTATTGATAACACATATTATGAAGCAGCTGAAATGGACGGAGCGAAATTTTTCCAAAAGATCAGATATATCGTGCTTCCTATGTGCAGACCTACCACATTATTTCTTTTGGTAACGGGTGTGATCGGATCTTTTCAGGTATTTATGAATGCCTACATGATGACAGGTGGAGGGCCGGACAATAATACGACCATGATCGGACTGCTGATATTCAACAATGCATTTACTTATGGAAAATATGGACTTGCATGCGCACAGGCAATCTTGCTGGCCATTGTTATAGCAGCACTTACGACCATCCAGTTTAAGTTAATGGGAGAAGATATTGAGTATTGATATATTAGGGGAAAGCAAAAATGGCAACTGGACTTTATTCTCAACATCTACATAATAGAAGTATTTTTTACATAAGAAATTCTCTGATCGCAGTCTTTTTGATCGCGTTCGCAGCGGTATCACTGTTTCCGATTGTATATATGTTCGCGTGGTCATTTGGACCTGCTATAGAATCTGCATCAACATCCTATAACATATTTCCGGGAAGATGGTCACTTGATTCCTACAAGGCGTTTATAAGCTTTAGCAATTATTCGCTGAAGTGGATCTGGAACAGTATTATTGTGGCAACCTTTACTGTACTTGGAAATGTTATCTTTGCCGGAATGGCAGGTTATGCATTTTCAAAAATTAAATTCAGAGGCAGGAGTTTTCTGTTTTTTGTAATACTGCTTTCAATGATGATACCTTATCAGGTTACGCAGGTCCCGCTTTATATTCTCATAGTGAAAAATTTCCATATGACAAATACATACCCCGCGCTGATACTTCCGGGGATGTGCACAGCCTACAACATTTTTATGGCTAAACAGTTTTTTCAGGGAATTCCAACTGCGCTTATCGAGAGCGCCAAAATCGAAGGATGCAGTCAGCTTATGATCTTTAACAAAATAATCCTTCCTTTATCAAAGACAATTCTGTCAGTAATGGCAATAAACACATTCCTGAATTCATGGAACACGTTCTTTTGGCCATTCCTGGTTACGTCAAAAGAAGAAATGTACACGATCCAGGTAGGACTTAAGACATTTAAGTTTGCCAATGGCTCTCTTTTGTCACCTATGATGGCAGGAGCCTGCATTTCAGTAATACCTATGTTTGTATTGTTTTTCTCTTTACAAAAATACTTTTTGGAAGGCGTCACAGTTGGCGCAGTAAAAGGCTGATATAAGGAGCAGGTTATAAATGGATCTTTCTAATATAGCAACAGAGCAAAGAAATGAGAGAACAGAGCATATCGACAGACTTGATACATTGGAGATGGTAAAACTCATCAACAGTGAAGATAAACAGGTAGCATATGCAGTTGAAAAAGTATTGCCACAGGTTGCAGAGGCAATTGAAAGTGCTGCGGAGCGGTTGAAAGTTGGCGGAAGGCTAATATACGTTGGATGCGGCACATCAGGGAGACTGGGAATTTTAGATGCGGTTGAGTGCCCTCCGACTTTTTCAACGGACCCATCAATGGTACAGGGGCTTATTGCCGGTGGAACTACTGCTATCTTTTCGGCGGTGGAAGGGGCAGAGGATTCCTATGAACTTGGGGCAAAAGACCTGGAGGACAAGAAGTTATCTGACAGAGACCTGGTAGTAGGGCTTGCTGCGTCAGGCAGAACTCCTTATGTTATCGGCGCTATGAAGTATGCGCGAAGCATTGGCTGCAAAGTGGTTGGTGTGACAAGTTGTCCCGGTTCTGAAATAGATGAACTTGCAGATATAGGCATTGCGCCCGAGACAGGGCCTGAAGTAATAACAGGTTCTACCAGGTTAAAGAGCGGTACTGCTGAGAAAATGATATTGAATATGATATCCACAGGCACCATGATAAAACTTGGAAAAGTATATGGTAACCTGATGGTTGATGTTAAGGCTTCGAATGAAAAACTTGTAAACAGATGCGAGACCATAGTTCAGAGGGCAACAGGTGTTACGAGAGAAGTGGCTGTTGAAACTCTGAAAAAATGCGATTATAAGCCAAAGGTAGCTATAGTCATGATAAAGAAGGGCGTTGAAGCTGATAAAGCACAGAGCATACTGGCTGATGCGGGAGGAATAATATCGGATGCACTGTCAGAGTGAACTTGCGATTGGATTAATGAGCGGCACATCCATGGACGGGATTGACGCGGCGCTTGTTAAGATATCACAGGACAAAAGCTCAGTAGAAGCTGAGCTTTTAGAATTTGAATGTTATCCCTATTCGGAGGAGGTAAAAGAAACATTGATATCTCTTTCGAAGGGAACTAATGGCGGAACCAGAGAAATATGCCTTATGCAGGAGCTCCTTGGGAAACTCTATGCAGATGCATGTGTCAGTTTATGCCAGAAAGCAAATGTGAATAAGCACGATATTTCTTTTGTCGGGTGCCATGGTCAGACCCTGTGGCATCAGCCAAAGGCCATAGATTATCTGGGCAACAAAATAAGAGGAACGCTTCAGATTGGAGATCCTGGTTTTATCTGCGAAAAAATAGGATGTCCTGTGGTCAGTGATTTTAGACCCAGGGATATGGCAGCAGGTGGACAAGGGGCTCCAATTGTGCCATATACAGAATTTCTTTTGTATAGAGAAGATAAAGATGTGGCGCTGCTAAATATTGGAGGGATATCCAATATTACCATCCTTCCGGCAAAGGGCAGGATTGATGACGTCATAGCATTTGACACCGGCCCTGGGAATTTACTTATCGACCAGATGGTAAGGGACTACACTCAGGGCGAAAAAGCCTATGACGAAGGCGGTAAAATAGCACTTTCAGGGGAAGCTTCGAAAGCTCTTTTGAACAATATGATGCAGGATGATTACCTTAAGATTGCTCCACCGAAATCAACGGGAAGAGAGCATTACAATTCTGATTTCGTAAAAGATATATATGAGTTTTGTGCCTCGAAGAACATCAGTAAAGTTGACATGATCGCGACAGTAAGCAGGTACACAGCGGAATGTGTATATCATTCAGTTAGAGAGTTCTCCTCTGTTTATCCTTCAAAGCTCATTGTAAGCGGAGGCGGCGCGCACAATGAAGCAATCATGACTTATTTAAAAGAGCTGTTTTTGGATTGCCGGGTGATGAAGGCTAAAGAGGCAGGAATAAATCCTGATGCCAAAGAAGCGGTTGCTATGGCAGTACTTGCTCATGAAACAATGCATAGGAAATGCAATAATGTGCCATCTGTCACAGGGGCAGAGCACCCCGTTATTATGGGAAGGATTACTTACTAGTTAGCAGGAGCTTGGAATTACATGGTTTTGTGTGGAGCGGATAGAATAGAAGAATATAGGGATGTATTTCAAGGAGGTAGAGTTGGGCTGATAACTACACCTACAGGAAGACGCATCGACGGGAAGAGTACCATTGATGCGTTAAAAGAAATTTGTGACCTCCAGGTTCTTTTTGGTGCTGAGCATGGAATACGGGGAGACATCGAGGATGCTGCTACGGTAAAAAACTTCCACGACAAAGCGACAGGACTTCCGGTATATAGTCTCTACGAAGGTCAGAGACGAAGAATGACAGAGGAAATGCTGAATCTTTTTGACATCATCGTCTATGACATACAGGATGTGGGCAGCAGATATTACACCTTTATTTCGTCGCTCAAAAATGTGATAGAGGATTGCGCCAAAAAAGGTAAAAAGATAGTTGTACTGGATAGGCCAGATCCCCTTGGCGGAGTGGTTACGGAAGGAAATATTTTACCCAAAGAGGAGTTTAGCTTTGTCGGCTGCTATTCACTTCCTGTAAGGTATGGCCTTACTCCGGGTGAGTTTGCAAATATGGTCAATATAGAGCAAAAGCTTGGAGCAGATATAACAGTTGTTCCATGTAAAGACTGGAAAAGATCAGCTCTTTTTCCTGAGACAGGACTTAACTGGATCATGCCAAGCCCCAATATTTCGACCTTCGAGACAGCACTTGTTTATGTGGGAACCTGCCTTATAGAAGGGACAAATGCATCCGAGGGCAGGGGGACAGCCAACCCCTTTAGTGTCATTGGGGCTTCTTATATCAAGGATTCGGAAAAACTCGCTAAGGAATTCAATAGCAGAAAACTTGAGGGATTTTTTGCAACTCCATATTTCTTTAATCCATACACTTCCAAGCATGCAGGAAAGTACTGTGGCGGAATTCACATTCATATCACCGACAGAGAAAAAGCAAAGCCTTTTGAAATGGGAATAACGCTGCTTGAAATACTGGATAGAGCATATGATGAATTTGAGTTTTTGCCACCTGTGGCAGGCAGAGACAAGCCATTTATACAACTACTCTCAGGAATGCCATTAGATAAAGGCTTTAAGGCAGCAGAAATAATCGAAAAGATAAAACAGGAACAGGAAGAATTTCAGATCAGAAAAAATGAGTTTCATATATATGATTAAGTGGGGATGACTAGATGGGTTTTTATGCTGGAATTGACGGTGGAGGCACCGGCAGCAGATTTGTTTGCGCAGATGAAAATGGAAAAGAGATTTATTCAGGAATAGGACCGGCTCTAAACGGGAATGGGCTTTCAGACCAGGTGTTTTCGGAGAATATTCGAAGTATTCTGCAAAGTATTACTGAGAAGGCAGGAAGTCCGCGGGACTGTATAGGGCTTGCTGTAGGGTCGGCTGGAATCAGTAACGCAAAGATAATAAATGGCTATGAAAAAGCCATGAGCGAAGCAGGCTTTAGAAATTATAGCATTTATGGGGATCATGAAACAGCATTTTCTGCAGCATTCCCTGAGCAGCATGGAATACTTCTTATTTCAGGCACCGGGAGTCTTTGCTTTGGAAAAAGACCTGACGGAATGAGCGCAAGAGCAGGTGGTTATGGCCATCTCATCGATGATAAGGGCAGCGCTTATGACATATCTATAAGGATCCTTGAGGCGGTAGTAAGGGCAGAGGATGGTCGAGGCGAAAACACAGTGTTCAAGGAACTGGTATTTGAAAGGCTTGGGATCAAAGACATCAGAGAACTGATAGGATACATCTATTCAAAAGACACCAACAAGGGAGATATTGCGGCACTGGCTCCTTTATTGTCAGAAGGAATAAAACGAGGTGATCCTGTGGCAGTGGCTATAGAGGATGCTGTTGTAGAAGAGCTTAACAGTTTGATCTTTGCAGTGAAAAAAAGGCTTGATTATGGCCCCGAGGTGGCTCTTTGGGGAAGTGTTCTTCAAAAGAATGATCATATCAGGGAAAAATTGGAAAAACGAGCAGGATTAAAAATGTTTTTTCCTCAGGAAGACGCATCAGTAGGAGCCCTTAGACTGGCTATGAAAGAGGTTTGATATGACAATTGAAGAGATGGTGGGCCAGAAGTTTGTTGTTGGTTTTCCCGGATATGAATTAAATGAAGAAGTTAAGGAAGTTATAAGAAAATACAAGATTGGCAATATCATTCTTTTTAAGGAAAATCTTAAAGATGAGGGACAGATAAAAAAACTCTGCGCAGAGATAACAGAGTTCATTACTTCTATTACAGGCTATCCTCCCTTTATCATGATCGATCAGGAAGGAGGTATGGTAGCGCGTCTTCCTGAAAACATGGGAAATATTCCAGGAGCTATGGCTATTTCTGCTACAGGTGACTCGCACAATGCTTACATTGCAGGCTACTACACGGGATTACAGTTAAAAGAGCTTGGAATAAACTTTAATCTGGCGCCGGTCATGGATATTAATTCTAATCCGTCTAATCCCATAATTGGGTGTAGAAGCTATGGAGATACCCCGGAGAAAGTAAGTGAGTATGCTCTGCAGATGGCAAAAGGCCTTGATGATTCAGGCGTTCTTTCATGTGCAAAACACTTTCCCGGACACGGCGATGTGTCAACAGATTCCCATGTGACACTTCCTTGCGTTGATAAGGAACTTGATGAACTTAAAAAGATGGAACTTGTGCCTTTTAAAGCAGCAGTTGAAAACAAAGTTCCTGCAATAATGTCCGCACATATTCTTTTTCCTAAGGTTGAAAAAGACAGGATTCCCGCCACAATGTCCAGAAAAATACTGACAGATATATTGAGAAAAGAAATGGGATTCAAGGGACTTATACTCACAGACTGTCTTGAAATGCAGGCTATAAAAAAGTTTTATGGTATAGAAGAGGGAGCTTTGGCAGCATTTAAAGCAGGTGCAGATATCATAATGATATCCCACACTCCTTCATACTTCCCGGAAGTTATATCAAGGATAGAAGCTGCTATAAATAATGGAAGCATAGCGACTGAGAGCATCAAGGAAAGCGCAGAACGAATACTTTCATATAAGGATAAATATCTTAAGAATAAAAATCAGGAAAATAGCAGCAAAGAATTTAAGGAAGAAATAGAGGACATACGAAAACAAACTCTTACTCTCGTTTCAAAAGCAGATTACCCTCTTAGGATTGACTCGGACACTCTCTTTATAAGCCCAAGGCCATTTAATGTAGGCCTTGTTGGCAATGTCAAAGAAGACATCGCCTCATCATTCTGTGAAATTCTGGCAGAAAAATTTGGTGCCAAAGCACTGGTAATTAGTGAAAATCCAAGCGAGGAAGAGATAGAAAGAGCAGCAGAACTTGCCAAAAAGAGCTCTTTTGTAGTCGTTGGCACCTACAATGCCCACGTATTCCGTGGCCAACTAAAGCTGATAGAAAAGGTATTGGAAAAAAATCCTAAAGCCGCTATATTCGCACTACGAAACCCATATGATCTAAGGGACATACCTGATACTGTGTGGAAATATGCAGCATTTGAATATACACTGCCAATGATAAATCTTATAGAAAAAAATCTCAAAAAGGAAATAGAGGCAAATGGAAAACTTCCTGTAAGCATATAATAATGTGCTGGAGAAAATATTTGTCTTTCTAAAAGTAGTACTTTAACTACGTAATAATCCAGAAGTGCCCATAACTTTGGATAGAGCGATTTAGTATGAGCAATAGAGACAGTTAAGATAAAATAAAAGCCTTGTTTTCTGTTCTGAATAATCATGAAAGAAAACAAGGCGCATTATTTTATATTTACTGTGTCTTTGCGAATACTCCGAGATCTATCCAAAGTTATGGGCACTTCTGGATTTATGCCACTCGCGAAAAAGTATGCATTTTTGAGTGATATTATCTCTTGTTCTCGTGCTCAAGGGAAGCCTTGATGAATCCGGAGAACAGTGGATGTGGTCTGTTTGGACGGGACTTAAGCTCTGGGTGAGCCTGAGTTGCCATGTGGAAATCGTTGGATGGAAGTTCGATCATCTCAACAATTCTGCCATCAGGTGACATACCGCAAAGCTTTAAGCCGTTCTGTACCAGAACATTTCTGTAGTCGTTGTTTACTTCGTATCTGTGACGGTGACGCTCTGTTATGTTCTCTGAACCAAAAAGCTCAAATGCCTTAGACTCTTTGTCGAGAACACATGGATATGAACCAAGACGAAGTGTTCCGCCGATGTCTTCAACACCGTTCTGATCAGGTAAAAGAGCTATCATAGGATGTGTTGTATTAGGATCAAATTCGATAGAATGAGCATCCTTATATCCGATAACATCACGTGCAAACTCAACGATAGCCAGCTGCATTCCAAGGCAAAGACCAAGGAATGGGATGTTGTTCTCACGAGCATATTTAATAGAAGAAATCATACCTTCTATTCCACGATCACCAAAACCACCAGGAACGATGATTCCGTCTACATCTGAAAGAATCTCGGCTACGTTGTCATCATTAACTGTTTCAGAATCAACCCACTTGATATCTACAGCAGTCTGATTGGAGATTCCGCCGTGCTTAAGAGCTTCTACAACGCTGATGTAAGCATCGTGGAGCTGAGTGTATTTTCCAACAAGTGCAACCTTAACTTCGTGCTTAAGTGAGTAGAGAGTGTCTACCATTGCCTTCCAGTCTGTAAGGTCTGGCTCAGGGCAATCAAGATTAAGGCACTCACAGGCAACCTGTGCCAAATGCTCTTTTTCCATTGCAAGAGGAGCTTCATACAGATACTCAAGGTCAAGGTTGTTGAGAACGTGGCTGCTTGGTACATTACAGAAAAGAGCTATCTTGTCCTTTGTATCCTGATCAAGTTCAACCTCACTTCTGCAGACAATTACGTCTGGCTGAAGACCCATTCCCTGCATTGTTTTAACAGCAGACTGAGTTGGCTTTGTTTTGATTTCCTGTGAAACGCGAAGATAAGGAATAAGTGATACAAGGATGAGCATTGCGTTTTCGTGTCCGACTTCGTGCTGGAACTGTCTGATGGCTTCAAGGAAAGGCTGGCTTTCGATGTCGCCGACTGTTCCGCCGACTTCTATGATTGCAATTCTTGTATCATCATCGGTGAAGTTTCTATAGAATTTACTCTTAATCTCATTAGTAATGTGAGGAATAACCTGTACTGTACGTCCGCCATAGTCACCGCGGCGCTCTTTCTGAAGAACAGACCAGTAAATCTTACCGGTTGTAACGTTAGAATTCTTATCAAGATTCTCATCTATGAATCTTTCATAGTGGCCAAGATCGAGGTCGGTTTCAGTACCATCTTCAGTGACGAATACTTCGCCGTGCTGAACAGGGTTCATTGTTCCGGGGTCAATGTTGATGTAGGGGTCAAACTTCTGCATTGTAACTTTATATCCGCGGGCCTTTAATAGCCTGCCAAGCGAAGCGGCAGTTATCCCCTTTCCCAGACCTGATACAACACCACCAGTCACAAAGATATACTTTACAGCCATTTTTGATTCCTCCTGCGTGAATTAATAAAACTTTCAGAGATTAAGAATTAATTGTAATTGAATTATTGAATTGTACTCTATATAATAGTATGATACGGTGCTATGAAAATATCATTTTAATTATAGCACAAACAGGTTGTAGTATAACATAACACGTTAGAGAATGGAATTAAAAAATGGATAATAATCAAAATCAGAGAAATAATAACCCTCTTGGAGGGGGAAACAATTCTCCAAGACGCCAAAATATAATACTTCTTTTGGTGGCAGCCCTGGTAACAATGGTCTGCATGACATATTTTTTGAGAGCTTTTTCTGAGAATACCAACAGAGAAGTTACCTACACCGAATTCATTAATATGGTAGATAAAGGTGAAGTAGAAAAAATAGTCATCGAAAGTGACAGGATCGATATCTATCCAAAGGAGAATAAATCCGAAGACCAGCTTGGAATCGGATACTACTATTGGACAGGTAATTCCTATGTGACATATTACACAGGTAAGGCTGAAGAGGATAGCGTTCTTACACAGAGAATGCTTGAGGCAGGCGTTGAAGTCAGCAGTGAAGTGCCTGACAGCTCAGGACTTATCCTTGCTTTCATTATTCAATATGTTGCTCCAATCCTTCTTCTTTGGCTCATTCTTTCAGTTATCTTCAGAAGAATGGGTAAAGGCGGTGGACCACTCAGCGTTGGAAAGAGCAATGCTAAGGTTTATGTTCAGAAAGAAACAGGTATTACCTTTAAAGATGTAGCAGGTGAAGATGAGGCAAAAGAGTCTCTTGTAGAAGTGGTAGACTTCCTTCATAACCCTGCAAAATATGCAAAGATCGGTGCTAAACTTCCAAAGGGAGCTCTTCTTGTAGGACCTCCTGGAACAGGTAAGACACTTCTTGCAAAGGCTGTGGCCGGTGAGGCACATGTACCATTTTATTCACTTGCAGGTTCAGATTTCATTGAGCTGTATGTTGGTGTGGGTGCCAGCCGTGTAAGAGATCTTTTCAGCGAAGCAAGTAAGAATGCACCTTGTATCATCTTTATCGATGAGATCGATGCTATCGGTAGAAGCCGTGACAGCAAGTACGGCGGTGGCAATGAGGAAAGAGAGCAGACTCTTAACCAGCTCCTTTCAGAGATGGATGGATTTGATTCATCAAAGGGTGTGCTTATCCTTGGTGCAACTAACAGACCTGAAATCCTTGATAAAGCCCTTCTTCGTCCGGGACGTTTTGACAGACGAATCATCGTTGACAAGCCTGACCTTAAGGGAAGAGAAGAGATCCTCAAAGTTCATTCAAAAGACGTTAAGATGGATGAGACAGTTGATCTTAAGGGTATTGCCCTTGCAACAAGCGGAGCTGTAGGTTCAGACCTTGCTAACATGATCAACGAAGCTGCTATCAATGCAGTCAAAGCTCACAGAGAATATGTATGCCAGCAGGATCTTATGGAAGCTGTTGAGCAGGTACTTGTAGGAAAAGAAAAGAAAGATCGCATTCTCAGCAAAGAAGAGCGTAAGATCGTTTCTTACCACGAAGTTGGACATGCTCTTATCAGTGCAGTTCAAAAGAACACAGAGCCAGTGCAGAAGATCACTATCGTTCCCAGAACAATGGGTGCTCTTGGTTATGTAATGCAGGTTCCAGAGGATGAGAAATACCTTCAGACAAAAGATGAGATCATAGATGACATCATTGTTTCACTCGGTGGAAGAGCTGCAGAAGAGGTAATCTTCAACACAGTAACAACTGGTGCTGAGAACGATATTGAGAAGGCTACCAACATGGCCCGCAGCATGATCACTATGTTCGGTATGAGCGACAGATTCGGACTTATGCAGCTTGAATCTGTACAGAACAGATATCTCGATGGAAACAGAGTTCTAAATTGCAGCGATCAGACAGCAGCACTTGTGGATGAGGAAGTTAAAAAACTCCTTGCTGACTGCTACGAGAAGGCTAAGCAGATCATCAGAGAACACCTTGATGCAATGGACAAGATTGCACAGTTCCTTATTGAGAAAGAGACTATCACAGGTAAAGAGTTCATGAAGATTTACCGTGAGGTTTGCAATATCCCTGAACCTACAGAGGAAGAGGCAGAGGCAGCAAAGCATGGCAGAATCTATGCAACTCGTGCTGAGTCAGCCCTTGTAGGAGAGAATGTTCCTATCAAGAATAAGGAAGAGAAAAAGCAGACTCCTGAAACAGAGGAAACTTCTGAACCAGTTCAGCAGACTGCTTATGAGGCACCACAGAGTATTTTCGAGCCCGAGAGTTCTTTTGACAGTGCGGAAGAGAAAAATGCAGCAGAGCAGGAAGCAGAAGCTCCTCATGAAGAGCAGCCACAGGATGAACAGGCACAGCCTCAGGGCGGTGGATTGTTCTCACATGTACCAAGTGATTTTGACAAGTGATTTATCACGGAGCAATTCGTGTCATAATAAGATTAAAAGAAAAGGGGAAGCAGATTTCATTCTGTTCCCCTTTATCTATAAGGTCAGGAGAAATTAAGCTGACATGCCACAAGCAGGCTTTGACGTAAAGGAAGAACTAAAAAAACTCCCCAACAAGCCCGGAGTTTATATCATGCGTGATGAAAATGATACCATCATGTATGTAGGAAAAGCAATCAACCTTCACAATCGTGTAAGGTCTTATTTTCGTGCAAACATAGGAAGAGGACCTCAGATCGATCAGATGGTAAAGCAGATAGCCAGATTTGAGTACATAGTTACAGACTCTGAGCTGGAAGCCCTTGTTCTTGAGAACAACCTCATAAAAGAAAATTCTCCAAGATACAACACTCTTTTAAAAGATGATAAGACTTATCCTTATATCAAGGTCACTGTATCAGAGGATTATCCGAGAGTTCTTTTTTCCAGACTAATGAAAAAAGATAAGTCCAGATATTTCGGACCATTTACCAGCGCAGCTGCAGTTAAGGACACAATAGACCTCATAAATAAGATCTACGGCCTCAGAAACTGTAACCGCACACTTCCAAGGGATATAGGACTTGAGAGGCCCTGCCTTAATTATCACATGAAGCAGTGCTGTGGGCCCTGCACAGGGGAAGTGTCCAAGGAAGAATACAGACAAAGAATTGATAAGGCCCTGGACTTTTTAAATGGCAATTACGGCGTTATCATGAAAGATCTTCAGGAAAAAATGGAAGCTGCATCCGAGGAACTGGATTTTGAATCTGCAGCAAAATACAGAGATCTTTTGGCAAGCGTAAAGGTAGTTGCTCAAAAGCAGAAGATGACTGACTCCTCCATGGAGGATAAGGACATTGTGGCTATAGCTTCTGACGATAAAGATGCAGTTGTTCAGGTGTTCTTTGTAAGAGATGGAAGACTTATTGGCAGGGAACATTTCTATATGACACACGTGTCTGAAAATCCAAAAGAAGAAATACTCCTTAACTTTGTTAAGCAGTTTTATGCAGGAACACCATTTATCCCCAGAGAGCTTGTTTTGCCAGAGCAAATCGAGGATATGGAAGTTATAGAGAAATGGCTGACTCAGAGAAAGGGCAGCAGAGTTTATATCACGGTTCCTGAGCGCGGACAGAAAGAAAAGCTCATGGAGCTTGCAACTCAGAATGCAGAACTTGTTCTTTCCAAGGATAAAGAGAGAATCAAGAGAGAAGAAGGAAGAACAATAGGTGCTGTAAAAGAAATTGAAAAGCTCCTCGGATTAAAGGGGCTTAACAGAATGGAAGCCTATGATATTTCTAATATAAGCGGCTTTGCAAACGTAGGGTCCATGGTCGTTTATGAAAAAGGAAAGCCAAAAAAGAGCGATTACAGAAAGTTCAGAATAAAGTCCGTGGCGGGGCCGGATGATTATGCCTGCATGCACGAGGTTTTGACCAGAAGACTTCTCCACGGAATCGAGGAGAGACATGATCTGGAAGTAAGAGATATAGATGCCCAGTACGGAAGCTTTACCAAGTTTCCTGATCTCATCCTTATGGATGGCGGACGCGGACAGGTTAATATATGTCTCCAGGTACTGGATGAACTTGGCATTACTATTCCTGTGTGTGGAATGGTAAAGGATGACAATCACAGGACAAGAGGTCTTTACTACAACAATGTTGAACTGCCTATAGACACCAGGTCTGAAGGCTTTAAGCTCATAACAAGGATCCAGGATGAGGCCCACAGATTCGCGATAGAGTACCACAGATCACTTAGAAGTAAATCCCAGGTAAAAAGTACTCTTGATGATATTCCGGGAATCGGTCCTGCAAGACGCAAAGCTCTGATGAAACATTTCTCTTCTATAGAAGATATAAGAAATGCCGATGTATCTGAACTTGCAGAGGTTCCTGATATTCCGGAAACGGTTGCGCAGCAGATTTATGACTTTTTCCACAGTGTGAAACAAATTGAAGAAGAGTAATGACTGTGTTATTATTTGACCTGGGAGTTCCATTAATAATATGGAATAAAACTATGTTTTTTTTATGGAGGGTGAAATGGCAAGCGTTAGTTTAAAATCAATCATTGAAAAGATGAAGCTTGAGAATCTTACTCCTGAGCTGGATATTAAAAAGATAAAGATAATCCAGCCGGACATCAACAGGCCTGCGCTTCAGCTTGCGGGATATTTTGAGCATTTTGAAGCAACAAGACTGCAGGTTATCGGATTCGTTGAGTACACATATATGGAGTCTTTTCCTGAAGAGAAAAGGGAAAAGATGTACAGAGAATTCCTTTCTTTTGATGTTCCCGGAGTTGTTTTCTGTAGAGAACTGACACCTGATCCATTATTCATAAAGATTGCATTGGAAGAAAAAGTTCCTGTGCTTATGACTAAAAAATCAACTTCAGCTTTCACTGCTGAGATCATCAGATGGCTTAATGTTAAGCTGGCTCCATGTATTTCTATCCACGGAGTTTTGGTGGATGTCTTTGGTGTAGGTGTTCTTATTACCGGAGAAAGTGGAATCGGTAAGTCAGAGACAGCTATTGAGCTTATTAAAAGAGGACACCGTCTGGTATCAGACGACGTTGTTGAGCTCCGCCGTGTGAGTGAAGAAACTCTTATCGGCTCAGCACCTGATATTACCAAGCATTTTATCGAGATGAGAGGTGTTGGTATTATCGATGTTAAGACTCTTTACGGTGTTTCAAGCGTAAGAGAGACCCAGAATATTGACCTTGTTATCAAGCTCGAGGACTGGGACAAGGACAAAGAATATGACAGACTTGGTCTGGAAGAGGAATATACAGAGTACCTTGGCAATAAAGTGGTTTGCCACAGGATTCCTATAAGACCCGGTAGAAACCTTGCGGTTATCTGCGAATCAGCTGCAGTTAACCACAGACAGAAAGCTATGGGCTACAATGCAGCACAGGAGCTTTACAACAGAGTTCAGAATTCTCTTGCAAAGAGAAGAACTGATGATGAGGACGATGACTAAATAATAAAAAATAGAAAGAGGTTTTGGTTATGGCTAGATACGTATTCGGAGCAGATGTAGGGGGCACAACTGCGAAAATAGGACTTCTCACAGAGACAGGTGAGATGCTTGATTTCTGGGAGATTCCTACAAGAACAGAGGACCACGGCAAAATGATCCTCGCTGATGTTTCAGATTCCATCAGAGCAAAAATGAAGGAGAGAAACATAGAAGATACAGAAGTTATCGGAGCAGGAATTGGTGTTCCTGGCGCTGTTAATGCTGATGGTCTTTGCTATCAGGCAGTTAATCTTGGATGGGAGAACTATAATGTAGTTAATGAGTTCCATTCTAAATTAAAACTCCCTGTAAAAGCCGGAAATGACGCTAACGTTGCAGCTCTTGGAGAAGCCTGGAAGGGCGGCGGAAAGGGCTATAAGAATATGCTCCTTGTAACTCTTGGAACAGGAGTTGGCGGTGGAATCATAAATGAAGGCAAGATTCTTACAGGTTCATTTGGTTCCGGCGGAGAGATTGGACACATTCATCTTGTAGATGATGAAGAGGATGCCTGCGGATGCGGCAAGCACGGCTGCTTTGAGCAGTATGCAAGTGCAACAGGCGCTATGAGACTTGCAAAGAGAATGCTTGCTTCTTCTAATGAAGACAGTGTTCTCAGAAATGGTGATTTTGAGTGTAAAGATGTATTTGATGCTGCTAAAAAGGGAGATGCCCTTGCAGTTAAGATTGCTGAGCAGTACGGATATTATCTCGGAAAAGGTATTGCCATTACAGCAACAGTTGTTAACCCTGAAATTATCGTTCTTGGAGGCGGCGTATCAAAGGCCGGCGAAATGCTCTTTGACCTTCTTATGCCAAGCTTCAAGAAATATGTATTCTCCGGATGCAGCGGTGCTAAGTTTGCTCTTGCTAAACTTGGCAATGATGCAGGAGTATATGGTGCAGCGAAACTTTTGATGCCATAAAGTAACAGGAAGGATTATTTTGAACGAAGCAATAATAAATGCAATAGAGCAGATAGTATCTGCTTCAAATGTATTAGAAAATGAACCAATGAGCAGGCACACCACATTTAGAACTGGTGGGCCTGCAAGCTTATTTATAAGGCCGGAAAATAAGGACCAGCTTGTAGAAGTGATGGCTCTTATCAAAAAGCTCGGCACAGAGTTTTTTGTTCTGGGAAATGGAAGTAACCTCCTGGTCTCGGATGAAGGATTTGATGGAGTTGTTATTTCACTTAGTAAAATGAACGATATACACCTTGAAGGTGATAAAGATATTTACGCAGAAGCAGGAGCTATGAATTCACAGATAGCAGCTTTTGCAAGGGATAATGGACTTAAGAATTTTGAGTTCGCAGCCGGAATCCCGGGAACAATTGGCGGGGCAATGATAATGAATGCCGGAGCCTATGGCGGAGAGATGAAGCTGGTTACAAGGTCAGTTACAGTTCTTTCTCCTGAAGGCGAGATCATGGTATTGGACAATGCCTCAATGGAATTTGGATATCGCTCCAGTGCGATCAAGGGAAGAGGTTATATTGTAATATCAGTTCTTCTTTCTCTTGAAAAAGGTGATAAAGAGACAATAACCCAAAACATGCAGGAACTTGCGGCAAAAAGAAGGGAAAAACAGCCCCTTGAATTTCCAAGTGCCGGATCAACCTTCAAAAGACCGGAAGGTTATTTTGCTGGAAAACTTATCGAAGATGCGGGACTTAGAGGCTTCTCTGTAGGAGACGCGGCCGTTTCTGAGAAGCACTGCGGTTTTGTTATAAATAAAGGTAATGCTACATCAGCTGAAGTTTATGAACTCATATGTGAAGTGAGAAAAAGAGTTTACGAGAATTCAGGTGTGACCCTTGAACCTGAAGTGATCATGCTTGGGAAGTTCTGATATATTTTCTTTATTTGAAAGGATGGCAAAATGAGATTTGTTATCGTTACAGGAATGAGCGGCGGTGGAAAGTCTACTGCTATTCATATGTTAGAGGATGCCGGATTTTATTGTGTTGATAATCTACCGGTTTCACTTATTGAGAAATTTGCAGAGCTTATAACTATGCCGGAGAATGAGATCAGTAAAGTAGTTCTTGGTATAGATGCAAGAGCCGGTCAGCAGTTTGAGGAAGTTGCAGGGATCATCGATTCCCTCAAAGAGCGTGGTATACCTGTGGAAGTTCTTTTCATGGACGCGAGTGATCAGGTTCTTATAAAGAGATACAAAGAGACCAGACGAATCCATCCTATGAACGTCAATTCAGTTGGAGACAGGATCGAGGATGGAATTGCTAAAGAGAGAAAAGTTCTTGCTGAGGTAAAAAAGAGAGCAGATTACATCATGGATTCCTCACAGCTTTTGACAAGGGAGCTCAAAGAGGAACTTGACAGGATCTTTGTTAAGAACGAAGAGTACAATTCACTGATGGTAACAATCCTGTCCTTTGGTTTCAAGTATGGAATACCATATGATGCGGACCTGGTTTTTGACGTAAGATTTTTACCTAATCCTTTTTACATTGATGAACTTAAGCATCAGACCGGAAATGACAAGGGTGTTCAGGACTATGTAAAGAGCTTTCCGGCTTGTGGAGAGTTTGTGGACAAGCTGGAGGATATGCTGAATTTCCTTATTCCCGGATATGTAAAAGAGGGCAAGTATCAGCTGGTAGTGGCAATAGGATGTACCGGCGGACAGCACAGAAGTGTCACTATTGCCAATGAATTATATGAAAGATTAAAAGCATCGGGCGGCAACTACGGTTTAAAACTATTTCACAGAGATGTTAAGCAGGCAAAGTAAAAATGTCATTTTCATCTGAAGTAAAAGAAGAACTGGATAAGCACATAGGGAGCTCAAGGCACTGCCAATTGGCGGAACTGGCAGCCATAATATTTATGGACGGAAGCATTGAGATTAAAGACGGCAGAGCATGCAGACTATCGTTGCAAACTGATAATCCCATGGTGTCTAGAAAGTTCTTTACAATAATTAGGAAAGCATTTAATATAAGAAATAGTATTCCTCAAAATGGGCATGAATTTAAGCCTGTGCTAGAGGATACGGCGCTTATAGAAGATATTTTGAAGGCAGTCAAAATAATGGACTCTGATGGAAACATCAAGGACCTGACAGAAGGCATCAACCCAATGGTTACGAAGAATTCCTGCTGTAAGAGAGCTTTTCTGCGTGACTCATTTTTGTGCGTTGGTTCTATAAGTGATCCAAACAAGGGATATCATCTTGAATTTGATTGTTCATTAGAGGCTCAGGCATTGTTTTTACAGAGTCTGATAGAGAGCTTTGATATAGAGGCCAGGATTGTCAGACGTAAAAAGTACTATGTACTTTATGTAAAAGAAGGAGCAGGGATTGTCGATCTGCTCAACATTATGGAAGCTCCTGTAAGTCTCATGAATCTTGAGAATCTCAGAATCGTTAAAGAGATGAGGAATTCTATTAATAGAAGAGTTAACTGTGAGGTAGCCAACATTACCAAGACAGTTAATGCGGCTACAAAACAGATAGAAGATATCACCTTTATAAAAGACCATTATGGTTTTAACAAGCTACAGGAAAGCCTTCGACAAATGGCTGAGGTAAGACTAGAACATCCGGATGCAACATTATTGGAGCTTGGAACATATCTTGATCCACCGGTTGGTAAATCAGGAGTTAATCACAGGCTTAGGAAACTAAGCGAACTTGCGGATAAGATCAGATCCTAAAGGAGGGGAATTATGTTAACAAAATCTATCGAAATCAAATTGCCTAGAGGACTTGAGGCAAGACCTGTTGCAGAGCTTGTTCAGCTTGCTAGTAAGTATGATAGCACAGTACATATCGAGGCTCAGTCTAAAAAGGTAAACGCAAAGAGCATCATGGGAATGATGACACTTAATCTCACATCTGGTGAGCAGGTTACTGTTATTGCTGATGGAAGCGATGAAGAATTAGCAGTAGCTGATATGGAAAAGTTCCTTCATGGGAATAAATAAGAGATAATTAATAAAAAAAGCCCCTATAAAAGGGAGGATGCCAGGTAAGCTTCCTTACCTGGCATATTATGAAAAAGTTTTTATTTGGTATTGTCTTAACTCATCTGACAATATTATATTAACAAGTCTATATGTCTAAAAGATGATTTGAAGTAACCATTCTTTTAATTAATTGTAAACAAATTGTTAACGCCTATGGCTTCAGTGTTTGTGAAGCATATAGGCGTATTATATTGTATAATAATTGATAGAGGTGGCTACTGTGCTGAAAAAAGTCTATTTTATTATTTCCAAAAACAACTTAAAAATTCCTTCAGTCCTAAAGTCTACGGAGGAAGCATGTACTTATATCAAAGAATGCGGGTATGAGTCAACATATGAATCCATAGAGGCTGTAACCGTGAGCGAATTTGTCCCGTCAAAGGAAAGCATCCTTATCGTTACAGACAAAGGGGACTTTGCCCAGCAGCTTCGGGAAGTAGGTATACCTGTGGTTGGAGTCTCCGGCGACTTTAATAAAGATCAGGATTTTGAAGGACTGAAGTATGTTTTTGCTGACATAGACGAGGTGGAAATTGATTCCTATGTGAAGGCATATCAGCGATATGTTGGAGAGCCTTGGGAAGTGCTTCAGACAGAGAGACTTCTTATAAGAGAAACCACTTTGGAAGACGTGGACGAGTTTTATGAACTGTATAAGGATCCTGAAATGACCAGGTATATGGAAGGTCTTTTTGAAAATCCTGAAGATGAAAAGAGATACCAAAAAGACTATATAGAGAAAGTCTATGGTCTTATGGGCTTTGGGATATGGACGGTTATCAGAAAAGAAGATGGAAAAGTTATAGGCAGAGCAGGATTCTCCATCAGGAATGGCTTCGACGAGATAGAACTGGGATTTCTGATAGGTAAAAAGTATCAGAGACAGGGATATGCCTTTGAAGCATGTTCGGCCATACTTGAATATGGAAAAAATATGCTTTTCTTCGATAAGGTTCAGACTCTTGTAAAAGCAGAGAATGCAGTATCCATCCATATTTGTGAGAAGCTTGGATTTAAGACAACAGACACAGTGGATGTTGAAGAGAATATATATGGGAAAGAGTACAGAACTGACAAAAATGTGCCGCTTAGCGAGGCACATTTTGGGAAATATGTAAGAATGGTTAAGTTTTTATGGTAATTTTTAAGTTCTTCCTATAAGATATACTTGTAACAAAAGGAAAACTTAGAGAAATAGATGCAAAGAGTTAGAGGACTCTTAAGGGAGGGCATCTATCGGAGGTAAAATGGACTCACTAGAATTATTTACACTTGTGGCAGGACTCATAGGTGGTCTTGCGATGTTCCTTTATGGAATGAATGTAATGAGCGGCGGACTTACAAAGGCTGCCGGAGGAAAGCTTGAGAGTGTCCTTGCAAAGGTCACCAAGCATCCTGTAATTGCTTATATTTTCGGTGTAGGAGTAACTGCACTGGTACAATCGTCATCTGCTTCAACAGTAATGGTTGTAGGTCTTGTTAATTCAGGAATTATGACTCTTAAGCAGGCCGTTAACGTAATCCTTGGTGCCAATCTTGGTACTACATTTACAGCCTGGCTTCTTTCATTGAACGCGATCAGCAGTGATAACTTCTTTATAAATCTTTTGAAACCCAAGTCATTTACGCCATTTTTGGCCATAATTGGAATTGGGCTCTACATGTTTTCCAAAAATGAGAAAAAGAGAAATATCGGAACAATCCTTCTGGGATTTGCGGTGCTTATGTTTGGAATGAGCTCAATGTCAGATGCTGTATCTCCATTAAAGGACGTAGATGAATTCAAAGCTCTTTTGACAACATTCTCAAATCCTATACTTGGATTTTTGGTGGGCATTCTTTTCACAATGCTCATTCAGAGCTCTGCAGGTACTATCGGTGTGCTTCAGGCTTTATCCTTATCGGTTAAGGTTAAGCATTCTGTAGCTATACCAGTTGTTGTGGGCGCTGAAGTTGGTACATGTATCACAGCCATCCTTTCATCATTTGGTGCCAATAAAAACGGTAAAAGAACTGCTCTTATGCACCTTTATTTCAACGTAATAAAGGCAGTTCTGTTCATGATCATTTTCTACAGCTTAAATGCAGTTATCCACTTTGAGTTTATGGATGAAAAGATAGGAATGGCAGGAATCGCCGGAATTCATACCCTTATCAACCTTGTTGCAACACCACTTATGCTGCCATTTTCCGGTTTGCTTGTTAACCTTGCTCTTAAGACAATTCCTATTGACGATAAGGAAAAGAAAGAGCAGGAGGAGATGCAGGGAATCCGCACACTGGATCCACTGTTTTTGTCGAACCCTCCATTTGCTCTTGAACAGGCAAGGCAGGCAGCAGTTACTATGGCTGTAATGACAAAAGAGTCATTGGAGAAGGCCATTGGACTTATCACAGATTACAACGCTGAGATTGCAGGAGAAGTTGAGTACCTTGAGCGTCAGGTCGACAAGTACGAGGATGAGCTTGGAACATATCTTATGAAGATAAACTCTCATCACCTTGGACAGGAAGACAGCCATACATTGTCACTTCTTTTGCACTGTATTACAGACTATGAGCGTATCAGCGACCATGCTCTTAATATTGCCCAGAAAGCCGGAAATATGGAGGAAAATGGCAGAAAGTTTACTCCAAAGGCACAGGCTGAGATGGATATATATTCATCTGCTGTAATCGATATCGTAGATACTTCAGTTACTGCTTTTGACAATCAGGATGCTAAGCTTGCCAAGACTATAGAGCCACTTGAGGAGACAATTGACGAGATCCAGAAAGAGGTTAAGCGTCGTCATATCAGAAGACTCCGCAAAGGAAAATGTACAATTGAGCAGGGCTTTGACCTCAGTGATATCGGTACAGATTTCGAGAGAATCGCAGATCACTGCAGCAACATTGCTGTTGGCATAATTGAATCCCATGAGGATAACTACTTTGCTCATGGCTACCTTGAGACACTTAAGGCAGAGAAGAATGACGGATTTGAGCAGGCTGTTGATTTCTATGAGAGAAAGTACAGACTGCCGGCTGTTAAATACTAATCTTATATCAGGGAAAAGAATCAACTATGGAATTTGAGTTTTTAGAGAAAAAAGAGCAGGGCAAGTTTATCACAAGGTACGACATTCACTATAGAACAGTGGATGATCAGGAAAAAGTATATGAGATGATAAGCAGAAACCCTGAACTTAAAAGCAGGAAAGATTTAAGTAATCCGAAAGAAGATGCGGTTGCCATAATCATGCATGATGTGACCGGAGAAAAGATCCTTATCAACAAGGAATTCAGAATGGCTCCCGGCGAGTGGGTTTACAACTTCCCGGCTGGGCTCATTGATGAAGGCGAGACCAGGGAACAGGCTGCAAGGAGAGAACTCAAAGAGGAAACCGGCCTCGATATTGTTCGCATAGATGAATGGTGGGGAAAGTGCTACAGTGCAATAGGCTTTTCCAATGAAAGAAATGCATGTTGTGTAGGAGTGGCTGATGGAACTTTTTCAAAGAGCACATCTACCCAGGAAGAGATAGTTCCTGGATGGTACACCAAAGAGGAAGTGAAAAAACTTCTTGAAACAGAGGCTTTTGCAGTCAGAACACAGGCATATTGCTATATGTGGATAAAAAAGTGATGGCTGCGTACGGTCAGGTCATAGAATATGAAAAGTAATATAGATAACAAAGATAATAAACAAAGAGGCATATATCAGAAAGAAGACCATGGCGAAGAGCTAAAGCGAGGCATCATTGGCCTTAATATCTGTGAAGAGTGCGGTGGATTCTGCACTGAGAGCGTTCCTCTTATTGAGGGACTTCCTGTGAATGCCCAGGTAAGCCTTATGGAGCACTCTATTCATGAGACTCTAAAAAAGAACAGTTATCTTTTTAGAGAAGGTGAAGCAGTTGACTCTATATGCATAATACGAAAAGGAAGAGTTAAACTTTGCAGATATGATTCCCTTGGAAGGGAACAGATCATAACAATCCTGGCAGACCACGATATCATTTGGGAAGGCATGTTCCTGGATGGAAGTATCTATCCCTACTCTGCGGTGTGTCTTACAAATGCTTCTATCTGCCTTATTCACAGAGATGATTTCATAAAAGTTGTAGACAATCCGACAGCAGCCATGAATATCATCATTCTTCTCAGTAAGAAGCTGCATGATGCCAATGAAAGAAACATGCTTTTATCCACAAAAGACCCAATGGCAAGGCTTGCAGGATTTTTGATGTACAGAGTAGACAGAAGCCCATCAGATGATATAGTATTAAAGCTCGACGATATTGCTGCAAGTGTTAACCTTAGAACAGAAACGGTCAGCAGGAAACTTAGAGAAATGGAAAAAATGAGACTGATCGAAAGACTGGGACACGCAAGAATCAAGGTGCTCGACAGAGATACGTTGAGAGAAATATATATTTCGCAGTAATTATTGTTGCAGATAAATCTATATTTGTCTGCAACATTGTGTTATTTAGTTAGGAGTATTATGGTAAAGGGAAGAATTCATTCAATAGAAACTTTTGGTTCAGTAGACGGACCTGGAATAAGATTTATAGTATTTTTAAAAGGGTGCAATCTCAGATGTAAATACTGTCACAACGTAGATACCTGGAATCCTGAATCAGATGATCTCAGGACTGCAGATGAAGTCCTTGATTTTGCGGAAAGATACAGAAGCTACTGGGGCGAGGACGGCGGAATAACAGTCAGTGGCGGAGAACCACTTCTTCAGATAGACTTTCTTTTGGAACTGTTCAAAAAGGCAAAAGAGCGTGGAATCAATACCTGTATCGACACAGCTGTACAGCCATTTACAAAAGAGGAGCCTTTCTTTTCAAAGTTTAAAGAACTTATGGAGTATACAGACCTGCTCCTTGTAGATATCAAGCATATTGACAGGGAAGAGCACATTAAGCTTACAGGTCTTCCTAATGACAATATCAAAGAGTGCTTTGAATATCTTGATGAGATCAAAAAGCCAATCTGGATCCGCCACGTACTTGTACCTGGAATTACAGATGACGACAACTACTTAAGAGAAACAAGAAAGTTTATTGAGAGATTTTCTAATATACAGCGAGTTGAAGTTCTCCCATATCATTCCATGGGACAGATGAAATTTAAAGAACTTGGTATTCCATACCAGCTTGAGGGAGTTGAATCTCCTTCACAGGAAAGAGTAGATAACGCAAGAGAGATACTTAACGGACAAAGGGACTAAGAAGACCGTGAGCTTATGGGGAAAATAATTAGTTGGGGACTAAAAAAGCTAGGTTTTTACAGGTTGCCAATCCAGCGGCAGATTTTTCTGGCGCTGGTTTGGCTTTCTATTTTTACGTCTATAATACTGGGAATGGTGGTTTACAGCGTTTCCAGAAAAACAATTGAGAATCAATATAACCGCGCACACGAAAGCTCAATAGGAGTTGCAAGCGAGATTGTAAAACTTAACTTGCGATCAGATGTTGAACAGGCGCGATCTTTATTATCATCCACTATCTTTTTACACAATTTTGTATCAGAAAACAAAAACAGTACTTATTTTTCAGCGTCAGCAAATATTCTGATACAGGACCAGCTTCTTAAAATCATTTCATCCAACACAGAAATACGAGACATACTAGTAGTGAATAATGCGGGTAATATTGCTTTTGCCACGCAGAATGACTCTAACCAAAAAGAAATAATAAAGTATTATCAGAGCAATGATATTCTGGATAGTTTCTGGGTAGATGTTGCTAAGGAGAACAGGGGAAAAGAAATTTTTTATGCGGGGAATGTTATTTTTAATGACAGAAATGAAACATTTTCTTTGGTCAAGGAAATAATAGAGCCTGTAGATTATAAAGAGATAGGTTTTCTTGTAATGAATATAAGAAAATCTGATGCTTTCTCAAAGGCCTTTGGAACAAAAGATGAGGGATATGGAACGGACTATGATCTTATCATGGCAAAGGATCCTGAAAAAGAAAACTCATATCAGTTGGTTTATTCTTCGGCGGAGCTGTCATATCTGGAATTTAATGAGATAAGCAGTGCATATTATAGTGAAGATTCATCAAATAATGAATTACTATTTACTTCTACACACAATAACCTTAGCGGATGGGATGTGGTAAATGTCATATCAAAAAAAGAGCTGGCAGCACAAAGCAGCTATATTACGTTTGCAGCCTTTATCATAGGAATACTGCTTGTGGGTATAAGCTTGCCCCTGTCATATCTGATATCGGGGTATATTACTAAGCCGCTATACATTTTGGAAGAAAATATTATGGGACTTGGTGAAGGAAAATACCACGTCGATGCAGAATTTGATGATAGTGAAGCTGGAAGAATTGGTCAGAAATTCAAGGATGTTGTAAATAATAACCTTGAACTTGAAAACAAGCTGATACAGACTAATCTAAAAGAAAGAGAGGCGGAGCTGTTACTTATGCAGTCACAGATAAATCCGCATTATCTGTATAACACATTAGATACGCTGTATATGATGGCCATTATTAAAAATGAAGATGAAATTGCCGAGTTTGTCCAGGCTTTGTCGGAGAACTTCAGGCTTAGTCTTAACAAAGGCAATAAACTGATAATGGTACAGGATGAAATAAGGCGAATACAAGCCTATATGAAAATACAAAATTATAGGTTTAAAGACAGATATACACTTAAGATCAATATAAGCGCAGATCTTCTAAGGGAAAGAATGCTTACTTTCATTTTACAGCCACTTGTCGAGAATGCTGTTTTTCATGGTCTTGAGCCAAGAGCAGAAAAAGGGCAGGTTGCAATTACGGGGACATTGCAGGATAGAAATATCGAGTTTGTGGTTGAGGATGACGGAGTAGGTATTGAAGATATGAGCGCCCTTGAGAACGGATATGGGGTCCGTAATATCAGGGAGCGTATAAAACTTTTTTACGGGGAAGGATATGAGCCGGTTTTTGAAAATACCGGTTCAGGGACAAAGGTAACCATTGTGGTTCCGAGAATTACTACGGAACAGATGGTAATTAGCATGTAAAACTATTTTATGGGGAAACGCTTATGACAAGGAAAATGGTAATAATTGATGACGAGGCGCTGGTCATCGAGGGGATCAAAGCTATAATAAAGCGCATTGAAGCGGATGTTGAAGTTGTGGGTTCTGCGCAGGATGGAATACAGGCCCAAAGAGTAATTAGAAATCTCAAACCTGACATTGTTATAACAGATATCAGGATTCCTTATGTCGACGGACTATCACTAATTGAGGCATGTAAAGATTATTGTCCGGATACATATTTTATCATTATCAGCGGCTTTCAGGAATTTGAATATGCAAGAAAAGCAATACGGCTTGATGTTGTGGATTATATTACCAAGCCTGTCACGATAGAAAAATTAAAAACTGCTTTAGAAATGACACGGAAAAAGCAGATGGTTGATGAGGCGCTGAGCGCCATTGATAAGACTGAGGATAGTTCAAAAACTGAAAGCGGTCATAAGGCTATAGATCAGATAGTTGATTTTATTACAAAAAATTACAATAAAGATATAGGTCTTACAGAACTTTCTGAATTGGTGGGAATGAATCCTGCCTATCTTAGTGTGCTCTTTAAAGAGACGCTTGGCAAAACATATATTAAATATTTGACAGGCATAAGAGTTGAAAAAGCCTGTCAATTTTTGGCTGAAGGTAACAAAGTATCTGTAGTAGCTTCTATGGTGGGCATAAGCGATGTCCATTATTTTGGTGAAATCTTTAAAAAGTATACAGGCAAAACCCCCAGAGAATATCGGGATTCTTTAAGTGTCTAAAAAATAATCTAAAAAAAGTCTACATAATATATAAAATTTCCCCTATTTCGTAAAATGTGCATGGTGTATCGTACGTATTGTAATCGTTTGGCAGAAGCCGAATATAACAATCATTTTACGGGTAGAAAATGGAGGGTTGTATGAAAAAGAAGGTTTTGGCAACATTATTGAGTACAGTCATGGTACTTGGAACTTTAACTGGATGCGGCAGTTCAACTGCTTCTACATCATCTACAGAGACAGCTACGGAAACAAAGGAAGAAGTAAAAGAAGAAACAAAGACTGAGACTGCATCAGAGACTCAGGCACAGGCAGCAGAAGAAACAGCTGCATCTGATTTTTCCGGCGAAGATCCGCAGCTTGCAAAAGATTTCCACATTCTTTCAATCTGGGCAGAGGATAATGATAATGGTGTCCTTATCAATAGCATCTGCAAGTCTTACCAGGAAGTAAATCCAAATTTCACATATGAATATGAGCTGGTTTCATCAGATGATTTAAGACAGAAAGTTGCTACATTGGTAGCGTCCAATGATCTTCCTGATATGTTCGTATATGAATCAGGAAAACCAATTGTTGACCTTATTGAAGCTGGACAGATTACAGATATAGGAGCGCTTCTGAACGAAGTAGGATCAACTGATTATGTTACACCTTCAGCTACCTCACTTCTTCAGACTCTTTCAGGAACAGATACAATTTATGATCTTCCACTTGGTCTTAATGTAGAAGGCTTTTGGTACAACAAGGCTCTTTTTGAAAAGGCAGGAATAACTAAGGCTCCAGAGACATGGGATGAATTCGAAGAGGTATTACAGAAGCTCAGCGATGCAGGAATTCAGCCACTTTCATGTGGAGCTGCTGATAAATGGGGTGCAACTCGTCTTATCAATGCTTATACAGTAAGAAGCCTCGGAGCAGATGCTATGAAAAATGCAGCAGAAGGGAAAACATCCTACACAGACGAAGGTTATGTTGCAGCAGCTGCAAAGATTCAGGAGTGGGCTAATAAGGGATACTTTGGAGAAGGCGTTAACACTGTAGATATGAATACAGCAGGTTCAATGCTCATGACTGGAAAGTCAGCTATTTTCTATAATGGTTCCTGGTTTGCATCAAACCTTAATGACACAACAGCAAACGCAGCAGGAGAAGATGGAATTGGCTTCTTCAACGTTCCTGTAGTTGATGCTTCAGTTTCAAAGATCGATGCATATTCTATGAACTGTGGAAATATCCTTTGCCTTAGTCAGGCTAAGACAGATGATGCTACAAAGTGGTTTATCAAGTACTTTGTAGAACATATCGGTGACGTAGCAATGGAGACACAGGGTTCAATTAAGGGCTATACATATTCAGCTCAGACATCAGATATGTCAGGTTATACAAAACTTGTTCTTGATGAAATTGGCAAAGCTCAGAGCGCATTTACATGGTATGAAGCAACTATGGGTTCAGAAGTATCAGATGCAGCACAGAGTAATGTTCAGATGCTCTTCTCAGGCGAAATGACTCCTGAAGACTACATGCAGTCAATACAGGATGCAGCTGACATGGCAGCCAACTGATAAACAGCATATCTAACGTACATTAAAATTCTACACAAGCGGGCGGTTATTATCATACATCGCTCGCTTGTTTTATAAAAAGGGATGAGATAGCAGATGAAAAGAGTACTTGGAAATAAAGGGGCGATAGCCTTATTTGTGGTTCCGGCTACAATTCTATATTCGATAATCGTAGTTTTGCCGGTATTATGGTCTTTTTACTATTCGTTTTTCTCAGGTTCACCCGGACTTAAATGGGAATTTTCCGGGATAAATAATTACTTTAAACTTTTTTCAGATAGAAATTTTCTGAACTCTTTGCTGGTTAACCTGAAATACATCGGAATAGTAATGATCGGCCAGGTAGGCGGCGGGCTTCTAATGGCTTTAATGTTTAAGTTTTGGCTCAAAAATCTAAAAAACGTCGTAAGAACTATTGTGTTCTTCCCGGTTGTTCTTCCAACTGTGGCAGTTGGTCAGCTTTTTGCAAAGATATATGAGATTCAGCCTAACTACGGACTTCTTAATTCAATTCTTAGCGCAGTGGGACTTAGCAGTCTCGTTCAGCCTTGGATCGGGCAGGCTTCAACAGCGCTTGGCGCTCTTGAAATAATGGATATCTGGACAGGAATCGGATTCCACTCAATTATCCTTTATGGAGCACTTCTTGATATTCCGGATGATGTAATTGAAGCAGGAAGAATTGACGGATGTAACGGGTGGAACCTTTTTAAGAATATACTGGCTCCGCTTCTAAGACCTATGATCATTACCTGTATGGTATTTAGTTTCTCGGGAACAGTTAAGATGTTTGAATCAGCGCTTGCGCTGACAAATGGTGGCCCGGGAAATGCAACAAGATCTCTTTCTATGTATATGTACTCAGTAGCATTTACTTATAACAAAGTGGGCTATGGATCAGTTATAGCTATATTCATATTCCTGCTTTGCATTACAGGATCAAAAATAATCAATCTTTTTGACAAAAAAGAAAGCTACTACTAGAAAGGAGATTGACATGACGGAGAAAAATAAGCGCACAGTAAGTGGCGTGATCATAAAACTGATAATACTGTTAATATGCATTGTTGATATATATCCTATTTTTTGGATGCTGACAGCATCACTAAAACAACAGCATGAGTGGTCTTCAAAGCCGGCATACGCCCTTCCTGCAGGTTTTTACTGGCAGAACTATGTGGATGCATGGACCAGAGGACATATGTCTGTATTCTTTAGAAATTCGCTTGTCTATACACTGCTCTCACTTGTATTTATAGTATTCTTTTCAGTTACTGTTGGGTTTGCAGTTACTAAGATGCAGTGGAAGGCCAAAAAAGTCATAGCTGACTATTTTCAGCTTGGAATCATGGTGCCTGTTGCTACAGCACTGATCCCTTTGTTCCAGATCTACAACAAAACAGGACTCTATAATTCAAAGTGGTCATTGATCATATCCTATGTAGCATTTGGACTTTCGCTTTCGATTTATCTTGTCACAGGGTACCTTAGGTCTTTTCCTGATGAGATCATGGAGGCCGCTGTAATTGATGGATGCGGAATATACAAACTTATGTATTATGTGGTTCTTCCATTAATGAAAAATGCGATCGTGACAGTGCTGGTTCTTCAGTTCTTCTTCAAATGGAATGACCTTCTTTTCTCAATGACTTTTGTATCCAGCACAGATCTGAAAACAGTTCAGACCGGACTTATGTATTTCTCTGATGAATTTGGTTCAAAGAACTGGGGAGCAATATTTGCATCGGTATCGATGAGTATATTACCAATGCTGATTCTTTATACAATTCTAAATAAAACAATAATTGAAGGAATGACTGCAGGAGCAGTAAAGGGATGACAATGCTGGGGCTTGAGGAAGAAAGGAAAACTATTTTTTCTTACATTGAAGAAAACATCGAGGGAGTGCTCAAAAAACCGGTAGGCTTTATCCGATTTCCCTTTACAGATCCGGGGTCAGTCTATGATGGTAATGTCTGGGATTGGGATACGTACTGGTGCACCTATGGGCTTTTACCACTGAGAAAAGAGCTGAAGAATGGAAGGCTGGAGAAAAAAATAGTTGAACACTGCAAGGGGAATGTTCTGAATTTTTTGGATTGGCAGTTGGATGATGGTTACATTCCAATGATGATAGAAAACGGAAAGTGGCCTGAACCATATCTGAATATCCAGCATAAAAAAGGCTATCTTATGAACATGCATAAGCCATTTCTCTGTCAGCAGATAAATCTGATAAGCAGTGAGATTGAAGATTATACATGGATCGGAGATTACCTGGGCAATATAGATAAATATTTTGATTGCTACTTCAATAATTATTTTGATTACAACTGTGGGCTGTTTGTATGGCGAGATGACATTATGATCGGAATGGATAATGATCCTGCTTCTTTCGGGAGACCTAAGTCATCAACTGCCAATATATTTCTTAACAGTTTTATGGTTGCTGAGCTTGAGGCAGCAGCAGTCATATATGAGCAGTTTGGAAAAGAGGAAAAGGCGTCTTTTTTGAGAAAAGATAAAAGAGCTCTTGAGGAAGCAATTCATAGAGAATGCTTTGATAAGAGAGATGAATTCTTTTATTCGGTTGACGTGGATATCTGTACTAGAAAATATGACTGGTTCCATCAGGAATTGGGAGTTTTCTGGAAGACTCTTCCGATTAGGATAAAGGTATGGTCAGGGTTCCTGCCGTTATCGGTTGGGTTCGCGACCAGCGAGGAAGCGAATGCTCTTAGACGCCATTATCATGACGAGAAGGCTCTATATAGTGAGTTTGGAATCTGTACCCTCGATAAGCAGGAAAAAATGTTTAATCAAACGGCCACCAATAATCCTTCCAATTGGCTCGGACCAATATGGCTGGTAGCAAATTACTGCGTATTCAAAGGCATGCTTAATTATGGCTTCCAAGAAGAAGCAGAAGATATGTGCAAAAAAAGCGTAAGACTGCTAGCTGAAGATATTAAGAATAGCGGTCAGATGCATGAATACTATGATTCGTTAACCGGAAAACCAGTAATGAACGGAGGTTTTATTAACTGGAACATATTGGTGCTTAATATGATAAGTGAAATTGAAAAGCATATTTAAAAAGAAACATCCCTTTGCACTATTTCAGAGGGATGTTTCTGTGCATAATGCACAACTAAAACATAAAATAATAAAATCATTTAGTGAAAGTGGTGATAAAATTCTTAAATTATTATAAAATGAGAGTATTATATTTTTTGTTGGTGGGTGATTATGAAAATTAAGAGTTTCTTTTCTTTTTTAATAGTATCATATGCCTTTTTGTTGCTTATGCCATTTTTGGCTGTAATGTTGTTGTTGAATTATTGGGATAATAGTTCTACGGACTATTACCGTGAAACAGTAGAAAATGATGTTACTGAGGGTAGGATTCTTTTCGAACAAAGGGTAGAAGCCTTGAAGAGTGGCGCATATTCAGTATCTCTGTCTGATGAAGTTAGATGGGTAGTGACATGTGCGAATGTTAGAGATAATAACTCAGAGGATAACTATATCACAAATCTTATCACATGTGGAAACAGGCTAAATGAGGCGTTTGCTGATGGAGAACTGTTTTCTGATTATAGTGTGGTTACACAAAATGACTACGCTTTTAGACGTCAGAGCATGAGCATCGGGAAAGAATTTTTCTTTAGCAATTATCGTAATTATAAAACAATGACATATAAAGAGTGGTATGACCGTAGCTTTAAGAGTAAGTCATGGAGCTTACTGCCAATAGGTAAAGTGACAATAAATGGTATAGATGAAACAGCAATTACTTTCAATTATCCGGTGAGATATTCTTTTGGAAGTAAGGCGGACGCAGGAGCTGTTATTCAGTTCTTTATAAAGGAAAACGATTTAATAGGCATGTTTTCGCCTATTTTAGAGATGTATGGCGATGTCTATATATTTGATGATAAAAAGGATCTTTTGGCAATAATATCGAATAAAGATACGAAGCCTGATTGGAATTTAGAAGAAATATTGAGTAAAGAAATAAGCGGTTTTTATAAGATAGGAGAGGACAAAAGACTTGTAGTTAATCAAAAATCTGAAGGTAGCAATTTTACAGTTATTGCGCTGCTACCACCTGAGATTGTGCTAATGCATCCTCAACGAATGCGAAGGTTGGCTATTCTTCTTTTAGGCATTATTTTTCTCTTTGAAATACTGCTTGGATATATATTTGCTAAGCAATTTACTATGCCATTGAAAAAAACGCTGATCAGTATGCAATCAATTTATGATGACATCATAAATATTAAAAGGAAGAATAATAAAAAGAGAATTGCTGAATCTGAGATGTTAGAAGAAGGAGTAAATTCACTTCTTGATAAGAATAATCAAATGAAGGATCAGTTGAAGAATAAAGATGAGAAATATAAAGCCATATTCTTCAGCTTATTATATTCGGGTAATTTCAAAAGTGATAAGCAGGTCAGTGATGAGGCAAAGGCTGCAGATGTAGAACTATATGAAGGCATGCATTATGTCATGACTATTTATAGTGAATACGAAGATAAGATTAAAGAGGCGTTGGAAAAAGAATCAACTAATAATCAAGCTATTAAATCAATATTTAAGACAGAGGACAAAGTGCTTGCCATTCTGCTTTCGTGTGAAGAGGATGTATATGAAACAGGGCAGATCATAAAAAATAAATGCGAAGAATTGAATAAAAGCGTAGGGAAAGTTTTTATTGGCCAGGGAAGAATGTATGTGGATAAGAGTAGTCTTTGCAATTCTTATAGGCAGGCTTACTATTCTATGGAGCATGATTTAAAAAATGATTCTCCGGGATGTGTGATCCATTATGACGATGTTTCGGAGTTTAGTAATTTGTATCATTTTTCATCCCAAATGAGAATGCAACTAGTTGGTGCTGCAAAGAGCGGAGATAAAGAGCAGGTTGAGAAATTGTTTTCTTATATATATGAGCAGAATTTTACAAAGGCTCATTTGAGAAAAATAATAAAAAAATGCCTGATTTCCGAAATATTATCGGCATATCTGGATACGGTTAAAGATATTATCAGTACAAACGATGTAATGCCGCTTGTAGAAAAAATAAATGATGAAACAGATGCACGAAAGGCAATGAAAATACTTGAAGAAGGTTTTGGAAAGATTTGTGATGACGTAGCTAAAAGAAATAACGAAAAAGAAGCTGAGTATCATAACAAGTTAAAAATCTTCATTGAGGAAAATTACACAAATTCACAATTTGATTTGATATCATGCGCTGAAACATTTGGTTTATCAGAGAGTTATTTTTCTACATTTTTTAAAGATATATTTGGTACAACTTTCAGCAGTTATTTAGAAAAAACCAGACTTGAAAAAGCCAAGGTATTGATCATAGAAAATAAAATGGATTTGGGAAAAATAGCGGCGTCAGTTGGGTATAGTAGTAGTGCAACTTTTAGAAGAGCATTTAAGAGGGTGTTTGGAGTTTCACCCTCTACGTGGAAGCAGTTAGCACAGCAGATATAGCAATATTAAAGAGAAAAATGCACGGTACAAAATGAATTGTACGGTGCATTTTCTAATGAATTGTATGCTGAAAAAAGTATTTCAGCTTGTTGGAATTGGCTGTGGACTAATAAACTTTTCTCATAGGATTTCACTAGGGGTAGTGAAAAAAATGTATTGGAAAAGGAGAAACAAATGAAAACAGACAAATTTAAAAAGGCATTAGCTGTAGCTATGTGTTCAGCAATGTCTGCATCATTGATTGGAGGATGTGGATCTGAATCAAGTAATGCAAACAC